>OFFG01000018.1_pt1 | contig 158870 bp, 152 predicted proteins | sample 1521331 | NCBI WGS metagenome assembly OFFG01 (sample SAMEA3504129, study PRJEB24116) | mouse gut metagenome | biome: mouse gut; feature: mouse-associated habitat; material: faeces | place: Denmark | collected 2011 | reverse complement strand
TAACGGGGAAGAATTTAGAATTGGAGGCGGTAGACGGCTCGGAGAGCCGTTACCCCGACCTGCGCAGATTAACAATAAAATAAATCAGGTGCACTTCAAATTCAATTCCTCCGGCGTTTTTTCATCCATATGGAAGGAGGATGGAGCCGGACGCGCCATGGCGCAGTCCCTACAGGTGTTTTTATTTTGTCACGGGGAGTGGGGAGAGTGAAGTGTGGCGGTAGACGGCTTGTAGGTCGGGCTTTGCCCGAAGGTTGAAGCGTTGATTAGGTTGATTAGGTTGATGGGTTGAACATGTGCCGTTACCCTGACCGGGATGGTAGGATATTAAACGGGGCGGATCAAAGAATCCGCCCCGTTTAATGTTATAGACAATGTACGATAAGGAGAGTGATGGACATTGTCGGGGGATGATATAGACAATATTTGGAGAAAGGTGGTTGTTACCGGGTGACGGCGATTTTGTGGGTGGTTGCGTCGACGCGGACAATGTATATTCCGGGGTGCAGTGATGTTGTGGGCATCGGGCGGCCGGAAAGATCGTAGACGGCAAGAGTTGAGTATTCTCCATCAACAATGATGTTGCCTTCGCTGTCGGCATAAACAGATAGCGGAGTGGAGCTATCGGATGCAATATCGTCGATTCCAGCTACAAGATTATTGGTTCCGAAAACAGCAAAAGAACAACCTTTGAGGGATACTTTTTTTGCAGAGGTCATTTTGGGGGTCTGACCATAGCTTGCAGCGAGAAGCTTATAGTCGGAATAATCATGGGAAACGGACTCGGGCAATGTCATGGTTGAGGACATGTCGCGATAGTTGGGATTGACCACAAGCACAAGCTGCTTGTCACCATTGGTCAGGACAATGGTCTTGGCTGTGATAGTGTTGAAATTGCAGTTCATCTCCGTAGATATGCTATCGGTGAAAAATTCCGGATAGGAGTTTCGGATATTGATCAGATCGGCATAGGATTGCTTCAGACCGGCCTGATATTCGTTTTCGAGATCATTCCAGACAACGGTCTTGGGAGAGGTGTCGTTGCCCGAGGCATTTTTAGTGGTCTGGTTGTCGCCAAACTCCTGGAACTGCCAGATCATGTGTGGCCCGGGAGAAAGAAGCATCTGCGCCGCTATCGAACCAAGGCGCCGGTTACGCAAGGCCTCACTGTTTTTAATAGTCAACACATTTGAGACAGAGCCGGAATAGTTTTCAATTGCATAGGCTATGCGCTCTTCATCATGGCTCTCCATATAGCTTACCGTCGAACCCCATTTGCGTTCCCCATTGGAAGGAGCATAGAAAACATTCAGATCCGCATCAGACATAAGCTCGTAGTTGGTGGATGGAGTGTTTATATTTGCCCAATTAAGTTCTCCATCGGCAGCCATGGCATTCTCTTCCTCGGCACCGGCAAGATTCTCGTTGATGAAATAAGCATCGGGATTAACCTCACGCATGGCATCGTGGAGACGCTTCATGCGGTCGACACGCGTCTGATTGTAGAGATTGGTCTTTTCATCGGTCACGCCGCTCCATGTGTTGGTCGACGCATTATAAACGGCACCATAACTATCGCTGTCGCCAAGACCTTTGACAAGGTCGAAGCGGAATCCATCGACCTTGTAGGCCGAAAGCCAGTATTGCAGTGCATCTTTCCACTGCATCTCAACAAGAGGATTTTCCTGTTTCCAATCATTGAGAACGCTATAGGCATGTGGAGCCGAGGCATTGTAGAACGGATTCTCTGCCGACGAGTAGAGCTGATACCATGGATGGAGGCCGTCGCTCTGATTGAACACGATATCGAGAATCACAGCAATTCCACGTGCATGACATTCGTCGATGAGACGGCGATAGTCGTCGGGAGTGCCATAAGCCTTATCGGGAGCGAAATAGAAGTTCGTGTTGTAGCCCCATGAATTATTTCCATTGAACTCCATTACAGGCATAAGCTCAATGGCATTTACTCCGAGCGACTCAAGATAGTCGAGCTTGGAAAGGACTCCGGCCACTGTTCCGGAACCGTTGGCCTCGCCTTCCTCACCGGTGAAATCACGAATCAGCAGCTCATAGATGACCAAACGGCTTTTATCAACACCTTTGAAATCGGTCACCTGCCAATCGTAATCGTCGGCACCGCTATTATATACAGCCAAAGGCAATCCTTCCGGCACACTGCCTACAGGATAAGCAGGCATATCCGGGAAAACGGATTCCGGAATGTATTTATCGCTCCAAGGGTCGAGCACCAGACGGGCATACGGGTCTCCGACCGCCGTCTCACCATCGGCAAGGAAATAGTAGATATAATCGGTGTCGGGCCGGAGATCGGAAACCGTGGTCCAGAAATACCGATAGCCTTCATAGTCGTGATATTTCATTTGGAGAGCGGATGTTATCTGATAACCGTTCCAGGACGGTACAAGCACCATTGAGCTCTTTCCGGGAGCAGCAATACAGAATGTGACAGATCCATCAGCATTGGTCACAGGCCCCATCTTAGGAATCCCACCGGGATAATCCTGACGGACAGAAGCCCCGAGTTTCACAAGCTGCAAAGTAGATGTCACCGCAGATCCACCGGCCACAGGCGTCGCTTCGGCGACAATCGTGTAGGCACCAACCGACGTAAAGGCCATAGAACCGGAAAGCGTTGTGGCCGAGCTTGCGGAAGCAATGTCGGAAGAAGCACCCTGAAGGTAGAGCCGGATATTGGCAGCGGCAGTTGTATTGACAGTGAAATAGACAGGATCGGAAGAATTGATCACCGAGGATTCAAGGCTGCTACCGATCACGACCTGAAAGCCCGGAGGATAGACATCGACAGAGATATCACCGCCAGAGGCAGTCTTACCCTCCATAGATCCAGTGGCGTTGCGGAACACAAACATCAGTTTATCGACAGTTTCTCCGGCAGAAAGCCCATAGTAGGAAGCAAGATCCGAGATTGTGAGTGTCCAAGTGTCGGCACCGGCATAGGTCATCTCATATTTCGATGAATTGTCGAGCCAGTCAGGCGCATGTTTCCAATCGCCGGGTCCGGAACTTTCGGAAGTAATGACTCCCGTGTGGGCATAGACCTTTGAGGTTGCCGTCAGTCCGGCCAACCCCTTGTTGCCCTCATCGGCATGATAGGTAATCACAATGTTTTTTGAATCGGTCTGCACAATGGCCGGCGAAGTCGTCACGATCTGTCCGGCAGACGCCAAGGCAAACCACCCCAATACAAGTGGAAGCAAAAGTTTTTTCATGAAACGGTTTATTACGTAAGTATGATAATCTATTGCAAAGTTAGAAGAAATCCATGAAACACAATGCCCAAAGAAAAAAAATTTGCTGTTTATCATATAAAACATTAACTTTGCCGATGCACGACAAAGGGGTGCCTGAAATCCATAATGGAAAAAGGCTGAGATTCATACCCTCCGAACCTGATACGGTTAACACCGGCGCAGGGATTGTTGATCAAATAAATCCACAATCATAGGCTTATCCAGCCCACCATCACACCACCGATGCCGTTGCCGAACAAAAGAACAAACGCATCGGAATGAAACAATATATCCCAATTCTGACAGTTGCCGGCTCCGATTCTTCCGGGGGCGCAGGCATACAGGCCGATATAAAGACAATATCGGCGATAGGGTGCTACGGCATGAGCGCAATCACGGCCATCACGGCACAAAACACTACCGGTGTGCGTTCCATCCAGGGTATCTCTCCCCAGATTCTGGCTGACCAGATAGACATGGCTTGCAGCGACATCCCTCCGATCGCCGCCAAGACAGGAATGCTTTTTGACCGCGCCAATGTGGAAGCCACAGCGGAAGCATTTATCCGAAACGGCATCAGAAATCTTGTTGTTGATCCCGTGATGGTGTCCACCTCCGGCTCATTGCTGATAGAACGTGACGCCATAGAATCAATGACACGCCTGATATTTCCGCTCGCGACCCTCGTGACCCCCAACCGCAATGAAGCCATTGAACTTACAGGCGAAACAGATCCGATGGCCCAGGCATTGAAACTTCACGATATGGGCTGCCGGAATGTGCTTCTCAAAGGTGGCGATTTTGAACGCACGGACATGAAAATAGATTATCTCTATCTTGATGGGGAGGAAGATCTGATAACGCTCACAGCCGATGCCGTCAACACGAACAACACCCATGGCACAGGCTGCACCCTATCGGCCGCCATAGCCTCTTATCTGGCCCTCGGATTCGACATCACCGAGGCCACGATGCGCGGCAAACTATTCGTGACACGTGCGCTCCAAGCCGGCGCGAGAGTAGCCATAGGGCGTGGCCATGGCCCCGTGAACCATCTGTTCGGCCCGAGACACATGAAATTCAAACGAACATATGAAAATAAAGATTAACGACAAAGAACTGTCCATCGCCGAGGGATCGACAGTAGGCGATGCAATCAGAGAGCAACAGATTCCCAGCGAAGGAATAGCCATAGCCCTCAACGGAGCCGTTGTGCGGAAGGCCGACCACGATTCCACGGTCTTGAAAGACGGGGATACATTACTGATCATCAAGGCATTCTACGGAGGATGATACGCATCTTCATAACACCGGAAGAGATCAGCGACGGTGAGGCCGGGCGCATCACCGGAATGCTCGACAGCGGCAAATGGGACTATGCCCATCTGAGGCATCCCGACGCCACGCTCCGAGATATGCGGCGGCTGATAGAGGAGATACCTCAACGTCTCCACCGCCGGCTGAGGCTTCACGGGCACTTCAGTCTTGCCGCCGACTTCAATTTAGGAGGGCTTCACCTGAACAGACGCTGTCCGTCGGTTCCAGATTTCTATGACGGTCCCCACAGCCGCTCGTGCCACTCCATAGACGAAGTAACCGCAGCCACAGACTGTGACTATGTGACCCTCTCCCCTATCTTCGACAGTATTTCCAAACAGGGATATAAGGCCGCGTTCAGCCAAGACGAGCTGATGAGACTAAACGATATAGCGACGCCGCGTGTTATAGCATTAGGAGGCATAACGCCATCCAGGACAGAAGATATCAAAAAGTATAATTTCTCGGGATACGCCGTTAAAGGTGCAACCGATATGTTTTAAATTCTATCTCAGATTATGTTACAATTCATAACCAACGAATCGACAAAATATTCCATCGCCGAAGAGGTGCAGATGGCTATTGAAGGTGGGTGCCGCTGGATACAGCTGCGCATGAAAGATGCCACAGACGAAGAGGTGAGGGAAACAGCTCTTGAACTGATCCCGATGTGCAAGGAGACGGACACCTTCCTGATCATTGACGATAGAGTTGATGTGGTGGCCGACCTGAAAGTGTCGGGCGTACATCTCGGCAAGGAGGATATGGATCCTCTTCAGGCACGCGAGATCCTCGGCCCCCATGCCATCATCGGCATCACAGCCAACACCGCCGCAGACATCATCAAATACAAAGGCAAGGATATTGACTACGCCGGAGTAGGACCCTTCCGCTTCACCACCACCAAGAAAAATCTCGCACCGCAACTTGGGCTCGACGGCTACCGGAAGATTGTTGAAGAGGTCCGTCAGGCCGGAATGGATCTGCCGATAGTGGCGATAGGCGGCATAACCCTTGAGGATGTCGACGCGCTGCGCGAGACGGGAGTTAACGGCATAGCCATGTCGGGAGCCATAATAAATGCGCCGGATCCGATGCTCTACACCTCGCAAGTGATGGAGAAACTGCTCGGAATCCCCCATGATTGAGAAGTGGAGTCTTAACAATTACATATCACATTTCATAAACAATGACAGACATACTTAATATAGGCGGCCGCGAGTTCCATTCGCGACTATTTGTCGGCACGGGAAAATTCTCGTCGAACAAACTGATGCTTGAAAGCATCCTCGCATCGGGATCGGAAATGATCACGGTGGCAATGAAACGCATAGACATGCAGCATGAGGAGGAGGATGACATGCTGCGCCATATAAACCGCGACCATGTACAGTTCCTGCCAAACACTTCGGGAGTGCGCAACGCCGAGGAGGCTGTCGTGGCTGCCCGGCTGGCACGCGAATGTTTCGGCACTGACTTCATCAAACTCGAGATCCATCCGGATCCGAAATATCTGCTGCCCGACCCTATCGAGACCTTGAAGGCCACGGAGATCCTGGCCAAAGAGGGATTCAAAGTGCTTCCATATATCCAGGCAGATCCGGTTTTGTGCAAACGACTTGAGGAAGTCGGCACAGCCGCCGTGATGCCACTTGGCGCGCCGATCGGCACAAACAAGGGTCTCAAGACACGGGATCTTCTTGAAATAATCATAGCCGAAAGCCGCGTGCCCGTTGTGATCGATGCCGGGCTCGGAGCTCCGTCCCATGCCGCAGACGCAATGGAGATAGGCGCGGATGCCGTTCTGGTCAACACCGCTATCGCCGTTGCCGGAAATCCGGTTGAGATGGCCGTGGCTTTCAAACTAGCAGTAGAAGCCGGCCGCAAGGGCTATCTCGCAGGTCTGGGATCGGTCAGCACCCACGCGGAAGCCACGAGTCCGCTAACATCCTTTCTTGACTAAGAACCATCTAATTCAGTTCTAAAACTAAGCAATCATATCCAAGATGACAATCGAAAATATTGACGTCAATTCATATCCCGGATCGGAAAAAGTGTATATGCCGGGGAAAATCCACGATATAAAGGTGGGCATGCGTCAGGTGAACCTGACCCCGACAGTGAAAATCGACAATGGAGAACGCCAGCAGACCGACAATGCACCGGTGATGGTTTATGACACCAGCGGCGTGTATACCGATCCATCCGTAAAAATCGACATCAACCAGGGCATTCCACGCATCCGCGAGGAATGGACAGCCAAACGCGACGATCTGGAGCAACTGCCGGCGATCACGTCGGAGTATGGCCGCATGCGCGAATCGGACAAATCGCTCGACGAGATCCGTTTCGCCCACCGCTATGCCCCACGCCGCGCAAAAGAAGGACGGCGCATCACACAGATGGCTCTCGCCCGTCAAGGCGTGATCACTCCTGAAATGGAATATGTGGCAATCCGTGAGAATATGAATAATGAGGCTCTGGGCATTGACACGCATATCACCCCGGAGTTTGTCCGCGAAGAGATAGCCAAAGGACGTGCGATCATTCCGGCCAACATCAATCACCCGGAAGCAGAGCCGATGATCATCGGCCGTAACTTCTCGGTCAAGCTCAACACCAATATCGGTAACTCGGCTCTCTCGTCGGGGATCGAGGAAGAGGTGAGCAAAGCCGTGTGGAGCTGCTATTGGGGCGGTGATACGCTGATGGATCTCTCGACGGGCGACAATATACACGAGACCCGTGAATGGATTATCCGTAACTGCCCGGTGCCTGTGGGTACAGTCCCCGTGTATCAGGCGTTGGAAAAAGTGAACGGCAGCGTCAAAGACCTGACCTGGGAGATCTACCGCGACACGCTGATCGAGCAGGCCGAACAGGGCGTTGACTACTTCACAATCCATGCCGGCGCACTGAAAGCCCATGCCGATATGCTCGGAGAACGCCTGACAGGATGCGTGAGCCGTGGCGGATCGATCATGACCAGCTGGGCCGTGATGCACAACGAAGAGAATTTCCTATATACCCATTTCGACGAGATCTGCGAGATTCTGGCTCAGTATGACGTGGCCGTGTCGCTTGGCGACGGTATGCGTCCGGGTTCGATCCATGATGCCAATGACCGCGCTCAGTTCCTCGAACTCGATGTGCTCGGCGAACTGACCGAGAAGGCGTGGAAGCATGATGTACAGGTGTTGATCGAAGGCCCGGGTCACGTGCCTATGCACAAGATCCGCGAGAACATGGACCGTCAGCTTGACAAGTGTCATGAAGCACCGTTCTACACGCTCGGCCCACTGACCACAGACATAGCTCCCGGATATGACCATATCACCTCAGCCATAGGCGCGGCCCAGATAGCATGGATGGGCACGGCAATGATCTGCTATGTCACACCCAAAGAACATCTGGCTCTGCCGAACCTTGAGGATGTGCGCAACGGAGTGATAACATATAAGATCGCCGCCCATGCCGCAGACCTGGCAAAAGGTCATCCCGGGGCACAGGTGCGCGACAACGCCCTGAGCAAAGCCCGGTTTGAATTCCGCTGGAAAGATCAGTTCAATCTGTCGCTCGATCCGGGACGTGCCAAACAATATTACGTAGAGAGCCACAAGGGCGACGACCGTTTCTGCACAATGTGCGGACCTAATTTCTGCGCCATGCGCATCACCCAGAATATCAATAAATCAAACGCTGATAACGATTGCGCTAAATAATTCATCCTTCGATATATGTTTTACGACGAACTGAAACAATACGACTGGGACGAAACTACCGCCGCAATCGCAAACAAAACAAGCCGCGACGTTGAGATAGCTCTTGCCAAAGAGCATCTCACAGTCGACGACTTCATGGCACTGATCTCTCCGGCCGCCGCGCCTTATCTGGAACGGATGGCCCAGCTGTCGCACCGATATACGCTTGAACGTTTCGGAAAAACGATCTCGATGTATATCCCTATGTACGTGTCGAATGCATGTACGAATGGCTGCGTGTACTGTGGGTTCAACCATGCCAATCCTCTGACCCGTGTCACTCTGACAATGGATCAGATCAAGGCCGAATGTGAGGCCATACGCCGCCTCGGGCCGTTTGAGAATCTGCTGATAGTGTCGGGAGAGTTCCCGAGCCTGAACGGAGTTGACTATCTTGAGAAGGCTCTCCACGTGGCACGCCCATACTTCAACAACCTGACGATAGAGGTGATGCCGCTTAAAGAAAAAGATTACTACCGGCTGACGCAAAGCGGCCTGAACGGAGTGGTCTGCTTTCAGGAGACATATCACGAGGCCGCCTACAAGACTTATCATCCACGCGGCATGAAATCGATCTTCGAATGGCGCGTGAACGGGTTTGACCGCATGGGTCGCGCCGGCGTCCATAAGATCGGGATGGGTGTTCTGATCGGTCTTGAGGACTGGCGCACAGACGTGACCATGATGGCCCGTCACCTGCAGTATCTCCGCCGTAATTACTGGCGGACACGCTACAGCATCAATTTTCCACGCATGTGTCCGGCCGAGGGTGGATATCAGCCTAAGGTTGTGATGAGCGACAGGGAACTGGCTCAGCTAACATTTGCATTCCGCATATTTGATCACGATGTCGACATCTCGTATTCGACGCGTGAGTCGCCAAAGTTCCGTGCGAATATGATGAAGCTCGGTGTCACATCCATGTCGGCAGGCTCCAAAACAGAGCCGGGCGGCTATGTGTCGACCCCAGATGCGCTGGAGCAGTTTGAGGTCACCGACTCACGCAGTCCGCAGCAGGTTGCCGACGAGATACGTGCTCTGGGCTATGAACCGGTGTGGAAAGATTGGGATAAAATTTTTGACTGAAAAGCGCAGAAAAGCAACCAACGGGCAGTTTTTTTGTGTACATTTGCAGCAGAAAAATCAAACAAATATTTGCGATGGAACAATTGAATATCTCCGAAGTCTACAAAGCAGCCGAGGTGCTGCAAAACGTTGCAAGACATCCCAAACTGATCGGTGTCACCAAGATCAATCCTGAAGCACAGGTGTATCTGAAACCGGAGAATCTGCAATATACAGGATCGTTCAAACTGCGAGGAGCCTACTACAAGATCTCGCAGCTCAGCGACGAGGAAAAGTCACGCGGCGTGATAGCCTGCTCAGCCGGGAACCATGCGCAGGGCGTTGCGTTGGGAGCGACCCACAATGGTATCAAATCCATAATCTGCCTGCCTGCCGGCGCACCGATCTCCAAGGTTGAGGCAACGAAGGCTCTCGGGGCAGAGGTGTGTCTCGTGCCGGGAGTCTATGATGATGCCTACCGCAAGGCTCTGGAACTTCAAAAAGAACACGGATATACACTCGTGCATCCGTTTGACGATCCGCTCGTGATCGCCGGACAGGGCACCATCGGCCTTGAGATCATTGAAGAGATGCCGGATGTGGATGCAGTTATTGTTCCCGTTGGCGGCGGCGGCCTGATCTCCGGCGTTGCATTCACGATCAAGACTATAAAACCGAATGTGAGGGTATATGGCGTTCAGGCTGAAGGCGCACCGTCGATGGCCGATTCGCTCAAAGAGGGAGAGCGCAAGAAGCTGGACTCCGTCAGCACGATTGCCGATGGTATAGCCGTGAAAGAGCCGGGAATCAATACCTTTGAGATGTGTCAGAAATACGTCGATGAGATCGTGACTGTCAGCGACGATGAGGTTGCGGCGGCTATCCTGACGCTTATTGAACAGCAGAAACTCGTGGCAGAAGGAGCCGGCGCAGTATCCGTTGCAGCAGCTATGTTCAACAAAGTTCCGATCAAAGGGAAGAAGGTGGTCTGCATAGTTTCCGGAGGCAATATCGACGTTACGTCGCTCAACCGCGTGATAACACGAGGCCTTGTGAAGAACGGACGCGACTGCACAGTGACCGTGATCCTCTCCGACAAGCCCGGACAGCTGTCGAAAGTGTGCAGCGTGATCGGTGACCTTGGCGCAAATATCCTCGCCGTAGAACATAAGCGCAATTCATCCAACACAGAGATCAACGGCTGCAAGCTCCACATAGAGATGGAGACCCGCAACCAAGAACATATCGAGCAGGTCAAAAAAGGCCTCCGCGATGCCGGATTCCAAGTGGAAAACTAATACGATTCCGGAAAATGATTTGGATAATTAAGACAAAAGCATTACCTTTGCAGAGTCTTAAAAATCCTGCGCACGTGGCGTAATTGGTAGCCGCGCTAGACTTAGGATCTAGTGTCTAACGACGTGGGGGTTCGAGTCCCTTCGTGCGCACAGAGCAAGCCGCTTGATCATCATTGATTAAGCGGTTTGTCATTAATCCCTGTAATCAAATGAAAATAATCAGATATTTGCTCATGCTGTCCGGAATAGCGACGTCGCTATGGCTTCAATCATGTCTTTCAGGACAGCACACATCGGCTACCACGTCGGCGCTTGACTCCCTTAGGACAGAACTGGCGGAAGCGATAAAGGATGTTGATGGCAGGATCGGGATTGCGGTCATAACTCCGGACAACGACACTCTGACCATAAACAACTCAGACGATTATCAATTAATGAGTGTTTTCAAACTGCATCAGGCCGTTGCATCCGCCCATAAACTTGATATGGAGGGACGGGATTTAGATACCGTTATCACAATCGATCGGGCAAGTCTTGATCCGGAAACATGGTCGCCAATGCTAAAGGTACACTCAGACGAGGCTTTGATAGAGCTGAGCGTACGCGAAATGATGGAATATACATTGCAGCAGAGCGACAACAATGTCAGCAATGTGATGTTTGACCGGATACTGTCTGTTGGAGAGACAAATGATTTCATACGCAATGCCACAGGCATCAACGGATTCGAGTTAAAACACACCGAAGGCGAAATGCGCCGGAACCACTCCCTGTGTGACGAAAACCGCTCGACACCGCTTGCATGCGCCCAACTGATAAAAATGGTGATGACCGACAGCTTGGTTTCCAAACAGAAACAAGAAGAGATATGCCGGATTCTCACAGATTGTCAGACCGGGACAGACCGGATCGTCGCTCCCCTCGACACGATTCCCGGCGTCAGAGTAGCCCACAAGACCGGGAGCGGTTTCAGACGTGACAACGGACGGCTAGCAGCCCACAATGATGTCGGCTACGTGATGTTGCCCGACGGCAGGGCATATTCACTGGCAATCCTCGTCCGCGACTACAACGGATCTGAAAGAGATGCCTCGCAAATAATGGCCCGAATATCGAGGATAGTATATGACTTTTTCGCCCGACAACAGTTATAGATTGTATATTGGAATATAGTAGACAACACTCAAGGCTCCGGTCATTCACTAACTTCATAACCAATACCTTGAGTGTTGTTATTGCATATCGTTTCTTTACTAAGAAACCAACTACTGATTTCATTCTGATTCCTTATGTCGAACTCTCGTTATTTAGTATGATATACTTTACTGACTATTTTCCAGTCGTCACCATCTTTGACAAGTGTGAACATATCGGTGTATTTGGCTTCGCCGAATTGCGAGTTGATTGCCACCATAGCGACATCCTCGGCAACTTCGCAGTTTATGATTTCGTATGACGTTTCGGTAGGTTTCCATGAGTCAAAGCCGTCAAACAGCGTTTGAATGGGTACACTCTGGAGTTTGCCATTCTCATACCACGACATTGTGGCTGTTTCGGCGAAGGCCGGTTTTGCCACCTCGGATGAAGCTTGTTGGCCACCCTCCATGTAGTATTCGATTGCCTTTACAATACCTTCGGGAGCATCGGGTTTAGTGACTGCAACCGTTTCTGAAGCAGGAGCACATTCATTTTTGTCACATTTGTTATTGTTGCACGATGTCATAATAACTGAAATTAAAATGATAGATATAAGTTTTTTCATCCGTTTATGGTGTTGGAGTTTTGATTGTAGGCTTTTGCAACGCATTTCCATTCGCCGTTGAGCTTGAGCAGAAGCAGGAAGTCGGTGAAGTCTATGCGTCCTCCCCATCCCTCTTCAAGCACACGCACAACGGCTACGGTTTCCTCTACGGCGAGTACATCAATGCGAGCTTTGAAGTTCTCCCCGGCGGCAACGGTGTCAACATTGTGGTAGAACTGCTCTATAGAACCATGCTCCAGTGTTCCGTCAAGTATGCCGAACAGGACGGCATCGTCAGTGAACAGAGCCTTTGCGTACTCACTATTGCCCTCGGCTACGCTTTTCACGAACTTTCCGGCAGCCTCTGCCACTGCCTCGTATTCCTTGATGTCGCTTCTCATATCGTGTTGTATTTTTGTGTTATTTTACGACTGCGAAGTTAATATGGTATTTTCTTTATGTCAAGTACCGAAAAATTATTCATATACCGAAATTTTTTTCTGCATTCTGATTATCAGCAATATTGATTAACTTTGCATTCTGAATAAACAGAAAAATATCAATGGCTTACGAAAAGAAGATACCTGTGGACCTGAATTGCCCACTCCGGCTGACAATGAGCCTTATAGAGTCGAAATGGAAATCATGCATACTTGACGAGCTCCGTAGCGGCTCACCGATGCGTCCAAGCGAAATTCACAAATGCCTGTCTGAAGCAGCTCCACGTGTACTCGATATCCAATTGAAGGAGATGGTTGAGGATGGTCTCGTTTTCAAGACCATTTACCCGGAGCTACCTCCGCGTTCGGAATATGAGATCACAGATCTTGGCAAATCACTTTTGCCGATAATAGACTCAATGCTTAAATGGGGGGAGGATCATTTCTCTATATTCGAGAAAAAATATGGCAACAAAAAATAGATTTAGAGCAATAATCCTCAGCGCGGTAACATGCCTGTCATTGTGCGCGCATTCACATAATATGGTAGAAAAAGAAAAGATGGCGAATGACGGTATAGTTCGGTTGTCAAGAATTGAGGTCTATCCACAATATCTTGATGAATACATGGAGTTCGCAGTCGAGGTCGGGACAAAATCCCCTGCGTACCGAACCGGGAGTGCTGACCATGTATGCCATGCAGGACAAAGAGAACCCTTGCATTATTACGATATTGGAAACATACTCATCTGATGAGGCGTATAAATCTCATATCGCATCAGAACATTTTCAGAAATATAAACAAGGAACCCTACATATGGTCAAGAATCTTGAGTTGTGCGACCAAACACCCTTGAATTCTGACAACATAATTACAAATACGATAATACAATATTGTAAAACAAAAAGCACTTAGCTAAAAATGGCATTTTGAGCATCACCTCAATAACATATTAGTCGGCCGAAATCGTGCCAGTCGCCAATCATTTCACCTTTGACACTTGCCTCTATCAATTTTTGAAGGTGGCTGTTGAACAGCTCCGGCTTTGATTTTACCCTGTGGATATTGTCTATCCTCACACGCTGATAGAGCGGTGGCATAGCCTGAAAATTCTCCCATACCGTGGGTATTTTCTTGAACGACTTGACTATCTCCGGCATAATCTCAAATTTTGTGGTTAAGTCGGGACAAGCCTTGCGCCCACTTTCGGTCATCAGTCCTAATTTTTCCAGCCTGCGGCATCGCTCCTTGTTGAGTTCAGTCCATTTGCCGGATTTGGTTCTCGGTCCGAAGCGTTGCAGCGGCTCGCCGTTGACGCTTTACAATGTAGAGTCAATCCACCCGAAACATAGAGCCTCCTCGACGGCATCAAGATACCAGAGCGCGTCCTCCGTTTCGTTTAGAAACAATTCTTTCGATAAACTCAGTTTTGGCTTCGGTATAGCCATCTCTATTATGCTTGAATTTTGGCAAGAGACTCAATTTCAGAGCCTCATATTCTTTAGCCGTATCGGGATGGTTCACCAGAAAATCACGAAAAAATATCTCGTCATTGTCACCGATTGGATGAATATGTATATGGAATACCTTATCGGCGTATCCCGATGGTGTATATCCCTTATTGAAACTCATACGTGTTCCTGAAACAGACATACATATATATCCGGACGACTCCATGACATCACGTAATTTGTTCCAATCCAGTCTTGTCGATACTTCCACCAATATGTCTATTATAGGTTTGGCCTGAATTGTCGAAATCGCGGTGCTGCCTATATGGTTGATTATGGGGCAAATTTCCGTAAGGATTATTTGGAGTTGCTTTATTTCATCATCAGCCCATTCTTTCCAGCAAGAACAATGCGGTACAAGAACTATTGGAAACAGTTCCCATAGTTCTTCCAAGGTCAAATCTTTCAACTTTTTCACCGCCTCACTCATTGTTGTGCCTATTGGTCATTATCTCTTCAAAGTTGTCCTGTCCCCACTTGATTAACGCTTCGACATGAGGCAATAGTGTTTTGCCTAAGTCTGTGATTGAATATTCCACACGCGGCGGTACATCCGGGTAAAGCTGACGCTCGATTATGCCGTCAGTGGTAAGTTGCTTCAACACCTGCGACAGCACTTTCTCAGACACGGACGGAATATTGCGGTACAGTTCGTTGAAGCGCACCGGCTCGTTCTCGGAAATCTTCACGAGAACGACCAACGCCCATTTGTTTCCGAGCCATTCAAGCATCGGAGCGGCCTTGCAATATTCGTAGTCCAATTTTTTTGCCATATCGTGTCTGTTGAAAAGGATTGAAAATGAGTAAAACAAACTTTTCGGTAAGGGTCAAACCTTTCGGTAAGTTGTTGTTTAGGCTCTGATTCTCACCTAATTTTGCACTACAAATTTAGTAAAAATCGTTGATATATGATATATCCAGAACTACATTTCACGGGGCAGGTATGGCGACCTCCATACGAGGCAAACTCGCAATTGCTCCAGATCACATCGGGCTGCACATGGCACAAGTGCAAATTTTGTAGCCTGTATCACGGCACACCATTCCGTATGTCTCCCTTGTCGGAGGTGGAGGCAGACTTGAAAGTAATACGACAGTGGCAACCACGAGCACGTCGTGTTTATATGACAGGAGCCAACCCGTTTGCTCTCAGCTACAACAAACTGATGGATATTGCCATACTTCTACGCAAGTATCTTCCTCATTTGGTGTCTTTCGGAATGTTCACCCGCGTGACAGATATTGCGCCCAAATCAGTAGAGGAGTTGAAGAACCTGCGTCACATGAAACTCGACAGCATAAATATCGGCATCGAGACCGCACATAATCCGACTCTTGAAAGGATGAACAAAGGCTATCAAGCCAACGATATTCTTGAACAGTTGTCAAAACTCGATGAAGCAGGAATACACTACAACGTGTTCTACCTCAATGGACTTGGAGGAAAGGGGAAAGGAGTTGAAAGTGCAATCGCCACCGCAGATGTACTGAACAAACTGCACCCTTGTATAATCAACATCGTGTCGTTGACTGTATTTCCTGAATCACAATTATATAAGGAAGTGCTTGACGGCTCGTATGAGGAAGAACCGGAGATTGAGAGACTACTGGAGATGCGAACTCTCATTGACCGCTTGAAAATAAAGGTCAACCTTATGGGACACCATATATCCAATACGGTACCAATCACTGGAGCGTTGCCCGATGACAAGGCAGTTATCCTCCGGGAATTTGACAAAGCGATAGCTGAGTTTCCAGAAGAAGAACTCAAAGCCTACCGCAGCAGGATATGGCATCTGTGAAGACACCCGTTCCTGTTTCAGCCTGTTCGTTTCGGACAGGCTTTTTATCTTTATCGGTAATAGAAACGCCTATGTTTTGCGATGTGGAAAATTACGGTTATAATGAACAGAAAGCCGAATTTGCCGTGAATACCTCCTATTGTACAGTGAAGGTAAGTACCAATCCAATGGCATGTTGCTATAATTCCGCTTAGTAGTGTCAACAGGAAGAATACTCCCATTACTGCATGTCTGTTTCTTCGATTTTTGTTTTTTGATTCAACTCTTTTCTTGCCGGATTTATGAAGGCCGATATGCCAGAAAATTCCGCAAAAAAACAATATTCCAATAACTATATGCGCCCATACCCAAATAGTTGCTCCGGCTGGATTGATTTCCAGTTGTATGCCCGATGCAAGTATAGCGATGGTCAAAAACAGCAGTGACCAATCGCATAATCTCAACTTTGATTTCTTTGTCATATTCACAGTCATTATTTGACTGCAAAATTACCTTAGATGGGAATCCGTGTCAATGGATGATGTAAGACAATGATTGGACAATTCATGGTTTCGTTCTGAATTGCAATGGCGATTTGCCGGTTGCTTTTGTGAAAAGGCGAGTAAAGTACGCGTTATCTTCAAATCCCAATGATGAAGCAATTTCCTTTACTGTCAGATTTGTATGATATAGCAACCGTTTCGCACGGAGTATTACCTCATTGCGGATATAGTTGCTTACGCTCCATCCTGTCACTCTCTTGACCACTTCATTAAGATAGACCGGTGAAAGGTTGAGTTTGTCAGCATAATAAGAGGGGCTATGGCTCTCGGTGATATCCGTTTGTAGTAGCGAATTAAGTTGCAGCACAATCTCGACATGACGACTATTATATGAGTTTTGCATATTGTTCTCCCGTTTGAAACAGCCGGCGGCAATACCAATGAACGCGGAAACAAGATCTCTGATTATAGAGATATCCTCTTTCTTTGTCCACAGATCATAAATCAACTGATACAGTGTCTTCAGTTCGTTGAGTCCTTGATCCGGCAGCCATAGCGTTTTCCCTGAAAATGATGTTTCCTCAAATATCAATTTATACCGGTCGCAGACCATACCGCTCTCTACCATAAGCATCCAACCCTCAAAATCTTCACCACCGAGGAAGCTGTGAACCTGCCCCGGCCTTATAAAACCAATCGAACCGACCGCAACCGCCTGTTGTTCAAAATCAATGTCGATAATTATTGTACCACGAACCATCAGACCGAATATGTAGAAGTCATCTCGATGTATGTACTCTATCGGATGGTTAGCAACATCTTCGGGTGTCACAATCCTTAGATTTATTCCATTCTCCGCCAAATCCTTGTGGCAGTGCATCGGTATTGGTTCTTTATTATTACCCATCATACTTTTCAAAGACTCATATATTTCGTGGCTTTGCCATACACAAAATTAACGTTTTCTCCTTGGGTTTTAGTAATTCTGCAAATAGAAACCGTCTGTGACGGCTGAGAATCAGATTAAAACATAGATTTATGACCAAGGCAGAGATTGTAAACGAGATAGCGACGACCACAGGAATTGACAAGGCAAGTGTTCTTGCAGTTGTTGAGCAATTTATGGTTGTAGTAAAAGATAGCCTCGCACATGGCGAGAACGTATATCTCCGTGGCTTCGGCACATTCCAAGTTAAGGAACGTGCTGAAAAAACAGCACGCAACATTTCAAAGAATACCACTATCGTAATTCCGGCTCATAACATACCGTTCTTCAAACCATCGGCCGAGTTCAAGAAGGAGGTGGGTCAGTGATATGGAACAGGAAAACCAATATGGTGAAAGTGCTGTTGAAGAACTTACTCCCGATTGTAACTGCCATTGCGAGGACGAATGTCATTGCCATAATTGCTATGAGAGACAGCCGGAGATTTTTGATGAAAGTGACATCGACCGTATAATAGCCAACCTTAATGACTGGGGTTGAAATATGAGGTATAAATATTGTCCCGAATGCGGCGCAATAGTTTTCACCTATAACAAAACAGCCCTTAGAAGTTCCTTTACTTGCATATCTTCGCAAGCCATCTCAGTCCACATCATATCGCTCATGGAAATAGAGTCGCCGGTCTGCACACATCTTTCCATGCCCAAAGGTATGAATTATTCTGCAGTTCACCATCCCCACCAACCGGGAATATCTACTGACCCCATTTTCGACTGACAATAGTAAGTAGACTCTGTTTGCAGGGTAAAAAGGAAAGCACCTACAACCGAATGTAAGTGCTTTATTTTCAAGAGGTGGTCCCACTTGGGCTTGAACCAAGGACTCCCTGATTATGAGGCTATGTTTTCGCTGCTGCAAACAGCTAATTTACAATACTTTAATTTACTCCTTTTCCTCGCGTACAAGGTGATGCGCAAGGTTTACTTTTTCCGCTTCGGAAGCAGCCCGTTAAGCCGCTCAATCTCTGCTCTCAACTCTCTATTTTCTTTCTCCAAAGCATCTGCCTTTTCCTGTGATTTTTTCAGTAAAGAAACCAAGTCGGCAAAGGCATCTGTTTCTTTGGTGTTCGATATCGGAGCTAATGATTTTCTAATTTCGTTTTCCTCTATCTCCAATATTCTCTTAATCTCGGTTGGCGAGAGTTTCTTACCAAACTCGTTTAGCAATACTTGACCTCCGGGCGAATTGACTATCGAGTTTTTGACATCTTCGACAGAGCCAAAAGTTTGCTCGGGAGGGTCGGATAAATAATCAGATATATTATCCACATTAAACTCTCGCGCCAAAGCATCAAGTAGAGCCGGAGGTGCCGACCGTTTCCCATGTTCAATAGCTGACAGAAAACTTTGTGGACGACCAAACCGTTCCGCAAGCTCCTTTTGAGAAACCTTGTGGTCGGCTCTAAACGTCCTTAAATCAAATATTTGTCCTTTGGGGCGCATATTTTTAACAAATTTTTCTGCGGTTTAGTGAATAATATATGCAATAAAAGACTTAACTTTGTGGCTATATTATGCATATCAAGCGTTGTAGTCTTCTGTTGCTTTGCTTTATCTGAATACAAAGTTACTACTTCTTCTTGATATAAGCAAATATTTACCCACTAAAATTTTTCTTATAATGGATAAACGAAAAATATCACTTGCCGACCTGTACAAGGAGAAGATGCAGCAACTCTCCCCCGGTCGACAGCTCATTCAAGACATTATGGACGCAACAGGGCGTTCAGAGGTTACTGTAAGGTTATGGATAAGCGGCAAATTCAAGCCCGAGCCAATAATACAGAATATCATCGCTGACACTCTCGGTGTTGATGCCGCTTCATTATTCCCAACCAATGAACATCAGTGAGCTATGGTAACTGAACAACCCAATGTGCAGCCTAACTCTCGTTACACTGTAACTGAAACCTGCAAATTGCTCGGCATACACCGCAACAGTCTATTGAAATACACTAAATCCGGGCGTATTAAATCAGGAGTACGTAAATCGACTGCAAAGAAATTTTACCTCGGTAGTGAGATAATTAGTTTTTGGAACAAGCAAATCTGAATATGAACACCAACAATGATATAAAGCATCGGGAGGCAGGGCAGCTCAATGCCTTTCTCGACACCCTCACCTACTGGGAGAGGGTCGAGTTCGTAACCGCCGTTATACGCCGTTTCAAGGTGAAACGGCAAACTTTCTTCAACTGGAAATGTATGGCCTGCCGCATACCTGCGGAGGCCAAAGAGATAATAGAGAGTGAGGCCGGGCACACTATTTTTGTGCCGGACGAGCCGGAAATGTGTGCCGCCCAATGATTGAAACAAGACCTACCTGTGACCCCGAGGGTGTATTTTCGGTTAAGAGAACTTGTGCCGAACTTGGCGTGTGTCACAAGACTTTACGAAAACTGCGCTCCCTCGGCCTGATTGAACCTGTCAATCCCGGCAACCGGGCGCGCCTCAAATACACCGGCAGGGCGATAATCGACTGCTGGGATAAAGCGAGCAGATTATGATTAGCGAAACAACCGTACAACGTGTGAGGGAGCTTGACATCGCAGATGTTGTCAAGCCTTACACGGAACTCCGGCGCCACGGCTCGGAGTTTTTCGGGCTGTGCCCGTTCCATTCCGAAAGAACAGCCTCTTTCTCCGTATCTCCGGCAAAGAACCTTTGCTACTGTCACAGCTGCCGCAAGGGCGGCGACGGCATACAGTTCACAATGGAGAAAGAGGGACTGGACTTCTACGGGGCGGTCGAGTTTTTGGCCCGTAGCCACAACATCACCATAGAATACACCCGGACGGAGCAGAACGAGGAACAGCTGCAAGCCGCCAAAAAGCGCGAGGCTCTTTTTGCCGTGTTGTCGGCGGCGCATCAATTCTTCACCTCACAGCTCCGTCTGCAAATGGACGACGAGGCGAGAGCGGCCAGGGAGTATACTTACAGCAGGTGGAACGAGGAATTTTGCGACACCTCCGGCATAGGCTATGCCCCGAAGGACAGCCGCGCATTTATCGACTACTGCAAAAGCAGAGCCTTGCCCGAGGATCTGCTTTTCCAGTCGGGGCTGCTGCGGCGCTCGGAGGACGGCAGAACCTATGCGATGTTCCGCGAGCGAGTGATGATACCCATACGCGACCGCATCGGGCGTGTCATAGCGTTCACCGGGCGGTACTTCGGCAAGAACAGGAAGACCGCCAAGTATATGAACTCCATAAACTCGGACATCTTCACAAAGAGCGATACCGTGTTCGGACTCGACAGGGCGAGCCGTTGCCGCGAGGCCGGTCTGTTCAACATCGTGGAGGGTGCGCCCGACGTGCTCCGCTTGCAGTCGGTCGGGATATTGAACACCGTAGCCACTCTCGGAACGGCGTGGAGCGACAGGCAGTTCGAGCAGCTGAAAAAGCATACCCTGTCGCTTTGCTTTATCCCGGACTCCGACCCTCCGAAAGAGGGTGAGCCTTACGGCCCCGGCTTCGTCGCCGTAATGGATAACGGCAAACGTGCCGTGCAGCTCGGCTTCGATGTCACGGTGAGGCAGCTCCCTGCCGACTTCCGCGACGTGTATGTGCCGCTGTTCGATTTTGAAATCGAAGCCCTCGAAGCCGACGGCATAAGCGACTTTGAGCGGCGGAGGAAGATAGCCACCGTCGGCAAACAGGACGCCGACAGCTATATCCTCTCCAAAGAGATCTATTCCTCTATTGAGGAAAAGCCCTTTGTCGTATGGCTCGCGGAGAAACGCTTCGCCACCGCCGACTCCCTCGTGGAGCAGCGCAAGTGCGTGGCCGAGATAGCGGAGCTTCTGCGCCACGTCAAGGACGCGCTCGTGCTCGATACCTGCATCGAACAGCTTGCCAAGATACACGGCAAGGTGAAGCTGTGGCGCGACGCGCTGACCCGTTCCAAAGGGGAGGCGCGGCAGAAAGCCGCAGCCTCGCCGAAGAATGAACGGGAGCGCGACATCGAGCTTCTGCGCCAGTACAACCTCACCATACGCGACAACTGCTATTTCACTTTCGACGGCGACGACGAGCCGACCCGGCTCTCCAATTTCATACTCGAACCGCTTTACCATATTCAGGACGAAAGGAACGGCACCCGTATTTTCCAGATGAAGAACAAATTCGGGCAGTCGCGCATTATCGAGCTGACCGAGGCCGAGCTGTGCTCGCTCTCGACCTTTCAGCAACGTGTAGGCTCGCTCGGCAACTTCGTGTGGCGAGCCAAGATAGACAAACTCAATAACGTAAAGGAATACACCTATGCCAAGACCGACTCCGCCGAGCGTATCCGCAAGCTGGGCTGGGATAATGCCGGGGAGTTTTTCGCCTTTGGCAACGGCATACTGCTCGACGGCCACTTCCGCAGTGTCGACGACCTCGGCATCATACGCGACTGCAACGGCCATACATACTATATTCCGGCCACATCAAAGATGTACCGCAACAATCCCGAGATATACCAGTTCGAGCGGCTTATGGTGCACGAGAACGCATCGGGCGTTAGGCTCGCAGACTTCGCCACAAAACTTACCGACGTGTTCGGTGACAACGCACGGGTGGCCTTATGCTACCTTTTCTCGTGCCTGTTCCGTGACATCATCTTCCGGCGCACACGCCATTTCCCAATTCTCAACCTTTTCGGCGAGAAAGGCACGGGCAAGACAACGCTCGCCACCTGCCTCCAATCTTTCTTCGTCCACGGCATCGACCCTCCGAACCTCGGCGTAACCTCAATTCCGGCGATGAACGACCGCGTTTCGCAAGCGGTGAACACGCTCGTTGTATTCGATGAATACAAGAACGACCTTGATGTGCGCAAGATAGCTTACCTCAAAGGTGTATGGGGTGGCGGCGGTCAGACCAAGAAGAACACCAACACCGACGGAATGGCGGCGCAAACCATCGTGTCGACCGGCCTTGCGCTGTGCGGTCAGGACAAGCCCACACAGGACATGGCGCTCTTTACGCGACTGATATTCCTCGCTTTCACCAAAACGTCGTTCACACAGGAGGAACGCAAGAAATACGAGGAACTTGTCGCGCTCTGCAATATGGGGCTGACACATCTTGCCGTCGAAATCCTCTCGCAGCGTCCGCTGTTCGAGAAGAATTTCCCACAGGCATACTCGCTCACCAAGAGCGAGCTTGCGGCCCGTGTCAAGGACGAGCAGCTGCACGACCGCATCTTCGGCAACTGGGTTATACCGCTCGCCACTTTCCGGGCCCTCGAAACAGCCGTCGAGCTGCCTTTCAGCTACGCCGACCTGTTCGACTGCGCTATCGACGGTATGCGCAACCAAAACGAATATGCCAAGGAGTCGTCGGAGGTCGCCAATTTCTGGAACGACCTCCAAGGTATGCAGACTTCGGGCCGCTGCGTCGAGAAAGCGCATTACCGCATCAAGTATCAACAGCGCTTCCGCGCTATCTCTATGGACGAGGATATGATCTTCGCCGAGGCGAGGCCAATCCTTTATCTCAACGCCCCGGCAGTGTCGGCTCTTTTCAGCGGCGGACGTGGAGCGAACCTTACGGCCAACCGCTCCAACTGGTCCACCACTTTATCCTATCTCAAATCGCACCCGGCGTTCCTGGGCCTCAAACAAGACCGCTTCGTGCTGCTCACTCCGCAGGGAACGCCCGACTACACTTTCGAGTCGGTCAACGGCCAGCAGGTGCGCAAGCAGAAAGTCAACCGCCCGAAAGCGCTGTGCTTCGATTATTCGATACTTAAACAGGAGTTCGGCCTGACTCTCGAAACCGAGGTGATGACCGAAACGGAGGAAATCGACGAGGACGCAGCCGCTGTGGCCGTTGTTGCTCCGGCACCGCCGAAGCCTCAATCGCTTTTCAGCTCCACCGGCGATGAAGATGCTCCATTTTGATGCGGCGGCAACTTTTTCCCGGATATAAAGGTCAACAAAGATGTTGGCCTTTAATTTTTTCTCCTTTTTGCAGTTGACTGCAAAAGGCGGCGTTCACGGATTGACAGCGTTGACGGCATAGCACCCCTTGTTATTCAACGCCTTAATCCATAACCGCACGGTTGACAATCGTTGACAACGGTAGCCATTTCCAAAAATCAGCAGATTTTCATAGCCAACGGTTGACACTTCCGTGCCACTTATACTCATTACTCTTTTTTATTTCAAAAAGAGATAAGTATTTGTATATAAGCGGCCTTTACAGCCTGTTTCCTTGCGGCTCGCCGCCGTGTCAACAGTGTCAACGCTGTCACCCCCGGGGGTATATGCCCTCTCCATTTCCTTTTGTTGCCCTTGACTGCCCGAATGGCTCGCAACGGCTCGCCGCCGAAGTGCCGCATTATCCCTCCAAATCCCTGATTGTCACTCTTTAAGCAAGTGCCAAATCATTGTCTACTTGCTTGAATTTGAGTAACTTTGCATATATAAATACGCCATATCTCTATGCTCCTTTACATCGAACTCGAAGACTATCTCGCGCAATGGTTCCGACACGAACAGGGCGGCACCGACCCGGTACGGCTTACCCGTGGGTCGATTGAGTCGGGGCTGCTCGAACAATTCTTGCAGACACCGCCGCCGGACTATGTGCCGGACTTCGGGGGCGACGGCAAGCTCGCTATCGAGCTGCCGAATTTCCGCAACAAGGACACACGGAGCTATTACTACCTGCCCCCGAAAGCGCGTGATGCCCTCGTCGCTTGCATACGCAACCGCTTCGACATTTCGATGTGGCAGTCGCTCCACCGTTTCGTATCGGTGTTCCAACGGCAGGATCACCTCATTTATGCCTTTATGGAGAAGCACGGCATTGAGCTGACCGAGAAGAACTGGAACGCCATTGCCAAACGCTACCAACGCAAGCGCGACATATACCGACGCATCGACCGGCGCAAGAAAAGTTCACAAAAATAATCCCGAGTTCGGGGGCATAAAAACGGAAGTGTCCGTTTTGTCCTCCCCACAGCATAATTCAGTATGAAAACCTCCCGACAAATACTTCCCGGCGTCAAGGCCATACATTGGCTTGACTGCCGCCACCTGCCGCGCAGGGTTGACCTGCACGGCATCTGCCGTATGCCGGTGCCGGTGCTGACCGCACTTTCGGCTGTCGGGGTTTTCGATGATGCGCAGTGCAGTTGCGTGACCGAGAGAGAGGGCGGCTCTTTCCAAGACACCGCCACCTTGAAATTCCTTACACACGAACTGCTCCCTATCCACCTCAAACTCGGTTTTGCCGTTACCGATGTCAACGGCAAATGCTGGCTCATCGGCTCGAAAGAGCCGCCTTTCCCAAAGGTAAAGGTGGAGCACCGATGCGGTCTGCCCGACGGCGACGGCGCGGGATTTTTCTATGAAATCTCCCACGTCGCCCTCAAATCCCTTGTCGAGTGTCATATCTCGGCTGACTGACAAAGATATTCCCAATCCCAACCACAGGCTAATTGCGACCGCGAGGCCGCAGGTCATATTCAGATTTTGAAGTTAGAGAAATCCGCTTGCGCGTGAGGCGTAGGCGGATTTTGTTTTTTCAGCGGTAGAAAGAGCCGCCCCTTGCGGATCAACCCGAGGGAGTGAGGGAGGGGTCAGCCCCGACGGAAAACGGGTGCGCCGTGTATAGAAAGTCGTGGTGAACAGCACGGCTTCATTGGCGAAGCGGCGAAATCGCCTGTTGTTCGGAGTAGCAATCCACGATGATGCGCCGGGTGCCTGGGCCATACTCCGCAGTAGGCCGCTGCGCGGTTGCCGGAACATCGTGCAACTCATTTTCAGCGGTGACTGCCCCGGAGGTGTGTTTCTCTATTCTGCGGTTGGACGGTCTGCCTCGGATATGAACCCCGGAGTACATAAATATGCGGCGGAGCAATCGCAGTGCCGTGCCGCTTGTGGTAGGACTACCTCGCCGGTGGCATCGCCTTGCAATTCGGTGTCGCAGTTGCCGGAGTTACGGGTCTATCCCAGACGGCACCGCCGCCGGTGTACTTGCTTTTCCGTCAGTGCCGACAATCCGGGATCACCGTGCGCTTTCCGTCGGCGGCATCTTCGGTCGGCACGAAGTCCGGCAGGTTCGTGGCGACATACCGCTCTGCGTGTGTAAAGCTCTCCTGTAACCGCATCTTGGCATTTTGAGGACACGATGATTGGTTGAGTTTTACGCCGCAAAGTTATTACCTCCCTGCGGAACGTCAAGGGTAAATACATCGGCTGAATTTTCTCCACGCCTACGGGTAGTAAAATTCCTCCGACCCTTGCCTCATTATCCGCCCGGAGGCACTTTGGGGGCAGTGTAAAACTTCAAAAACAATCATTATGTCAAACCCTCAAAATTCAATCAAGATGCGATTACAATTCGGAGAACTCAACATCACTCCAAGAGTCGTTAACCGACTCCACGAACTGGACTTCACAGTGCCCGAACTCGAAGATGCTATCGCCGAACACAAAAGCGACTGCGACGGTGAACCCTCCGTGTATGTCGGCACTTACGGCAAGTACAACGACGGCTCGCTCTGCGGCCTGTGGATAGACCTCTCCACTTTCGACGACTACGACGAGTTTATAAACTTCTGCCAGGCGATACACGCCGACGAGGAAGACCCCGAGCTTATGGCACAGGACTTCGAGTGCTTCCCCCGTCAATGGTACAACGAGGGGTTCATAACCGAGGAAGACTTCGACCACATCAAAGAATACACTGAAATGTGTGAGAAACACTCCGCCGAGGCTGTCGACGACTATTTGGAGTTCCACGATGATCTCGACGACTTCGAGGAAGCCTACTGCGGAGAATGGGACAGCGAGGAAGACTTCGCCCGGCACATCGTCGAGGAATGCTACAACCTCGAAAAAACTATGGGCGACCTCGCCCGATACTTCGACTACGAAGCCTTCGGACGCGAGCTGTTCATGTACGACTACACTATGGGCGCAAACGGCCACGTTTTCCGCCCGGTCTGACCCCTGACCTCCCTCTCTCCCTCTTTGGGCTGCTCCGCAAGGGGCGGCTCTTTTTTTGCGTTATTATTCAAGAATTTGCCATTTGCCACTACGGGCACTGCCAATCCTTGACAACTTATTGTTTTTCTTCAAATCCTCTATTACTCGGTCGATACTACGTTTGGATTGGTTGGTGGCGGCTGCAAGGGCGGCTATTGATATTTTATTATTAGCGCCAATTAACGCCAAAATTTGTTCTTCGAGCGTTTTTTCAACGTCATTAACGCCATTTGGCGTTGATTGGCGTTGATTGGCGTTAATCGGTAACTCAAATATCACCTCGGATTTTGTTATGTCGCTGTTGATTGACACCTCACAATTCGTGAGATTTTTCCAATTCAAAATTTTATCTATTCCGTAACCTCCGTTTTCCGATATTTTTGCCAATTTGAAAAATCTTAACAGGTTTGGGTTACGGGGCTGTGATACAATCGTTCTTCCTACAATATCAAGGTTTACAGGAAAACTGCCGGGATTTTGGAGCGAAAGGCTGTTGTCGTACATTCTTATCGTGGAATGTATCTCGCTGAAATAATCCGCGTGGGCGATAAAATTACACAAAGCCTCACGCACACAATATAACTGGCTGTTATCGTCTGGCGCGAAGCCGTCGGGATTGGGTGAATAGGGGTTATCCAACCTCAACCTTAATCGTTGGAGTATCGCCTTGTAATATTCCCAAAGGTTTTCTTGTTCAGGCATACGGTAAGTATACCTCGTAATCGCATCGTGTATGGACGTGCCCGGTATTTCCATATAATCAACAAGAAAATCGGGATTATAACGTAATATGGCATCAATATTTCCAAACATCAATAAGCCGCCGATTGACAGCAACCCATTAAACATTATGCCGGTTTTTACGGCAAAGTCAGTATCCGATAATGTGTTGTACTGCAACAGCGGATTATATGTGCGCAAAAATGCCCTATAATCCTGAAATGATGTTTGGTTTATATCGGCATAGCTTGAACCAAATACGGCCTCATTTGACTTTTTGCCAAAAGCCTGGTCGCGCATCATCGCTCTTATCTCGTATTCGGTGGCTCTTTGGTCGCCACTCCCAACGCGGATATATGTATTGGTAGGAACTCCAATGTATATAGGCTTAAATTCTGCCATAGGAATGTAAAAAGCCAATACTATTTTTCCGTCTATTTCATATTTGGCAGGTTGAACTGATATACGCTGATTGAATTTTCCATTTGACCGTAGGACACCAATAAAATCCTGTTCAACCTTTTCTGCATTATCCACGCCTTGTATCTCAAAGGTAGACACGCCACCGGCTTTTCGTTCCTTGATACCAAAAACAATCCAACCTCCGTAGGAGTTGGAAAACGCACTGACTGTTTCCCATGCGCTCTTTGGCACATCGGTTTTGGCTTCTTTTGCTTCAAAGTCGTTCCATTCGACTCCGTTCAGCCTATGTAATAGTTCTTCTACGGTCATACGGTCTTTATTTCCAAATACAAAGTTACGCATTTTTTCGGAATTTCAGTGTCTTTTCCACCACTTATATACAGCGGTAGCTTTGCGGTGTAAAACATCACCGCTCAATGGCAAAGACCACTTACAATATCTCGCTCAAAGGCTATGTCGGAGGCTCCGACTTTGACCGCTCGACCGTTGACCGCGAGCTTGCACGTCACGACGGCAAGCAGGTTAACGTGCTCATCGACTCCCTCGGTGGCTCACTTGCCACCGGCCTTTCTATTTCTGCTGCTTTCCGCAACCACGGCAACGTCAACGTGCATTTCGTCGGGCTGAACGCCTCCGCCGCTACAATAGCATCGCTCGGCGCGGCGCATATCTCCATAGACACCGGCGCGATGTACCTCGTGCATAAATGCTCAATGGCTTTCTTTGAATGGGGTTCGCTCAACAGCGACCAGTTCGCCACTCTCATAGCCGACTGCGAGAAAATCAAGGCCGACCTCGACAAGCTCGACCAAAACGTGGCACGGCTCTACGCCGCCCGTTGCAAGCGCAAGCCCGAGGATCTGCTCGCCCTGATGAAAGCCGGAGGCTGGCTCTCGCCACAGGAAGCTCTCGACTGGGGCTTCGTCGATGAAATCACCGACCTTGCCGAAGACGCCGCCCCACGGCTCACCGATGCCCTTGCCTCGGCTATGGCCGACGCAGGTATGCCTATTCCCGATATTCCAATCTCCGAAGCCGAGCGCGAGAGCGCTTTCGGCAAGTTCATCACAGCCCTGTCATCGCTTTTCAAGAACCAATCCAACAATATCCCAATGCCAACCGAGAACCCCACGCCCAAGACCTACACCGAGGCGGAGTACAACGCCCTCAATGCCCGGCTCACCGAGGCCACCGCCCTTGCCGACTCGCAGAAGAAGACTATCGAGGAACGCGACAGCCGCATCGCCCAACTCGAAGCAAAGCTCGCCAAGACTCCGGCGGAGCCGTCGAAGCAGGTTGTCGAGGACTCCAAACCTGCCGGCGACCCTGTACCCAAGAACGAGGTCGAGGCTTTCGTCGACACCTGCAACTCCGCCCGTCAGCTCTTTAACGAGGTCTGACACCTCCCTAAACCCTAACCACTCAACTCTAAACTCCCCACTATGGCAGGCAAATTCCAGTTTACACTCAAAGAGTACCAGGAGGCCGCGGTCAAGTACCGTTCCGACCTCCTTATGCTCCCCATTATCGGCATCGGCGACACCCTCCAATATATGACGGGGCGCCCCGGTATCCGATACAAGGAGCGCGTAGGCTCGCTCACGGGCGATGCGCAGTTCGCGCCCTACAATCCCAAACGTGCCGTCGACTACAACCTCGGCATTGACTTCCGCGACCTCGAAACGCACTTTGGCTCCGTAGTCGCCAACTTCGAGCCCAACACGGCTATCTCAACACTGCTCGGCTCCGGCGCGACAAAGGGCGACGGCCAGATGACAACCCCCACCGCTCGCCACGTCCTCGCCCTCATCGCCAAGAACCTCTCCGAGCATCTTAACGATGCGATATGGAACGGTGTGCGCAACGCCGCCGGTGACACCACCGCCGACCTGTTCGACGGCTTCGACACTATCACCGAAAAGGAAATCGCCGCCGGGGCTATCGCCGAGGCCGAGGGCAACTATATGAAAATCGACGATGAAATCACTGCGGCAAACGCCGTGGACGTCGCCAAATCAATCCTGTTCTCCCTCGACCCCCGACTCCGCAGCCAAGACCTCTACCTCTACTGCTCGCAGGACTTCGTCGACAAATACAACGAGGGCTATCTGCTCACGCACGGCGGCATACCCTACAACAACCAGTACGGACAGGGTGCCGTCGAGGGGTCAAACGGCAAGCTCAAATTCTGCCCCCTCTACAACAAGGCCGGGTCGAAGTTTATGCACGTCACCACCAAGGCAAATATGCTCGTCGGTTACGACCAAATGGGCGACGTGGAGAATGTAATGGTAAAGGAATACGCGCCCTTTATCCTCTCATACATCGCCACTATGTTCTTCGGTGTGCAGTTTGAAACACTCGACAAGCGACGCTTCAAGACCGTGGAAATCGCCGTGTGACACTCATAGACACATCACTCAACAACTCATCAAACCGCTATGGCTACAAAATGTACCTCAATCCAAAAGTCGCTCGGGTGGTGTCAGGGCACCCCCGAGCTGCCCGGTGTGAAACGCCGCATCTACTATCTCGCCAAGAGCCTGATTGTGGCCTTTCCGCAGCTTCCCCGTGATGAACTCGGTCGCCCCACGTCGGCTATCCTCGACGGCTCTTTCACTCTCGCCGCCGATGCCAAATGGCGTTATATCGACATACTCCCCGACAAGTCGCAGCTGACCTCCGAGGCGCAGGGCGAGCTTCCGAGCCAAACGCAGCTCAACAAACTTGTCGCCGTTCACCCCGGCGTGGGCGCGGACGCTTCCGCCGCCGCTGCCTACATCAACAACACCGACAATGTTTTCGTAATCGAGGATATGAAAGGCAACTTCCGCGTCCTCGGCAACGACAAATGGAGCACAAAGGCCACCGTCGCACAAGACCTCGGACAGGGTGCCACCGGCACCACCTCTACCACTATCAATGTCGAGGCTACCGACGAGGTACCTGCGCCGTTCTATGTCGGCACTCTCGAAACTGAGGACGGGGATATTGAATGTAAGAAAGCCGCTTAACCCCCACGTCCTATGTCACCTAACAGATGCGTCAGGGAGGGAGCGATAGTGTTGGACGAAGTGTTGAAAGACATCTGTGTGCCTTCGCTTGATGTTCCCGACCTCGACGCATCTTTTACTCCCTCCTGTGCCAAAGACCTTTTCGCCGAAAAGAGCCGTGCCGCGTGGAAAGATGTGCAACAGGCCGAGGCTCGCTGCGACTTCGCCCCTAATAAGGTGCGCATTTCCTACCGCAACCCGGCTTTTGGCATTATCTCACTGTGGAAAAAGTCGCTCTATGGCCGGACTCTCACCGACATCAAGAGCGACCCCGATATGGTCGGGAAATTCGCCGTGGGTATGAATACCCTTATCCGGCAGATACTCGGCAACTCACTCGCCACCGGCGACTGGTGCATAGTCACCTCGCCGAAGCGTCGCCACAAGGAACGCAATTTCGCATCGCTCATTTCAGCGCAGCTCGCAACACTCCTGGGCGTGAACTTCTACGAAGATCTCGCCGAGTGTCACTCGAAGCATCGCGTCGGGGCTGTCTTTACCCTTGTCAAAGCGCCACCGACCGAGCGCAACATAATCGTATTCGACGATTTTGTTACCACCGGCGCAACGATGCTCTCGATGCGCGACCTGCTCCAACCGCTCGGTTATAACCTCATTTTCTTCACAGGAATAAATAATAAACTTTGACCCCTGCGGCCAAAGTAAAATTGACCCCTCAAATGGACCACAAATTTACCGAACAAATCAAGCAATGGCTCGAAACGCCGGAAGCGGAGCGCGACTACTCGGTAGGCGCACTCTATCTTTTGAAGCTGTCGGGCAATCAGATTATGTACCACAACATAATCTCGCAGATTGACCGCCGCCACGACTTCGTGGACTACCAACTTCAAAAGTATTACAACTTCCGCGTCGCCGACCTCACCCGTGCGCAGGTCGAGGAAATGGAGCAGCAGGTCGAGGCTATCGTGGCCGAACACATACCGCTCGCAGCCAAAGCCGACGAGCAACCAAAAGGTAAACGTGCCGACCACGACGCACTCCCCGACGACATCAAGGCGAAATACGTTGAAAATCTCTCAATTCTCCAACGTATGCGCGAGCTGCATCTGCGCCTCCGCTCGCTCTCGCTTGACAACGTCACCTGCCCGGACTCCGAGCGTTATCCGTTCCTCAAAGAACTTATATCGCTCGACAAGAAGCTGCACGCCAACTGGGAGGCATACGATACATACGTCATAGGGCAGAGTGACAAGGTGAAAAGTAAAAGAGCCGGAAAGAAAACATCGTAACTCATCACTCTGCCTTAATACTTATATCAATGAAACGCACCGCCGACATCGACCAAATCCTCCGACCGCTCAAAGATACGCCTTTTCAGGCTTATCTTTCCAATGCCGTGCAGGTGGCCGACATTCTCGAATGGATTTTAAGCCAAGTCGGCACCGCAGAGGTATGGCAGACCTCGTTTTCTATCTCCGAGGAATTTTTGCGCCGACTTTTCTTTATCTGCCGTGCAAATAAAGTGTCGCGCATCAACCTTGTGCTCGACCATAAGGCCACCAACAAAACGCTCAAACTTTGGGCGTTCATCACCCAAGTTATAGAGCGCACATATCTTGCCGACAACCACAGCAAGATTTTGTTGGTGCGCTCCGAGGCCGGAGAAACCGTGTCGGTAATAACCTCGCAGAACCTCACTCGCGGCAACCGCCACGAGTCGGCATTTATCTCGACTTCGCCGGAGATTTTCGCAAATCTCTACGACCAAGTCAACGATTTAATAACCAATCACTCCGTACCGCTCCATGACCTATTCGCACAGCGCTTATCCGGCATCGCCTCGGAATAATTCAGGCGAGCCTGATTCTTCTCTCGGCTCGCACGGATATTCCGAGAACGAATTGCAGCAGATTGAAAAATTTGCCTCTATCTACCTCAAAATATCCGATATGGCCGTAATACTCGATATTCCGGCTGATGTACTGCGCTCCGATATTGCCGACCGCACAACCGAGGTGTCAAAAGCCTACCGACGCGGCAAAGCTGCATCAAAAGTCAAGCTCCATTCCCAGGAAATGATGCTTGCACAGGTAGGCTCGCCGCTCGCTATCGAGAACGCCCACCGAAATCTCCTTGATATGGAGGACGACGAGTAATACTTCGTCACTCATAACTCATACCTAATACTTGAAGCCGTGCCAACACCGAACACCATAGATGTATGCCGGGCGCACTTGTTCACCAAAGAGGTAGAACTGCGTGAGCAATATCCACAATCCGTTGTGGATAAGGTGCTTCGTGTGCGAGAAATGTATAACTGGTTCATCGCAAACCCCGACGGCACCGACCGCGAATTTGTTGCGGAGGTATGCCAACGCCACGGAATACACCGCACAACGGCTTATTCCGACCTCGCCGTTGTCAAGTCCTTGCTCCCCATCCTCGGCAGCGCAAGCCGCGACTTCCACCGTTGGCGCACCAACGAAATGCTCATCGCAACTTATAAAATGGCCGAGAAGCGCAAGGACAGCAAGACTATGGAACGTGCGGCCACCGCCTACGGCAAGCTAAACCGCGTCGACCTCGAAGATGAACAGGCCCTGCCGCTCGACCAAATACTCGTGCAGCCGTTCACCGCCACCGATGATCCGCGAGTCCTCGGCATCGAGCCAATCCCCAACATCAACGAGAAAATCTCGGCTATGATACAAAAGTATCGCGCCGAAACAATCGACATCGAAGATGTGGAATTTGAGGAAGTCGACCTCGAATTTGATAATCTTTTTCCTGATGTTAAGCAGACATCGGCCAATATTCAAGAATAATTTAATTTGGATTTATTGGCCCCATACTCATACTGATAGCGAAAGCGCATATCACCAAAATTATGATTAGCAAAGCTATGACAATAAAAGTGAGCAAGGTTGCAAGCCAAGCGTTTAGCCTACCTGCCACGAAGCGAGTAAACCCTCGGAGAATAAAAACAGCTCCGATGATTGCAATTATAAATGCTGATATGTAGAGAAGTTCTTTCACTTCTCAAATTTACAAATTATTCTTGATATGGCCGACAAGAAAGTTTACTTTAACAAGCCCCAACGACTTACGCAGCTTATTGGTGCGAACACCACCGTTATCGTCGCAGGGCGACGCACCGGCAAGACCGACAGCATCGCCGCACCATTTGTGCTGCGCAATATGCAGCGTATGCCCGGCTCGACAGGCGGTATCGTCGTGCCGACCTTCAAGCACGGATTGACTAACACAATCCCCGGCTTGCTCGCCGCGTGGAAACGCTGGGGCTTCATCGAGGGAGTGCATTATGTTGTCGGCCGAAAACCGCCAAAGACTTTCAAGCAACCAATCATCGACCCCAAGGACTACGAGCACGTCATTTCCTTTTACAACGGCTCCGTCGCCGTCATTATCTCGCAAGACCGACCGGGCAGCTCCAACTCCCTGACCCTGTCGTGGCTTTTGGTCGACGAGGCAAAATTCATCGACTACCAAAAGCTCAAAGACGAAACGCTACCGGCCAACGGCGGCATAAAGTCGCACTTCGGAAAGCACTCTTTCAATCACTCGATTATGATATTGAGCGATATGCCGCAGACCACAAAAGGCTCCTGGTTCTTGCACTACAAGGACAAAATGGACGCCGAGCTGATAGCCACCATTGAGGGCACCGTATATGAAATTTGGCGCACCAAGGAACGCATACGCGCCCTTAACGCCAACGGTGAACCCGTTCCGGCTCACCTCAAAGGCTATCTCCGCCGCCTCGACCGCAACCTTAACAAGATGCGGTCAGTCGCCGTGTACTACCGAGAGTACAGCAGCATCGAAAACCTGCAACTTCTCGGCGAAAACTACATAAAGCAGATGAAGCGCGACCTTACACCTTTGACTTTCCAAACCTCTATCCTGTGCCAGAGGATCGGAATTGCAAAGGACGGTTTTTATTCCTCGATGCGCCAGGCCCACAAATACGACGCCAACGACAATCAATACCTCGACACCCTCGGCTATGATTATGACTTCGCCTCGCTCGATGCACGAGCCGACGCCGACGTTGACCTCGACGCGCCTATCTGCATCGGTATGGACTACAACGCCAACATCAACTGGATTGTCGCCGGTCAGCCGCGCGACCGCCGCCTCAACGTCATAAAATCCTTTTACGTCAAATTCGAGCGCAAGATACCTGCGCTTATCGACGACTTCTGCCGTTACTACGCCACACACCGCAACAAGACCGTAGTATTTTACTTCGATGCAACCGCCCTCGGCTCAAACTATGCCGTCAACGACCAAGACTTCCGTTGGTGGGTGGTGCACGAGTTCGAGCGCCACGGTTGGACGGTCGAGGCCGTATATCTCGGCAACCCAATGCGCAAGGAAGAAAAATACCTGCTCATCAACCAAGCCTTTGCCGGTAAGCAACGCCTGATGCCCTTCTTCAACCGCTCCAACAACGAAGACCTTATCCTCGCCATTCAGTCAGCCGGAGTGCGCCGTGGCCGCAACGGCTTCGACAAGGACAAGTCCGGCGAAAAGCTCGCCGAGAGCGAGGAAGACCTGCTCGAACACCGCACCGACGGCACCGATGCTTTCGATACCCTCTACATCGGCTGCGAGAAATTCCCTTACCGCGATGCGTTCAACCTCTCAATGTCAGGGGTGCTTTGACACCTGTTTGTGAGCATATTGCTTCCGTATTCCAGATTTTTTCGCTAATTTTGTATTCTCAAAATCTGGAATTTATGAAAACGCCCGACGAATTTTTCATACCCGACAACGAGGTAATGCTACCTGATGAACTCGATTACAGCAGAGTGAACGAATACGTCCGCTCCGCAGAGGCGTTTTCTCGCTCCACATACCAAAGCGTCTATATCATAGACTATTTCAAGCAGAATTTCCTGTATGTGTCGCCCAATCCGATGTTCCTGTGCGGACTTTCGCCGGAGCAGATGATTGACCTCGGCTACCAGTTCTATCTCAAATATGTGCCCGAGGACGAACAGGCCCTTTTGCTCGACATCAACCGTGTGGGCTTTGCCTTTCACAATCAAATCCCACTCGAACAGCGCAAGGATTGGTACATATCATACGATTTTCATATTCTCAACGACGGCCACCCAATTCTCATTAACCATAAGCTGACCTCCCTTGCCCTGACTTCCGACGGCAGGATTTGGCTTGCCCTCTGCGTTGTATCTGCCTCCACCCACACCACGCCCGGACATATCGAAATGCACCATGTCGGCACCCCCGACTATTTCGCATTTAATCCCGTCACCCGTCGGTGGGATAAGAACACTATGCCAAACCTTACCGAGGGGGAGAAGTCGGTGCTTACCCTTTCAATACAAGGCTATACGATGTCGGAGATTGCTGACCGCATCTGCCTCTCGCCCGACACCGTCAAGAAATACCGTCAGCGCATTTTTGAAAAACTCGGTGTGCGCAACATATCCGAGGCTATCGCGGCTGCCACCAACAACAAGCTACTCTAAATTTTTCGATAGGTAGAAGCGCGGAAAGTGCTTCACATCGCGCCCCACTGCTATATTAGCCAATATCCGGGCACAGATACAGGCTGCTGTTTGCTGTGCCTTTGCGGATTGTTCGCCCTGTTCAATTCTCGGTAACACAACGCGCAACCAGTCGCTGTTGTCAATATTCCAAAACGCACAATACCCCGACATATACTTTGCGGCACACAGGCGCACATCGCCCTTTGCCTCTAATTCAACCTTATCATCGGGTAGCACAACCATAGCCGCGCCACCCTCGATAAAATCAAACGGATATACGACCGGCAATTTACCGCCCAACCGGGCCGATATTCCGTTCATCGCCACATCAACCGCAATATCGGCAGACCCCGTCGGATCTTCCACATATATAATATTGTGGAACCCGACTTTTAGCAAAGCCGTATTGATAGCGTCTGCAAAAGCACCTTTGCCGACTATCATTATCCGGCAGCTTTCAATCTTATTCTTTTCTTCGCTTGTCATACACCGCAAAATTACTCTTTACCCCTCTATCGCACCATACCCAAAAGTGTATATTTTTTTCGGCTGCAAATGCAAACGTACACTTTTGGGTATGGCAAGGAATTTTCAACGGCAGTAACTTTGCAATAGTTAAATCAAAGCTCCAAATATGATGATAAAAAAACTAATGGTTTTGGTTGCCGGTGTTTTTATTACTTGCAGTGTTCACGCAAATAATACAGCACCTGAATATGGCAACCAACAAGACTCAATCGCAATCTATAACACGCTCATCTTCAAGGCTGACTCGTGTTATATGAAACAAAATTTCGAGCTTGCCTCTAAATTTTTTGACAAGGCATTTTCTCTCGGAATTAAGCCTGTTGACAAACACCTTTATAATGGTGCTTGTGCAGCTGCTTTAAATGGTGATGAAAGCGCTGCTTTTAATCGCCTGTTTGAAAGAGTGCGGCTGTACCCTCATTGGTATAGCGACCAAATCGGACAAGACAAGGATTTACAATCCCTGCACACCTCTCCGAAATGGGAAATTCTCTGCGATACTCTGCAAGCCCGAAAGATTTTTATTGAGCGTAACTACGACCACGCACTGAAAGAGCGGTTAGACTCAATCCATTATCGGGACCAAACGCCGCGACATGCCTATATTGCAGCGTTGCGAGCTGTTCCACAGGACACACTGTTGATAAAAACACGCCTTGTGGAAATGCAACGGAATGATAGCATAAATCAAATAGAAGTATTTGATATTCTCGATAGTTATGGTTGGCCTTCTTCCGAAATCGTAGGAGGCTCCAACTTCGCTATCTGGGAGGTTATTCAGCATACTTCGCTTGAAGCGATTGAGAAATACTTACCCCTTTTCCATAAGGCAGCCACCAATAACGAACTCAATAAATCATTTGTCGCAATGATGGAAGACCGTTGCGATATGTGGCGCAATCGTCCTCAAAAGTATGGTACACAGCTAATACAAAACGAAAAAGGTGTAAAAGTACCATATACTCTGCTTGACTCCGAAAAAGTCGATGAATGGAGAGCCGAAATGGATTTACCACCTATGCAGGAATATCTAAAACAAATGAACGGACAATGAAAATCGTAGAATATGTATTTGTCGCATTATCCCTGCTTATGGTTGGCTGTGGCTCGATTAAAGATGTGCCGTTTTCTTCTCATAATTGGCATATAAATCCCATATCCGGCAACATAGAAAGTACGGACACCACCTATTCTTTCACCCTATGTTCTGATGTGGTAGAAACGGAGCTGCCCTTAATTGGAAATGATAAAGAAGCACAGCCATACAAAGGGTTGAAAGCATATTTGAATACAATATGTTCACATCTTGAAGCAAAGTGTGACAGCATTTTATTCTACGCCCCCACAAAAGGATTATTGATAGTGGGTATTACGGAGAATATAATTTGGAAACCACGGTCACAGTCGGCTAATGTTTTGACCGATAAACCATATACCTTATGGGTGCGCGATGATGATGTGGACGATTGGGATAGAAAACCCGATGAAATCTACACAAACGTCCTTATGGATAAAGCGGCAAAGCAGTTATTGGTAATTGACCGTCTTACTTACAAGCGCTCCGATATTGCAATAATACATATTATTCAAACTGAAACCCGCAAATTCAAATCGTTGGGTCTGCCTGATTGGTCCGGCACCTGGGCTGACGTTACTGACCCGACTTGCCTTGAACCTATTGCAAATTGGTTGGAAGGACACCGTAAAATGGCATTTGACATATACCGACAAAGTCACAGGGCTACGGTAATAGACAAATAAAGTCAAACAGCTAATCATACAACATAGATTATCCTCGGCAGCGATTGTCGGGGATTTTCTTTTTGTGTTCCGGCGCCACCGCGCCGTCGCGCTAATGCGGCAAGCCGTCGAGCTTGTAATCTCGACCCATTGAGGGCGTATATCGCTAACATAGACAGCGGACTTCGGATCTATCCTGATGATAGAGCCGGAGTCCGCTGCTTTTCCGGGCCCCTCGGCCACCCCCGAGGGAGAGCGGTATCACTCCGGGGGCGCTTCGCAAAGATAAGGACTGCGACCGTTCATTACGGCCTCTATCATCGGGAGGGTGGAGTATTCGCAAGAGCCTTACAGCGGTGTTCCGGCTGCACAGGACACAGGGCTGCAATTCAATGGCGCATCATCGGCAGTTCGGGCAATAAGAATAGAGAGTGCTTTGGCCGTCGGGGATAACTTCACGGCATAGATTGGTGTGATGCAGCGGCTCGCACCGAGGAGGCTAACATATATCATAGTTTTGCGAGGCAGTTGTTTGAGGGAGCCATACTTGTAAACACGCACGGAAGCACGGTTGATATTTCACTTCGCAAAGTTAGAACGGGTCGCCTACGCTGACAAGGGCAAGACACGTTCAGGGCAAAAATCTTCCTTTTTTCAGGCAAGCATAAAAAAGAGTATTCCGTTGGGGGGCAAGCCCTTTGCCCCGAACCCTTGTTGGCTACCGTCGTGCCGACTGGCTCAACCGTTCCCTGATTGCGGCGTAAAAATCAAACGCGCCCCGGCGCACAGTAATAACCCCTCAAAAACTTCAAAACCATGACATACGTTAGCTGCATCTCCCTCGATACAAACCGCCGCCTCAAAGAATATCAAGTAGAAGTTATCACCTTCGACGGCGAAAGCGAAATAGTATATGTAATTGCCCGGACAGCCGACGAGGCACAGGAAAAGGCAGCAGCCCAGGTACCCGACGCAGACTACACTATGGTACAAGGCTTCTGCGAATACTAATTTCCACCTCCCCAAGATAGAGGGTTGACCCCACGGGTCAACTCTCACTTTGCTCTTTCGCCCCCTACGCAACATAAGTCTGTCGCAACTCTAATCACTAACCCCTAACCTCTAACCTTCCCCCATAGCCCTCGCCGCCACACCGACCGCCACCAACGTAACACCGCATCGCATCGCTATCGGAGCCGACAAGCACCGCGCCTTGACCGTGAACCATTTGCCCCATACGCCGTGAGAGATTGGACTGCAAGGGGAGAGGGGGCCGCAGCCCGGTGCGCCACCCCCACAGCCTCGACCCGGGCGGTCGCGCCGTTTTGGAACACGCACCCCACACGGGCGCAGATGCAAATATCTCATCGCGCGCTGACCTCCAACCACCCCACATTAACCTCCAACCACTAACCCTTGAAACTCCCCGACGCCGAACTTGCCGCCACCGACGAGCCTGTGCGAGTGTCAGGCTTCGCCGACCGAGGGGCACGAGCCGCATCTGCGCACGGAGCGGTTCTGCCATTGTTCCCTGCGGTCGGCCTCCTTTGCCTTGAAGATGTCCGGGGGAGCGAGCCGGGGGCTTATTTTTCCGTCACAAAGTTAGTACGGTCATTCACTGGCGCAAGGGCAGGTGTGCGCTCCGCGTTCCCCCCTCTTTCGGAGCAAGCTCCTGCAAGAGGGTAATCACCCTTGCTTTTGGCAGCTCATTACGACCGCACTTTTGATTGTTCGTAAAAATTAAGAGCCTCGGCTCACTTCTCAAACCCCCAAACACTTCAAAATCATGGCAAAGAAAACCTCCAAAACCGCAGAAAACAAAAAGGCTAAAACCACTTCGACCCGTGCGAAGAAGCAGACCCAGGCCCCCGTCGTCGATACCAAGCCGACCCTCACCCCCAAGCTCATCGTGGCGCAGCGCAAGTTCAACCGCTGGTACGTCTACTTCAAGGGCGTGGCTCCAAAGGATAATGTAGGGTGCGGCTGCAAGACAGCCCAAAGCGCGATAAGATATATGCACCTGCTCAAAGCCCGGTACGGTGCCGTTATCTCCCAAAACATCTACGACCGCCTCGCTTTCGAGGCCGCGAGAGAGGCGTAATGCCTCTCTCTTTCTCTCTCCCCTTGAAGTCCAACCTTATAAATCTCACGACGATGTACGAATACAAATGCTTCACTCGACAAGGCTCATGGCGCTTCTACGCCGACTCCGATACCGATGCCCTGCGGCTCGCCCTTTTCTACTGCTGGCGCGACGGCGAAGACTTTATAAAAGTGCAAAGCGACTTCGGAGGTCAGCCTTACACCCTGCGACTCTGCAAGATTGACAAGACAAATTCGATAACGACACTTTAACCCCTTCCACACAGCGGTTGCTTCCTCCCGAAGCGACCGCTGACTGTCTTTTCGCCTCGCCGCCACCCTCCTTAATTTTGCCCCTATGATACGGATAGGCTTCTACACCCCCACGGTGATGCTCTCCGCCGACCTCCCCGACGTCAGCATCTTCACCGACCAAGACTTCGTCGACTTCCGCCTCACATCGGGCGGAATGGTGCTGCTCGACGAGCGGTACTACACTTATAACGGCTCGGCCACCGTCGCCGACATCGCTTCCCTCATCGAGCAATATATGGCCGGAAACCCCGACCTCAATTACTCCGAATTTATCATCGAGGCATCGGCACCCGACGGATCCGCCGCCTCCCACTCCTTCCGTGTCATCTACTGCGACCGCGCTCTCGGACTCTACGACCCCTCGCAATGGCTGCTCGAAAACTTCCTCACATTTTCCGCTTTCCGGCGCATCGCCCCCGACACCTTCTTCGAGCTGCAATGGTTCGCCACCGACCGCGAGCCCATCGCTTTCTTCATCTACGCCACATACCTCGACACCGACGGCAACACCGCCACCTACCGCTACGTCCTCTCCGGCAACGGTATGATACAGCACGGCGACGGCATAAACCGCGAGTTCGTCTTGCTCTCCGATGTACGCGCAAAGATACAGGCCGCCACCAAAGCCTCCACACCTCCCACGCTGCTCTCCGTCACCGCACGGTGCGGCGAGCGTTCACTGACCCTCTTTGTCGACCAGGCTCTCGCCGACACCCTCCCTTTCCATTACACTAACTGTTTCAACGTCGCTGAACAGCTCATACTCCCTCACGCCACCACCCACAAAATCAAGGCCGACCGCTCTATCGCCACCCTCGGTAAATCCGCACGCTTCTACAACGTCACCACCGCAAAGGAATACGAGGTGCAGTCCGCGCCTCTTACCTCCGACGAGTGCTTGCAGGTCGAGCAGATGCTTACCTCTCCCGTAGTCCGTATTCCCTGGGGCACCGACTCTAACCTCGCCGAAACCGACTTTGACGCTATGCTCCCAATCCTCATCACCGATTTTACCTCCGAACTTTCCGACACCGACGATAAGCCCAACTCCGTAAAATTCACTTGGCGCTTCAAGGACACCCGACCCAAATTCAACGCCCGATACTCTCCCGGCATATTCGACACCCATTTCCAACCGCCTTTTTCATAATGGTTTTGGCGTTCCGGCGCCGTCGGGCCGTCGGGCTAATGCGGCAAGCCGTCAAGCCTATGGTCTTGACCCATTCGGGCTTATATCCCTAACGCGATAATACCTCACACAATCTCATCACCCAATGAACGCAGTTCACATATCAACCGCTCGCACGATGCTCAACTCGGGCGACCCCGTCGACCTCTCCGTATGGCGCAGCGACGGCTCTATCCTCGAACTCCGCAACGTCATATCCCTGCGATATTCCTTTTACGGAGGCTGGCGAAACGTCAAAATCCTTGCCTCCGGCGAGTGCCGCCGTCTACGCGACTGCTGCATCTTCCGCATTAACGGCCTCGATGTTTTTCTTTAACATTTGCGTATTCCGCTGAAATTGCGTAAATTTGCCCTATTCACAAATATCACGGCCATGTTACGAAAATTATTCAGCACCATTCTTGTTTGCCTTTTTTCGGTGACTGCTTATACACAGTCAATAGACGAAAAAATTGGCAATGCTATGAATACGTCCGATTGGTTTGCCCTTGACTCTTTATATTCAAATACACCCAAAGACTCAATTCACCCTTTCCTTGAAGTCTACTCACGTTGTCTACTTGGAAACCGTCTTAACCGACCTGATGTGTCAATACCTGCTTTTCAGGAATTGTTTAATACCCAATCTGCCTATCTTGATTTGAACAATTTGATTTCGTCAACATTTATGTTCGGCATGGATTTGAGCAGGACAGGTCAAAACGATAAGGCTGTTGAAATTATGCGTTCAGTATTGGAAGCCTCCAAACAATATTTGGACTCCATTACTATTTCAAATTTCATATCACAAGCAAACCGATATGAAGCCCTTTCAGCATATAAGCCTTATCAAATACAATTTGATAATGAAAATATCGGTTATATTCCTTTTACTATAATTCCCGTAGGGCCAAAAGAGAAAGGGTCTGTGTTGATGCACCTACAAGAGAGTTCAATAAATGGAAGTGTTGCCGATATTACATTTGATACGGGAGCCGGAACAAATTTAATTTCGCCCGAAATGGCGGAAAAATACAATCTCATACCTTTGGAAAAGACCCGGGTTAGCGTAATGGGGGTTAGTGAAAAAGAGGGATACATAGCTATTGCAAAAAAAATAAAGTTAGGAAACATAACTGTTTGCGACGTGCCTTTCACTGTAATTTCGTTATCCTCAAACAATAGCGAAGCCGACCAATACATCGACGCTTTCAATATCGTAGTCGGCAGTGATTTAATGCTTCAACTTAAAGACTTGACGATTGATTTCGTCAATCGTCAAATTACTATCCCCACGGTCGCACCTGTAAGAAGTAATGCTATTGCAAATATGTGCTTCTCGCCAACAATGAATTTACTTACCAAAGGAAAAATCCTTAACACACCTATGATGATGTGCCTGGACTCCGGCGATGCCGCCTTTGGCTCGGCAAGTCAACATTTTTATGATTTGAACAAGAATTATATTGAGCAAAACGGTAGGCAAGACACCATTCGCTCTGCCGGTATCGGTGGTTTTATAATAGAAGATTGCTACTATATGCCCAATCTGCCGGTTACGATTGCAGAAAATACGGTTGCACCATTAGAGTTTGTAGTTAAGACACAAAAATCTTCTAACAATGATGAATATGATGCAAGAATAGGTCTGCGCACAATGATGCTATTCGGTAAAATACATTTTAATATGGTTGACTTTACGGTATCTGCTCAATTACCGAGCTTATCGGCTATTGTAGCGCCAAAATACAATATGGCACAACCCTTCAAAGTAACAGAAAATAAACCGAGCACTTTGCAAACCATCGGTTTTGTTGGAATGTGCATCGCTAACGGTTTATTAAATCATAATGCCCCGTCAGCCCCTGATTTGTAACCGCGTCTTTTCGCGCTCATCATATCGTCCATAACTTTGAGCAACCAACCTCAATGTTATGGACTTTTCTTTTTATCCCGACGACCTAAATTTCAGCTCTGTGGAGCAGTTGCCCGGACTTGAAGCCCGTGCAGCCTTTACCGTCAATTCGCAGTCGGTGTTCCGAGAGGACACCGACATCGTGCCGACGCTCATAGACGATAAGCTCTCCTATATCCCGTGGGGCGGCGACAACCAAATGCCTTTCGATATTCTCGACCTCATAGAGAAAGACGAAACCCTCGCCACCTGCCAATGCTTCAACGCCGAGGTGTGCTATGGCGCAGGCTTGCGGTATGATACCTGCATCGCCTCCGATGCCGTAAAACAAGAAGTCGAAGACTTCTATTTAGACAACGACCTCGCCGCATATTTTCTCGGCGTCAGTCAGGACTTCAAGCACTTCGGCTTCGCCGTCAGCGTGCTTATTCTCAACGAGGACGGCACAAAGATTGTGCGACTCTTGCGTAAGGAAGCCTGTTACTGCCGCTTCGCCCCTGCCGACACCGTCGGCAAAATCCCCTCCGTCCTTTACGCCAACTGGCGTAAGTGCGTCGCTTCACCCTCCGAAATCGAGGTCATAGACCTGCTCGACCCCTCCGCGCCGTGGCGTGATCTGCAAGACAAACTCGCCAAACGGACGCGCAACCGCAAATTCGCAATCGTCAGCCGAATACCGACCGTCGATAGCACATATTACCCCATACCTTACTATGCCTCGCTGTTCCGGGGCAAATGGTACAACATCAAACAGCTCATCGGCATAGCAAAGGAAGCGAAGCTCAAAAACCACGCTCCCATAAAATACCAAATCGAAATCTCCGCCAAATATTGGGAGTCGATTTTCCGTGCCGAGGGCATCACCGACCGTCGTAAGCAACAGGAGCGCATCGTCCGTGAGAAACAATCAATTCTTGATTTTCTCACCGGCGCGGAAAACTCCGGCAAGGCGTGGTTTTCCACGTTCTACATCACTCCCGACGGAAAGGAGCAGCACGACGTTGTGATAAACAAAATCGACGCCACCAAAGAGGGCGGCGATTGGGAAACCGACATACAGGAAGCTATCAATATGATATGCTTCACTATGCGCGTACACTCAAACCTCGTCGGCTCCGTGCCCGGAAAGGCGCAGACCAACAACTCCGGCTCCGACAAGCGCGAGCTGTACACCATAGCACAGGCACTCCAAAAGCCATACCACGACCTCCTTTTCACCGTCCACCGCATCATCATCAAATTCAACGCCTGGCAGGGCGTCACCGTTGATGTGCCCTTTATCCAACTTACTACCCTCGACGAACACCAAGACGCAAAAGAAGTCAAAGTCACAAGTGACAAGGCATAAGGTATTCACACATCACTCATAAACATAATGGCAAAGATAATCAACAGCAACGAGGAACTACGTCTGCTTATTCCAAATCAACTGATTACCATAAAAGGCGAAACGCCGCTCTTTGACAAACTCGCACCGTTTCTCGACCTCGCCGAGGCGTGGGTCAAGGAAACTTTCACCTCCGAGCCGACCTACAACACAATCTGCGGCTACACGGATAGCAACCCTATCCGCATAGCCACCGCCCGGCTTGTCGTCGCCGACGCAATGCGCCGTGCAATTCCCTCGCTCGACCTTGTGCTTACGCCCAACGGCTTCGCCACCGTCGGCACCCAAAACCTCGTCGCCGCATCGAAGATGCGCGTCGACCGACTTGTCGGCTCGATGCTGACCCACCGCGACGATTGCATAGCCGCGCTCTTGCCCGAGCTGCCGGGCGCGAGCCGGTGGCTCAACTCCGACCAAGCCGCTTTCTTCGGCGCAACCCTCTTTCCTACGTTGGAAATCGTCGCCCAATCCCCAATTCCCAATTCCCAATCCCTTAACTGGGAGCGATACCTCGAACTCCGCCCCCAAATCATAGACTTGGAGGCATCGTTGGCCGAGGAATGGTTGTCGCCCGAACTGATGTCAGCGCTCCGGGCAGAGAACCTGCGCGGAGATCTGCCACCCCTCCGCCACGATGTAGTCCGCCAAATCAAGGCGCAGCTCATCGCCTATCTGCAAAAAGGCTCGTTCAACAGCCGACGCCTCGCCGATATAGTCAACATCATACGCCACCGCCCCTCCGATTTTCCCGAATGGCACAGCTCCGACACCGCCCGATTGTTCACGCCTCCGACGTTCAGCAACCGCAAAGAAGCCTCCGGCTATTTTTTCTAATTCGCCGAAAATTTGTAATTTTGCGATATGAAAGCAAAAGCAATAAAAATATTTTGTCTATTTTTAATCGTTGTCGCTTTATTTGGAGCAACAATCGCATTGATAAATCAATATCTCCGGCTTCATAATATGACCTCTCCGTTATCATTAGGTATTTTAGGAGGTGTTTTATTCGTTGTATATTATAATGTATGGCGTTGGTTATGTCGAAAATTAGATAAATTGAACAACGAATAATTAACGTCTTTTCCGCATAGAGGGCTTTACCGTACTTTCGCAGTGCGTTAAAGCCCTTTTTCTATGCAGACAATCTCTATAAATTTCATCGTGCCGCAGGGGTGGCACGAACTCTCCGATAAACAGCTCCGCTATGTTTATCAACTGCTCGCTCAAAACTTCACCTCCGACGAGGTGAAGACTCTTTGCTTGCTCCATTGGACGGGCACCAAAGTTATTGGCAAGCAAAACACCGACGGCTACCTACTCCGAAAAGGAAAAATCCTTTTCGAGATAACGCCGCTTACCCTCGCCGAACTGCTCCCGAACCTCGATTGGCTCGGCTCGCTCCCGACCTCTCCAATCCGCCCCGTAAAACTCAAACACCGCCCCGGCATCGCCGCCGACTTCGACGAGGTGCCATTTGAGCAATACATCATCGTCGATAACCTCTACCAAGGCTATCTCCAAACACAGGACGATACGCTGCTCGACGAAATCGCCTCCGTGGTATATCCCGGCATCAAGACACCGCTCGCCCCCGACGAGCGCATCGCCATTTTCTACTGGGTCGCATCGCTCAAATCATCGCTCGCAAGCCGATACCCCGACTTTTTCCAACCTGCCGATGCCGTCGCCACCGGCAACTTGCTCGGCTCTCCCTCCCTGTCGGTCGAGGCCGCGATGAACGCACAAATCCGTGCCCTCACCAAAGGCGATGTCACAAAAGAGGCCGAAGTCCTCGCCCTCGATACACACCGCGCACTTACCGAGCTAAATGCGCAAGCCCGTGAGTATAAACAGCTCAACTCCCAACTCAACAAGAAATGACAGCCCAACTCAAAGGAACGTGGAACGCGGCTGCTTTCTTTGAAAAGCTCACCGCCACCAACCGCCTCGCTCTGGCCGAAGGCTTCACCTTCTGCCGCGTCAGCGGTTTGGAGGGCTTCGAGGAAGCCGTCGCGCAAATGCAGAACACCGCTGCATTTGTCTGCGTGTCGGACGTAGCCGACGGCTACACCGACCTCAACAACACGCCTCGCACTCGCCGCATCAAGACCGTATTCTTCGCCATGCGACACGCCGCCGAAGATATGGAGGCACGGGCCGAATGTATGGCAACCATGCGCGAGCTGTTCCGCCAATTCGCAACGCGCCTTATACTCGAAAAAGTCCGTTTGGAGCAGAACTGCATCTACCTCGACCCCCGAATATCGTTCAACGAGATAGACCGCTATTTTTTCTCGGGAGCCGCCGGCGCATATTTCCAAATCGCGGTGGACGTATTCACTGATTTAAGACACAATCCCGATGAATGGAACGACTGACAAGGCTTTACAGGAACGACAAAAGTACGTCCAAGCCTTTAACTCAACGATGATTAAGATATGGCGTGAGCAAATTGCGCTGCTCGGGGTCATAGACACCGGCGCACTTTACCGCTCGACGCTTGCCGTGCGTATGAACGCCGACGGCAAATATACATCTATCACACTCGAACAATCATTTAACCTGTACGGCCTGTTCGTCGACTACGCCACCGGCTCAAATACGCCACGCGGCAACCCCGGCGATCTCGGACGTGACAACGCCCGACGGCGTAAGCGGTGGTTCAGCCGCAAATACTACGCCTCCGTGATGAACATACGCGACTTCTACGCCGACAACCTCGGACGCGACCTTGCCGACACCGTCAGCAACGCCCTCACTCGCAACATTTCCCGTCGCTTCGTCACCTGAACCTAACTACGTCCTGATTTCATTATTAGTAGATACACTAATAAACCAGTACCATAGCAAACATTTATAAATACAATCAAAAATAGCAAAAGTAAACTATTCCCTTCTCCATTACTCCCGAATAAACAAAAGAATAGTAAGGCATTAAGAACAACTGCGACTATAAGGTTTTTGTATGCTGTTCGTGTACTATAAGAAGTGCATAAAGCGGTGACTCCAATTAGGAACAATTGACTGAATAGCATAAGACGTCCTCCTGCTTCACCGCGCCCATGATTAGTTGTGCTTAAAAAAATAAAACAGCATAAGCACACTCCCCAAATAAGCCAAAAAAATTTTTTATTCAACGGCTTCATAATCATTCAGTTTTTCATTGAGTAAATCACAAACTTTATTCTTGTTGCCTATAAGACCTGTATTCAGTGATTTATCGGCTTGAAACAAATTATTCAAGAAATGCGCTTGAATAATTTGAACTCCTGATACCTTTATTACCGTGAATATCTCCACATCACAAAAATAAATAGTCTGCCACCCGGTGAATAGCGTGTAATTCTCTACTCTGTCATTATAAATTCTAATTACCGGCCTTTTCTTCAAAGCCCACCAAAGTACATATAGAGAAAATCCGAAACCTATAATAGATACCAATTCACATATTCCGCCTATAATAATTTTAGCGATACTGGCATTTTTAAGTGTCACATATACCATAAGGGCAAACACAACAAATCCCAAAGTCAATAACAAACTTTTGGAAACGCTGACATATATATTGATTGGGTTTGCCATACGCAAAGTTAACTAAATTTTCTCAACCACAGCGGATTTACACTAATTTTCCTGTCTTTTCACCGCCCAACCGATAGCCATACTTTTGCGGTAAACATTACCACAATCGTATGGCTATCGACGTTAAATCACTCACGCAGATTATCTCGGACTTCCGAAAGCTGCAATCCAAAGACTCCGTTTCCCCGGAGTCGCTCGGTGCTATCTTGCAGCGCATCGCCGACCTGCTCGCGACTGCCGGTACGTCCGACACCGTCACCGCTATTCAAACCCTGCTCAACGGCTTCAAGGCCGCAGGGCAAGCGGTGTGCTCAATTGAACAAGGTGCTGCCGACCGCAACAATATCCTCGCAAACATCAAGGCCGTTGACCTCGGCAACGGCTCTATCGCAACCGCCTCAAACAACCTTTTCATCAAACAGGCCACCACCGAGCGTGCCGGGGCGATGCGTGCGCAGCAGGTCGTAGACCTCAACAACGCCCGTAACCGCATCGCCGAAATACTGCCCCTGCTCGAAAAAATTCAGGCAAAGCTCGGTATGACTGACGGCACCAAAGGGCTTTATAACACCGCTCAAATCGCCGTGGCCGTCGTTAACGGCACGTTGAGAATTTACGGTGCGCAGCAACTCATAGCCGACGGATATGTGCCTTACCTGTTCCGGCACACGCGCAAGCGCAACCAATGGGGCGACAAACTCGTAATCGAGGCCGGAGGCGCCACCAAGAAATACTGCGACAAACGGAAGGGGTGGAACCTCTACGGCTCCGTCCACTCCGTCAAAATATCCGGCTCGACACTCTCTTTCTCAACCAACCCCAAGACCGAGCAAACCACCGTCGCCATAGGTTACTCGACCTCGCCCGATGCCCTCGTCACCGTCCATACTCGCCGCGACGGCACCCCCTCTATCGGCTGGGGCCGCTCGACAATCTCACTGCTCGACCCCAAGAACCCGAAGAAGCACCGCATGATCCGACTGCGTTTCGCCGTCGGCCTCGCAAAGAAGATGCTCCCTGGTCGCTCCCTCATCACCACCGCCAACCTCGCAAGCTCCCTCGCCGAGTTCTCGATAATCTACAACCCCAACACCAAACAATGGACTTTCGGAAAGTAATGCCGACAGGTAATTGCGGATTGATAATTGACACCTCAATTCCCAATCCCCATTTCCCAATCCCCGGAGGCAAAAGCCTCCATAAAAAAGATAGCCCTCACGGCAGAGCCGCAAGGGTGATGCTATCTGTTTTATACCGCTTCCCGATAGCCCGAGGCCGAAACCTGCGGGGGTGCTATCGCAAATGCACCGCAATGATAGCCCAAACGGAGTGCTATCACGCATACGGACATAGGTATCACAGTTCTTTTAGCTTGGCTTCACTTACAGGTAGAGGTGTCCGGGTTAATTAGTTTGGTTTAACGTATCTTCGATACAAAGTTAACAATAATTCACCACATACACAATATTTTACAATGGAAATTCGCAAACATCGCCCGACCATTCAGCTTCTTGCGGCAGTCTTTCTGATTGTTGTAGGCTGCGGTCTGCTCATCGCCGGATTTGTCGTGCCACCGCCCGGCGAAATCCACAATTCAGTCCTTATCGCTTTCGGTGAAATCCTCACTTTCGCAGGGGCGGTGTTCGGATTAAAATACCATTATGAATACGGCAGTAGCCGCCACCACGAAAACTCATCACAATCATCAACTCATAACACATCAAACCAAAATGCAGACAATCCGTAAAGGCAGCAGAGGGGGCGACGTCGCCACCCTCCAACACGCTCTCAACCTTATTGCCGACGGCATCTTCGGCCCAATTACCGACGAAGCCGTCCGCGACTTCCAACGCTCCCATAACCTCGCCGTCGACGGCATCGTTGGCCCCAAGACATGGGCTACGCTCGGGATCGGCTCATCACCGAACCCTCGCCGCATCGACAAGATAATCCTCCATTGCTCGGCCACCCCCGAGGGTGAGGATTATACCGTCGACCAAATCCGGCAGATGCACCTCGCCCGTGGATTTACCGACATCGGCTATCACTGGTATATCACACGCGACGGCAAAATCCACAAAGGGCGCGACGAGGCCAAAATCGGAGCGCACACCACCGGCCAAAACTCACACTCAATCGGCGTGTGCTATTGCGGCGGTTGCCCTCTGCGCAGCGTCAAGAACTGGGCGAACCAAGGCAAGGACACACGCACCCCGGCGCAACGTGCCGCCATAATCCGGCTCTGCAAAGAGCTGAAAAGCCGCTATCCCTCGGCCACCCTCCACGGCCACAACGAATTGACGTGCAAACGAGCGCAGAGTGAAGCTCGCTTCAACTATGCCGAGTGCAGCCGTCAATGCACAGAATGTGAGTTCGCAAACAAGGCTTGCCCCTCATTCATCGTAAAAAACGACCCCGACCTATGCGCAATATAAAGGCAAACGGTAATTGGAGAGTGAGGATTGATTGGCTGCGGTCAATTCCCATTTACCTGTTCCCAATCCTCATACTTTGCGGCTGCAAAACCAACAAAAACATCGTCACTGATAAATCGCTCGCCACCGACTCGCTCGCCCACAGTGAGCATCACCGCACAACAGCGGTGATAGACTCCGCCATAAGACATTTCGATTTTAGCTTCGACACCCTGAAAATCGAAATCGAGCGACCCGGTCAATACGCCGAGGCACCCGAGATTATCCGGCTCAAAGCCATAAAAGGGCGAGTGATAGACCGGCGGTGTGAGCATCGGGATAGCGTTGAAGCCTACAACAGCCTCGATACGGTAAGATACAGGCAAGCGGCAGTTGAGGCATCAACCGAGCACACCGCCACCACACGCCTATACAATCCGCCCGACGGCACAATAATATCCGTAGCAGCCCTCCTGGCCGCAGCCGTCCTGATATGGCTTTTCCTCCGAAAACGCTAATCCCCACACCCCAAGAGTAGTTTTTATATAGAAAGCGACCGCCCATAAGGTAGTCGCTTTATTTCTTCATCATTCACGCCACGGATTTTTATCATAGCGCACCATTTCAATCATCGACCGATTATATTCTTCCAAAGGAAAATCTCCAACTTCATATTCAAAGCATATCATTTTTCTGTATGTCAATCCCGGACTATACTCCCAAAACGACAAGCCTACCACATAAAGGTTTTGGTCTTTCGTTTTCACACCTATACTCCAACCAATTTTATAGCCTTGACCTCCCCAATATTCTAATTCAAAATCGCAAAATGTATTGAAATTCCCATTATTATCATCTTCCGAAGGTATGAAAAATATTTCACAGGAGGACATAATGGAATTATCGTATATTGCCGGTTGGTTTGATATTACATTATCGTAGCATATCGGCTTGCCATTCTTCACTGCCAACAACACTCTATTACCCAATAAACTGCTCCCGTCACTGGTAATGCTGTCCGGTGACAATATGGCGAGGTGGTAGACATCAATATTCTTGTCATCACCTATTTCCATATAGCAGGAGTCTATGATATTATAACAGTCAGCTATCTTGCAGCCGTTAAAGTCATTGTAGCCCAATATTTCCACGCCTGATAACCGTACTGCATTGCCACTGATATAGGAGCTATGCTTCAATTCAATATCATTATTATCCTTTCCATACATCGTATATCTGCATAATATTATGCAGCCAAGGATAAAGATAAGTTTGTATAATGCGGATTTTTGCATCATTGTATTTTGTTGTAAATTAGCTATAAGTGCAAATTTACTAAATATATTCAATAGTTACAAGTGCCCGTCCTTATTGACCCCGACCCGTCAGGTGTCGCGGCGGCTGCTTATGAACCGGCTTCACTCACTCACTCGCTTGCGTATCTGACCTTTGAAAACCCGAACATCGCAGTTCACGGGTCGTACCTCCCTGTAAACTGCGACCGCTGCGGTTGGCGGAACGAAAGATTTATCTCTCCGGCTTGACCTCGCTTCCATCACGCCACCGCTCCTAAACTCACGGTGGCGTGCGCGATGTCCGCACCTGCGTTCAAAAACTTTCTCGGCTGTGGCGATGCTCGCTACAACCGTCCGCCACCTTGCTTGTTTTCCGGCTTCCCGAAGGTCTATACGCCGCGCTCACTCCCTCATTGGCACAGCAGCCGCCACGCCACCTTCCTCCCCACCCAAAGCGGACTGACGGACACACGGTGCAACGCCCTTGCAGGGCAGAGAGGATTGAACGCCGCAGGGAGCAGAAGTAGGGGGAGGCATCATTGACCCACCCGGAGCGTGGCGCGCCCCGGCATCGCACCGCACGTTCTCCATTCTCCAAGCCACAGCCCAGGACATAGTCAACTCCGAGCATCGCTGTTCATAGGCTCCACAAGTTGCGCTTATGAATAGCGACCGGGGCGGTTGCCGGCACGAAGATTGCCCCAGCACAAAGACGCAGTTTTCCGGCACGGTCTGAGGGAATTCCAGCAGCTGCCCCGACACCTCCGGCAGAGCCGTCGGTTGTCGGGAGTTGCGGATCTGCGACGGCCACGACAAACTTCTCAATCCGAAACGCCGCCGCTTCCCTCACGCCACCGCTCCTTGCCTCGCGGTGGCGTGCGCGTCTGCGTCACGCATTGACCGGCAACCACCCCTTGCTGTTCCGAGCCGCCGATGCCGAGCCGTGGCTCTCCGAACTCCGCCCGGCGCAGCAGCCGCACAAACGCCACGCTCCACCCACCCCGAAGAGGAAGCCTCCCCCTGCATCTGCCTCCCCACGGCCACCATTTCATCAAGCGTCTGCGACGCGACCCCACCCCAAGCCCCGATGTGCGGACAGCCGATACACAGACTCCACTATGGCCCAGTGTCAACCTCTACACTCGCTCCGCGTTTTGTCGGTCGAGGTGAACGCCACGCCACCCCCACACACATATCGCCCCGTGCTCGGTGCCCTGCGCCGCGTCGAAAAGTGTTCTCCTGCGTCGGGGGGAGCGCGGCTACTTCGACTGACCACGCCGAGTTCCCTCCGCTCCTTTGACCCTGCACCTCCGTGTCGCGCCGCATCGTCCTCACCGCACATCGCCGTCATTACCCCCCTCGCCTTGATAAATCCGCGCCGAGGGAGAGCGGTTGCTTGCAAGTGCATCAAAATCCACCCTGCGGATTTTGACACACACGCAAGCCATTGACCGCCCGATGCCCTCAATCCGTGGGGGCGGCTCTGCATATTCCGCACGGAGCGGCAAGGGCGAGCCGAAAAGTAGCGGCAGGGCGGTGGGGGGTGTGCAAAGCCACTACGGGGGCAAGCCCCCGTAACCCCCAACTCGCTCATTCTTCACTCGTTAGCAATTTCAACCCACTACAAACTGGAAAAAGTTTGCAGCGTGACCCCTGAAATTGCGGCAAATTTGCCTGAAAGTCAAATTTTTAAGGCACTCTCAACGGGGCCCGACCGGCACCGCCGCCCATTGAGAGTGCAAGCCGGGATTTTCCCTCCCGGCACCCTTCCGTCAGAGGGCGTTCCTACTCCGACACCTCTCCCTTTTTCAGCGGAATATAAGCCTTTTACCGTCTTTTCGCCCTCGATAAAGACGGCTGAAATTTGCAGGTACAACTCCCAATTTCAGTTTTCAAATGGCAAATTATTCCACCTCCGCCAACGTAATACTCACCGTCAACGGCAAACAGGCTCAAAAGATGCTATCCCAGCTCGAAAAGGACGCGAAACGTCTGGAAAACGGGATAGCGAAAGCCGCTGTTGCGGGTGACAAGGCCACGATGAAGAAGTTGCAGCGCGAGCTGAACTCCACCCGTAAGGCTATGGAGCAGTTGAAAGGCACCGCCTCGACTGCCGAGCAGGTGCTTCTGCGGCTCAACAAGGCCACTCCAAAGCAGCTCAACACAGCACTGCGACAACTCCAACAGCAACTCAACGGATTGCAGCGAGGCACCGCCGCTTGGGATGCGCACGTCGCTAAAATCCGTATGCTCAAAGCGGAACTCCAAAAGGTAAACGCCACTCTCGCCACACAAAAGACCCTTTGGCAACGCTTCAACGGGTGGCTCAACTCGGCGCAGACAGCCATAATGGCCGTTGCCGCCGCCGTCACGGGGCTTATTATGGCCGGACGTAAGGCGGTGCAGTCGTATTCGGACATCGAGGAAACTATGGCTAACACCATAAAGTACACCCGTATGACCGCCGCCGAGGTTGAAGAACTCAACGAGATCTTCAAGGGCATGGACACCCGTCTTGCCCGTGAGCAGCTGAACCTGCTCGCCCAGGAAGGCGGACGACTCGGCTACAATACTGTCGCCTCCGTCCGCGAGTATGTCGAGGCCGCGTCGATTATCAACGTGGCGCTCGTCGACCTCGGAGAGGGGGCCACGCAGACCATTGCCAAGCTGTCTAACATCTTCGGTATGGAGCAGATGTATGGTGTGCGTGACTCGATGCTCAAAATCGGCTCGACGGTCAACCACCTCTCGCAGAACTGCACCGCAGCCAAGCCTTTTATCGTGGAGTTCGCGCAACGTATGGCCGGTATCGGTTCGACCGCCAAAATGACTATCCCCGAGATTATGGCTTTTGCCGCTACGCTCGACGCGCACGGCCAAAAGGTGGAAATGTCGGCCACGGCATTGCAGCGTACCATTATGGAGCTGTTCAAGAAACCTGCCGAAATGGCGAAAAAGGTAGGGCTGGAAACGAACACTTTTATTGAAACACTCAATAAAAGCACCACGCAGGGCGTGATGATGTTCCTCGAAGCCCTCGGCAAACTGGGCGAGGACAAGGCTCTGGCCGTCCTGTCGCCGCTGTTCCAAGACCTCGGACTCGACGGCGCCCGTGTGTCGTCGGTGCTCTCCAACCTTTCCTCCCACCTCGACTTCCTCCGTTGGCAAATGGGCGAGGCTGCCGAAGCGTTCCGCGAGGGCACATCGGCCTCCAACGAATACGCCATTTTCAACAACACCGTGCAAGCATCTATCGACAAGGCGCGTAAGCGTGTGTCGGAGCTTGCAATCGAACTCGGAGAAAAGCTCTATCCGCTGATGAAGCACATATATACTTCATCGTCGGTGTTCCTCCGTGTGCTCAATACCCTTGTGTCGTTCATCATCGCACACCGCAAGGCTATCGCCAATGTCGTTACCGTCATCGCAGCCTATTACGGGTGGATTGTGCTTGTCAAGACGGCCACCGTGGCGTGGAACGCCGTTGTCGCTGTCGGCAAGGCAGCTATGGTGGCATACCGCACGGCAATTATCCTCGGGCGCATCGCCGTTATCGCTTTCACGCAGGGCGTGGGCGCGGCCACACACGCCATGCGCATACTCAACACCGTGGTAAAGGCCAACCCTTTCGGGCTGATCCTTTCGGTGCTCGCCTCTGTCGCAATCGCAATCAAGGCGCTGTGCGACCGCACTTCGGAATATACAAAGAAGATGCGCGAGGCCAGGAACACCGCCGCCAATTTCTCGGAGGAGCTGCACAAGGAAATGAAGACCATAGACACGCTCATGGGGCGGCTCGAAGCGGCCAAGAAAGGCACAAAGGCATACAAGGAGGTCAAGGACGAAATCATCAAGCAGTACGGCAAATATCTCAAAGGGCTTATCGACGAGCGCGGAGAAATCACGAACCTTGCCGAGGCGTACAAACGCCTCGCCGCCGCTGCCCGTATCGCCGCCAGGGAGCGGTCGATACAGGTTGCCCGTGAAACCGCCGACGAAACATACCGCGACTCTTTCAAGGAATGGGCGAAGAAGTTGCAGGAGTCGCTTATCGACGAGGGCAAATCCCTGCGCGACGCCGTCCGCATCACAAATCAGGTGGTGTATCAGTTGCAGACCACGGGCACGCTCTCGCAAGACCTTGTGAACGAGCTGCAAGCAATCAAGGGCAATACATGGCAGCAGAAAGGTATGGCGACGCACCCGGTGAACATCGTGAATGAAATGATAGCCGGGCAGACCGAGTATAATGTCACTATGGAGGAAATCAAGGACATAGAGCGCAACGGCAATCCGCTCGCCACATATACCGAGGCGGAACTGCGCCGCTTTATCCGTGACAACGAGGCGAATGTCGATGCCAACCGCGGAGGGCGCATAATTCTCGGACTGAACGAGCCAAACCCCACGGTGCGCGATGTGTCGGCAGCGGAGCTGCGCGACTTCCTCGACGAGGCACGCGCCCGGCTGGCGGTACTCGAAAGCCCGACGCCGGAGGTTGTGGGCGGTAATCCCGACTTCAACCTCGACGACTTCACCCCCTATGACTCGGAGAAAGACCGAAAGGCGAGGGAAGCCGCCGAGCGCAGGGCGCAGGTCAAGGCCCGTAAGGACTTCCGCGATGCTATCAACGCCACCAAGGGCGACTGGGAGGCGGCTGCCGCGCAGAATATCTCCGACTATTCCGCAGGGTTGAAGCCGTGGTCGCAATTCCTTCTCGACAAATACAATCTCGAAGTCAAGTATTACGAAGACCGCGAGGCTGTCTATAAACGCTTCAACCTCACCGAGGACGAGGACTATCAGGAACTGCTCAAAAAGAAAGAGGAAATGCAGGCCGCATGGCTCAAACGCAATGCAGCCCTCAAAGTCGACGAGGCGAAGCGTATGCAGCAGACCGAGGAAACGGACGCGCAAATGGATTTTTACACGCCCGGCAGTGAGCTGTACCAAAAGGAGGAAGCCTTGCAGCAGCGGCTTTTCGATATCCGCATCAAGTACCTCAAACAGATGCAAGCCGCCTATAACGAGGCTTCGGAGGAATGGCATGGCTACAAGGTGCAGATTGAACAGGCCGAGGCTGCGGAGCAACTGCGCCGTCAGAAATTGCTCGCCCAGCGTGTGGCCGAATGGCGCAAGCAGTATGAATACCGCGAGGCCGGGCAACGCTATGCCCTCGAAATGGACTTGTTGCTCGAAGCATACGACCGGGGGCTTATCTCCTACAAGGAGTATCTGCAAGCGCAGCGCGACTTGAAAAAGAAGTATGCCGGGGAATACCTGCCGGAGTCGGCAAAACCCTCGGAGGGATCTGCCGACCGTCAGGCCGTGGCGATGAAGCGCGACCTTGATGTGGTGAAGTCGCTCTACGACCAGGGCATACTCGACAAGAAGCAGTACGAGGACGCAAAGGAGCGCATCGAGAGGGCATACAACAAGAAGTCGCTCGATGCCGTCCGCAAGTTCGGCTCGACGCAGACAAACCAACTTCTCGACATTTACGAGGCGTGGAAGAATTTCTTTGATGCCACCGAGGAAGACGGCGGCAACTGGGCCACACGCCTTGCCGCTCTCGCCCAATCGGTGTTCGCTGTTATGGCCGCAGGTATGCAGCAGATGTCGGAGTATATGCAAGCAGAGGCCGACCTTGAAGTCGCAAAGGCTGAAAAGAAGTACGACCGCGAGATTGAGCTTGCGGAGGGCAACTCCTACAAGGTCAAGAAAGCCGAGAAAGACAAGGAAAAGGAGATAGCCAAGATTAAGTCCGATGCCTCGCGTAAGCAGTTCGCAATGCAGGTGATACAGGCCGTGGCGCAGACTGCCACCAACGCCCTGAACGCTTACGGCTCGGCGGCGCAGGTGCCCGTAATCGGCTATATCCTCGCACCTATCGCGGCGGCTATGGCCGTGGCCGCAGGTGCTATCCAAATCGCCACTATCAAGAAGCAGCAACAGGCATCGGAGGCGCAGGGATATGCCGAGGGTGGCTTCACGCCTCCCGGTGGCAAGTACGAGGAAGCAGGTGTCGTTCACAAAGGGGAATGGGTCGCCTCGCAGCGACTTGTCAATAATCCCCGGACCCGCCCTTTGTTGGAGGCTCTGGACTATGCGCAGCGTACCAACACCATCGGCTCTATCACAGCAGCCGATGTGTCGAGGACAATAACCGCACCGGCGGTTATCGCCGCGCAGCAGTCAGCACCCCAAACCATAGTGAACAACACCTACACGCAGGAAGCCCCGGCGAGCGACGGCAGAATTGTGGCCGTGCTCGACCGCCTCGACGCCCGGCTCAACGAACCTTTTGTGACCGTGAACACCGTCAGCGGCGATCACGGCATACAAAAGGCACAGGAGGAATACGACCGACTGATGAAGAACAAATCACCCAAATCAAAACGATAATGCAAATCTACGTCAACAACAGGCTCGCGGCCTTGAAGCAAGGCACTTCATTTGAGTATGTTTCCGAAAACCGTATGTTCAGCGGCAGCGACGGCTACACGCTGACAATCACCTTTCCGCTCAAAGACTGCCCGGAGAACCTTGCAATCTTCGGCCACATCAACCGTGCCGATGTGGCGGCGCAAAAGGTGATTTTCGACTGCGAGATACGCGACCGTGGCTTCTACAAGTTCGGCTCTATCACCATTACCGAAATATCCGAGGCCGAGGTCAAGACGCAATTCTTGGAGGGGCGCTCCGAGCAGAACTTCGACAAGACTTTCGACAAGGTGTATATAAACGAACTCGACCTCGGCGCACCCCCGACAACCTCGACCTCGCAGATAACGCCCTCCAACGCCTGGCACCCGGCCTCAAACTCCGACCGATGCGTGGCCCTGCCGTGGGTAAACGACTATTCCGGCAATATCCAAAATCTCGCCGAATATGTCGTAGATGATGCCGCGCAGGGGAGAGGGCATTTTGAATGGAACAGCGAGAAGACCACGGGGCTGTCGTGGCAACCCTACCTGCTGCACATCACACGGAAAATCTGCGAGGCCGTGGGCTACACGCCCGACTTCTCGAAATGGGAGGAACACGAGGAATACAAATACCTCCTTATCTGCAACGCTCTCCCTCATGCGTGGTATATGCCGGGCTTCGCAAACGCCCTGCCGCACTGGACGGTCGAGGAATATTTCGAGAAGTTGGAGCTGTTTTTAGGGGGTGAGTTCGACTTCGACCACCGGGGCAAGCGCATCACTTTCGCCTTTACCCACGAGGTGCTTGCAGACAAGCCGACCGTCTGCATCGCCGACGTGGTGGAGGAACACTCCACCGAGGTAAAGGTCGAGGAAGAAGACTGCGACTACTCCGAAGCGAAGAACCTTGTCTATAAGGACTGCGACCACGAAATGTGGAAGTATTACAGCTGCGACTGGTTTATCGAGGGGTGGCAGAACCGTGTGGTGCGCTACAAGACGATGTCGGAGCTGCTTGCCGCCAATCGCGGTTATCGCACTTGGAGAGGGCAGCGCGGACGCAACGCCCAAATCGACAAGCTGCTCTATGCCGAGGACTGCGACGCCTACTTCCTGATACGCACCATTAGCCGCGAGCGGAAGATTGACTTTTCCCCGGGGCTGATACGGATTTATTACCTCTATACCTGCCGTCTGCAACCTGTAAATCTGTTTGGTGGGCGCATAGTCAATGACGAAGAAGATGCCGACAGCGAGGAAATAGAGTTTGTTCCGGCGTGGATAGACGATACCGAGGAAAAGTATGGACGTGTGCTGTTCCTCTCTTTCTCCGGCTACGACGAGGACACCGACACAACGAGCGAGGACGACAGCGACCACCCCTTTCTCAAAACAATCTCCGACTCGACACTCGCCGCAGGTGAGAAAGAGAAGAAATCGGAATATTACGACCGCATATATGTGGGCTGGTACGACGGCGCCAATCACTTTGTCAGCAATCACCTCCCTTACCCGAATGTCGATGATATAGCCATAGCCGATGATTGGAGCAACTTCGCATACGTCCACTTCTCCCTGCGCATCAACAACCGCCTCACACGCCGCAGCAAAGTGTTCCACACCGTCGAGCCGAAGATGAAGACTACCTTTAAGTTCCTCTCCAATACAATCCCCGACGTGCGCTCCCTGTTCCTTATCCGGGGCAAACGCTACATCTGCGAAAAAATAACCGCGACGTTCTCCGAAAACGGAATGTCGCAGTTACTAAAAGGCATCTTCTACCCCGTCAAGGATTAAGCGGCAACCTCCGCCTCAACCTCCGGCGTGGCGTTCTTCCTCGGACGGCCACGCTTTTTCTTTTCAACTCCCGGCTCTTCCTTGACAAGGCCGAGGGCAACAGCCTCTTTGCGGTCAAGACCGAAGAACTCCGGCGTTCCCGGCTTGACTACGATCTTTCCGTCAATCTTTCCGTAAAGAACCCAGTCAAGCACCTTTCTGTTGGCGATGTCAACCTTTTTCTGATTTTTACGAATATAAATATTCGTAATGCGGTTGCCATATTCATGTCCGAGGGCTTCCGCGATTGTTTCGTTGGCAATATCCAATTCGGAAGCTATTGTAGCCCATGAATGTCTGGCCCAATAGCTTGTGAGCATCGGAAACAACGGTTGATACTCTTTTTTGCCACCGCGTCCGGGCTTCCTCTGCATAGGCCCTACCTTTTGTAGTTCCTTGTTCATTTTGCGACGGAAAAACTCATCGTTAGTCCAGTGATCGAGAATGAACAGCAGGTAATTCTCGCCGCTATACTTGTCGAAAAGCTCCATTGCTTCCGGCTCTACCTTAATTGAGTAAAGGTGGCCTGTTTTTGCTCGGTTGAAATCCAAGCGTCCATTCTTCATTTCCTTTAAGTTGGCAAGGTCAATCATATTAACCCCCATAAGGAAGAAAGACAGCTTAAACATTCCCACATATTTCTCCGCGTGTTCCTCACAGTTAAAGAAGAAAAGGCGGCGCAGTTCCTCTACGGTCAACGACCTTTTGGCCGTTTCAACCGCCTTAATCTTGAACTTGCGGAACGGATAGTGTGAAGTGACCTCGTTCTCTATCGCGTTGTTAAACACAGCGCGGAGATTACGAAAGTGCAGGTTACGGGCATTAACACTCGGTGATGTCTGCGCCATGAAGATGTTGAAGCTATTGAGCCAGTCAAGCGTGATGTCCTCAAAGCGGAGTGTTTCGATAGCGTCGCCTACATAAGCCTTTACTCGATTGAGAGTGTGCATATATGTTTCCTTGGTGCTTGCTTTCTTTGTTTCGATGAATTTCAGAAAACGCACCTTGAAAAGCGACTCATCGACCTTTTCCTCCTTTTCGGGGTTCAATTCGGCAAGAATACTGTCGCGTATGTCATTTGCTGACATATCCTTGATGCGACCCTCTCGTGTGAGATTTATGATGTGAGCATCAACAATCTGCTTCACTTCATAAATATACGCATTAAGGACTTGCTTTTCCGGGTGATTGAGGATTTTGCCTCTTACTGCGTCCCATTGAGTCGGGAGCAATTTCACCTCAAGTGAAATGTAACTCGTCTTGTTTCCATGCCCAATCGCTATTTTCATAACCGAGGGCACACCCGGTTTTGAGCGACGGCAATCTAAATAAAACTTTGTGCTTGCCATACTTAAAATGCGAGGAACACTCGATGCTGCACCTTGTACCTTGCACAAACCATGTACAAGGTAATGTACAAGGTAACGTCATCTTCTTTGTGCAAGGTTCAGCATTTTTGTGCATTTTACCTCTTTTTTTTAAGCTGTTTTTGGCCGCTAAACAACAATAAAACGCTGATTAAGGCTATTTATTGTGCCTATAATCAGCGTTTTAAGGATTGTGGTCCCACTTGGGCTTGAACCAAGGACTCCCTGATTATGAGTCAGGTGCTCTAACCAACTGAGCTATAGGACCGGCTTCTTTGGGTCTTGTTGATCCGTTAAAGCGAGTGCAAAGTTAATGCTTTATTGGATGGTTTGCAAATTTTTTATTGTTTTTGTTTGAAAAATATTCTGTTTTTTAATTATGAATCATCCAATCGGCGGTTTCCATTGAATGAATCCTTGTTGCCGATCCACATGATGGATCAAACGGTTTTGTTGTCTGATTTCAATGAATTGATTATCTTTGTGGATATTTAATCCATACATAATGGTGTCTCGAGGTTCTGACACCCTTGTCCAGAGAATAAAATGGAAGTAGTCTACGAGGATAATCATATAATAATTGTCAACAAGCGCCCCGGCGAGATTGTCCAGGGCGACAAGACCGGCGACGAGCCTCTTGTAGAGACCGTTCGCAATTATATAAAGGAGAAATACTCCAAGCCTGGCAATGTGTTCTGCGGCGTTGTCCATCGGCTCGACCGCCCGGTGTGGGGTCTGGTGGTTTTCGCGAAAACATCGAAGGCTCTGTCGAGGCTCAACGAGATGTTCAGGGACGGTAAGGTCAAAAAAACTTACCGGGCAATAGTGCGCAACAAGCCTGAACAGCCTGAGGCAAGGCTTGTTCATTTCATCAAGTCAATAGAGCGCAACAATAAATCGTATGCCTATACGATGCCTAAAGACGGCGCGAAAGAGGCTGCTTTGAGCTACAGGCTCATAGGATCATCGGACCGCTACCATCTTCTTGAAATCAATCTGGAAACCGGCCGTAAACATCAGATCCGTGTACAGCTCTCATCCATCGGATGTCCAATTCGCGGCGACCTGAAATATGGCGACAAGAGGTCGAACCCTGACGGCAGCATATCTCTTCAGGCATTCCGCATAGAATTCGAGCATCCGGTCAGCCACAAACATATCCGGATTGAAGCTCCCCTACCCGACGATAAACTATGGCAAGCGTTTAACATCTCAGCAACAGAATAGAAATGGCTCTGTACATAAATCCGGAACTTCCGGCAGCCAGACGTCTTGCAGAAGCCGGCCACATGGTGTGTCCAGCTGACAGCTGCGATCATAATCCCATCAATATTGCCATAATCAATCTCATGCCACTTAAAGCTGAGACTGAATATGACTTTCTGCAACTGATGGCCACTGAGACACGTGCCATCAGGATAACGCTGATTGAGACCGCCAGCCATAGATCGCGCCACACTCCTAAGGAACATCTTGATCAGTTCTACACAACGTTCAACCGCATTGCACCGGAATCCATCGATGGCATCATCATCACCGGTGCGCCACTTGAGGGTGTACGCTTCGAAGATGTGGATTATTGGGATGAAATTACCGGGATATTCAATACGATCCGGCAAAAAAACATTCCGTCACTATTTATCTGTTGGGCTGCTTTCGCGGCTATGTACCATTGGCACCACATAGACTGGAAGATCCTACCTAACAAAATCTCAGGCGTTTTCGCCCATAAAATTCTACAAAACTCTTGTCCGCTGATGGATGGAGTGTCCGACGGATTCACAATCCCCCACAGCCGATTTGCAACGTGGGACATGGCAGAACTGATGCAAGACAACGGAATCCGGGTAATAGCCGCAGGTGAGACACAGGGAGCCTACATGATTCAATCCTTGGCAAATGAAGAATTCTACATCAGCGGTCATGGAGAATACTCTCCCATGACACTGGATGCTGAATATCGCCGTGACTTAGGTCGAGGCCTGAAACCGCATATACCCGACAATTATTATCCCGGCAATGATCCTTCGGCCACACCTGTCGACACATGGCACGAAACAGCCCGTCGCATAATGCACAACTGGATCAATATGGCTCAACGCCACAAACAAAATAAACATGAACAAAAATGATCGAATATATCAAAGGGGAAATAGCACAGCTCAACCCCACGGAAGCCGTGGTGGAATGCAACGGCATAGGCTACATGCTGAACATCACCCTATCCACATTCACGGCACTTGAAGGACAGAAAACGACACGCCTTCTTGTCCACGAAGCCATACGCGAGGACGCGCATCTTCTGTTCGGGTTCATCAACGAACAGGAACGACAGCTATTCCGCCTGCTAATAGGCGTTTCTGGAGTTGGTGCCAACACCGCCAGAATGATCCTGTCGTCCATTCCGGCTCCGGATCTGGAGGCCGTGATAGCATCCGGCGACCATGCCAGACTAAAAAATGTCAAAGGCATAGGCACAAAAACAGCCCAAAGAATCATTGTTGACCTGCGCGATAAAATAAAACCATCCGATGTTTCGTTAATCAATCAGCCCGACAACACATCGGAAGTATTCGACGAGGCTCTTTTGGCTCTGATCATGCTTGGTTTCACAAAACAGCAATCTCAGAAAGCGCTGAAAAAGATCTTTGCCGACGATCCGACCATCAGAGTGGACATAGCAATCAAAAAAGCCTTATCCATGATGTAACGGGCCGAAGCAACCAATTCTGACCCGAACCGACGACAGTGGCAAATAGCTATAAAAACCATAAGAAGCCTAATACTCACAGACTCCGCGCAAGCCTGTGGCTACTTGCCATTATCATCTTGTTCACAGGTCTAAACGCATTAGCCCAATACTACAAGTCAGAATTACCGCCGCCAGCCCCAGCCGGATATCCTCCTCCACCACCACAAACGCTTCAAGGAACAGCTGATTCGGCCATCTTCTCCATGCCCGTTCAGCCAACAGTTCCGCAATCATACGAAGACCTGATGGAAGAGGAATTAGCGGCTGATCTGGCCACTCCATCCAACATCACTACCGTGGCCGAATTTGATCCGGCCACGGGTTGCTATATCGTGCGCACGCGCGTGGGAGGCTACGATATCGCCACCCCCTTCATGCTGTCTGAAGCTCAATACAACGACTGGCAGATGCGAAAATCCATGCAGGACTACTACCGCCAGCGCAACCGCGAACTATCAACCGAAACCAAGGAGAAAAAGCCATTCGATATCCTTGACATGAATTTCGCACTCGGCCCATTGGAAAAAATCTTCGGTCCGGGAGGTGTCAGCCTGAAGACGCAGGGATCTGTCCAGATTGACATGGGCATCAAATCGAATAAGACCGACAATCCGGCACTATCACTGACAGCACGCCGGAAAACATATTTCGACTTCGACCAGAAGATTCAGGCCACCATTGCAGCATCTGTGGGCGACCGCATGAAATTCAACATGACCTACAACACAGATGCGACATTCGACTTCGACTCAAAAAACATCAAACTTCAATACGAAGGCAAAGAGGACGACATCGTTAAAAGCATCGAAGCCGGTAACGTCAGCATGACCACCGGATCCCAGCTCATACGCGGTTCAACAGCTCTGTTCGGTATCAAAGCAAAACTGCAATTCGGACGTCTGACAGCCACAGCATTAGTATCGCAACAGAACTCCGAATCCCGTTCGATCAGCACCAAAGGAGGCGTACAGACCACACCATTCACCATAAACGCTGACAACTACGACCAAAACCGACACTTTTTCCTCGGGCAGTTTTTCCGTGACAACTATGACCGTTTCGCCGCAAAACTCCCCTACGTGTCATCGGGAGTGCAGATCACCCGTGTCGAAGTCTGGGTCACGAACAAAAACAGCAACTTCTCACAGAGCCGCAATGTCGTTGCGTTCATGGACCTTGGAGAAAACAGCCGTCTGGCCAACTCACACTGGATCACAGATCCAACACTATCCAATCCGGCCAATGCCTCCAACAATCTGTTATCGACAATCAAAGCCGACTATCCCGACGCACGCAACATCAACACTGTCACACAAGCACTTGCACCACTTGAAGCGTATGGAATCAACGGAGGCATAGACTACGAGAAAGTCGAAAGCGCACGTCTGCTTGGAGAGAGCGAGTACACCCTCAATCCCACACTCGGTTACATCTCCTTCAAAAGCCAGATGAACTCCGACGATGTACTCGGCATAGCCTACGAGTACACCTACAACGGAAAAGTCTATCAGGTGGGAGAATTCTCATCCGACATCACATCAACAGACCAATCGCTCTACGTCAAGATGCTCAAGGGCACCACCGTATCGCCCCAGTTGCCAATGTGGGACCTGATGATGAAAAATGTCTACTCTCTTGGAGCCTATCAACTACAAAGCACCAATTTCAAGCTTCAGATCAAATACCTGTCCGACACAACAGGCACAACGATCAACTACCTACCCGTACCAGGGCTTTCCGAGACCCCGTTACTGCAGGTGATGAACCTTGACCGCCTCGACTCCAATCAGGCATCAAACGCCGATGGATTCTTCGACTACATTGAAGGATACACTATCCTATCATCAAGCGGCAAAGTGATCTTCCCGGTTGTAGAACCATTCGGCAGCCACCTCGCTTCCAAGATAGGAAATCCTGCATTGGCAGAAAAATATGTCTACCAGCAGCTCTATGACTCGACACTTGTCGTGGCACGCCAGTTCGCAGATAAGAACAAATTCGTCCTGACAGGAGAATATCAGGCATCCGCAGGCTCACAGATACGCCTCAATGCAATGAACGTGCCCCGAGGCTCCGTAGTAGTGACCGCCGGAGGTGTGATCCTGACCGAGAACAGCGACTACACCGTGGACTACGCCATGGGCATTGTGACCATCACCAACCAGAGCATCATAGATTCCGGCCAGAGCATCAACGTGACCCTTGAGAACCAATCGCTATATTCCATGCAGCGAAAGACACTTCTCGGACTTGACCTCAGCTACCGCTTCAACAGCAACCTGACCATCGGGGGAACCCTCCTGCACTATGGCGAAAAAGCACTGACTGAAAAAGTCAACATAGGCGACGAAATTGTCAACAACACCATGTGGGGCTTCAACTTCTCCTACAACAAGGAATTCATGTGGCTCACAAACCTGCTCAACAAAATTCCCACTGTCAATGCAACCGCTCCTTCAAAACTAACACTGCAAGGAGAGTTTGCACAATTGATACCACATACCAACAAGACGGGATCCAATGCCGGAAGCTCATTCATCGACGACTTCGAGTCAGCACAGAGTGGAATAGACCTCCGCTCACCCTATTCATGGTTCCTTGCGTCAACGCCCTACGACAACAGCGCAAACGCCTTGTTCCCGGAAGCATCACTGAGCAACAACATAGACTATGGCAAGAACCGTGCGCTGCTCAACTGGTACTACATTGACCGCATGTTCACATCGCGGAACTCAACCCTCGCACCGGGATATATCCGCAGTGACCTGAAACAACTCTCCAACCCCTACGTCCGCGAGATCACATCCCGCGAAATCTATCCCAACCGACAGATTGCCTACGGCGAATCATCTACAATACAGACCCTCAATCTCTCATTCTATCCCAACGAACGCGGTCCCTACAACCTTGATGCCACGAATATCGATGCAGAAGGCAACCTGACAAATCCGGAAAAACGCTGGGGCGGCATAATGCGACGTCTCGACAACACAGACTTCGAGCAAAGCAACATAGAGTATGTTCAATTCTGGCTTCTGAATCCGTTCCTTGATCCCGAGAACCCCAACTATGAAGGTGGTGATCTCTACCTCAATTTCGGCGAACTTTCCGAGGATATACTCAAAGATGGGTTGAAATCCTACGAAAACGGTCTGCCCTATAATGGATCGAACGAGCATACCACGACCACCGTCTGGGGACGCGTATCAACGGAAAACTCCCTGACTTACGCTTTCGACAACTCCGACGAAGCCCGACGCAATCAAGACGTAGGTCTCGACGGATTGAAAAACGATGACGAATACAACTTCTCTTCATACTCAGACTATCTCAACCGCTTGCGCCAGACACTCTCCGCCGAGACCATCCAGCGCATGGAAACCGACAAATTCTCTCCTTTCAATGACCCTGCCGGTGACAATTACCACTTCTACCGCGGCTACGATTACGACGAACAGCGTCTTTCCATCCTTGAACGCTACAAACGCTACAATGGTGTGGAAGGCAACTCCCTGTCTCCGGAAGACGCTGGCGATCCCCTCTACCAGTCCTCACGTTCGCTTCCCGACGTTGAGGACATCAACCAGGACAACACACTCAACGAATATGAACGCTATTACCAATACCGCATATCGATCCGTCCTGAAGACCTTGAAGTAGGACGTAACTATATCACTGACAAACAGGTGTCGATCGTTCCGACACGAGATGGTTCGGAGCAGCAAGTGGAATGGTACCAGTTCAAGATTCCATTATCAGACTACGAAAAAATAGTGGGTTCGATCAGCGGATTCACCACTGTACGTTTCATGCGCATGTTCATGACTGGTTTCAAGAAAACAACCCACCTGCGTTTTGCAACCCTTGAACTGGTGCGTGGAGAATGGCGTCCCTACGAATTCAACCTCAACACACGAGGCGACGCGCCGGCCGACGGACAACTTGATATCTCTGTTGTCAACATTGAGGAAAACTCAGGTCGCACACCTGTCAACTATGTCCTGCCCCCCGGAGTGTCGCGCATCACCGATCCAGGCCAATCGCAGATCATACAGCTCAACGAGCAGTCACTCTCGCTGAAAGTGACCGACCTTAAAGCCGGTGATGCACGTGCCGTGTACCGCAACACCTCGCAGGATCTCCGCAATTACAAGCGTTTGCAGATGTGGATCCATGCCGAATCCCTGATCGATGACCAGACATCGCTACGCAATGGCGATCTATCCGTGTTCATCCGTCTTGGTTCAGATGTCCGCAACAACTTCTACGAATATGAAATTCCGCTCCGCCTGACCCCCCACGGCCATTACGTAGACTCATCAACAGACCGAGCCATAGTGTGGCCCGAAGAGAACTTCATGGACATAACCCTACAGAATCTCGTCGACCTGAAAAAACTGCGCAACCAGGCAAAGCGCAACGACGAGCCGGGGGTCGGATTTGGAGTATTATACACCGGACAGGATCCGTCGCACGAGAATAACCGCATGGCCGTTATGGGCAACCCGTCACTAAGCGATATACGCGTCATGATGGTTGGTGTCCGCAATAACTCATCAATAACAAAAGACGGAACCGTTTGGCTCAACGAACTTAAAGTGACCGATTTCGAATCAGAAGGAGGATGGGCTGCCGACGGAACAGCATCCCTGTCATTGAGCGACATAGCGACATTAAACGTCGGCGCACACTATGAAAGTGCCGGATTCGGTGGCGTGGACCAAAGCCTCAACGAACGCAGAATGGACGACTACTCACGCTACACCGTAGCTGTCCAGACCGATCTCGGCCGCTTCCTCCCGGAGAAAGCCCACCTGCGTGCCCCGATTTTCTATTCAATGACTAAAGAAAAAACAACTCCCAAATACAATCCCCTCGACCAGGACGTATTACTCAAAGACGCACTTGAAGGAGCATCCAAATCCGAGCGCGACTCCATTAACGCATTTGCAATAGAGAACTCCACTCAACAGAACTTCTCCATCTCAGGGCTAAATTTTGATGTACGCAGCAAAAATCCGATGCCATGGGATCCGGCGAACTTCACTGTCAACTTCTCATTCAACAAATCGTCAAAGACTGATCCCACAACCGAGTACGAGAATATAAACGACTACCGCGGTAGCTTCCAATACACCTATACCCCCTATATCAAACCGCTCAAACCATTCGCCAAAATAACCTCCAAATCCAAGAACGCCCGCTTCCTCAAGGAATGGGAACTCAACTGGCTCCCGAACTCCATATCCTTCCTGACAACAATGTCGCGCTATTACTACGAACAGCAGACACGCTCCGCCACCGATGTGGACTTCCGCATGCCTGTTTCCGTAAGCAAGAACTTCCTATGGGACCGTCAACTTGCCGTCACATGGAATCTGACAAAATCGCTCAACTTCACTTTTAATTCCAACACATCGGCTCGAATTGAGGAACCCGTAGGAGCCGTTAACAAAAAACTGTTCCCCGACCGCTATCGTGAATGGCGCGACTCTGTATGGACCAGCATCCTGCATCTCGGAACGCCATGGAGCTACAACCAGACATTCGTAGGCACATACCGGGCTCCATTCAACCGCATTCCGGCACTCGACTTCATATCAGCCTCATTGAGCTACAACTCAACCTACCGCTGGGATCGTGGAGCAACGATCGATGATGTCAACCTCGGCAATACAATAGCCAATCAGGCGGCATGGAACCTCGATGGCCGGCTCAACCTTGAAGGCCTCTACAATAAGAATCCCTACCTGAAACGCGTCAACACACGCTTTGCCGCATCCAAACGCGTGACCCGTAGCTCCAATTCCAAAAATTCAAAATCCAAGAAGACAACATCGTCCAACTCCAAGCCGAAAGCCAAACGTTTTGAACGCACTTTCGCGCTCAAGGCCGACTCATCCATAGTCATCAAACACAACCTGCGGAACAAGAAAGTAAAAGTCACAGCCGTCAAGGCTTCCGACAACACTCCGTTCAACATACGGTCAAAAGTAATCGACGCAAATACCGTGGAGATCCTGACCCATGGCGACGAGAACATCAAGTTCACCGTAGTCGAGATTCTTAAAGACAAGAACTCGTTCTGGGATGAACTTGGCGAACATGCCGCCCGTTTTGCCATGAGCACACGTTCGGCAAGCATACGCTGGCGCGACACCCGATCACTCTCCATTCCCATGTTCTCGCCCAATATCGGCAACATGTTCGGACAGACAGGCAGTCTCGGTCCATTGGCTCCCGGTCTTGACTTCGCATTCGGATTCGTCGACGAATCCTACATAACCAAGATCAAAGACCGCGGCTGGCTCATGTCCAACGACGGACAGACCACTCCGGCCATATACTCCCACACCAACGAAGTGAATATCGAACTGACTCTCGAACCGATTAAAGGTCTCAAGATCCAGCTGACAGGAAACCGAACGGACAACCGTACAAGCTCCGTACAGTTCATGTACGACGATATGCCTACATCCCTCTCGGGAAGCTACACCAAAACCCACTGCGCTATCGCCACAGCATTGCGGTCAAGCAGTGCCGGCAATGGATACGACAGCGAGACATTCAATAAATTCGTAGAAAACATCCCGGTGATAGCACAACGTGTCGAATCGCAATATCGCGGACTGCGCTATCCATCCGGAGGCTTTATGGAAGGGAACGCCAATGCCGGACAGATATTTGATCCGGAAATCGGTACAGTCAGCCCGACATCAAGCGACGTACTGATTCCGGCATTCCTGTCGGCCTATACCGGCACAAACGCGTCAAAACAATATCTAAGCCCATTCCCGTCGCTTGCCCAGGTGCTTCCCAACTGGCGCGTGACCTATGATGGACTAATATATCTTCCGGCCATAGCCAATATATTCAAATCGCTCACCCTCACACATGCCTACCAGTGTACCTATTCCGTAGGATCATATTCATCTTATCTCAACTGGATAAGTGCCGACGGACAGCTTGGCTTCACACTCGACGAACTGACCGGACGTCCGGTTCCGGCCTCTCCCTACAACATATCCTCGGTAGCCATCACCGAACGATTCTCCCCACTTGTCGGAATCTCAGCCACATTGAAAAACAACATGACCGTCAATGCCGAGTTCCGCGAAGCGCGCACACTGACATTGAACACATCGGCAGCCCAAGTGGTAGAAGCCTCCCAACGCGGAATCACAGCCGGGGTTGGCTACAAGATCGTAGGTTTCAACTCAGTACTGAAAATAAAAGGGTCGCAACAGGGTATCAGCAATGACCTGACGGTCAACGCCGACTTCTCCTACGCCCTCAATCAGGCACTGATCCGCCGCATAGAAAACGGCTACACACAGGCCACCTCAGGAACCAGAACCATAGCAGTGAATCTGACAGCCAATTATATACTGTCGAGACGCATGACCCTCGGCCTGTATTTCGAGCATCAGATCAACACCCCTCTCGTATCATCCACGGCCTATCCGACCACCAACACGGCATTCGGCCTCTCATTTAATTTCTCTTTAGCACGATGATAAGCTACCTACAGATTGAAAACCTATCCAAAAGTTATGGCGACCGCCTGCTGTTCCACTCCGTAACATTCGGAGTGAACCAAGGCGACAAAATAGGACTGATTGCAAAAAACGGCACCGGAAAAACCACCCTGCTCAATATTATCGCAGGCAAAGAATCGCCCGACGACGGCACCGTAGTGTTCCGCAAAGATCTTCGGGTAGGAATCGTTGACCAGATGCCGGCCCTCGACGAGAATGCAACAGTAATAGAGGCATGCCTTAAGACGACAACCCCGGCCACCCGTGCCATAGCCGGATATGAGAAAGCTATCGCCGGATCTGACACAGATGCTATCAACACGGCCATACATGAGATGGACGCCGCTTCAGCATGGGATTATGATGATCGCCTGAAACAGATGCTCCATCAACTCAGGATAACCGATGTCAATGCCCGTATCTCCACCCTATCCGGTGGCCAGAAAAAGAGAGTGGCAATTGCAAGCACTCTGCTCGAGAATCCGGAGCTGATAATACTCGACGAACCGACCAACCATCTCGACATCGAGATCATCGAATGGCTTGAGGACTATCTGCGACGCCAGAATGTCACACTGCTCATGGTGACCCACGACCGTTACTTTCTCGATGCAGTGTGCAACAAGATCATCGAGATTGACCGTCAGGAGATCTTCACCTATGAAGGCAACTATGACTACTATCTGCGCCGGCGCCAAGAGCGTATCGAGGCTATGAGTGCCGAACTGGCCAAGGTGAAGAACACGCTGCGCCGCGAACAGGATTGGATGCGCCGACAGCCACAGGCTCGCGCCGGAAAGGCCAAATACCGCATCGATGCTTTCTACGATCTGAAAGATCGGTCGCGACTCGATCTCTCTGAAAAGAACGTAGACATCCAGTCAATCGGATCCACATATATCGGCTCAAAAATATTTGAGGCCCGGAACATATCCAAACGTTTCGGCGACACTGTTATTCTCGACGACTTCAACTATATATTCGCCCGACACGAAAAGCTCGGCATAATAGGACGCAACGGCGTCGGGAAGTCAACCCTTATAAAAATGCTTCAGGGAATAATTCCCCCCGACAGCGGCACATGGGATGTAGGCACAACCGTGCGTTTCGGCTATTACAGTCAGGACGGAATCGACTTTGACCAGTCGAAAAAAGTTGTTGATGCAGTCAGCGAGATCGCCGACAATATCGTTCTCGACAACGGGCAATCCTACACCCCAATGCAGTTTCTGACCCGGTTTCTCTTCTCCCCTGCTGACCAGCAGAAATATATCCACACTCTCAGTGGCGGTGAACGCTGTCGGCTGCATCTGGCCACCGTACTGATGCGTCGTCCCAACTTTCTTATTCTCGACGAGCCGACCAACGATCTCGACATAGTGACACTCGGCATTCTTGAAGAATATCTGCGTGAGTTCTCAGGCTGCCTGATCGTGATTTCCCATGACCGTTTCTTCCTCGACAGCATCGTGGATCATATCTGGGTCTTGGAAGGAGCCGGAACGGTCAAGGATTTCCCCGGCAACTACTCCGACTATCGCCGCTGGTTGCGCGATAATCAGACCAAAAATGAGGATACGGCTCCAAAAACCGAAAAAAAAGAGAACAATTCACGCCGTCAGGAAAACCGTCCGCGTCGCATGTCGTTTAAAGAGAAGAAAGAATTTGAAACCCTTTCCGATGAGATCGACCGGCTTTCCGACGAAAAGAAATCGCTGGATGAGATTTTCAATTCCGGCCAGACAATCGAAAACGTTGCCGAACTATCGGCCCGTTACGACGAACTGACCCGGATGCTTGACGAAAAAGAGATGCGTTGGCTTGAACTCTCGGAACTGGCTTGATCATCAACCGACACCAATGGCTAAAAGAGAAAACAACAAATCCACATTCCTGAAAAAACTTAGACATCATGTCTGGGTATGGGGCAATGCGATTGCACGTTTTCTCAATCGCGGAATGGTTATTATCTCACGTATATCACAGATACTGATGGTGATAACCGTTATCGCGGCTTTATTATGCCTCGTAGCCTTGGTGATACGCACCGGTTACGACCATACCCCTGTTGAAATCCGCCAGATCCACAGCATGATCCGTATCACACAAGGCATTTTCATCGTCAATGTGCTCTTCAATCTCGTGCTAAACCTGCGCAACACAATCCGCAACACTCGTCTTATAAAATGGATTGTCGACATATCAGTGCTTCTTACACTCCTCCCATGGATTTACCCTTATCCGTCCGATCCTTGGATACCATGGCTCGAATCGCTGCTCTATTCCAACAAGTTCCTATATACGGTTCTCGCATGCTATTCCATAGTTGCGATATGCTACGCCGTGTTCAAACTGATAGGACGGCGCACCAACCCATCCCTGCTTATGTCCGGCAGTTTTCTGGTGTTCATAATAATCGGTTCATTTCTTCTGATGCTGCCCAAATGCACCTACGGCAGCATCAGCTACATAGACTCATTGTTTGTCAGCACGAGCGCCGTATCTATCACCGGCCTTACTCCGGTTGATATTCCGGCTACGTTCACTCCCCTCGGACAGATCATAATAGCCATTCTCATCCAGATCGGAGCACTCGGAGTCATGACATTCACAAGCTTCTTCGCGCTCTTCTTCAGTGGATCGACATCCATCTACAGCCAATTGATGCTGAAAGATATGGTCTATTCCAAAACACTAAGCTCGCTGATCCCCACGCTGCTTTATATCCTTGGATTCACAATAGCCGTTGAAGCCATAGGAGCCGTTCTTGTTTTCCTGACAATCCACGGCACTCTTTCAATAACCATCGGACAGGAGATTGCATTCTCCGCCTTCCATTCGCTTTCGGCCTTCTGCAACGCCGGATTCTCTATCCTCCCCGACGGCATGGCAAACCCCATGCTCATGAATGGCAATACCTCGGTCTACTGGGTCACTTCCCTACTGATAATATCCGGCAGCATAGGCTTCCCCATGCTCGTGAACATCCGCGATGTGATCGGCCTGCGACTGAAATCTCTCCGCCACCGCCTGTTCCACCGCGACACCACCTATATAAAGCCGGTTCATATATATAATATGAACACAAAGATAGTGTCTGTCACTTTCGCCATCCTGTTTCTGATCGGAGCCTTAGGATTCTTCTTCCTGGAATTCAACAACTCATTGGCCGGCATGTCGCTCTGGGAAAAGATCACGCAAGCCGTTTTCAACTCCGCCACACCGCGCAGCGCCGGATTCTCTTCCGTCAATCCTGCCGGGTTCATGCCGGTAACGCTGTTGCTCGTAATGTTCCTGATGTGGGTGGGCGGCGCATCTCAGTCAACAGGTGGTGGCGTCAAAGTCAACACCCTTGCTGCCATCTGGCTCAATCTGCGTGCCATATTGACCGGAGCACCCAAAGTCACGGCATTCCGTCGCACTGTAAGTATCGGGTCAGTCCGGAGAGCAAACGCCGTGGTGGCAATCTCCATCCTCTCTTATCTGATATTCTCATTGCTCGTGGTTGGTTTCGATCCGGATCTCCCCGTACGCGATCTGCTTTTTGAAACGCTATCGGCACTCTTCACCGTCGGTTCATCCCTTGGAGTCACTGACAGATTGTCGGATGCCTCCGAAATAACCCTCAGCATAGCCATGTTTCTTGGACGCGTAGGTCTGATCTCCCTGCTCTCAGGGCTGATGCGTCATCGCCACGTTCCAGGCGTCACCTACCCTTCCGACAATATCATAATCAACTGACACAACTTCAATCCATCTGTTATGCGCTACCTCATCATCGGACTCGGAATATATGGTTCCAACCTTGCCATCGACCTCACCAATATGGGTCATGAAGTGATCGGTGCCGACAAGAATCCCACACTTGTCGAATCCATCAAGGATTTCATCTCAACAGCCTATATCATAGACTCGACCGATGAAGTTTCACTTGAAGTGCTGCCACTTAAAAACATCGATCTTGTGATAGTTGCCATCGGCGAGAACTTCGGCGCAAGCATCCGCACCGTGGCCATCCTGAAAAAACTCGGAGTGGAGCATATCTATGCACGTGCGATCGACAAACTCCACGAATCCATTCTCCAGAGTTTCGAGATCGACAGGATCATTACTCCGGAGCAACGCGCCGCCGCCGACCTTGTGAATGAAATGACATTGGGCTTCGACAGCGAGACCATGCGCCTTGATGCGGATATGATGGTTGTCAAATTCCGTATGCCCGAATTTTTCGTCGGCATGCGGTATAACGCACTCGATCTTGAAGATCAATTCGGACTGAAACTGATTGTGGCAATGCGTAAGACACGTTCACGTAATATTCTTGGAATTGAGCGCGACTGCTACACCGTCATACCCGACACAGAATCCGATGAACAGCGCGTGGAATCCGACGACATGATCACATGCCTTGGTTCACAGCAGGCCTTCCGCACGCTGTTCAAACACTACGAATCCCGACAATAGAAACTAAAGAGAGGCGTTGCAGAATAGCTCCACAACGCCTCTCAGCATTATTCTCATGCCTTATTATTTTGCCTCTTTCTCTTTGGCCTCTTCGATTTTTGCCTTCAGATCATCATATTTCTTCTGATTGCTTTCGTCAAGATTGGCCTGTTCCAATGTCAGGGCGAATCCAAAAGCATAGCGTATAAGCGACATTGCTTCCTCATCATTATGCAGTTCCATAGGATTATCCTCATACTTCTCATCAAGCTTTTCAACTTCCTTTGTGACTCCATCAAGCTGTTCAATCATAGCCGAATAGTCTGCTTGGGTCAGTTCATCATGGTTCTTGATTTTCTCTGCAAGTTCCTCACATGTTTTTTCATTATAGCCACCTGAGCAGGAAGCCATTGCAATGGCAACAACTGCCATGAGCATAAATTTAAAGATCTTCATAGCTGGTTTATTTAAATGTTAGGATTTCCAAAATTAATGTTTTATATAGAAATCCACAAATTTATACAGAGATTTAGTAACTTTGTAAGACTAACACAGCTTATAAAGTTTTGGAAGATTACCTCGACAAACTCAACGATCAGCAGCGTGCAGCCGTTGTCTACACCGACGGCCCACAGCTTGTCATAGCCGGAGCCGGTTCGGGCAAGACACGCGTGCTGACCTACAAGATAGTACACCTTTTGCAGATGGGCTATGAGCCTTGGCGCATTCTCGCCCTGACTTTCACCAACAAAGCCGCCCGTGAAATGCGCGAACGCATAGAACAGCTCGTAGGCCCGAAAACAGCGTCACGGCTATGGATGGGCACTTTCCACTCCATTTTCGCACGCATCCTGCGTCAGAACGCCGAACGGATAGGCTACAAGCCTAACTTCACGATCTATGATACCGCCGACTCAAAATCGCTTGTCAAATCCATAATCAAGGACATGGATCTCGATGACAAGATCTACAAACCGAACACTGTGCTCTCCGCCATATCATCGGCAAAAAACGCGCTGATATCCCCTGAGAAATATGCCACGCTGAAAGATGCCATGGAAGCCGACCGACAGAGCCGCCGGCCGCTGATATATGCCATCTACCGCACCTACCGCGACCGTTGCTTCACTGCAGGAGCCATGGATTTTGACGATCTGCTCTACTATACCAACATCCTGCTGCGCGACAATCCCGACCTGCTCCACCATTATCAGGAATTTTTCCGCTACGTGCTGGTCGACGAGTATCAGGACACTAACTTTGCCCAGCATGTCATTGTCTCTCAGCTTTGCAGCGCAAGCGAACGGCTCTGCGTTGTAGGTGATGATGCCCAGAGCATCTACTCCTTCCGCGGAGCCAACATCAGCAACATTCTCAACCTCAAACGGGGCTACCCGAACCTACAGATATTCAAACTGGAACAGAACTACCGCTCCACACAGACCATAATCAACGCAGCCAACTCGCTTATAGAGAAAAACACCCGGCAGATACCCAAAAGAGTATTCTCTAAAAACGCGTCCGGCCATCGCATTGAAGTGGTGCAGAGCTACAGCGATTTCGAAGAGGGCTATCTTGTTGCCAACCGAATATCGCAGGTAAAGATGCGTTCGGGCGATTCTTTTGAAGATTTCGCTATCCTCTACCGCACCAACGCACAGAGCCGTGTTCTGGAGGAATCTTTACGCAAGCGCAACATTCCTTACAGAATATACGGTGGGCTTTCATTCTATCAGCGCAAGGAGGTCAAGGATGCCATCGCATATTTCCGTCTGTCGGTCAACCCGTCCGACGACGAAGCCCTGAAACGAGTGATCAACTTCCCGGCGCGCGGCATAGGCGAGACCACACTCAACAAACTGCTGCGTGCAGCCATAGAAAACAAAGTCAGCGCATGGGATGTGATCTGCGACATGGATCTCTACAACCTCGATGTCAACTCCGGAACGCGCCGCAAACTCGACGGATTCCGGGAGCTGATCCAATCATTCATCAGCGCAAACGCATCGGGACAGAATGCAGAGGAAGTGGCACGGCTGATCATATCGCGTACCAAACTGCTATCCATGCTTCTGACCGACAACACCCCCGAGAATCTTTCAAAGCAGGAAAACCTGAACGAACTTCTCTCCGGTGCTAAGGAATTTATTGACACTCGAATTGAGGAAGGCAACGAGAATCTCAGTTTGTCCGACTTTCTGGGCGAAGTATCACTTGCCACGGATCAGGATTCCGATGATGACGACGGACAGGCTCAGGAACGTGTCACGCTGATGACTGTCCATGCGGCCAAGGGTCTTGAATTCAGCAATGTGTTCATCGTAGGCGTTGAAGAAGACCTTTTCCCCTCGGCAATGTCAAATGGATCGATTGAGGAGATAGAAGAGGAACGCCGTCTGCTCTACGTGGCCATAACACGTGCCAAGAATTTCTGCATGCTCTCCTATGCCTCCACACGCTACCGTAACGGCACAACCTGCACCACCTCGCCATCCCGATTCCTGCGCGACATCGACATTCAATATCTCAATCTCTCTTCAGGGACATCCATCGCCGCGCCCAAACGCTCATTTGAATCCTACGGCAACTCCTACCATGGATCGTCATTCAAGCCTCTGTCTTCGACAAAAAGCCAGCCGGCTCCCACACGCAACGCATCCCCATCGACTCCGGCTACCGGAAACAACAGCGGAACCGGCGGAGGACTTCACACCGTCGATGAACTGGCAACAGGAATGGCTATCGAACACAGCCGCTTCGGACGCGGACAGATCACGGATATCGACACAACCCACGCAGATCCGCGCATAACCGTGGAATTCGACAATCTGGGATCACGTGTGCTTCTACTTAAATTCGCCCGTTTCAACATACTTGACCAATGAAAGAAAATCAGCTACCGACTCCATTCTATATAGTCTATGAAGACCGTCTTCGCGCCAATCTTCAATTGATCGACTCCGTGCGACGACGCGCCGGAGTGGAGATAATCATGGCCTTCAAAGCCAATGCTCTCTGGCGTTCATTCGGACCTATGCGGGAAATGGGATTTAAATTCACGGCATCGTCTCTCAACGAGTTGCAGCTTGGCAACAAACATCTTGCGGCCAAAGCCCATTCGTATTGCCCTGCCTACACCGACCGGACGATTGATGCCTTTCTGAACGGATCGTCACACATCACATTTAATTCCCTCTCCCAGGCCGAACGGTTCTGTAGCCGCGCCCTGAAAGCAGGTGTCAGCCCCGGACTGAGAGTCAATCCGCAATGCTCGGTAATTGACACCGACATATACAATCCGGCGTTACCGGGATCGCGATTCGGCGTTACACGCGACATGATTTCCGACCGCCTGCCGGAAGGGATCGAGGGTTTGCATTTCCATGCCTTATGTGAATCCACATCGTTCGATCTTGCAAAAGTTCTCGCAGCCTTTGAAGAACAGTTCGGCGAATTCCTGCCGTCGCTCAAATGGGTCAACATGGGAGGCGGACATCTTATGACCCGTGAGGGCTACGATACGGATCATCTAGTGCAGCTTCTCAGCGATTTCCGTCGCCGCTATCCCAATCTAAGCGTGATCCTCGAACCGGGAAGCGCATTCACATGGCGTACAGGCGATCTGATCACATCCGTGGTCGACATAGTAGAGAACCAAGGGATCTCAACCGCTATAATCGACGCCTCTTTCGCATGCCACATGCCCGACTGCCTTGAAATGCCCTACAAACCGGCCATAACAGAAAGCGTTCCGGAAGCTCCCGGTCTGCCTGTCTACCGCATTGGCGGCAACTCCTGTCTGAGCGGCGATTTTATTGCGTCATGGTGTTTCCCCTCTCCGCTCAAAGCCGACGACCGTCTGCGTTTTGAAGACATGAACCACTACACCACAGTCAAGACCAACATGTTCAATGGCATCCAGCATCCCGACATCGTATGGTGTGATTCAAATGGCGACTGCTCCTATCTGCGACGTTTCACTTTCGAGGACTATGAGTCCAGAATGTCTTAAATAAAACCAATCCTGCCATGCCGAAATACTCAGTAATAGTTCCGGTCTATAACCGCATTGACGAGGTCGACGATCTGCTCCGAAGCCTTTCCCGGCAATCAATGACCGACTTTGAGACAATAATCGTGGAAGATGGTTCCACAGAGCCTTGTCAGCAGACTGTTGATCACTATAAAGATAAACTGGATGTAAAATATTTCTACAAGGAAAACGAAGGCCGCTCCATAGCCAGAAACTATGGGATAGAACGCTCTTCGGGTCAATATCTCATTTTCTTCGACTCTGATTGCGTGATCCCGGCCGACTATTTTGAAAAACTCGACAAATCTCTTTCAGCCCGTAAGCTGGATTGCTTCGGAGGTCCCGATGCCGCGCACTCATCATTCACCCCCGTCCAGAAAGCGATATCATTTGCAATGACATCATTCCTGACAACAGGTGGCATACGTGGAGGCAAAGTTCAGCTTGAAAAATTCGTCCCCCGATCTTTCAACATGGGCTATAGCCGCGAAGTATATAACCGCGTGGGGGGATTCCGGGAGATGTTTTCAGAAGACATCGACATGAGCACCCGAATCCGCCAGGCCGGATTTTCCATCGGCCTGATACGCGACGCCGAGGTCTATCACAAACGTCGCGTTGACTTCCGCAAATTCTGGCGTCAGGTCCACGTGTTCGGCATGTCGCGTATCACTCTTAAACTTCTCTACCCCGACTCCCTTAAAATTGTCCATACGCTGCCGGCTCTTGCCGTAATCATAGGGATTCTGCTCCTTGCCCTCGGCATCTTTGTCTCCCCATGGTGGTTGCTGCCGCTCGGTGTCTACATAGTGGCCATATTCCTCGCAGCCCTTGCCTCGACACGTTCGCTTCAGATCGCTGCTCTTGCCGTTCCGGCATCCATCATTCAGATCGTGGGCTATGGCACAGGTTTCATCCGCGCTTATTTCACCAAAATAATCCTCGGACGCGGACGCGACATAAATCAAGAGATTGCAATGCGCAAAGGAAAATAAACACATCCCTATAAGACACTCCATGGAAAAAGCTGCCACACCATCCAATAGTCCGCTCCCCTCGCCGTCAAGGATCGCCGATCTGTGCGACGACGACAAGCCTCGCGAGAAAGCCATAGCTCATGGCATCCGTACCCTCTCCGACACGGAACTGATAGCCATACTTCTGGGTGGAGGCGTTCCGGGCAAATCAGTTATAGAACTCAGCCGGGAACTTTATCAGGCTTGTGGCAACTCGCTAAGCACAATGGCACAGATGAGCATCCGCGACATGTCGTCACGATTCCATGGCATAGGTCCGGCAAAGGCGGTGACCATAGCTGCCGCCCTTGAATTAGGTGGACGCCGGAAAGACATCAAGCCATCCGACAAGCCACGGATCACAAGCTCCGAAGCGGCCTACGAAGCGATAAGGAATAATGTCGAGAATCTCGCCACAGAAGAGTTCTGGATACTGTTAATCTCGCGTTCAGGGCGCCTCATTGCCAAAGAATGCATCAGTCGCGGAGGGACAGGCGCAACTGTTGTTGAGCCAAAGATTGTGATGAAACATGCCATCGGCCATCTTGCATCATCCATAATCCTTGTCCACAACCATCCCTCAGGCAACCTCAATCCATCCCCACAGGACGACGCTCTGACCAAACGCCTCAAAGAAGCCGGAGACATAATGGAAATCCGGGTAATCGACCACCTCATAGTCAGCCCGGAAGAAGGCTTCTACTCCTACGCCGACCACGGCCGCCTATGATCTGTTCGTTCCGTAACCATAGACATATAAAATGCCGGAGCAATTGACTTCACTCCGGCACTCTATACTCTATACTCTATACTCTGACTTATTTCGCCAGAATATCCTTGACCGAACCAAGCGACGAGAGCACTCCGGTTGCCTCATAGGGGATATAGATGGTCTTGGCATCCTTACCTTTTGTCATCTCACCGAGAGTTTCAATATATTTCATTGCAAGCATATACGATGCCGGATTGGTATTGGATGCTGCCACAGCCTCAGCCACCCGACGTACAGCCTCAGCCTCAGCTTCGGCCTGTAGAATCTTCGCCTTAGCCTCGCCTTCCGCTTTCAGGATCTCCGATTGCTTGGCTGCTTCGGCCTGGTTGATGCGCGATTGCTTCTCACCCTCCGAACGCAGGATCAGCGACTTCTTCTCACCCTCGGCATTCAGGATCTCGGCACGTCGGTTGCGCTCCGCCTGCATCTGCTTCTCCATTGCCTCCCTCACGCTCTCCGGAGGTGTGATATCCTGCAATTCGACACGGTTCACCTTGACACCCCACTTGTTTGTGGCATCGTCAAGGATAGCCTGCAACTTAGCGTTGATAGTGTCACGCGAAGTAAGCGTCTCGTCGAGTTCCATCTCTCCGATCACATTTCTCAGCGATGTCTGCGTCAGTTTCTCTATGGCGTTCGGCAGATTGTCAATTTCATAAACAGATTTCTTCGGATCAACGATCTGGAAATAAAGCAGCGCATTGATCTCCGTGGTCACATTATCCTTGGTGATAACTTGCTGCGATGGGAAATCATAGACCTGTTCGCGCAGATCGATCACACTCGTTGTTGAAACCCGTACATAATTCCGGCCATTTCCGAGATGCTCAACTCTACGGGTGTAGACCACCTTCGGCTTATCAATAAACGGCCAGATGATGTTAAGACCGGCTGGCAGGACACTATGGAAACGTCCCAGACGTTCAATCACTCTTGTTTCTGACTGTGGCACCACCTTGACAGCATTTGCCACGATAATTACTGCGAGGAGTACTATGACTCCGATAATGATCCAGACTTCCATGATACTAAATTTAGATGTTATTAAATGGGTCGAACTATCAATATGATGCTGTCATAGCCCATGACCTCGACTTTCTGTCCTGGCAGTAACGCCGCGTCATCCTCCGTTCTGACAAGCCAGCGGTCGCCGTCGATCTTTATTCTCGGTCCTTGATCAGCCACACCGGTTGCCACAGGCTCCACAACCGACCGACGGCCGACAAGCGCATCCATATTGCTCGTCGACTCCTTGGTCGGGGTTTTGATTATGCCGTAACGACGGAATAGCTTGGGAACCACTATCAGAGCGGCTATCATAACGAACGCCATGGCTATCAACTGGATCTCAAGGCTTCCTCCGCAAAGAGCTGCGACAAAGCCACCCAGCACCCCGAACGCAAGGCTCAGGGCTATGGCCGACATTGTGAAGATCTCAATGATCACCAGCAATATCGCCACAGCAAGCCAGATCATCCACATATCAGTAATCATACAGAAGTTCATAGCTTTCAAGGTATAGTGTTGCGCCTCGTGCCCCTGTGAAATAGTCGCCATATTTGGATGCCGAAGCAGTCACAAGAATATATTTCGGGACGCGGTTGGTTGCTTTATAATCAAGTTCTATATCAACTGTGATATAATCGCTGATAGTGTTGCCGCTCTGATACTGACCGTATGCGATTACCCCTTCATCCGTTGGGCTGAAAAGCTGACGGTTGGTGGGATTCGTACGGATCTCGAACGGCTGATCCCAGTCGCCGAGCGCACACCACACGATACATGTATCGGGCTGTCCTACCATATACTGCTGATTCGGATTAGATTTACTTGCATCGCTGATAGCTGCCGTTGTGTACTTCAGTTTCGCACGCAACTTTGTAGGACGGTTTGTGAACGGGCGACCGAAGTCAAGGATGCCGTTTGTTCCGTCAATCTTCTTGAAATCACCGGCGAAATAGTTTCCGGCTGCGAGTTTACCAAGAATAGAGATGCCGACAAACTTTGTCTCCAGCTTGGCGCCCTGATAGCCCGTCGGAGATGTGGCTACCTCGATAGGAAGCGTATTGCTGTTGCCCAAAGTGGCAGCACCTTTGTTTCCTGTACACCAGAATTGCTCTCCATCCTGAGCCCATGGGCACCAGATCTTTCCATCGAGCCACCAGTTACTGAAATCTGAGTTAGGCAGCTGCACATTGTCTTCAGTGGTGAACTCCACCTCCGCACTATGCTCGTCGTCGCTGATAGCGCGCGCCACATATTGAGTCTGTGAGTCGAGATTGATCACACGTGCGCGGAAACTTCCTCCATCAGTCGTGATCCAGTCCGACGGAACCACAATCCATTCATCGGAATCAGCCCTGCGGTATTCAAAACCATTGTTTTTGCCAACCTCGGCATCGCCATACAGCCATGCTACATTGGTCCAGGCATCTACTCGGGTCAGGAACACATTGACATCGGTCTGCTCTATTGTGATTGTCCACTCAGATCCGCGCCCGAATTCCGTGACATTTACCTTGACCGGAGCCGTGAAATCCACATGCTGACCGACAAGATCCGGATCCATCACAGCCAATGGACCTGCCAATTTTAAGGTTCTGACCTGGATATTGTCAAGCGGTTGCCCCATCGGCACCAGTGCTTTCACCGTACGCGCCTCCGCATCAATCTCCGCGGTTCCGATCTGAGAAGCCACGGTGAAATAACGGTCTATGGTCTGAGTAGCCATGATTGTCCATGTGAACACTCGCTCATAACGCTCCAGTTCAATCTCCACCGGAACACTGAGGTTGAGAGGATGATCAAACACTTGTGGATCGACACATGTCGTACCATCGGCCAAGTCAATACCCTTCACCACAACATTCTGGATATCGGCCCACTCGGTCAGATTAATCGTTATCGTGCGGTTGACTGAGTCTATGACCGGTGCGGTAGCCAACAGATCGTGACCATCAGCATCTACGCTCTCAATATCAATCGTATCAACCGACGGCAATACCCATGGATAAGGCAGGTCGTTTGATATACAAGCCGTGAATGCGGCTAAGATAATGGCCGCCAATGCGGCGCGGATTTTATTAAATGTGAACACCGATACCAAAATTAATGTTAAACAAGTTGAACTTAAAATTAGCGCCGCTGCTGAAACGCGATCCTTCTTCAACGCCATCGGTCACCTGCTTCTCATTGCGCAGATGGACTCCAAACACGCCGAACGACACATTGAAACTTATATAGTCCATAACGAACATACAGATACCGGGACTGAAATTCAATGCAACCTCGGTCAGATCCGTACGGGTGTCGCGGATCTGATCGTTGAACGGACGTTTGAATCTTGACGAACCGCTGCCGAACGACAGGCATGCCTCATTGAAGATTGCAAAACGCTTCGAACGCCCGAGACCAACATAGTTGCGGTAGAACACGCCCAATGCATATTTCGATGAATAGTAGCTGATATCGTGGATATCGAAACTCAGGTCGTCACCGAAGTTAACAGCCAGACGACCGAGATCGGCCTCCTGACGGGTATAGTCGAATTTCACACCCACACACTGGTTGGGACGGAAGAAATATGCCACTGTAGGACGCAAAGCATACTGCTTGCCATTGAAATCGAAATCATTCAAAGCCTGAAGAATCTCAACATCGTCAGCATCAAACTGGCTGTAGGATGCCATCAATTCGAATGCCCACTGTTTCTTTGGGATGAACAGATAGTTGAACAGACCTCGGTCATAACGACCGAAATTCCTATCCTGAAGAACGAGATTAACAGTATCACTGCCAACTATCACCTTTTCATCCATCTCAGGATAATGCACACGGCCTTTGACAATCCGCTTGCTTGTCACAGTATCTGTCACAACAGCTTCGGATGCGGAAACCCCGAGACATGCCAGAAAGGCTACTGCTATAAATATCAATCTTTTCATATTTTTCCGGGATTATATATAGAATGCCATGCCGAATTGCACGGAAAACAGATTAATTTTAAAATTAGCATGTTTGGAATTGCGGCGTGATACCTGAACCTGATTGGTCACCGCACGGGTATGGGTATATCCGAATCCGAGCACACCTATATTCACCTCTATCGCAGAATAGTTGTTGAGAAACATCACAAACCCTGGAGTCAGACCGATATTCAACGAGAAATTCTTCTCAAACGTTCCCTCCGGATGACGGTTCTCTCCCGACCCGGTATAGTTTGAATATTTCGATTGTCCGCCACCCAACGTCAGCTGCAATTCATTAAAGAGGCCGAAACGGCGGCTGTCGCCGAGTGAGATATAGTTTCGGAATGCTGCCGTGGCAAAATAGTTTGAACTGATCGAATATACGTTGTCGGCATCAAACATTGTCTCTGAATCGAGAATAAGACTGCCGGCATCAAGACGGGCTCGCGAACGCTCATAGCCAAACTTCAGGCCGGCGGCAAGATTGTCCTTGAACGCATACATAGCCATAGGTGTCACCTTGAATGAATAGGAATCCCCGTCTACTTTCTCAAACACGAAGAACTGATAATTGTCCTGATTGCTCATTGAGTAACCGACACTCACACCGGTTATCCATTGCCCTTTCGGTATGAACGAAACCTGCTCGAGATCTCTCTTGAAATGCTCCTGCGCCACCGCTGCCGGAGACGCAAGCGACATTGCCAGAGCAAGCGCCGTCATCATTTTGGTAATCTTGTTCATTTTTGATTGGTCTGTATTACAGTCTTTTTATGATTGGTTATTCTTTTGTTTTCAATATGATAATGTCAGATTGTCGATCCAGAGACATCCCCCGAGCGAGGTTGATGATACCGGATCAGGATATGTGATTATCGAGGCTGATTCCGTCTCTATTGAACCCCAGTTTTTCGATGAAGCCAACATCACCTTTATCCATTTGGCCTTCACGCCGAAATCGTTGTATGACAATGGGGCGCTGAATGCCGTATAGCTCATGGCCGTGGGCAGTTCCTGAAGCGTTCGCGAGATCACTATATCGGCACCGCCTACTTCTCCTATCACCTCCACGAGGACAACGCCACAATCAGATGCACCACCCACACATGGCACAAAACGGTAATAGCCGTTTATAGCCGTAGGGCGTGAAGTGAAAGCCATTCCCTCTGTATAGCTCTCGGTAAGAGTCGCCGGATCGAAGCTGTAGCTGCCTATGAACAGACGGCCGGCAGCCTTGTGGGATATGTGAGGAATATTTCTGTTGTAGTTGACATACGGCTGACCCGTCTGCCGGTAATCTGGAATCGCCTCGCCATTGACATCCCATGCCGTTGTCTGGATTGCTATGGCATAAGATCCATCCATTGCTTCTGTTATGGTATAGGTCGACGGCTGCATATACCATGTATTATGGTTAGAGGCTGCCGTACAGAATGTCTTGGCGTTGACATTACACCACGCTTTTGGCAGGTAATAATCATAGCTGGCATAGTTCTGCTGATTGTAAATGTCTACTATGTTCTGTGAATATCGTCCTCCCGATGGAAGATTCTTATATTCCAAACCATCATGAACATCCTCAAAGCTACCATCCGGAAGCTGCGAACACTTTTCCGTGTGAATAGCTACAGGAGCCATGAAATGTCCTGCCGCCGACTGCGGATCATACAATGTTGCTGTCAGCCGATAGTCACTGTTCTCATTAAGTCCGCCGATAATCACTATTCCTTTTTCAGGCTGCCTTGCTATAAGCTGTGTCTGGCTTCCGTTCACATAGATATTGACCATGGATGCTATGACCTCCGTCAGATCCGGATGCTCGGCATTGATTTTCAACACGGCGAGTTTGGCATAAGCATCGGCTTCAAACGAAAACTCCGGAGAAACTATGTCAACGGTTGTCCGGACTTTCTCTTCGCCACAATAGGTCACACGCATTTCCGCACTGCTGTTCTTTATTTCCGGCAACTTCAATGTCAGAATCCATTCACCCGAGTTGTCCTCCAGTCGATCTGCCGACAATATCTCGACAGGCGTCCATTCGGCCGGCGATCCAAGCAGGATATCAACATTCAGGTTTCCGGTTATATCACCTCCATGTGACAGCACCTTCATCCGGGCTACATTGACCCCCATGAGCACATCCGAAATTTCAATCACCGACAATTCAACCGGTTCTATATCTATGTTCATTGTCTCGGCTCCGGATGTACGTCCGTAGTCACCTTCCGCAATCAGCGAGAAACGCTGCATATCGCCGGATGAACGCATATTCCTGATCGCGTCCGACAGATCGATTTCCGTTATCGACGTTCCCCTGCCTGACAATCTCAGTCCCATAGTCATCATCTGATCAAGAATTTCAGAAGATGCTGTGACAAGATCTATGCTTGCCGGCCAACCTTTGGCGAGCAAAGCCGGAGCGTGCGTTGTCAGAACCAGCGACCTCAGACTTCCATCCGAAACGCTGAAACCTGTTTTCTGCTCGGGAGCGGTTCCCTCCGCCACCTTCAATGTCTCGCCCGAAGCAAACCCCAATGGAGTGATCGCCGGTGGGGTCGCCGCAAGGAATTCAGGTGTCAGACGGATTGTCCGGTCGAATTCCGACAGCATATCATCAAATGAAACCTTCACCTCCGCCACACCGTCAGCTCCTTCCGAAGCATCAACCGTCACATTATAGAGTGTTATAGCCTGAGCGGATGGCAGCACAGCCGCCAGAAAATCCACCTGATCTCCGGTTTCGGTAGTCAGATCGACATACACGTTAATATCATCAGGGCGCAGAAAAGCGCATCGCTGCTCAGTCGACGGATAAGGAAGGTAGATTCCACCGGATGAATGGAGAACAGCCTTCAGTTCAGGAAACATCGCCAAAGCCTCCGGTGTGTACGACATCGACACAACGGCATTGGCAATCCGGCACTCAAGTGGCAATTCGTAACTCTCTCCGCTGACAAGATTGACCGAACGGCTTCCATAGATACATGGTCTGTCAAAGCCCTCATTTTCTATTGAACCATAAAATGCCTCTACCTGATAAATACCCGGGCGCAACGGCTCTCTGCGTGGATATGCATTCACATCCTGCCATGTCCCGGAATAGAGACCATCATTGCTCGTGAGCCGGAATGAAAGTAGCGCCGATGCTATATCATCGGGAACGATTTCTGACGCATCCCGACCATCTACAGTCCGGACCGACAGATCGATAGTCACCTGCGGATCTATGAAAGCCGAACCGAAAAGCTCCACAACCGTCTCCTGCTGACATGCCGATACCACGAACGCAATAGCCGCGTAAACAGCCATGCGCACCGCAGAAAAACCATATATTTTGTAGAACATCTTATCCATTGCATAAGCCGGGCCGACCATGGTCCGACACGTTAACACAATCCCCTACAGGATATGCATTTTAATAAATTTTGTGTAAAGATAATATCTTTTCAGGTAACGACGCTGTACAAGCCACTTAAAATTAGTTAATCAACTTCCATCATAATCTTTATCAATATTTTTTGGTTAATTTTGCCGGTTGTTTAACAATAGGACAATTTACTGACATAAAAATGAAATTCAGACTCACCATAGCCGCTTCCATCATTGCAGCATCAACATTATCAGCTTCCGCATGGGACTTGAAAGAAGCTCTCGGTAACCTCAAAAGCGGCGACAGCTCATCATCCGTAACCGACGCCATATCTGGTGCACTCGGAGGCATTCTGTCAACCGGAAAAATAACCGTCGAGCAACTTGAAGGCACCTGGAACTACTCGGCTCCTGCCGTTACTTTCAAAAGCGACAATCTGCTGAAAAAAGCAGGCGGAGCTGCGGCTTCAGGGGTGATCGAAAACAAGCTCGCCCCTGTCTATAAGACTACCGGTCTCGACCAGCTGACCATGACCATCGACAAGCAGGGTGCATTCAGCATGAAAGTGCGCGGAATCACCCTAAAAGGCACTATTCAAGCCGTTGAGGATGAAAGTTCGCAGGCCAATTTCAAGTTCACGTTCAGCGGACTTGGCAAAAGCATCGGTGGCATCAACGCCTACATTGAAAAAAACATCACCGGATCAATGACCCTCACTTTCGATGTGTCAAAGCTGATCACGATAATGGAAAAGATCAGTTCTGTGACCAACAACTCTACCATCTCAACTCTATCAAAGACCCTATCGAGCTACGATGGCCTCTGCGCCGGATTTGAACTGAAAAAATAAAAAAGCGCAACCCCCGGATATGATTGCGGCATCAATCGTCACCTACAACACCGATTCCGAAGAATTGGCAAGATGCCTGCGCTCTCTCGATCCCGGGATATTCAACTGCATATATGTGGTCGACAACTCCTCGTGCAAAGCGACGGAGGACACATGCCGCCGTTTTCCAAACACTGAATATATCCCGTCTGAGAACATAGGCTATGGTGCGGCCCATAATATCGCGCTGAGAAAATCACTCGCATTGCGCTACGACTACCATCTCGTTCTGAACCCCGACATCGAGTTTTCACCGGCCGCCATCGGAAAAATCATCCGCTATATGGATGCCAACACCGATATCGGTGCCCTCCAGCCTATCATCCTCAACCCCGACGGGTCAATGCAGTACACGGTTCGACTTCTACCCACACCCATGGATCTTATCCTGCGACGTTTCCTCCCGGAATGGATATGCCGCCGTCAGCGAGACCGCTACGAACTGCGCCACATCGATCATTCCGAAACGTTCAATGTACCCGTAATCCAAGGCAGCTTCATGTTCCTGAGATGCTCAGCCATCAACAAAGTCGGGCTGTTCGACGAACGTTTTTTCATGTACCCGGAGGATATCGACCTCACCCGACGGATCCACCGTCATTTCCGCACTGTTTCGTTTCCCGACGTCACCGTGATCCATGACCACCGCGCGCAGTCCTATCACGATCCTCGTCTGCTAAGGATCCACATTGTCAACATGATCCGATACTTCAATAAATGGGGATGGCTGTTCGACAGCGAACGACGCCGGTTCAACAGCCCCCTGATAAAAAAATAGACGGCACGCTAAGAAATGCGTGCCGTCCAGGTGTCTCCGGCTGCTGTCCGGAGCTATCGTCATTTTAGAGTATATTCCACCGGCATCTGATTCGAATAACCGGACGCTGCTGACGGGATATCGGTAGAATCCGCAACAACATTGAACCTGACTCCGACCACTGCCGAGGCAAGGGCACAGCCCTCTTCCGCCACATTCATGGCCACTGACAGATTATGCTGACCGATGCTCAGACCCTCCGTCACAATTGGTATTCTCTCGTAGGGCGATGCTACCAGTCCAGGCATCCGTCCGTCGACATAGTATGTCACCAGACCGGCTATTGTTGCCTCATGGTCTGTATTGACCGCCTTCACGGAAATTCCGTCGATATAAAGCGTATCCGGCTTGACCACATACACCTGCGAACCTACCACGGTTCCGTTGGTATAAGAAAACGTTATGTCAACTTTCGGAAGGTTATCATCATCGTCGCACGACACTGCCAATCCCAGCAGCGGAAGTGCCAATAACAGAAATAATAATTTTTTCATAGCTAAATTAAGAAGTTATTGTGTGTCTATTTATCAGTTACTGAACACCAGTTCATCATCCTTCACATCGATCACTATCGGGCGTTCCTTGTCAACTTTCTGTGCAAGAATATCTTTCGACAGACGATTGAGCACAAGGCGGTGGATTGCACGTTTGACAGGTCGGGCACCGAACTCCGGATCATAGCCTTCTTCGGCAAGATATTTCAACGCCGCCGGGGTAACCTCCAGATTGACGCCATTGACCGACAGCATCTTCTGGATGCTTCTGATCTGCAAGCCTACAATCTCCTCGATCTCCTTCTCATTGAGTGGCGTGAACATGATTGTCTCGTCGATACGGTTGAGGAATTCCGGACGGATGGTCTGTTTCAGCATATCAAGAACCTCCTGTTTCGTCTTTTCCACAACCTCATCATGATTCTCCGGCGTCATCTTGGCGAAATTGTCGCGGATCACCGACGATCCCATATTCGACGTCATGATGATTATGGTGTTCTTGAAATTGACCAGACGACCCTTGTTGTCGGTCAGACGGCCATCGTCAAGCACCTGAAGCAGAATATTGAACACATCAGGATGGGCTTTCTCGATCTCATCGAAAAGAACCACTGAATATGGTTTACGACGCACTGCTTCCGTCAACTGTCCGCCCTCATCATATCCGACGTATCCGGGAGGCGCTCCGACAAGTCGGCTCACGGTATGCTTCTCCTGATATTCACTCATATCGATACGGGTCATCATGTTCTCATCGTCGAACAGATATTCGGCCAAAGCCTTGGCAAGTTCCGTTTTGCCCACACCTGTCGTGCCGAGGAATATGAACGAGCCGATCGGTCGGCGTGGATCATTCAGTCCGGCACGCGACCTGCGCACGGCATCGGCAATGGCGCGTATCGCTTCTTCCTGACCTACAACTCTGTTATGAAGTTCGGCCTCAAGATGCAACAGTTTCTCCTTCTCGCTCTGAACCATCTTGTTGACAGGGATTCCGGTCCAGCGCGAAACGACATCGGCAATATCTTCCGCATCCACCTCTTCCTTGATCAGAGCCTTTTCACCCTGCATCATTTTAAGCTGCTCCTGGATCTCGGCATTCTCCCGTTCCTTCTCCTGGACTTTAGAATAGCGGATCTCGGCCACACGGGCATAATCGCCCTCGCGTTCAGCGCGTTCGGCATCAAAGTTCAGTTGCTCAATATCGATCTTGTTCTGCTGGATACGGTTGATCAGATCTTTTTCGGCTTTCCATTTGGCCATGTACGACTTCTCCTCCTCCCGCATTTCGGCAAGATCTTTTTCAATATCGCGCACTTTGGCCTCATCGCCCTCTCGCTTGATAGCCTCACGTTCGATCTCTTTCTGTGCTATCATTCGTGAGATCTCATCAAGAGCCTGGGGCACGGAATCAATCTCCAGACGAAGTTTCGACGCTGCTTCATCCACAAGGTCAATGGCCTTATCCGGCAGGAATCGATCGGTAATATAACGCTCCGAAAGCTGCACGGCGGCAATAATCGCCTCATCGCGGATCCTCACTTTATGATGGTTCTCATACCGCTCCTTCAAGCCTCGGAGAATAGCTATGGCGCTCATCTCATCAGGCTCGTTGACCATCACCTTCTGGAATCGGCGTTCGAGAGCCTTGTCTTTCTCAAAATATTTCTGGTATTCATCGAGAGTGGTGGCACCGATACTTCTGAGTTCGCCACGTGCCAGTGCAGGTTTGAGGATATTAGCTGCGTCCATCGCACCCTCACCCTTTCCTGCGCCCACAAGTGTGTGGATCTCATCAATGAACAGGATGATCTCGCCATCGCTCTGGGTCACTTCATTGACTATGGCTTTAAGACGTTCCTCAAACTCTCCCTTATATTTTGCACCGGCGACCAGAGCACCCATATCAAGCGAGAAGATCTGCTTTGTCCTCAGATTCTCAGGAACATCACCACGCACGATTCTCTGGGCCAAGCCCTCGGCAATTGCCGTTTTACCGGTTCCCGGCTCGCCGATAAGCATTGGATTATTCTTTGTTCGGCGGCTGAGGATCTGCAAAACCCTGCGGATCTCATCATCTCGGCCTATCACCGGATCGAGCTTACCTGTTCTGGCTCGCTCATTAAGGTTGATGGCATATTTCGACAAGGAATTATATGTTTCCTCTGCACTCTGGTCGGTAGCTTTCTTCCCTTTGCGAAGTTCTTCTATCGCGCTTTTCATCTCGCTCTCGCCCATGCCACAATCTTTCATGATGGCCGATGCCGGAGAATTGACTTCAAAAAGAGCAAGCAACATCGCCTCAAGAGTAACATACTCGTCACCCTGTTTTTTGGCAATATCAAGAGAACGCTGGAGAACGTCATTGGAATAACGGCTGAGATATGGTTCGCCGCCTCCCGAAACTTTCGGCAGAGAGGCAAGTTCCTTGTCAACGGCATCCGTCAGCCTGGCTATGTTAGCACCGACTTTGGCGAAGATAAATTTCACAACCGACTCACCCTCCGAAAGAATCCCCTTCAAAAGATGGATCGGTTCAATGGCTTGATTACCATTGGCCTTAGTGATCTCAAACGCTTTCTGGACAGCCTCCTGCGATTTGATCGTGAAATTATTGAAATTCATAATATTTTGGATAAATAGTTTTACTTTCGTTTATATACGTCTAACAATCCTCGGGGCATTAATGTTTTTTTTGACCCATTTTTGACGTGTTTCAATGTTTATTGTTAATTTTGTGATGCAAAGAACGTGCCAAACAACAAACATACTGACAAGACAAATGAAAAAATTTCTCATAATATTATCCCTGCTCATCGGATCCATGTCCGCCATGGCGCAGGATAACAACACTTTCTTCCAGCTTCCGGTGATCCCGGACAGTCTGCAGAACCTACAGGACCGCACGGATTTCATGGTGACACATTACTGGGATTTCTGCGATCTGAACAAAGCTTTCTCGTCACGCGACAAAATGGCTGAGGCATTCGACACCTACCTGTCATTCATGCCCTACGCATCGGCAACCGTGGTATATGCCGGAGTCGATAATTTCATGAAGAAAATCGCCAAGAAACCGGCGAATGTCCTTTTCATCGGCGAGCTGGCCGAAAACAAGCTCTACAGTGACTCAGCCGAGATACAGAGCGACGAGCTTTTCCTGAGGTTCGCTCAGGCAATCGTCGACAATGGAAAGGTTGACAAAGCATCAAAAATGCGCTATCGCCACCTCGTAGAAGTCCTGTCAGGAAGCCAGCCCGGCCAGATTGCCCGACCGTTCAGCTACACCGACCTCTACGGCACCCAGGGAACCTTTGCTGTCGACACCACCAAGATATGCACGGTGCTCTTCTTCAACGACCCTGATTGTTCCGACTGCAACATGGCACGCATACGCCTTGATGCCGATGTCAAGACACGCATGCTTGTGGAAGGTGGAAAAGTCGACATTGTCAGCATCTACGCCTCCGACCCTGATCAGAACTGGACCGAGCAGGCCATGAACTATCCAAAAGAATGGCTCACGGTAGCATCCGAGCAGGTCAATGACCTATACGACATGCGCCACACCCCGACATTCTACATCCTCAACCCCAACGGAGCAATCCTCGCCAGAACTCCGAACGTGACGGACATTATTGCCGTCATGTCACATCTAAAATAAGCTAACCAGACTCATTTACAGCCAAATATTCAGATTATGAAAAAAGCAGCTGACATTATGTCACGGATATTCCTCCGCTTCACGGGCTATACATACAGCAACATGGCCCGTCTTTTCATGCGCCTTTTCGTCGGCATCATGTTCATGCAGTTCGGAATCCGCCATCTGGTCAATTATTCAGAACTCAGCCCCGTGTTTCCTACCATCTTCGGAATGGAACCCCAGACATGTCTTATAATCATGATCGTGATCGAGATTCTATGTTCGCTGCTGATTATGGTTGGATTCTTCACCCGGTTAGCGACCATACCACCGATCCTTTCAATGCTTGCCGCAGAGTATTACATTTTACATGATCTTCTCCCCCACACATACATCTACGGCCTCAACAGCACCGATCCCGGCTATCTGCCTATCATGTTCATAGGCATCTACCTCTTTATCCTTCTCGCCGGGCCGGGAAAAATCTCTCTCGATTATTTCATATCCATTTTCATCATCTCTCGTCAGGGACGTGACGAAAAGGAGGAACTCGACGAAGTATAACTACAGGATTCATGAAGATTGCAGTGCTCATATCAGGTGGCGTTGACAGCGCAGTGGCCGTACACAGACTTCTGGAACAGGGCCACGACCTGCACCTGTTCTATATCCGCATCGGCCTTGATACGGATGAAGGCGATTGCTCGGCGGAAGAAGATATAGAGATGTGCCGCTACATCGCCGCAAAATATAAACTGCCGTTTGAGGTGGTATCTTTGCATCAGGAATATTGGGATAATGTAATGGAATATGCCCTACGCACAGTGCGTCAGGGTCTGACACCAAATCCCGACATCATGTGCAACAAGATGATCAAGTTCGGATATTTCGAACAGCGCTGGGGGCATGAGTTCGACAAGACAGCCACCGGGCACTATGCCACAACACTCGACCTCGACGGTCGCGTGTTTCTCGGGACTGCGGTAGACCCGGTCAAGGATCAGACCGATTTCCTTGCAAGAATAGACTATAGCCAGCTGTCACATCTGATTTTCCCCATTGGTGATATGCCAAAATCGCAAGTTCGCGAAATAGCCATATCCACAGCAATGCCAAATGCTTATCGCCACGATAGCCAAGGCATATGTTTCCTTGGTAAAATCAACTACAACGATTTTATCCGACGGCATCTTGGAGAAAAGCCCGGGCCGATTGTCGAGATTGAGACCGGCCGGAAACTGGGCACACACCGGGGCTATTGGTTCCACACAATCGGTCAGCGCAAAGGGCTCGGACTGAGCGGAGGCCCATGGTATGTCGTGAAAAAGAACATCCACGACAATGTGATCTATGTCTCCAACGGTTACGATACTGAGCGTCAGTACGGACGGACTCTTCATCTCGACGAAATGCACTGGATCACACTCGATCCATGGAAAGACAATTGCCGCGACGTAGAGATCACCTTCAAGAACCGCCACATGCCCGAATTCATATCAGGTCGGCTGACACACCTCGGCGGCCTTGAATACGTCATCGAGAGTTCCCGCAAGGTCCAGGGTATCGCTCCGGGGCAATTTGCCGTGGTCTACGACCGCGACAGCCGCATCTGTTACGGCAGCGGCATCATAACTGGCCGCAACATTGAGAATGAGATTCAGAGTTAACCCTATAAACAACCAATAAGCTATGAACGAACGAATCCGGCTGCAAGTACTTGGTATATCATACTCCCAGATACAATCTGGAGCTTATGCGCTGATCCTCGCACAGGCCGGAGGCCCCTACAGGATACCTGTAGTGATCGGAGCTGCCGAAGCCCAGTCAATAGCCATGCGCATGGAGAGCATCACCCCTCCCCGTCCAATGACCCACGATCTCTTTGTCAGTTTCGCCCACGCATTCGGAGTTAAGCTCAACGAAGTGTTCATCTACCGCTTTGAGGACGGTATCTTCTCTTCGGAGCTGACTTTTACGGATGGCGACCGGACCGTCAGAATCGATTCCCGTACATCCGATGCTATCGCTATCGCGATGCGCACCGGAGCGCCTATATACACCACGCCGGAAATCCTCGATGAAACCGGATTTATAATGGAAGCACAGTCGGACGACGAAGAAGAGGATGAAGACGAACAGGCCGCACATGGCGCACCGACATTTTCCGATGACGATGACACCGACTCCGACAACAATACCATATCATCACAGCAACCTCGCCTGGAAAACTACACCATTGAAGAACTTGAACGCACATTGTCGCGCTTGATCGAGCAGGAGAACTATGAGGAGGCTGCAAAAGTCAATGAAATCCTTAAACACAAGAAAAACAAATAATATGTCAGCAATCAAAACAAAACTGGCTGCCATGAACTTTCTGGAGTTCGCAGTCTGGGGAGCTTACCTGACCTCGCTTGGTATATACCTCGCCGGTGCCGGGCTTGGTGACAAAATCTACTGGTTCTACACCGTTCAGGGAATTGTCTCGATCTTTATGCCGGCCATAATCGGTATAATCGCCGACCGATGGATACAAGCCCAGAAAATGCTTAGTCTGTGCCATCTGATAGCAGGAGCTGCAATGATGGCGGCGGCTTGGTATTGCCACACGGCCGGAGAAAACATAGAGTTCGGACCGCTATTCACATTCTATACTGTTTCTGTGGCATTCTTCATGCCTACGATCGGTCTTGCCAATTCCGTTGCCTACACGGCTCTCGGAAAAGCCGGACTCGACACCGTGAAGCATTTCCCTCCGATACGGGTGTTCGGCACCGTAGGATTCATTGCTTCCATGCTGCTGACCAACTTCGTTCAGATCGACGGTGTCTCGATGCAGAAAACATATTTCCAGCTTGTTTCATCCGGCCTGTTCAGTTTCGTTCTGGCATTTTACGCCCTGACAATGCCGAAATGTCCCACATCAAAAGCCACATCCACTTCTTTGGTCGACGCTTTCGGATTGCGCGCGTTCACTCTCTTCAAACAAAAGAAAATGGCTATTTTCTTCATATTCTCCATGCTTCTCGGTGTATCGCTGCAAATCACCAACGGCTATGGAACAACATTCATCAATGCCTATGAAAGTATTGCCGAATATGCCGACACATGGGGCGCACAGAATGCCACCGCGCTTATTTCGCTCTCTCAGGTCAGCGAAACCCTCTGCATTCTGCTCATACCTTTCTGCCTTAAACGTTTCGGAATAAAAGGAGTCATGATGATCGCCATGATTGGATGGGTGCTCCGATTCGGGTTCTTCGGACTCGGCAACCCGGGATCGGGAGTATGGCTGTTCGTTCTGTCAATGATCGTCTACGGCGTGGCATTTGACTTTTTCAACATCTCTGGCTCTCTCTACGTTGACAAGCAGACCGACCCCACAATGCGCTCAAGTGCCCAGGGGCTCTTCATGCTCATGACCAATGGCGTAGGAGCCACTTTCGGAACTCTTGCCGCCGGTCAGGTTGTAAACAATTACGTCTACTCACAACCGACAGCGGAAATGCAGATCTCCGGATGGCACACATCATGGTACATCTTCGCGGTCTATGCCCTTGCCGTAGCAATTCTATTCTGGTTGATATTCAAAGATGACGAAAAGCCTCGCATCACAACTGATAAAGCACTCACCGAGGAGGACATGACTATATGATCCAGTTTTATGCACCGGACATAGAGAAAACGCTGACACTGCCGCAAAGCGATTCGCAGCATTGCGTCAGGGTGCTCCGCATGCAGGCCGGAGACGAGCTTGAGGTGATCGATGGACGTGGCCACCGCTTCCGCTGCATACTCGTCGATGCCCATTCAAAACATGCCGCCTTGGAAATTGTGGAAAAGACGGAGATGCCGCTGTGCTGGTCTCAGCAGATCACGGTAGCTGTCGCTCCCACAAAGCACATGGACCGCATGGAATGGATGGTGGAAAAACTGACGGAAATAGGCGTCAACCGCATCATACCGCTATTATGCCGCCGTTCCGAACGCAAGGAGATAAAGACCGAACGTCTTGAGAAAATAGCAATCTCAGCCATGAAGCAATCCCTGAAAAGTGTATTGCCGGAAATATGGCCTATGACACCGGTAAAGGATGTGACATGCCGATTCAGTGAAGCCCAGCGTTTCGTGGCATATTGCGATCCCTCCATCCCACGGCTAAATCTCTGCCGTGAATATCAGCCGGGCAAGGATGCCGCTATACTGATCGGTCCCGAAGGAGATTTCGATCCGGAAGAGATCAGATCGGCCTTGGATCAAGGCTGGAAACCAATCTCATTGGGTGACAACCGTCTGCGCACAGAAACAGCCGCGCTTGTTGGCTGTGATACATTCCACATAATTGACCAACTGAATAACTTATGAACCATATGACTACCGACAAGATAATAAAAAGCCTCACTCCATCCGATAATTTTTTCCTGCTCGCCGGACCTTGCGTGATTGAGGGCGAGAAAATGGCAATGGAGATAGCTGAGAAAATCGTAGAGACAACAACAAGACTCAACATTCCATATATTTTCAAAGGATCTTATCGCAAAGCCAACCGTTCACGCATTGACTCTTTCACCGGCATAGGCGATATTGAGGCTCTCGGTATTCTCCGTAAAGTACGTAAGACTTTCGGATGCCCCGTTGTCACCGACATTCATGCCCCGGAAGAGGCGGAAATGGCAGCCGAGTTTGTCGATGTGCTTCAGATTCCGGCATTCCTGTGCCGTCAGACCGATCTGCTGATCGCAGCGGCACGTACCGGCAAGACCGTCAACATCAAGAAAGGCCAATTCCTGTCACCGGAAGCAATGCAGTTTGCCATTCAGAAAGTACGCGATGCCGGCAACCAAAATGTTGCCGTAACCGAACGTGGCGTAAGCTTCGGCTATCAGGATCTGATCGTTGACTATCGCGGAATACCCGAAATGCAAAAATTCGGATGCCCTGTGATTCTCGATGCCACCCATTCGCTCCAGCAGCCCAACCAGCCTAAAGGTGTGACAGGAGGTCGCCCGGATCTGATCGAGACCATAGCACGCGCAGGAATAGCCGTTGGTGTCGATGGCCTGTTTATAGAGACCCATCCGGAGCCATTGAAAGCAAAGAGCGATGGGGCCAATATGTTGCCGCTTGAACAATTGCCGCAACTTCTTGAACGTCTGACGGCAATCCGCGCTACCATAGCCGGCTTCTGATGCATGCCTACAGAGTCATATTACTTCTTTTGTCCCTCTGCTTCTCTGCGGTTGGATCCATTCATGCGATCCCTACCGAGAGTAAGACGGTGCAACAGATACTGCGCAAACTGGATTCAGAACTCGACAAACGAACTGAATATATCCGGCATAGACAAAGCAAGATCGATTCACTGGAGAATCTGAAACGCCAGAAACCGAAAGATCTCACTATAGCAAAAGAACTGGGGTCGTTATACTCATCGTTCAACAACGATTCCGCCCTATCAGTCACCACCAGAGCACTCCGCGAAGCGGAAGTTTCGGGTCAAGACTCTCTTGCGCGCTATTTCCGCATCAGCCTGACGGAACTGCTACCCCTTGCCGGTTTTATGGGAGATGCTCTCGACCTGTACAAGTCCATTGATCCTGACTCTCTGTCTACAGACGAAAGGATTCATTACTACAGCTGCGGCCGGCAGATGTACTCCTTCATGAGTTCCTACTATCATCGCTTCCCTGAGGCGGTCAAACACTATTCTGATCTCGCCCTTGATGCGCAACGCGAACTGCTGCAACTTCTTCCCTCCGGCAGCGACATACACGCCCTCAACCAAGGGGAATATTATTTCCTGACGGGACAATATGCGATCAGCGAAGCGATACTGAAAGAACTGACAGGACGCATAAGCGACGATGACAACATGTATGCACGCGCCCATCACATGCTCGCCGACATATACCGGAAACGCGGTTCGACCGACGATGTTATCTTCCATCTCGCCCTTTCGGCGATATCCGACACCCGTGGAGCGACACGAGAGGTCACATCGCTACAGGAATTGGGACAGATGATGTTTGAGTACGACGACATCGACCGCGCCCATGAATATCTGTATACTGCCCTGCGTAACGCTGTGGAATGCAATGCCGAGACCCGAATGATTCAGGTTGCCGAAGCAACCCCGATAATCGAGACAGTACATCAGCGCGAGCTGTCACAATCCCGTCATAGGATAGTGGCCGGCCTTTGCCTTATGGGGCTCACTATGGTGCTACTTGTAATTGTCCTGCTTGTTCTCCGCATAAAAATGCGTCAGATGAATACATTGCATCTACATCTTCAGGATGCCAACCGCACCAAAGAGGAATATATATCGCAATTCCTCAACCTCTGTTCAATCTACATGGACAAGCTGAAACAATTCTGTAATATGGCCAACAGAAAGATCAGCGCCGGGAAGGTCGACGATCTGTATCAGTTGACAAAATCCGGAAAATTCATTGAAAACCAGTCGAAAGAATTCTATGAAATTTTCGACAATGCGTTTATCCACATATATCCGGGATTTGTTGACGGCGTTAACGCTCTTCTGAAACCGGAATGCCGCATAGAGTTGCAACCGGGGGAACTTCTCAACACCGATCTGCGCATTCTGGCATTCATGCGTCTTGGCATTTCTGATACCGGCCGCATAGCCCAGATCCTGAATTACAGCGTCAACACCATTTATGCCTACCGTAACAAACTGAAGAACAAGGCTATCAACAGGGAAACATTCGAAGCAGACATTCAGTCGATCTAACCATTACACAACAGACGCTGATAGATATAGGCATCCGAATAGGACTCGCCGACACGGATCCATGAACGCAAACGTCCGCCAACTGAGTATCCAGCATCAGAAAACAACGTCCGCGATGACATGTTGGCTGCATCCACAATGGCCCATAATTGATGCAGTCCGAGATCTCGCCAGGCATAGTCACCGAGCAGCCGCAATGCCTCGGCTGCATATCCGAGACCTCTATGCGCCTTATCAACAACTATTCCCACTCCACACCTGCGGTTTATCATATCCGCATCGTAGAGATCAACCGCTCCGACCGGCATATTGTCCGCTATTCTGCAAATTATGAACCTGGCCTGACTATCGGCATACAGATCCGCGGTGTAGTCATTGACATATTTCCAGATCAGATGGCGCGACATAGGCGCACGCACGCCTGCCGACGACCATATATCCCGATCATTCTCCCATCGGAACATGGCATCCACATCATCGGGTTCCGGAGCCCGTAGATAAACGTTATCGCCGCAGATCATTGCTGAAAGGTTTCAGTGAAAAGAGTTCGCTGCAATAAGGAACGTCCGAGGGTCAATTCGTCCGTGTACTCAAGGTCATTCCCGACAGCCACACCTCTTGCAAGCTGTGTGATCTTCACATCTGTGTACGGAGCTAATTTCCTGAATATATAGAAATTCGTAGTGTCCCCCTCCATGGTTGCGCCAAGCGCAAGGATGACCTCACTGACAGATCCGTCAGCCACACGCGCCACAAGCGATTCAATCTCCAGTGCATCCGGCCCTACGCCGTCCATCGGCGATATTACTCCCCCAAGCACATGATATAGCCCTGTGTACTGGCGAGTGCGTTCAATACTCATCACATCATTGACATTCTCAACAACACAAAGCACAGAGCGATCACGCCTTGGATCGGAACAAACCGGACATAGCTCAGCCTCCGAAATATTATGACACATCCTGCAATATGTTATATTCCGCCGGAGATCAATTATCGACTGGCCAAGAGCAACGCTTTCGTCAACATCTCGTCTCAGAAGATGCAATGCAAGACGCAGAGCCGTCTTCCGCCCTATGCCGGGCAGACGCGACAGCTCTGTGACCGCACTTTCAAGAAGTGGTGAGGCAAATTCTTCCGACATCAGTGCTTATTTGCCGAGGGTGGAATAATCACGGCCATAACGCAGCATCTGATCCATATAGCCCTCGCCATAGCTGATATTGATATCTACAATCTCGCCATCAGCACCGAGGACGGGGGTGTAGACCGGATTGACAAATCCCTTGTAGGGTGCGATGGAAAGATGCGCATAGCGATCAAGAATCTCTTTATGGAGTGTCGGATCCACTTTCACACCATAGGTCTCTACGAGTGCGCATCCGGCATCATAGTCACCCTCCGATTTGATACGCTGTATCTCATAGAGCAGCTGTCCGAACAAATCGCGGAGTTTTTCATAATCATTGATCCGGATATAAGTCTTGCCATCAGCCTTGTAGACTTCAATCACATTATCAGCTTTACCCTTCTCAAGAGCCCATTCCGCAATGAGCTTGCGATTGCGCATGTGGGCTTCCTCAACATCCTTGCCCGGCTCAATACGCATCAGCTGTGTCATCAGGCCATTGAGAATATATTTATAATATTGGGCCTTGTAGGCTTCGGGGCTGTCAATAAGACCAAGTTCGATCAACTTCGGATCGGCGAGATAATAGAGCGCGAAAAGGTCGGCACGGGCTTCCTCAAGCGCAGAGCCATAGGCTTTAAGCGCGTCGGGATCAACGCCGGGCAACAGGCGACCCGATGCGTGGCCGAGACATTCATGCAGATCCGTGTGAAGATTATCGGTCAGGAACAGATATTTGTCCATAAGCTCACGCATCTGCTGATCGGGCACGAACTCATCATTGAAGCCATCACCATGCGAAGCCTCATCGTAAGCCTGGGTGATATTTTCAATTGTCACGGACTTGGAGCCATGGGTAGCACGGATCCAGTTGGCATTCGGGAGGTTGATGCCGATAGGTGTTGCCGGATAGGAATCGCCGGCAAGAATAGCCGCTGTGATCACTTTCGCAGTAACGCCCTTCACTTCATCTTTACGGAAACGGGGATCCACAGGCGAATGTGATTCAAACCACTGTGCATTCGATGAAATAACCTCTGTGCGATGTGATGCGTCGAGATTCTTGAAGTTGACTATCGACTCCCAGTTACCGGTCATGCCGAGAGGATCATCGTAGGATTCAATGAATCCGTTGATAAAATCAACCTGCGAGTCAGTGTCGTCAACCCAAAGAATTGAGTATGTGTCGAAATCTTTCAGATCGCCGCTACGATAGTACTTAATCAACGCCTCGATAGTTTTGCGTTGTGCATCATTCTCGGCATACTTGGCCGCTTCTTCGAGATTTTCCACAATCTTTGCAATGGCCTCTGAATAAAGTCCGCCCAGATGATATGTCTGCTCTGTCACTTTCCCATCAACCTTTGCCACACGTGCGTTCAGACCGTATGAAATCGGTGTTAGATCCGTCGTATCCTTTATGGCTGCATAATAGTCCTCCACCTCTTTCTGGGTAACACCCTCATAAAGATTTGTGGCCGACGTCAGGATAAGATCCGCGCCCTCAGCCTGATTCACTTTCTTTGCCATGAACGAGGGATCGAAGACAACACGCATCAGATCTTCAAGATTTGCAGGTTGCTTGTCAGCCGGAAGTTTCTTCACCTCTCCTTCAAGGAAACTGCGGTCGAAACCGGGAATAAATTTATCCATCGAATAGTGATGGTGGATTCCGTTGCCAAACCACACTTGTTTCAAGTACAATTCAAAAGCCTTGAACTGGGGATCCTCGCGTGAGCCATTGTAGTTTGTATAGACTGCCTCAAGCAGCGGACGGAGCTGGAGATTATACCGGTTGTTCTGATCCCAAAGGATATCACGCCCGTATATAGCGGCTTGCGTCAGATAATAGACCAGTTTTTTCTGATTTAACGAGAGCTGTTCGAAACCGGGCACTTTATAGCGAAGAACCTCGATATCGGCGAATCGGTCAACCACATATTCGAACGGCTTGTCGATGTTGTTTGTCGATGTCATAGCATTTGCTGAAATTGCGATGGCAAGTGCTGAACCTGCCAGTGTGGATTTTATAGTCATAGCGGTGTCTTTTTATTCAATGTATAAAACGAGTCCTTTAAGATATTCTCCCTCCGGATGATAGATATTGACCGGATGATCGGCCGGTTGCGTCAGCTGATGAAGGATTCTCACCCGTCGGCCTGTCTGTGCCGCCGCCGAGAATACCGCAAGCCGGAATTGCTCCTTGGTGATAGCCTGCGAGCAGGAGAATGTGAACAGGATACTGCCTGACGGCATTTTCTCCATAGCCTTGGCATTGAGTCGCTGATATCCACGGAGCGCATTGCGGATCGCGCTGCGGTGCTTTGCAAAAGCCGGGGGGTCGAGCACCACGAGATCGTAGGCTCCGGATGGCATATCGGCCAGATATTTGAACGCATCAACGGCAAAAGCCTCGTGAGGTGCGTCTGGTCCGAAGTTGAGATCTACATTGGCCTGTGTCAACGCAACAGCCTTGGCCGACGAATCAACCGAGTGAACAAGTTCCGCACCACCCTGCAAGGCATAGACGGAGAATCCGCCGGTGTAGCAGAACATGTTAAGAACCTTGCGTCCCTTGGCAAAACTGCGGAGAAGCGATCGGTTATCACGCTGATCCACAAAAAATCCTGTTTTCTGCCCCTTGAGCCAGTCAACATGGAATTTCAGCGAATTCTCAACTGCCACATCCGTATCATATCCTCCTATGATATAATCATTCTGAGGATCAAGCGCGGCTTTATAGGGCAATGTTGTCTCTGATTTATAATACACGTTGCGTATACCGATCTCCGGCAGATCGACAAGCGTTTCCGCTATTATCTGACGGGCATAGTGCATACCGGGTGAATGAGCCTGCAGAACGGCTGTCGAGCCATAGACATCCACGATCAGTCCCGGCAGGAAGTCACCTTCCCCATGAACGAGACGGAACGCATTATTATCCGGCCGGATCAATCCGAGCGACAATCTGAGCCGGGCGGCCTGCATAAGCCGTGAGCGATAGAAGTCATTGTCGATCCGGACATCCTTATCCGTGAGCATTCTGACGGCGATAGAGCCTATCTGATAATGCCCTGTACCGAGAGGCGAACCATCGGCAGCAACAACACTGACCGTGTCGCCCTCCTCTATTGATTCATCCATTGAATGGATCGCACCGGAAAACACCCAGGGATGAAACCGGCGGAGAGATTCTTCCTTTCCTCGAGAAAGCTGTATAATAGGATATTGCATGTTTTTTGATTGGTGTGTTACTCTTATTTGATTATGGCTCTCACTATATCGGCACCGTTGGCATAGAGCAATAAGGCGATCAGGAACATCATTCCGGCCATCTGCGCATATTCAAGAACTTTTTCATTGACTTTTCGGCGAGTGATAACCTCCCACAGAAGGAAAAGCACATGCCCTCCATCCAGACCGGGAATCGGTATCAGATTCATGAACGCGAGAACAACCGACAGGAATGCCGTGATTTCCCAGAATGAAAGCCAATTCCACCGCTCCGGGAACATTCCGCCGATCGAACCGAAGCCACCGATAGATTTTGCTCCCTCGGCCGAGAACACGTGGCTCATAGACGATATATAAGTACCGAGTGTCGTTGTCCCGATCTCCCATCCTTTGGGCACGGACTGGAACAACGTATATTTCTCAAACACCACTGGATATATATCTGTCAATGGTTTCAGATTGAATCCGAGCTTCCCGTCGGCTGAAGGTTTTGCATCAAGCGCGATTGCTTTTCCGTTTCTGCTGACGGTCACCGTCACCTGCTTTCCGGCATTTTTCTCAAGTTGCTCCTGCAATTCACGATACGATGGTGTCGGCACTCCTCCGACTCCCACTATCCGGTCGCCCTCTTCAATACCGGCATCGGCAGCCGCGCTGCCACCCTGCACTTTGTAGACGTAGACCGGCAGACGATAGTCCATGAACGATTCCTTTGTATCGTTCAGACGGAATATGAAATCATTGGGCAATGCAATCGTAACGGTATCACGTCTGACAGCAGTCTCTCCGGCCATCAGCACAGAATCTGACTCAGCCTTGCGCAACACCGTGACGGCCTTTGCGTCGGCTATCATATAGAGGCAGTCGCGCTGACCGAGATCGAGCTTTTTACCATCGGCAAGAATTGGGATGTCGCCATTGCGGAACCCTGCTTTCAGCGCGGCTTCATTATAATCCATACCCTCGGTGGCGTTTTCAAGCTGCACATACTTGTTCCCCCAATAGAATGCGATTCCGGCATAGATAATGATGGCAAGTATGAAGTTGAAAATTACACCGGCAAGCATGACCAGCAGACGCTGCCATGCCGGTTTAGCACGGAATTCCCATGGTTTCTCCGGCTGCGCCATCTGCTCCTTGTCCATGGATTCGTCAATCATACCGGCAATCTTCACGTAGCCTCCGAGCGGCAACCAACCGATACCATACTCAGTGTCGCGCCATGTGGCCTTTTCATTGCCATCCTGATCCTTCTCATTTTTTTTCTTCTTAGGCTTCCATTTGGCCAATGAGAACCAAGGATTGAAGAACAGGTAGAATTTTTCAACCTTTATGCCGAACATCCGGGCAAATATATAGTGGCCGAATTCATGTATTACCACCAAAAATGCAAGTGCAGCAATCAGCTGCGCCGCTTTTATAAGAAATGTCTCCATGTTTTATTTCTGCTTTTTTTCAATTATTTCCGTCGCCACGGCACGGGCTTCGGTGTTTACGGCAACAAAATCCGGGTATTCCGGACTTTCTATCCTATCGATTCTCTGCAATGATTCATCAATGACAGAGTATATATCCGTGAATCGTATCCTCCCTTTCAGAAAGGCATCCACAGCAATTTCATTGGCAGCGTTGATCACGCATGCCGTTGTACCCCCCTCGGCCAAGGCCCGACGCGCGAACGACAGACATGGGAACCGGGTCAGATCCGGCTCTTCAAATGTCAACGTGCGGTAATGGTCAAGCGTCAGTGGAGGCTCATCCGTGCGGTAACGGCTTGCATGCCCCAAAGCATACCGTATCGGCAGATGCATGTCGGGGATGCCGAGCTGCGCCTTGACCGCGCCGTCGTTAAACTGGACCATCGAGTGGATTATCGACTGGGGATGGACAACAGCCTCTATCCTCTCACCCGGAATGCCGAACAGCCATCTGGCCTCTATGATCTCAAACGCCTTGTTCATCATAGTGGCAGAATCAATGGTTATCTTGGCTCCCATGGACCAGTTGGGATGACGGAGCGCATCCTCAACCGACACCGACTGAAGTCTTTCGGCAGGAAGTTTTCGGAACGGACCTCCGGAAGCAGTGATGATCAGTTTGGAAACCGTCTGCGGATCCTCCCCGACAAGACACTGGTATATTGCCGAATGTTCTGAGTCGACCGGAAGAATCCGGGAGGTGGATTTCTCAAGAAGACGCGTGATCAGCTCTCCGGCCACAACCAAAGTCTCCTTATTGGCCAACGCTATCTCCTTCCCGGCCTTTATGGCCCGGATTGTAGGCGCGAGCCCACTATAACCCACTGTGGCCGTAACCACGGAATCAACATCATCGCGCTCCATGGCATCAGCCACCGCATCCTGTCCTGCGGCCACCTCGATTCCAAGCGGCTCAAGAGCAAGCTTCACCGCCTCATAGCGGCTCTCGTCGGCGATTACGGCAAGTGCAGGCCTATGAATGCGACATTGCTCCACAAGAAGCCTGTCATTTCTTCCGGCCACAAGAACCGTGGCACGGAACATATCTGGATAAGCAGCGATAACATCAAGCGTCTGCGTGCCTATAGAGCCCGTAGAGCCTAAGATCGCTATACGTTTTTGCTGTCTCACTTACAAGTAGAAAATGAATAGATCTATTATAATGCAAAGATAAGCATTTTCACGCAATAAACCCGTCCCACATATTATAATATCTGTTAAGCCCCATGGATAGGCGACAGCCCACTCATCCGCCTGCAATCCTCAACACAGAGGCTTTTCGGGCATATATCGACACATATTGCCTATGTAGCGATAAAGCCGAAAAAATTTAACTTAATTTGATTTTAGGACACACAAAAACACTAATTTTGCACGCCGAAAAACATTCATCACAAAAAAATTTAAAAAATTCTATTCATCTCAAAAACCTTTTTTTAGAACCCAATGTTATAAAACCATAAAACAGCACTCGACAGAGGGACTAAAAAAACGCTAAACGCAAATAAAACTAAATTCAAATATTGTTTCATTAAATTTACGAGAGAATGAAAACTAATTATTACTTAGCAGCTGCCGCAGCATGCGCGAGCATGCTTTTCTCAGCAAACAATGCTGCAGCACAGGAAACTGTAGTGGTAGAAGAAACCACAGTTACAATCGAACAACCCGTAGAATGCAAGACCCACTACTCTTCTTCTTGGCGCGACAACTGGTTCATCCAGCTCGGCGCAGGTGTTCAGGTGCCGTTCGTTGAAAAGGAACTTCCCGACGGAAGCGACAAGCGCAGAGTTTCTGCTGTCTATAATCTTGGCTTCGGTCACTGGTTCAGCCCATACCTCGGCTTCCGCATCAGCGGTATGTACGGCAAGATGCGCTACGACTTCATCCAGAAGAACAAAGCTCAGATGGCAACCGTAAACGCTGACCTTATGTGGGATATGACATCTTCAATCTGCGGTGTAAACCCATCACGTGTATTCTCTTTCATCCCGTTCGTTGGTATCGGTGGAACTTACACCTGGGACTTCACCAACGGCGCGCCTGAAAACGATGTCCGCCGCCACGACAACGGCATGCGTTCAAGCCAGTGGACTCTTCCCGTATCGGCAGGTTTCCAGCTTCGCTTCCGTCTCTGCAAATATGTCGACTTCTTCGCTGAAGCACGCGCTCAGTTCTATGGCGACAACTTCAACAACTACACCAAAGGCGATCCTATCGAAGCCAACATCACTGCTATCGGCGGTCTGAGCATCAACATCGGCGAACGCAATTTCCAGGCCTACAATCCTTGCGATTACCTTGGCTACATCAACCAGCTCAACGGTCAGGTCAACGATCTCCGTGGCGAACTCGCAGCAACAACAGCCGCTCTCGCAGCTGCCAACGCCCAGCTCCCCTGCCCCGAGGTTAAAGAAACCGCAGCAGCTCCCGTTGCAACCCCGATGCTTGCAGCTGTTCGCTTCAAGATCAACTCAGCCAAGATCTCCGAAGAAGAAATGGTCAATGTCTACAACGTTGCTGAATGGATGAAAGCCAACCCCAACCAGACCATCACCATCCAGGGCTACGCCGACGAAGACACCGGCACAGCAGCTTACAACCAGGAACTCTCTCAGCGTCGTGCCAACGCCGTAAAGGCCGCTCTCGAATCCTACGGAGTCAACGCTGCCAACCTCAACATGAAAGCATACGGCAGCTCAGCACAGCCCTACAGCGAAAACAATTGGAACCGCATTGTGATCTTCTCACAGCCGTAAACTGACAACCCATAACATAAATCATATCGGATCTCCGGCGCAATGGCCGGGGATCCTTTTTTTATTTTAACAACTCCGGATGCGATAATTCAGCTGTTGCATTTGTTTTTATATCAACAATGTATTAAATTTGCTATCAATATAAATCAGCATTCTTCGAATGCACAGAATTATTATTACGAAATTTCAAGTATAACAAATAAACTCCACCTTAAATTATGGAAACCAACAACGAACTGATGAAAACCGTAACGGAGAAAGCCAACCTCTGGCTCTCAGACGCTTACGATGAAGAAACACGCACCGAGGTTAAACGCATGCTCGAAAACCCCGACCCCACAGAACTCATCGACTCCTTCTATAAGGATCTTGAATTCGGCACAGGCGGTCTCCGTGGCATCATGGGCGCAGGATCAAACCGCATGAACATCTACACTGTAGGTGCCGCTACACAAGGTCTCGCCAACTATCTCAAGGAGGCATTCGCAGATCTGCCCGAGATCTCCGTTGCAGTAGGCCACGACGTGCGCAACAATTCTCGCAAATTCGCAGAAATCGTTGCCGATATTTTCTCCGCCAACGGCATCAAAGTATATCTTTTCGATGATTTCCGCCCCACTCCCGAACTCTCGTTCGCAATCCGCCATCTCGGATGCCAGAGTGGCGTGAACATCACTGCTTCCCACAACCCGAAAGAATACAACGGTTACAAAGCATATTGGGCCGACGGCGCTCAGATCATCGCTCCCCACGATGTCAACATCATTGACCACGTGAACCGCATCAATTCCGTCAACGATATCAAGTTCAAAGGCAACCCCGACAAGATCCAGATCATTGGCGAAGAACTTGACAAGGAATTCCTCGCAGCCATCAAAGGCCTGTCACTCAGCCCCGATGCTATCCAGCGCCATAAAGATCTCAAGATTGTCTACACTCCCATCCACGGCACAGGCGTCAAACTGATCCCCGACTCGCTCAGAAACTTCGGTTTCGAGAACATCATCCACGTTCCCGAACAGGATATAACCTCCGGCAACTTCCCCACCGTTGAATCCCCCAACCCTGAGGTTCCTTCAGCAATGGCCATGGCAATCGCGAAAGCGAAAGAGACACAGGCCGACCTGATCATGGCTTCCGACCCCGATGCCGACCGAATCGGATGTGTGCTCCGCGACGCCAAAGGTGAATACGTTCTGATCAACGGCAACCAGATCGTGATGATCCTGCTCAACTACATCATGACCCGTAACGCCGAACTCGGCCGTCTGACAGGCAACGAATATATCGTAAAGACAATCGTCACCACCGAAACCATCAAGTCGATCGCCGACAAGAACAATATCCGCATGTTCGATTGCTACACCGGTTTCAAATGGATCGCAGCCGTTATCCGCGACCATGAAGGCACCGCACGCTATCTTGGCGGTGGCGAAGAAAGCTACGGCTTCCTCGCCGAGGACTTCTGCCGCGATAAAGATGCCGTTTCAGCCATTTCCCTCATGGCCGAAGCTGCCGCATGGGCAAAAGACAAAGGCATGGACTTCCTCCAGATGCTTCAGGACATCTATATCAAATATGGCTTCTCACACGAAGAAGGCATCTCCGTTGTCCGCAAAGGCAAACAGGGTGCTGAAGAGATTCAGGCCATGATGAAACAGTTCCGCGAAAATCCGCCCCGTCAGCTCGGCGGAAGCGACGTTGTGACCATCAAGGACTACGACACCCTCAACCTCACCGACGTAAAAGCCGGAACCGTCACCAAACTTGATATGCCTACAACATCCAATGTGCTTCAGTACTTCACCGCCGACGGCACCAAGGTTTCAGTTCGCCCCTCAGGAACAGAGCCAAAGATCAAATTCTACATCGAAGTCCACGGCACCATGGCAACTGCTGCTGACTACGACAAAGCCAATACCGATGCCCTCGCAAAAATCGAGGCTGTCAAGAAAGATCTCGGCATCGCCTGACACCTCCCATTCGACTAATTTGTACAGACTCTAAATTATTATAATTTAGCCTTTTTTAAGGAGATTCCTTTCCGGGATCTCCTTATTTCTTTCTACATTGCCACATATTATCAAATACCATGTTTATGAAACGTTCTGCCCTCATTATCATCATTGCAACAGTAATTTCCTTGCACTCTGTTGCTGGAATAAAAGTAACTTCCGGAGTGAAATCTGACGGCACTTCATACCGCACCACTTCCTACATCAGATGCAATGGTCCGCTTGACGATAAAATTGATCAGTTTAAAATCAGCTTGAGCAGATATATCAGCGACAACCTTTGCGACACCTTATTTTCACTTGCCATTCAGCATAATTGCTCCTACTGCATGCCTGTTACAGCCGGAGACACTATGAGAATGACCACTAAAGACAGTAATCAATTACCGATCTTATTAGAATGCGATTCCATAACGCCATCCGGGAAAACACTAACCGGCGGATCAAGCGGAGGACTCACTCAACCGGGGACTGTAATAATTCCAATCCCGACAAAATTAGCACGGCAATACGTATGGCATTACTCATTAACCACTGCTCAACTGAGAGAGATCATATCAAGTGATATCACAAACATCCAACCGGCTTCAAACAAGAACAGTCCGGGAATTAAAATTGGTAAAAACCGGATGGTTAAGGCCATTTTAAAAGCATTAGAAAAGATCGACAGCAGGCAATCCCTGCCATAAACCTCAATAGAGTAACGCTGTTTCCCATAATTATTTCATATATTTGCAGAAACGAACTAAATGCCGTCCCAAAAGCGACAGAACATTAAACTATAATTTTCATATCATGATGCCCTGGTGGTTTTATTGTATTCAAGGAGTATTAGTGGTAATCCTATACGAACTGCTGAGACGCCTTCTTGGAAAATTTATCAAACGCGACTTTCTTCTTAGACTGACAACATTTGTGCTTACAATCGTTATCAGCATCGGGGTTTTATTGATCCTTTTCCCTGAGCCGAAAAATCAATAACACGCAACCGTCATACCAAACAGAAGCGACGCCCCCTTCGGGACATCGCTTCCTCATCCAACATTATGTAGTTTTATTCTTTCTGGAAAACTCGCTGTTATTTTTTGCGAGATTTTTTCTTACTTGACGCAGTAGATTTCTTGCGGGATTTCTTCTTGCCTACCGACTTCTTTGCCTTAGAGCGAACAGGACCATATTTCTGGGTTTTCTCGTAGGAACTCTTGTCAAACGTAAAGATATCCTTGTGGGTAACTCCATTTTCAAAATCTATTATCGCCGTCGGATTGATGGCAAGCCCCATGAAACGGGTCTCGAAATGCAGGTGAGGTCCGGTGCTTCGGCCTGTATTTCCACCAAGAGCGATCGGCTGACCGGCTTTGACATACTGATTCGGTTTCACAATGAATCTTGACAGATGGCCATAAACGGTTTCAAGACCATTGTCATGGCGGATCACCACATAGTAACCGTAACCCTTGGCTTCATATTTAGTGATACGCACACGTCCGTCGAATGCTGCCACCACAGTGTCTCCGACATTGAGATTCAGGTCAACGCCTTTATGAACGCGTCCGAATCTCGGGCGATAGCCATAACCCGATGTCATCTTTCCGGGGATCGGAGAAACGTAGCCCGACACATCGATATTGCGATGGCTCGGAACAGTCAAGCCGGCATAAGCGGTAGAGATGGTCTGGCATGACCAATTGTAATTGAACAGATCTTCATCTTCCGGACTAAGTTCCGGCTTCTGGAAGTTATTCAGGGCCTCAAATTTCATCTTGTTCAGGTCAACACCAACAGGACTCTGGTGAGAAATCAGACTGTTGTGCTGGTCAGCATGAGGTGCCGGCAGACGAAATTGAGCTTTTGCAGGAGAGGCAACCGCCATCATTGCCACAACGGCAACTGCCACGGTTGATAATTTCTTTACTAAATGCATTGGAGAAAGTATATTTATTTTTCTGTGTTTAGAGGTAATTTGATCAGGTTGTGAAATGTGTGATGTGGTAACAACTGGTATTTTTTCAGATCTCATCCGGAGCGTAAAGGAACGGCCTGTTCTTAGGCATCCATTCGATAACCTCACCGGGGTTGAAGAATCTTGCGATCTCCACCTCTGCATCCTCGATGCTCGACGATGCATGGACAATATTTTCTTGTCCGCTCAGGGAGAAATCGCCGCGTACCGTACCGGGCAACGCCTCGCGGCCATTGGTTGCGCCTGTCATCAGACGAACCACTTTGACAGCATCACGGCCCATCAGACACATGACGATAACCGGAGATGCCATCATAGAATCCAGAATCCAGGGGAAAAACGGACGGTCAACCAAATGAGCATAGTGTTCACGCAACACAGCCTCGTCGAGCTGCATCATTTTAAGTCCTGCTATAATTAGACCTTTCTGCTGAAAACGAGTAAGAATCTGTCCTACAAGACCACGCTCTATTGAAGAGGGTTTAAAGATGACCAGTGTTTTTTCCATGTTTTAGGATTTAATTACATTTCCATTAATCGGTATGCCAAAGATAGCAATAACCTGATGATGACCAAAATATTAACGAAACAAAAAAACTTAATTAAGTTAATTATTGTCAACCCCAACCACACAATAAACAGAAAATCAACACATTATATCCCAGTGCAAAAATTTCATAAAATTGAACTTTTTGCCTCATGGCGGCATTTTCACGAGTTAATTTGTGTAAAATTTTGTATTTTTAGAGCGACAAAAATTAACATTTAAATTCCCATTATTAGATCCGTTCCAAATAATTGATCAACTGATCATGCTCCAATCCACCGCTTTATCAAACAATTGCCTCATCTCTTTGACTATCGGCAATGATGCCGACGAATCAAGATAAGGATCCGACTCCAACAGATGCTCCGCCTCATTTCTGGCGGCTTGAAGTAGATCGCCATCCGATGCAAGAGAGGCTATTTTAAGATCTATCGGCATTCCGCTCTGGATAGTTCCCTCTATATCGCCGGGGCCTCGCATTTTTAGATCTGCTTCAGCAACCACAAAGCCATCTGTCGTCGTGGTCATTATCTCAAGACGCTTGCGTGTCTCTCGGGCTATGGCTGCTTTCGACATCAGCACACAATAGCTCTGCCCCTCGCCGCGGCCAACGCGCCCACGGAGCTGATGCAACTGCGACAGTCCAAATCGTTCGGCATTCTCTATAACCATTGTGGTAGCGTTGGGTACATTCACGCCGACCTCAATGACCGTTGTCGCCACGAGTATATCCGCCTGATGACTCGCGAAAAGATTCATCTGGTAATCTTTCTCCGCAGGTTTCATCTTGCCATGCACATATGCCACCCGGAAATGGCGGAAGGTCTCACAGATCTGCCGGTAACCCTCTTCAAGGCTTTTCATATCCACCTTTTCATTCTCCTTGATCAGAGGATAGACCACATAGACCTGACGGCCGGCACGAAGCTGCGCCGCCATCGACTGATAGACCTGCAGCCGCTTGTCTTCATATCGCAACACCGTGACAACAGGCTTTCTGCCGGGAGGAAGTTCATCAATGATCGACACATCAAGATCGCCATAAACAGTCATGGCCAATGTCCGTGGTATAGGAGTGGCCGTCATGACAAGCACATGTGGCGGTACGGCTGATTTCTTCCACATTCGCGCCCGTTGAGCAACACCGAAACGATGCTGCTCGTCGATCACCACAAACCCTAACCGCGCGAACTGCACATTATCCTCTATCACGGCATGGGTGCCGATCAATATATGCAACGACCCGTCCAGAAGCTGTGAGTGGATCACATCGCGCTGCTTCTTTGGTGTCGAACCGGTCAGAAGTTTGACATTGATCCCGAGCGGAGCCACCATTTTGCTGATTGTCTCGAAATGCTGCGTGGCGAGGATCTCGGTCGGAGCCATCAGACATGCCTGTGTCTCATTACCCAAGGCAAGCAGCATGCACATCAGAGCCACGAGCGTCTTTCCGCTTCCCACATCCCCCTGCAAAAGGCGGTTCATCTGTCGCCCCGTCTTCATATCCGCATGTATCTCTTTGATCACGCGTTTCTGGGCTCCCGTGAGAGGAAAAGGTAAGAAATCAAAATAGAAGCGGTTGAACAACTCTCCGACCCTGCTGAATCTATAGCCTCCCATTTTTGCCGCTCTTTTTCTGGAATAATTCAGAATATTAAGCTGCAAATAGAAAAGTTCCTCGAATTTCAATCGCCTGCGCGCCTCCTGCATTTGGCTGACATCCCGGGGATTGTGGATAGCCTCAAGTGCCGAAGCCTTGTCCATTAACCTCAGACGCATACGCATATCCCGTGGCAACGGATCTTCAATCGTGCGCCCATAACCCTGCAACAGCGTCTGAACCATTGAAAAGATCGTACGGGAGTTGATTCCCCGGTTACGCAACTGTTCTGTCAAAGGATAAACCCCACGCAACCCGGCTGAAGCCTGAACGGACTGCGGCGTATCTATCTCCGGATGAACCATGCTCCAACGGCCGGAAAACTCGGCAGGCTTTCCGAATACTACATATTCCTCACCCACCTTATATGTCTCACGCATCCATTTTATACGCCGGAACCATACAACCTCCATAGTCCCTGTCCCGTCGCTGAACAGCCCTACGAGGCGCATCTTCGCGCCCTCGCCATGAACAGTAAACGTAACGAAACGGCCTTTGACCTGCACGGCAGGCATCTCCGAATGGAATGAGTTAATGGTATAGAACCGTGAACGGTCAACATAATGTGTCGGGAAATGATACAACAGATCATACAGGGTCTTTATCCCAAGCTGCTTCGAAAGCATTTCGCCGCGCTTAGGCCCCACTCCTTTCAGATACATGACCTCGGTGGCTCTCAGTCGATCAATGCTCATAACATTCGCTCAACAATATCCAGATCTCCCGGGCGTGTTATCTTCATCAGGCAATCCGCGCCATCCACCAACGCTATGTCCGACCGTCCTGCGGCCTCCATGACCGACGCGTCATCGGTCATTGCCGGCTCAAACGGGCGCAGATATGCCTCGCGGAGATCTTCAAGACGAAATGCCTGTGGGGTCTGCACCGCGCGATATTCCGATCTGTCAACAGCCTCCGACCGTCCGTCGGGAAAAACTCGCCTGATCGAATCCACCACCGGCACACATGGCACCGCGCCATCATATCCCTGCTCCAAAGCTGCGATCAATCCCGTGGCAACCTCCGGAGTCAGCAATGGACGGGCGGCATCGTGAACCATTACTATGGCTCGCCGATCTGCATCCACCGGTATTGATTCTATCGCATTACGGACAGACTCCCAACGGGTCGAACCGCCGCCCACCACAACAGGTGAAGCAAAACCATACTCCCGGCACCATTCCGCCCATTGATCAATAAAAGCCTCCGACAATACAAGGCGCAGTTCAACTCCCGGCACCGCCTCCCTCACTCGCTCAATTGAAGTCATCACTACCGGACGGCCCTTCATCCGACAGAACTGTTTGGGCAATTGAGCGCCGAAGCGGCTGCCGGAGCCTGCGGCCACTATGATCGCATATATCTTTATGTCTGCTCTTACAACAGCCATAGTCCCGAGTTCAATTCTTGTTCAACAATCTATTGTATTCATTGTCGTCGGAGATCAGCCTCAATGCCTGTTGATAGACTTTGTTATCCTCATTGACAACCCTATAGTATGTTGATTGTGTGAACAGATCGCGACCTATTATTGCCTTGACGATACTTTTTATAGTTGGAAGAGCTTTTTCATAGCCTTCCTGATTAAACTCCACGCCCTCTTTTGCTGCATAGTCGCGGAACTGGCCGAGAAGCTGATCATCAACCGTAAACTTCTCCACAAACAGATCTTCGTTCTTATATAGTTTCTTAAGTTCCTTCCGATGCTGGTCAATATAATTGACACAGAAGGAATTGTAGACTCCCTTGGCAAGAAGATCCCTTGAATAGCTGCTTGTGCCTGTCGTGTCAAGCGCCACAAACAGATCCGGCATCACACCACCGCCACCATACACCGTGCGGCCGTTTCTAAGGGTTTTATACTGCTCGGCTGCATTGACATGAACAGAATCCGCATTTGTGAGTTCTCCGCTGTTGAGCCTGTTCAATATATCGTTTTCGTACGCATCCTCTCCATCGGCATAAGGCTTCTGGATGCATCGGCCTGACGGAGTATAATAACGGGCTACGGTCAGACGGATCATCGAGCCGTCGGGAAATGGGAACGGACGCTGCACAAGGCCCTTGCCGAATGTTCGGCGGCCTACGATCAGGCCTCGGTCGTTATCCTGCACTGCTCCGGAAAGGATCTCGCTCGCTGAGGCGGAATACTGATCAACCATGATCACTATCTTACCATCTGTCAGTCGCTTCACCGCTCCGGCTCTATACTCCTTGTAAGGCGACTTGTCACCCTTTGTATAGACAATCATGTCGTCCGTGTTGAGCAGCATCTCGGCAAGCTCTGTAGCTGCATTGAGATAGCCTCCGCCATTATACTCAAGATCTATTATCAGATCTTTCATACCCTGTTTCTTCAATTCCTTGACAGCATCGCGCACTTCCTCGGCGGTTTTCTCAGCAAAACGGCTGATCTTTACATATCCCACTCCCGGGGCTGCCATATATGACGCATCGACACTGTAGATCGGTATGTCAGCTCGGGTTATGCGGAAATCGATCACATCCTTCTGCCCGGGACGGAGCACCTTGACATTGACCTTAGATCCTTTTTCTCCACGCAGAATCTTGATGATATCGGCATTTTTCTTCTTGACTCCGGATATGAGAGTGTCATTGGCCGAGAGGATTCTGTCGCCGGCAAGAATGCCGACCTTTTCCGATGGGCCTCCGGCCACCGGCTGTATCACGTAAAGCGTATCATTCAGCATATTGAACTGGATGCCGATGCCCGAGAAATTGCCCTGCAACGGCTCAGTCAGCTCTCGTGTCTCCTCCTGATCGGAATACTGCGAATGAGGATCCAGCGTCTTGAGCATCGCACGGATGGCCTCCTCCGCAATGCTGTCACTGTTTATGGAATCAACGTAGAACGACTCCACGATTTTCCCTGCATAGCGCAGTTTGTTATCTATAGTCATCTGCCGGGCGGTAATAGCCGAGGTGCCAACCAACGCAGCGGCAAGAAATAATATCGTTTTTCTCATTTTCCAAGAATATTTATCAAACAACAAAATCGGCCACATCACGGCCATAACGCGTCAGCTCCCTGACCATACTTGAGCTGACCATCGACAGCTCCGGTTCAGCAAACAATATGACGGTATCGAGTCCCGAGATCGCCCGGTTGATATCGGCAAGATTACGCTCATATTCATAATCGGCAACAGATCTCACTCCTCGTAAAAGCCAGCGTGCGCCGACTTTTTCCGCCGCATCAACCGTCAATCCGTCCCATGTCATCACTTCGACACGATCGCCGGCCTGTAGCTTTTCACGCAATCTGTCGGCCAGACCATCGGCCGACTGACGGCCTCCGGGTTTCGATTCATTGATTCCGATTACAACGACCACCCTGTCGAACAGTTCAAGCCCTCGTCGCAGTATTGAGAGATGCCCTGTTGTGAATGGGTTGAACGACCCGGCATAGAGAGCCGTGCGAACTATATCAGGAGATTTGGGAGTCATCTTCAACAACGAGATTATCAATAATAAAGTTCTGACGCTCGATAGAGTTTTTGCCCATGTAGAAGCGGAGCAGTTCTGCCACGCCATCCTCCTTGTGCATCGAGACCTTGTCGGCTCTCATATCCTTGCCTATGAATCCGGCAAATTCCTCAGGAGAGATCTCTCCAAGACCTTTGAATCGGGTGATCTCTGCGTTTGTGCCCAGCTTATTGATGGCCTCGATACGTTCCTCATCCGAATAGCAATAGTAAGTCTCGTCGGCCTTCTCCGCAGCCGATGCCGAGGAAGAGCGTTTTGATGTTTTCTTGTTGCGTACACGGAACAGGGGGGTCTGGAGGATATAGATATGTCCCTGCTTGATCAGATCGGGGAAGAACTGTAGGAAAAACGTCAGCAGCAACAGGCGGATATGCATTCCGTCAACGTCGGCATCCGTAGCGATGATCACCTTGTTGTAGCGCAGATTGTCGATACTTTCCTCTATATTCAGAGCCGCCTGAAGAAGATTGAATTCCTCGTTTTCGTAGACCATCTTTTTTGTCTTGCCGTAAGTATTCTTAGGCTTACCGCGCAGAGAGAACACGGCCTGTGTCTCCACATTGCGGATCTTGGTTATCGAACCGGCTGCCGAATCACCCTCGGTGATAAAGATCGAGGACTGCAGTTTTTTCTCATCATCCCCTTTGACATCGCTCAGATGCACTCGGCAATCGAGCAGTTTCTTGTTATGCAGACTGATCTTTTTCGCCTGCTCCCTGGCTTTCTTGGTTACGCCGGCCATAGCCTTGCGCTCACGCTCGTTGGCCTGGATCTTTTTCAGAATCACGTCGGCAACAGGGAGATTGCGGCAAAGATAATCGTCAAGCTCTTTCTTTATGAAATCGCCGATGAATTTCGCCACCGTCGGCCCATCAGGACCCATGTCCCGCGATCCGAGCTTCGTCTTGGTCTGCGATTCAAAGACAGGTTCCTCAACCTTGATAGAGATCGCGGCCACAATACCGTTGCGTATATCCGAATACTCAAAGCTCGACTTGTTGAAATAGTCCTTGACCGTGCGCGACACAGCCTCCTTAAAGGCTGTCAGGTGGGTTCCGCCCTGCGTCGTGTGCTGACCGTTGACAAACGAATAGTATTCCTCGCCATACTGGTTGGCATGCGTCAGAGCCACTTCTATATCCTCACCTTTCAGATGGATAACAGGATAGAGCGGTTCCTCTGTCATATTTTCGCTCAAAAGGTCGAGCAATCCGCGACGCGAAAGGAATTTCTGTCCGTTGAATATAATTGTCAGTCCGGTGTTCAGGAACGTATAGTTCTTCAGCAACGGCACTATGAATTCATCATTGTAGTGATACCCGGTGAACAACGTATTGTCGGGCGTGAACTGGACAAATGTTCCGTTAGGCTCTTCCGTATCAGTCACAGGCGATTCCTCAACGATATTTCCACGGCAATACTGCACGCTCTTCATCTTGCCATCGCGAACCGACCGGATCAGGAAGTCGTTCGACAAGGCATTGACAGCCTTGATGCCGACACCATTCAATCCCACGGATTTCTTGAACGCCTTGCTGTCGTATTTACCGCCGGTGTTCATCCGCGACGAGGCCTCGACGAGCTTGCCGAGCGGTATGCCGCGACCGGAGTCCTGGACAGTCACGGTTGTTTCCGTCACATCGACACGCAACGTTTTGCCAAACCCCATCATATATTCGTCAATGGCATTGTCGAGCACCTCCTTCAGCAGCACGTATATGCCGTCGTCGGCAGTCGACCCATCGCCAAGCTTACCGATATACATACCGGGGCGGCGGCGGATATGCTCATTCCAGTCAAGGGTAACAATATCGTTTTCGTCATAGTTGGGATCTGCGTCCGTCACGGGCTTCCCCACTATGTCCAGTTCTTCTATTTCGCTCATACTAATTTTGTTCTACGATTGCAAATTTACAAAATTTTCAAAGCAAAATCAAGCCCTTGCGCAAAATCAAGTCCTGTTTAGTGGGAATATATGCAAGGTTTTTCTTACATTTGCGGTTCAATTTAGATTATTTCACATGAAAATCTCATTCAATAAAGCAATGATAGGAGCGGCCACACTGCTGACGGTTGCCGCTTGCACCAAAAATCCGCAATGGACACTCAATGGTGCCGTTGAAGGAGCAGAAGATGGCATTGTTGTTCTTGAAGCTGCAAATGGCGATGGTTTCTGGTACACCGTCGATTCTCTGAAAATCGGATCCGACGGTTCGTTCTCAACAGCTCAGCCTGCACAGGAACTCCCCGACATTTTCCGTCTGAACTACAACAACCGCTACATCTACTTCCCGATCGACAGCATTGACAATCTGACCATCAACACAAAGGCCGGAACATTCGATTCCGACTTCACTATTGCCGGAACACCCGATGCTGATCTGATCAATCATGTTGACCACCGCATCAATGCGTTCCTTGCAAGTCACCGCGTGGAAGACCTCGACACTGCCGCCACCCTCAAACGCGAGCTCAGCGGAATGATCCTCCAGAATCCGGCAAGCATCGTGTCCTACTACATTGTTCAGAAACAGGTCAAGGGTCGTCCGCTTTTCCGCATCGACAACCGCCGCGAACTTGGAATGATCGGTGCCGTGGCCAACGCATTTGTTGAAAGCCGCCCCAACGACCCGAGGACACTTTTCATCAAGAATATGTGGCTGAACCACATGCCACGCACCGCATCCAGTGACACTATCGTAGCCAATGAAATCCAGCTGATCGACATCCGCCAGCTCGACAACAAAGGCAAAGAGCAATCCTTGATAGACATCGCATCAAAAAACAAAGTCGTGGTGCTCAACTTCACAAGCTATTCCGACCAGTATTCACAAGCCCTCAACATAGCTCTCCGCAAGATCTGGGACAAACACCACGGCAATGGACTTGAGGTGTTCCAGCTCGGATTCGATCCCAAGGAATTCAACTGGCGTGTATCCGCCGACAATCAGCCCTGGGTAACCGTCTACAACGGCACTACAGATCTGAACCTCCGCAACTACAATGTCGGTGGGCTGCCTGCAATTTTTATCATAAAAAATGGACAGATTGTCAGTCGGATCACGGATCCAGAAAAACTGGAATCGACAATCGATCGCTACATGCTCTGACGCAATCGCCACAGATATTCCTTCAGACGGTCTTTCAAAGGCCGTCTGATTTTTTTATCCGCAAGCATAGAACGGAACTCATTGACCAATGCCATATCACCCGATTGTATAGCTTTCACAATCCCGTAATGCGATCGTGAAAAGATGGATTCCGATACCGCACCGAACGGCACACCATAATGGCTTGCAAGATCAGAGATCATAGCCACAGACCTCATATAGAAACGACTCTCCTTTGCAGGATCTACCGGTGCGGAAACGGACGCATGCCCCACACTGTAGGCCAACGTTCTTTCCGGCAGCCAGACCACAGGTCGTCCAAGGCTCAGCATATAAGCTATCAACGGCAGATCCTCACAACCGAAATCCTTGTTGGCTACAATATCAGGAATCTGTTTCATACCGGCAAAAGGGTTGCGATACAACACCGTTGAGAGATGCACCGCCGGCACGGACAAAGCACCGAGCGCAGGCGCCAGCAGATCCATGCCGTCATCATAATTCCGACGCATGGCCGCCATCTCTCCGTTAGGATCCGACGGCATCTGATCCCGACCTCCATCCGCCACCCTGACCCAATCACTGTGTACGAATACAGCTGTCGGATTTTCATTCAGAAGATCATATTTTTTCTTCAGGCTATCTGCGCCAAGCCAATAATCATCCCCGGCACAATCAGCTATCATTGCGCCGCGACATTGTGACAAGGCATAGAAATAATTATCCACCAACCCACGGCGCTCAGCCTTTGGCAGCAATCTGACAATCTCCGGATAACGCCCGGCATATTCCGAGACTATTTTCCTCGTTCCGTCCGACGAACAATCATCCGAAACAACAATCTCAAACTGAAAATCACACCGCTGGCCAATCACACTGTCAAGCGCACGTCCTACAGTCGCTTCCTGATTGTAGGTCAGAATGATAACCGAAACTGCCGGATTCCGAGTCATAGCTGCATGATTTTTTCCGCGAACAATGGCCGGAGCACTCTCGCATCAAACGATTCGCCCCATTTTCTCAATGCCTCATCCCTGAGAGATTTCATGCGGAAATCACTCTCGATATACGGGAGAATACCTCTGACGAACTCTTCCGGCTCCGGATCAGCAGGCAGCAACAATCCACAGTCGTCATCCACAATCTCATCCGTGCCATCCACCATGGTTGCGACCACCGGTACGCCATAACTGAGCGACTCACAAACCATGATTGGCAATCCTTCGCCCTCACTGAGAAGCATCGACCAATCGATCTTTTCATCCCGGTAGATCCGATGCACAGACTGATTGTCCTGCCGCCCACGCAGATCTACCGTCAGATTTCCGGGACAATCAAGCGCGACAAGCTCACGCAACTGCGTCATCAGTTCCCCGTCGCCGACATGAATCCATCGGATCTGCGTGGATGGTCGGGCTATAGCCAATGCTTTCAGGAATTTATAATTCAGATCAACACGCTTCTGAGCCACTACTCTCGCTACAGAAAGGAATGTAATAGATTTCTCTTCAGACAAATGGCATTCGGTAACAACCTCAGGAAAAGCTTTCGTGCAACCCAAATGCTCCACGGCTATCTTACCGGCGAGCGAAGGCATCTCGTCGCGCAGATATCGCGCCCCGGCTTCCCCTGCACTGAAAATTCCGCAGGATTGCTCCACTGCCTTGAGCCGCAATCCAGGAGCACGATCCGCATAAATGTCATGCCAATGCGCCCGGCTGATATAATGCAACCCGTTTTTTCCCGACAACAACGCCAGTCCGACAGTTGGAAAGTCAAACCAGAATGTATAGAACAGCGTCTCACCGACATCAATGGAACGGGCCTTGATCCATTTTCCCATAACACCGGCAAAAGCATAGGCCGACGCTGCGAATGTGAGATCTGTACGGCGTGGTTTCCCACCGATATTGTGCCAAAAAGATGGATTCAGGAGGAAGCGGCCGCGACGCATCTTGATCCTCCAGTCGGGATGCTCGATCCAAATCGGATCAATCTCCACATTCTCCGGCAAATCATAATGATCCTCAGAGTCATAAGTAGTTGTCGGCACAATGATCACCCGTTCGAAGAGCGATGACAGACAATCAATCTCCGGCAACACAAACGACGGTTCAGTAACCCCACCGAAAGGGAATGAATCGGTGATCAATACCAGCGTGGAATATTTTCTTTTCTGATCCATAATCAACGGCAAAGATAACCAATTCACGGCAATAATCAACATCCCGGAGCGTTTATAAAACATGACAACCGAAAAACAGAACTTGATCACGATAGTTGTGCCAGTGCTCAACCGCGCACACCTGATAGTCCGGACTCTCGACTCCATTGCCGCCCAGACAATGACCGGATTCAGGCTGATAATAGTTGACAACGGCTCCACCGACAACACCGTTGAGATAATTGAGAAATGGATCAAAGCCCATTCCGGTCACGGATTCCATACAGATCTGCTCCACGAGCCATCCAAAGGGGCATCAAAGGCTCGCAATCGCGGACTGGAGGCCACCGACACCCCTTATGTGATGTTTTTCGACTCCGACGACGAGATGCGCCCCGATCATATCGAGAGGATCACAAAAGAACTGACAGCATTCCCGGACACCGACATTCTCAGATGGGATGTAGCCACAATCGACTCCGACGGCTGGTCCAGAACCCAATCCAAAAGATTCCACGATGAGATGCAGCTCCATCTGCTCCATGCCACAATGTCAACCGTACGCTACATCGTAAGAACCGATATTGCCAGAAACGCCGGCGGATGGGACGAAAGCCTATCCACATTCGACGATCTTGAATTCGGAGTCCGTATCCTTGACTCAGCAGAAAAAATACGCAAACTCCACTGCGAGCCTCCGGTTCTGATCCATCCGACCGAGGAATCAATCAGCGGCACCAACTATTCCTGCCGCCACAATGAAATTGACCTTGCCATCGACCGTATAGAGCAATTCCTGAAAAACCGTGACCGTCTGGCCGACCTCCGCATACTCAATTGCCGCCGCGCCATTCTTGCATCCCTATTCCATCGCGAAGGGAATCCTGAACCGGCCCGTGGCATCATGGACAAAGCATTCTCCAACACTCCGGAAACCGATCATTTCAATCTTCGTGTCATTTACCACCTGAACCGGCTGTTTGGCCATGGGGGAAGTTTAATCGCACTGAAATTCATGGGGACAAAACCGCAAAAACGTTAACAGACCCTAAAATAGACCTCCAACTCTTTAACAAGCGTTAACCAAACGTCGATTTAAGTACCCTAAACGTTACATTTTATATTAAATGTGGCTACCTTTGCGCAGTCATTGACCAAAAACAAGCAATATGACTAACGTATTGACCGACCTCATCAGCTCTCGCACGAGCCTCTACGGCGATCGAGAAGCTTACAGATATAAACAACAAGGCGGAAGCTGGCAACCGACATCTTGGAACTCCTTGAAAAGCTCCGTCGATAATGCCGCATGCGCACTTGAAATTCTCGGGATAGAAGAATTCGAGACCATCGCTATATTCTCAGCAAACCGCCCCGAAGTCCTGATCAGCGATTTCGCCGCCTATGCCAACCGCGTAGTTCCCATCTCTATCTACTCCACCAGCAGTCCTGAACAGGTTGAATACATCATCAACGATGCTAAATGCCGCGTGATATTCGTCGGTAATGCCGACCAATACAGAACCGTATGCAAAATAATCGGCAAGTGTCCATCAGTCAAGATGATCGTGACTTACGATGATGTGGAATTTTCGGACAACGAAGGCCGGAAAACGATGTCATTCTCCGGATTCATAAGCCTTGGAGCTGAAGCATCTGAAGAATGTAAGGCCAGCGTTGAGGCAAGAACCAACCGCGCCACACCCGACGATATTGCTACGATAATCTATACGTCAGGAACCACTGGCGAACCGAAAGGAGCCGTGCTGCCCCACTCATGTTTCAACGCCGCTCTCCCTATCCACAAAGACAGGCTGACAATGCTGAGCGAGGACGACACATCACTTTGCTTCCTCCCATTGAGCCATATATTTGAAAAAGCATGGACCTACTTCTGCCTTTGGATGGGTATAAAAGTTGCGATCAATAATGATCCTCACCAGATCCAACAGTCGATCAAAGAGGTTCGTCCTTCGTGCATGTGTTCTGTTCCGCGATTCTGGGAGAAAGTCTACACTGCCGTTCAGGAAAAGTTGACCGACATGCATGGGTTCAAGAAATGGATGGTAGCCATGGCACTCAAGACCGGACGTCGCCGCAACCTCGAGTATGCACGTGTTGGCCGCAAAGCCCCGTGGTGGCTTGAGATGGCCTACCGATTCTTCGACAAACGTGTGTTCCTTCCCTTGAGAAAGGTCATAGGAATCGAAAATGGCAATATGTTCCCGACTGCCGGAGCCCCATTGTCAGCTACTATCGTGGAATTTCTCCACAGCTGCGGAATAAACATCGTGATAGGTTATGGCCTGTCCGAGACTACCGCCACCGTATCCTGCTTTCCTGAGATAGGATATAAGATCGGTACGGTCGGTACAACCCTCCCCGGAATTGATGTCCGCATAGGAGAGGACAATGAGATTCTTGTCAAGGGTCCGACCGTGATGCGAGGCTACTACAATAAACCGGAGGCTACCGCCGAGGCGTTCACCCCCGATGGATGGTTCCGCACCGGTGACGCAGGCTATATTGATGAAAATGGCGACATAGTGTTGACCGAGCGCATCAAGGATCTTTTCAAGACATCCAATGGTAAATACATCGCGCCTCAGGCACTTGAAAGTCGTCTTGGCGAGGACAAATACATTGAGCAGGTTGCCGTGATCGGAGACAAGCGCAAATACGTCACAGCCATCATCATCCCGGCCTACGAGGCTCTGAAAGAATATGCGCGTAAAAAGCATATCCAGTACAGATCGATGGAAGAACTGATCAAGAACGCCGATGTCAGAAAAATGCTTCAGGAACGCATAGACCGTCTTCAGGAAAACTTCGCCGGATTCGAGCAGATCAAGAAATTCACACTTCTGCCACAGGCTTTTACCATGGAGGCAGGAGAGCTGACCAACACCCTCAAGATACGCCGTCCGGTGATCAACAACCGCTATGCGCGTGAAATCGAGGCAATGTATGTCTGAAATAGATATCTATAACAGACTCAGGTTCGCAATCAGTAGAAAATTCACAATAAAAAATAATCATGATCACACAGGAACAATTAAAAGAGACTTTTGAACGCAAGCTCGCGTTGAGGAGGTATCTTTGACGTCGACAACAAGAAAATCCAAGTAGAAGAAGAGGAACTCCGCACTCATGTACCCGACTTTTGGGAACACCCCAAGGAAGCCCAGATCCAGATGAAGAAAATAAAAGATCTTCAGGGATGGATCGACGGATACAAAGAGGTTGAGGATGCTGTTGACGAACTCGAACTGGCATGGGACTACGTCAAGGAAGGCGAGATGGAAGAAGCCGAACTCGATGCTCTCTATGCCGATGCAATAGACAAGATAGAGAAACTGGAGCTGCGCAACATGTTGCGTCGCGAAGAGGACAAACTCGGCGTTGTATTGAAGATCAACTCAGGTGCCGGTGGTACTGAGGCTCAGGACTGGGCTTCGATGCTCATGCGCATGTATCTGCGTTGGTGCGAGATGCACGGCTACAAGACCTCAATCTCCAACCTGCTCGACGGCGATGAAGCCGGAATCAAATCCTGCACTATCAACGTGGAGGGTGATTTTGCCTACGGATACCTGAAGAGTGAGAATGGCGTGCACCGCCTTGTCCGCGTTTCCCCCTACAACGCACAGGGCAAACGCATGACCTCGTTCGCATCAGTGTTCGTGACTCCGCTTGTCGACGACACGATCGAAGTTAAGGTTGACCAGGGCCTGCTGTCGTGGGATACTTTCCGAAGCGGCGGTGCCGGCGGCCAGAACGTCAACAAGGTGGAATCGGGCGTACGTCTGCGCTATCAGTTCACCGATCCCTACACCGGCGAGAAAGAAGAGATTCTGATTGAAAACACAGAGACTCGCGACCAGCCCAAAAACAAAGAGAATGCATTGCGCCACCTGCGCTCCATCCTCTACGAGAAAGAGCTCCAGCACCGCATGCAGGAACAGGCCAAGATAGAAGCCGGAAAAATGAAGATCGAATGGGGATCGCAGATCCGCTCATACGTATTCGACGACCGCCGTGTGAAAGACCACCGTACAGGCTTCCAGACATCGGATGTCGGCGGAGTGATGGACGGCGAGATCGATGGATTCATCAAAGCATTCCTCATGGAATTTGCCGGCAACGAAGACGCCGAATAATCCCGTTCCCAGACAAAAAAAATCAGGAGCTGAAGTTTAAACTTCAGCTCCTGATTTTTTATTACAGTCTTATATCAGTCAACGATCAGTTCGTCGACGAAAAGGAAGCCGGGCTTGCCTTTTGCAGCGTCCTGCCATTCAGGGGCTGAAGTCTCGCAGAGAGCCTTGACATGGACATAACGCGCATCTGTGGCCGGGAACTGGATCACATGAGTCTTTATATCGGTCTCATAGCCGGTCATCGCCGGATAATCAACCACAGCAACGGGAGTAAACGTCTGACCATCTGTCGACAATCCGACTTCAAAACCACGGGCATCAAAAATCCAGTTGAGGGCATCGACGAGCACACGCACGGTCACTTTCTGCACAGGCTGGATCTTTCCGAGATCAATCGTGGCATCAAGGGGCGTTCCCTCAAAACCCATCCATTCCCCAGTGCCGAAACTTGTTGATCCGAGACGACCGTCTGTCAGCAGAGCCGCACCCTCGGGAGTTGAATAACGCGAATGGGGCTTTGTTGCAAGGGTCACGGGCGATGAAGTGGCGAGATTGAATGTCACGCTGTCCGCAAACTCGCGGCTGCGGCCGGTAGGACGGATCACAACAGCACGCACCGTGCAAGTCTTGTCCAGAACAATCGGTTCGGTATAAACCGCCGATTTTTCATCGGGTGTCGACCCATCGAGTGTATAATAGATCGGCGCACCATCTATAGAACGCAGATTAGCCTTTATCTGATGCTTTTCGTAATCGGGTTCAAGACCGCCCTGTACGTCAAAAATGTGTGTGGCATAATTATAACCCAGCGAACGGTACTGGTCGATCAGACGTGGCAGACGTGTGGTGAAATCATCGAAATCCTTGCGGTCGGGCTGCATCCACTGCACTTCCGATAGAGCGGCCAGACGAGGCAGTTCCATATACTGCACATGCGACAGAGTGGAGATATACTCGGTCCACAAGTTGGACTGCGCTCCAAGAATATGTTTTGCCTGTTCAGCCGTGAGATCGGCAGTCGGTTCGAGCTGATAGACTTTTGACACCGGCACATAGCCTCCAATACCGAACGGCTCGCCATCTATATCCTGCGACTGCAGATAGTCGAAATAGCAATAGTTGGTCGGAGTCATGATTGCGTCATGTCCTTGCTTGGCAGCCTCGCGTGCGCCTTCGACACCACGCCACGACATGACGGTGGCTCCGGGGAACAAACCGCCCTCGATTATCTCATCCCAGCCGATCATCTTGCGATCCATTCCTGCAAGAGTCTTGGCCGCATGTTCCATCACATAGCTCTGGAGTTTCTGTTCAGCCGTGCTGTGATTATCAGTCACCAATCCAAGCTCCGTAATCTTAGCCTGGCATTTCGGACACTCTTCCCATCGAACCTTAGGACATTCGTCGCCACCGATATGGATATATTCCGAGGGGAAAATATCAACTACTTCTTTCAGGACATCATCAATAAATTCGTATGTCTTGGGATTGCCGGCACACAGAAGATCCTCCGATACGCCCCAACGCTGCCATACGCTGTACGGGCCACCGGTACATCCGAGTTTCGGATAAGCGGTCAAAGCTGCGAGCATGTGTCCGGGAAGATCTATCTCGGGGATTACGGTGATATGGCGGTCGGCCGCGTATTTTACAATATCACGGGCCTCATCCTGAGTGTAGAAACCACCGTAGCGCACGCTGTCGGACGATTCGAAATCCTTGGCGACACACGTGCCGTCACGCCATGATCCCACCTCAGTCAGCAAAGGATATTTCTTTATCTCCAGACGCCAGCCCTGATCGTCGGTCAGATGCCAGTGGAAACGGTTGATATTGTGGAGAGCGATCATGTCTATGAACGCTTTCACCGAGTCGACAGGGAAATAATGGCGCGACGTGTCGAAATGTGTTCCTCGATAAGGGAAACGCGGCTGGTCATTGATCTGCACGGCAGGGAAAACCACATCGCCATGCGCGTTGGCATCGATCGATTTGCGAAGCGTCTGTATGCCATAGAAATTACCGGCGGCAGAAGCTCCTTTGATCTCGATCCTGTCTTTATCAACACCGATCGAATATGCCTCGGAATTGTCAGAGGTCAAACCATCGGCAAGAATAATGGCATTCTTCTTAGGCGCTTTGGTGACGAGTTTGAGATCGTATCCAGTCAGCTGCTTCAGATAGCCGGCCAAAAGTTCGGCATTACGTTTCAGCGGAGCGTTTCCTGCCGGATAGCAGATCTGCGTGGAATTGTTAAGCACAAAAGCTCCGGCATCGGCCTGAGCTATCTCTACGGGCAATGGCACCACCCTGTAGTCGGCTTTCGACGGTTCGCCGGCCAATGCCGTCCCACCCCACAATGAGGATGCCGCCAAAGTCATCAGGAATATTTTTTTCATGGAATAATAATTAAAATCTATTGACTACAAAGATAATCCAAAATATCGGTGAATCAAAACCCTGTCAAGAGCAAAATCACAAATAATCTACTTTCGCTCGGCAAATTGCAAATAAATTTGCATTTGCGCCCATTCTTCAAGGTATATTTGGCTCCGCCCAATATACTTTCGCTCGGCAAATTGCAAATAAATTTGCATTTGCGCTCGACTTATTCGTATATTTGCATTGTGACGCATCAGAACAAAAAGCCCCGAGGCTTGTTATATTGATGTAACTTTAAAAACCGCATAACTAAAATGAAAACTTCAAACATCGTATTGGCAATTGCCGGAGGCGCACTCGTAGGTGCCGCACTTGGTCTTCTTTTCGCACCTGAAAAAGGAACAACAACTCGCAATGAGATCGCAAAATTCCTCAGATCAAAAGGTATTGTTCTGAAAAAGAGCAAACTCGACCAGCTTGCAGACGAACTGGAAGCCCAGATTGAAGAAAACGAATAAGAACCGTCTAACGTTAATAACAAACCACCAATGAGCAAGAACACCATTCTTTCCGCATTTCTATGCGGAGCTATCGCAGGAGCCACCGCCGCAGTCCTGTTTGCACCGCAGAAAGGATCAGATCTCCGCAAGAAAATCAAGGAGACGCTAAAGAAAAAAGGCATCCTCTGTACCGAGAGCGAAATCGACGCTCTGGTAGCGCAACTGACAGCCGACATCGACGACTGAAACCATCAGTGCTCTTGCTCTAAAAACAAACTATAAGATCCGTCAATACCGGTCCGGAGACGGACTTCCGGACCGGTATGGCGGTTTTCAACCGACCGGAGCATAGAGCCAGTGTAACCACCCAACACCCCCAACAATTCAATGACTGACAACACCACATCCTCGTCGGTAAAAACGCTATGGGAGCGGCTGAAACTGCTCGCGACTCTCAAGTACGACTACGCGAAACTGACACTCGCCGAGAAGCTGACAATGATTTTTGCAATGTCGCTTCTGTGTCTTATCGGTCTGTTCATGTCGATGTTCGCAATATTTTTCCTCTCGGTGGCTCTGTCTCACTGGATAGCCGAATCAATCGGCGAGGCCTGGAGTTCATTGATTGTCGCCGGAATATACTGTGTGATGCTCCTGTTAGTAGTTGCATTCCGCAAGCAACTGATCATCAACCCCATCTCTAAATTCGTGACACGGTTGATCATTTAACCTCAAAACAGATCAAACACGCAACGCAATGACATCTACCGACCACACAACAGAACATCCGCAAGAACACAAAGGGTTCGGGATCGACGAGCTTCGTTTTCGCAGGGCTTACGCCTTAGCTAAGTACGAGATGGCCAAGATACGCTTCTCGGAGGATCTTGATTCGGCCAAACAAAACATGCCGTCAATGGGCCGAAGCGGCATAACAGGTAAAATTCTCGGTAGCCTGAACTATTTTGACTATGCCCTGATCGCATTCCGGGTGTTTTCAAAACTGAAAAGGCTGCGGAAAAAGAAAAAATAAACTGACCGGCCATCAATCCATATCCAAAATCACCAACCATCATCACATTCTTAATTCAATCCATACATGAACGATTACGTGGAGGTCAGAATTGACTTTGACCCTTGCACTGAAGATATGACCGACGTCATGGCCGCCATTCTGGCCGACGCCGGATTTGAAAGTTTTGTTCCCGACAGCAACGGTCTGACGGCCTATATACGAGAGTCCGACTACACCCCCGACATGGAATCGCTGTCCCGGACGCTTCCGTTTGACGTAAAGACCTCTTGGACAGCAACGAAAATCGAGGGACAGGACTGGAACCACGAATGGGAAAAGAACTATTTCAAGCCGATCGTGGTAGCCGACCAATGCGTGATCCACAGCTCTTTCCACACCGACATCCCCCAATGCCGCTACGACATAGTGATCGATCCGAAAATGGCGTTCGGAACCGGCCACCATTCCACCACATGGCTTATGATTTCCCGTCTGCTTGAGATCAACCCGGAAGGGCTCAACGTCATCGACATGGGAACCGGCACAGGTATCCTCGCAATCCTCGCAGCCATGCGCGGTGCGGCCAGAGTCACGGGTATCGAGATCGACGAACCGGCATGGATCAACGCCGTGGAAAACACCCGTCTCAACAACCGGCCGGAAGTGGAGATGGTGCATGGCGATGCCTCATCTCTTGCCAATGTACCCTACAAAGCCGACATATTTTTGGCCAACATCAACCGCAACATAATCATGGCCGACATAGCCGAATATGCCAGTGCCATGGCTCCGGGAGGCCACCTGTTCCTGAGCGGCTTCTACACCGCCGATGTTGACATGCTCGAAGCAGACGCCAAAGAACTCGGGCTCAAGAAAGCCGACGTCACCGAGCGATGCGACTGGGCTTGCCTGCATCTGATCAAAAGCTGATCACGCATAGCCGGATAATTCAAAAAGAATCACTACCTTTGCATGAGTCCTTGCCAATAGTTCATGGACCGGCTCACACATTTGCAGATATGAAAAAATCACTGATCACCACATTAATCGCCGCAATAGCGTTACTGTCCTCAGCCGCCGAAAAGCAGCCCCGCGACATCTCCGGCTGGAGCCATTTCGCATGGGGTGCCGAGATCGGAGGCGCCGCCGACCTGACAAGCAACGACATGTCGACCGTCAACCTCGATGCATATTTCGGCTACCGCAACTCATGGATAGAAACCATAGGCATCGGAGCCGAGGTAAACATGATGCTCAGCAACAGCGTCCGTGCATTTCCGGTCTACGCCATGTTCCGCACATCGTTCTCAAAACGTCCGCAACTGATGTTCATGGATCTCCGCGCAGGAGTGGTGTTCAACAACATCTCGACATCGTCGCAACAGACCAGCGCCTACGTATCACCCGGCATCGGAGTGAACCTCGCAGGCGGTTCCACATTCCAATCCTACATCACCCTATCGTACGTCTACAACGGCATTGACCCGTTCACCCTGGGCGACGAACGATGCGACATCAAAGGTCTCAGCATGGCCTGCATCCGCCTGGGCATACGTTTCTGACACATCATCACATGGAACAAATTTCAGTAAAAATCATCAATAACTCCCACCATCCCCTGCCGGCCTACGCCACGGAACATTCAGCAGGCATGGATGTGAGAGCATTTCTCGAATCACCCGTAACCCTGATGCCGCTACAGCGCGCACTGATACCTACCGGACTGCGCATAGAGCTTCCGGCCGGATTTGAATGTCAGCTACGCCCACGCAGCGGTCTCGCGCTCAAACATGGCATCACCCTTGTCAATACCCCCGGCACCGTTGACAGCGACTACCGTGGAGAAATAGGCGTGATCCTGATCAACCTTTCCGACCAGCCCTTTGTTATCAATGATGGAGAGCGTATATGCCAGATGGTCATCACACGTCATTCCCAGGCCACATGGGTTCAGGTCAATGAGCTTGGAGAGACCGAGCGCGGCGATGGTGGCTTCGGCCACACCGGAGTGAAATGACATTTGGCAGCAAACCTCCACCGCTACAACTTTACAACAGCAAAAAAATCACGACACATTGAAACCATTAAGTCTCCGACATATAACTGCACTCGCAGCCGCCTCTCTGCTTGCGGCCTCGCAATTCGCCGGCACCGCGAAACAGACGCGGCGTGCTGATCCCGACAAAGAGAAAGCCGATTATCTTTATCTGGAAGCGCAACGCCACTATGCCGCGGATAGCCTCGACGCTTATTTCGAGCTTATGTCTGAGGCCAACCGTCTCAACCCGTCCGACCTTTACATAGCCAACGAGGTGGGGTTCTTCAACATAGCCATTGATCACAACGATTCAGCGAATGTGGCCGAAAACATAAGCCACATGATGAGATACATCGAATCCAATCCCAAGGATCAGACCGCCGCATCAAGATTCATCCGCGTCGCTTCGGCCACAGGAAGAAGCGGCGACGCGCTCCACGTGTTGCGTCTCATCTACGAGAACGCCGGCAATCCGGCTCTGTTCGGAGGCAACTACGCATCCGCCCTCTCCTACACCAACAACCCCGACAGCATCCGGAAAGCAATCACCGTGATGGAAAACGTTGAGAGCATCCAGGGAGCCGACATCAACACCACGATCGCCAAGATGAACATGTATCTGAATCTTGACGATACGGCATCCGTGTTCACTTCCGGACGAAAACTGCTCGAAGCGTCGCCCGACAGGATCGAGAACATAACATTCATGGGCGATGTCAACATGCAACTCAACCGGCCGGACTCCGCTCTGGTCTACTATAACCGCGCCGTGGAGAAAGATCCGTCGAGCGGACTGGCCTACTATTCAAGGGCTCAATATTACAAGCAGATCGGCGACAGCGCAGCCTACGACCGCGAGGTGTTTACAGCCATGAAGCATCCCGATCTTGATCTTGAACCCAAAATAGAGATTCTCCGTAGCTACGTTTCCGAGCTGTATTCCGACTCAACCCAGTCAGGACGCATCCGCGAACTGTTCAACTCGCTCGTCGACCAATATCCCCATGAAGAGGAACTGCGCAATCTCTACGGATCGTATCTATGGATAGTGCAGGATCTCGACGATGCCGCCGAGCAGTTCAGCTACATGCTCGACCTCAACCCGGACAACAAACAGTCGTGGATTGCCCTTTCCCAGATCTACTATACTCTCGACGACTATGACAACGCGACCTCAACAGCCAAAGCCGCGCTGAAATACTTTCCGGACGACTACGATTTCTACGCACTGCTGACCACTCTATCCATGCTCAACGGAGACTATGACAAGAGCATGGAATATATCGACAAGTCGCTTTCCCTGACCGACTCGACCGACACGGAACAGCTGGCCTCAATCTATGGAGCGCGTGCCGACATCGAATACCGTCAGGGCGATTTCGACAAAATGACAGCCGACTACCGGAAAGCCATCGAGCTTAATCCGGAAGGGAGCGTGTACTACAACAATCTCGCCTATTATATGGCCTGTGAGGACCGCGATCTCGACAAAGCGCTGGAATATATCACAACCGCGCTCAGCATTGAAAAAGCCAACACCGGCGAGAACTCGGCCACGACGCTCGACACTTACGCATGGATCCTGTTCATGCGCAAGGACTATCCCCAAGCCCTTGAGGCCATAGAGCAGGTGCTCGAACTTGGAACTATTGAAAAGGACGCCGACGTGTTCAAACATGCAGGCGACATATATTTCATGAACGGCAACCCCGACGATGCCCTGCTCTATTGGAAAAAAGCCCTCGATCTGGAACCTGATGACGAATTGCTCCAGCGCAAGGTAAAGAACAAAACATTTTTCTTTAAATGAAACTGAGATTCAACAACCACATCATATCGCTCATCACGGCACTTGCAATAGCCTCCATAGCAATAGGCTGCCGGAGCACTCAGCAACCGCAGGGTCAGACGCAGGGATCCGTGTCGGGTCTGCGCTCTGAATCAGATGCACGGGTCGAACTGCGGACCCTGACCGCGTCCTACGGCAACTGGCAACGGCTACGCGTTCCTGTGACTGTCAGCCTGAAAAGCCCCAAGAACATCACTATCTCCGGCACCGCAGTTTTCGACCGCGACAAAAGCATCTTCATATCCCTGAAATTCTTCGGATTTGAGGTTGCCAACATTTATGCCACTACTGATTCCGTGATGGTTGTCGATAAGTACAACAAACAATATGCTTGTGAGAAAACTGACCGCTTCATGGGCGATTTTCCCATAACCGTGGCCAATGTTCAGGATCTGCTGTCAGGACGCGTTTTCGCCATAGGATCAACCCAGGCATCGGTGGCCGATTTCAAGGAATCTGAATTTGACATAACATCCACCGATTCGTGGAGTCTCATTCCCCGTTCCAATCTGAAAGGTATTGACTATGGCTTCATGTTCCAGCCGGCCGACATACTGAAAGGCGTGATCATCAAAAGCGGCGACCATCAGCCCGTAACCATCACATATCCCCAACCTGTCACAACCTCTTTCGGCCCGATGGCTCCAGAGATAAATGTGACATATTCCACAGCAAAAGCCACGATAGACGCCTCTCTTGTCTGGAGTTTCGACAAAGCGCGGTGGGACAAGGATGTTGAGCTCCGCCAGCCAACCATCAACGCCAAATACCGCCGGATCACAACCGACGAGATAACAAAAATGTTGTCGAAATTTTGAATCCGTTTATTTATGCCTCGTTTCCTGATCATACTCGTCATTGCACTACTCGGAGCTTCCGGTGGTAACGCCGCGAAGAAAAAACAGCGAACCATCCGGTCGGCTCAGACCGAACAGCAGGCAACCCAGAAAAAGATCAAAGAAACAACTAAAAAACTCAACGACAATTCCGCCCAGACAGAAAAAGAGCTGAACAAACTCAATCTGCTGCGTGGCGAAATAACGCAGAAAGAACGTCAGATCCTGGAAACACGCTCTCAGATCGACACCCTCAGCAATTCCATCACCAAAGCCCAGGATCAGCTCGACGACCTCAACAACCGGCTCGAGCAACTAAAAAACGCATACAAAACCGCATTGCGCAGACTTCAGGGCACCCAATATGCCACCAACGAACTTGCATATATTTTCGGTTCTGAATCATTCACGAAAGCATACTCTCGCATCCGCTACACTCAGGAGTTTGCAAACTGGCGCAGACGCAAATCAAAAGAAATCAAGGAGACATTGGCCAAGATCGAGCAGAAAAAAGCGCAGCTTGCCACTTTGCATTCCGAACGCGCCACATCGCTCTCAGCCCTCAGCTCTGATCAGGCGATTCTGAAAGCCAAACAGGATGAGACCGACAAGACCGTAGCCAAACTCCAGCGCGACGGGGTCAACCTGCAACGCGCCCTTGACAAAGAAAAGAAACGCCTGAAAAGCATTGACAACGAGATCTCCAAAATGATCGAGGTCGAACGCCGCGAACGTGAACAGCAGAAAAAAAAGCAGCAGGATCAGAAGAAAGGGGGAACTACAAAACAGAAGGACTCCAAAACCACTCCTGCCAAGAGCAAAGGAGGCACAACAGCCACCAAACCCAAGACAAAGATCGACAACAGCGATCCGGATGCAGCAATGACATCCAAATTCGCTGCCGGCAAAGGCTCCATGCTTTTCCCTGTTGCAAGCCCCTACAGAATCGTGGCTAAATACGGGTCCTCAAACGGACAGCCATATAACACGGGTATAGAAATTGTGCTCGACGGATCGGCAAATGTCAGATCAATCTTCGAGGGAACCGTTTCACGCATATTCCAGAACCACGACGGCAATTACTCTATCATGGTGCGCCACGGAGCCTACATCACAGTTTACTATAACATCGGCTCGCTGTCCGTAAAGGCCAAAGAGAAAGTGACGGCAGGACAAACACTCGGACGTGCGGCCACGGATGCCCGTTACGGCAAACCAATGCTGCACTTTGAAGTCCGCAAGGGTAGCGAGACCCTCAATCCCCTGAGTTGGGTAAGATAAGTGATTTCATTCAGGGTTGGATGTGGCATTCTCCAGCTTCTTATGGCGTGCATAGGCAGCCGCCATCCGTGTGTGATAGCCGCGCAATGCGTAAGCTACGCAACAAGAATAACTAATAATTTGATAGAGCTCGCTTCCAACAAGATATTGGAAGCGAGCTCTTTTAGTGTGAGAATTGTTTTATCTTCCTCCGGCCGTTGATTTTTCAGTGTTTGCATCAACATTGATAATCTTCTCTGCTCCACGCTTTTGACGTCCCCATTGGATATTGTAGCTTACGCTGATGTAGGGCATTCGCATATCAAGTCGCTGGTGCTGTTCATTGGTGTTCCATTTGCTGAGCATCTTTGAACCCTGGTCGTATTTGCCAAATGGCATTATTACGCCTGCGCCAAATTGCCAATTCTTCCAGTTATAGGCGAGTTGGATAATCGAAAGATTCTCTCCCCAACTTATTTTCTCTCCCCATAGGTCGTGTTGGGCACGTACATACTGACCGACAAGTTCAAATCCCCAATGGGTAAACATTATGCTGACATTACCACTCCAATTATGGTTATATAACTTGTAATCAGACCCACGCATACGTTCAACCCGATACTGAATATGAGCACTTGCCATCATCCAATCAGGTACAATTTCAACCTGCGGAGAAAGGAAGAATGTGAGATTCTGTAAGCCCTTGCTGTTTTCGTATGTTGTAATGAGTTTGTTTTCACTCCAATAAAGATATGGAGTAATGGCATCAGGGCTTGTGAATGCGCGTACACCGAAAGTACCTTCAACTTTTGGCAGACTGAAATTATAGTGAAGCGTCAGCATATACGACGTGGACGTTTTCAATTCGGGATTACCTATTCGCCATTGGAAACCGTCGATTTGCTGAGGTGCAACATTTGTTTCTGTAAGAGAGGGCGCTGACTGCCATGATTGGAAACTCAGTCTGAATCTGTGATTTTGGTTAAGTGAATAGGCAATTGTGGCTTGTGGCCGCAGATTCCAAGAATGATTTCCTTGATTCGTTTCCTTGAACATGAAGTCGGTATATTGAGCGCCAAGTCCGGCGGTGAGGCTTACTTTGTTGATCCGTTGGAAGTATTCGGCAAAGAAATAAACCTTGTCCTGTCGCTGATGAAAAATCTCGCCTCCCAGATTCTCATATTGAGAACGGTTGCGGTTTGCGGTATATGATGCTCCGGCTATGAAACGGGAACTACTCCAATTCTTGATATAATCGGCCTCAACCGCGTATGCTTGGTTGCAGTCCTTTATCATTGTGTGGATGTCGGTAAGGTAGCTATCCACATCTGATACTTGCTCTACATAATCAGAATAGGACTTACCGTTGTAGAATGAGGCGTTGAAATCGACTACAAGAGTCTGGCGTTTATCAAAATGTTGTTCAAGATATGCTGAAAACTTTGAAGTGAGGCCATTGTCTCCATGCGAATCAGTAAGAAGAATGTCATCACTTCCATCACTAAGGGATAGAAGACCATTTGCTCTCCAGTCATTTGAAAATGTAGGTTCTGCACTTGCCTGAACATGGAATATAGTGGTATCCGGTTTTATGTAGCTGTATGCTCCCCACAGTTTACCGAAAGTATTGTCGATATTTCCTCCAAGTGGGGTCTCAGTGCGTGTCAGAGAACTGCCATCAGAGTATGTGAAAGTTTCCGTATAGTCGCGGTAAGATTTCACCTTATTTGTAAGTTTGAATTGAGAACCGACTTCAAACTGGGAGCTACCATTATTAAACTTGGCATCAGCAAAGTAGTCGCCCCATACTATATTCAGAGCCTGTCGCCCTTCTGCATGGATAGATCCGCCAAGTGCAGGATTGGTAACGATGAAATTAAGCACATAGCTTGCGCCATTATAACGTAAGCCGGGATTATCCATCCACTCCACTCTTTTGACTGTTTCGGGAAGCAGAGCCTTAACCTGATCAACCGTAGCCACACGTCCGTTGATGCGAACCTGCACAGTTTGTCCGACAGCTTGGATGGAACCGAGTGCATCAGTCACTGTGAGGGATGGAATCATCAAGTTGGTAAGCAACTGCATTCCGTTACGGGAATTTTCGACTGCGCTTTGTGAGGGATAATATACGTCCATGTCTGCCTTCCGGATAACCTTGGGGGCTTGAACAACGATCTCATCGAGTTCTTGAGCAGCGATGGTATCTACCATTTCCTGCGCGTTTGCGATGGCCGGAGCTACTATAATTGCCAAGACCATCAGAGCGATTTGGGTAAAGATTTTTACATTCATATTGCGGTACATTTTTTGATTTCGATACCGCAAAATTATACCTAAGCCAATCTTAACGCCAAATGTAAAAATCTAAAGAACGACAATATAACGCACTGATTATCAGATAGGGCTATTACTAAAAATCTAAAAACAGCATTATCCCGTCTAAAACAATCTTAACGGGAGAACTCCTGCCTAAGGAAAGCTATGACATCCTCCTTCTCGGGCACTCCGAGCTTCTTTTTCACCGAAGATTTTCTCACATAGACGGAGGCTGCCGACTGAGATGTGATGACGCTTATTTCTTTCGCCGAGAAATCTGCTGTCAATAGCACAATGGCTTGCTCTTCTTTTTCGGAAATAATATCGCCGTAGCGACTATGAAGTTTCGTGTAGAATCCAGAATGAAGATTGTTGACAATCTCATACACATTAGTCCAATTTATCAATGAGCCATCCGAGTCATTATCTACTGATGATATTTTACGGAGCATCTCACGGTTCTGCTCAGTCGGGGTCTCTGCAACCATTTTAATAATGTTCAACTGCTGAAGCATCGCCCGGCGCAATGACTCCTGATTGTCGGTGAGTGCGGATGGTTTCTTTAATTCATCCACCATTCGTTGTAGAGTCTCTGCTCGTTCCTCAGCCTCGACTGTCTTGCGCTTGCGTTTTTGCAGGAGCCAAACTCCACACAATACAAAGATAAAGGCGACCAAAGCAACAATCACTATGATATAAGTCTTACGCTCGCTTTGTGACTTGAAGGTCAATGCGCGATTTTCTGATTTCAGTATGTTCTTGTCAGATTCCAATCGCGTAAATTCCATTCGTTGGTATTGATTTCGCAGACTATTATTAAAAATAGCAAGTTGGCTTATTCCGATAGTGCCATCTTTTCGATACTTCAAAAATTCGCGTAAAGGAGCTGCAAAACTCTCGTAATAATTATTATCAACATCATCACGAGACGCCGCACAGCTATCGGCATATGCCAGATGTTGCTGCGATTTAGTAAAGTTCCCTAAATTGAAATAATTCAGAGATTTCCAAAATCTTAAATATGGAATTGCAGAATTATGCGGAGCGTGTTCTAATATATAATCAACCAAACGATTGCTTTCCTCATATCTTCCAAGTTCTTCCAATATGCCTACTTTTTCATAAGTATATTTGAATTGGTCATTTTCAAGATGGTTTCGTTGAGCACAATCTATTAATTCATCTATTAATATTAGCGCTGAATCGTTTTTTCCTGCATACTGATAATTCTCACAAAGTTGATATAAATATTCCGTTTGACGGGTTGAGACCGTGTCTAATGATTGTAACACCCTTATGAACGAAATATTACGCTTGCAATCAAATTCGACTCCACCTACTAACACTCTCGTGCGCAGCAATGTTATCTTTGAGTCTTTTGGAACATTCGGAAGCACAATTAAGGAGTCAAGTAAACTCAGGGATCCGTTGCCATCTCCAAGCCAAAATTTGTGCAGAGCATATAAGTCTCCGGCTTGCAGAAATCTCTTGAAATCCTTGTCTCTATAATATTCAAACGCAAATCGCGTCAATGAATCCGCAACCATTGAGTTTTCGCCCACCTTATGTGCAGTGCCGACAACAATGGCATACAAACCCATAAGGGAATCCTCTTTCAAATCTTTAGGGTCAATATCCTCTAAGATATAGAGAGCACTATCAGGATATGAATAAACTATTCTCTCAGCCTCCGAGATAAGCTGACGCTGTTGCGCCGATCTGGAGCAAGAGATCATGCCGATAGCGACTAATACCAGTATCCAAACAGAATTCTTCATATTGAACTGCAAAGTTACTAATATTTATCAGCTTTTAACGGTTAGGCTTAGTGGCTCGGCTGATTTTTGGTTGGAAGACACCACTTTTTTTCATTCAGGGTTGGAGGTAGCATTCTCCAGCTTCTTATGGCGTGCATAAGCAGCCGCCATCCGTGTGTGATAGCCACGCGATGCGTAAGAAGCGCCATTATACCGACGGGCGAACGCGGCCCAGTTTTTTTCTTTTAATGCCGGAAGCATACCCGAATTACGGATAAAGCTGGCAAACAGTTCGAGCTGCTCCCGCTCCGATCTGCTCATACGCTCCACAAATTCATCTATCGACTCACAGCCGCATAGCTTCCAGTTGAACCCACCAATCTGGAACATGCCCCAGAATGTCCCCTGTATGGCCGTCTTATTGTCTATCGACCTCGCCTGCCGCAAGCGTTCCTGCTGCGCGGCCTGAGTAGAGCCATAGCGACGTGCATTAGGCGACGAGAACACCACGGCGTGGGACTTACTGAACCGCGACAGATTGATTCCGTTACGGCGCGCATGCTGGCGGAACATGGACAGGTCAAAATTGACCAGCGGTTTCCCGGGAGCGAAGAATCCCTGATGCTGTTTTCCGGCTTCTATATCGACAACAGCCTTTATAGCCGCTGTCTCCACACCGAGTTCTTCGGCCACAGCCTGATAGTCCTCTTCGGTCAACCGCAGGATCTCAGTCGGAGTCCCCACAGCGGACACAGAATCAGTCGCCGTAGCCGTCACATGCTCTTCCTTTACGTGCTGAGCGGAAGCCCGGCATGAAATAGCACCGGTCATTGCCAGGGCAATCAATATCATCAATGAGTTTTTCATGAAACAATAGTTGATAAAAAAGATTCAAAGAGCTGCCGGAAACTCCGACAGCTCTTTGAGTCAGATAGATTGCTTATTTTTTAAGATCCGCCACTTTGCGGAGAGTCAGTTTGAGCTGTTCGTAGAAACGCTCCACTGCCGGAATATACATTCTTTCCGACGGGGAATGCACATCGCGCAATGTCGGGCCGAACGAAACCATGTCGAGATGGGGGTATTTCTCAAGGAAGAGACCACATTCCAGACCTGCGTGGATAGCCATGATCTTCGGAGTCACATCATACAGTTCCTTGTAAGCGTCGCGGGCAATCTGCATGATCGGCGATTCCATGTTGGGCTGCCATCCGGGATAACCCTCGCCATGCTGAACCTCAGCACCGGCAAGAAGGAAGTGAGCCTCAACCTGATTTGCGATATCCCATTTACGGGAGTCGACAGACGAACGCTGGCTTGTGGTGACAACAACAGTGTTGTCCTGACCCATCTTGACCGATGCAAGATTGGTAGAAGTCTCAACCAGACCTTCGATGTCGCGGCTCATGGAAACAACGCCGTGGGGCGCGGAGTAAACCGCACGCACAATGTTGTGGGCCGTTGTGTCGTCAATGCTGAAGTCGGGCACCTCCACGCTCTCCATCTTGATCTCAAGGGTCGGTTCGAGATCTTTGTATTCAGCCTCTATGGTAGCGGCATATTCGTTGAGAGCCACGCGTACGGCCTCCTTGTGGTTTGTGTGTACACCGAACACGGCATGCGCAGCACGGGGAATTGCATTGCGCAGATTACCGCCGTCAATTTCCGACAGGGCTATCTCATATTTCTTTGAAAGGTCGAAAAGGAAACGGGCCAGCAACTTATTGGCATTGGCACGTCCGAGATGGATATCGCCACCGGAGTGACCACCCTGACCTTTTTCAATGGCTACCTTGAAATATTGAAAATCCTTGGGAGCGAACGAACGTTTGTAGTGGAATGTGCATACAGTGTCGACACCACCGGCGCAACCCACGAAAATCTCAGCATCGTCCTCGGAGTCAAGATTAAGAAGCATATCGCCATTGAGCATATCCTCGCCGATGTTGAATGCTCCGGTCATGCCGGTTTCCTCATCCATTGTGAACAAAGCGTCGATAGGACCATGAACCAGATCTGGGTCTGTCAGTATGGCCAGTGAAGCTGCCACACCGATACCATTGTCGGCACCGAGAGTGGTTCCTTCGGCACGCACCCAATCGCCATCTACCACAGCCGTGATAGGAGTGTTGTTAAAATCAAAAGTCTTGTCGTTGGCCTCACACACCATGTCCATGTGACCTTGCAGGATCACGGTAGGTGCGTTTTCGTGTCCGGGCGTTGCCGGCTTAGAGATAAGCACATTTCCGATCTTATCTGTCTTTGCCTTCAAACCGTGTTTTTCCGCAAAATCGAGAAGGTAGGCACGGATTTTATCTTCCTTTTTGGATGGACGGGGGATCTTGGTGATCTCCTCAAAAATTGAGAAAACTTGAGTTGGCTTGAGTTCTGATACTTTCATTAAATTATGCTTTTAAAAAGTTTAGATTTCTATGTATAACAACCCACAAGGGATAGTCTCAAAGAAAAAATATGTTAAATTCTCCGCTAAGAGCACCACAAGTTACAAAATAAATTTGAGTTTCGCACAAAATTTATGATTCGTTTCATATATTTGCAAAGCGAAAGCACTTTTTATGGTAAGAATCCTGCTTCTGACATTCGTTATTGTGGCCGTGGCAATAGTCCTGCTCGGCGTGAAGGTTCTTTTTGTCAAGGGTGGCAAATTCCCGTCGGGTCACACCGGCGACTCCCCTGCCCTCCGAAAAAAAGGGATCGGATGTGCCGCCGATGACAAATGAGTCCGGTGGAGGATTCGAGAAAAAGAAATATATAACATAAACATATAGAAATGAAAAAAATCAGCTATTTCGTAGCTCAGTTTGCAATCGTAGCAGCCGCAATGGCAGTGATGCCCTCCTGCAGCGGATCGGACTCAACGGACAATAAGTCCGCAGATGGCGAAAAGAAAGTTGCAGCCAAAGAAAAATCCGACACCGTAGCTCCTGCCAACCCCGTGATCCGTTACGTGGACGATGAAAAACTGATGGAGGAATACAATCTTGCAAAGGACTTCAAGGAATCTATCCAGCGCTCCCAGTCTAAGCTCATATCAGCGCAGCAATCACGCGAGAACGAGCTCCAGCAGCTCGGATCACAGATTGAAAACAAGATGAAATCCAACAGCTACACATCTGAAAGCGAATATAACGCCGATATAGCACGCGCACAGAAGAAACAGCAGGATGCACAGACATATCTTGGAAACCTTCAGCGCACAACCGAGCTTGAAATCTCGCAGCTCCAGAATCAGCTTCAGGATTCCATCCAGTCCTACATAAAGATCTTCAGCGAGAAGAACGGCTACGATGCCGTGCTGCTCAAAAGCGCAGGACTGTACTTCAACCCGGCACTGGATGTTACAGAAGAAGTGGTCAAAGGACTGAACAGCCGCTACAACAAGGTGGCAAAATAAATCGCACCGACGGTTTAGATTAAAATTATCATAATGACAAACGGGAGGATAATGCGCGGCATCATCCTCCCGTTTTTTTTTGCATCAGCAGCTGTTGACTCCGGCAACAATACCACAATCGACTCCCCCCCGATACAAACACGCGTCCCACAGCCTGAGGCCGCAGGACGCGATTGTCTATTCTAAAAAAATAAATCTCTTTTTTTACTGGCCGAGATAGGGCTTGAGCAAGCGGCTCTTCTGTCCCTTGAGTCGACGGATGGCCTTCTCCTTGATCTGACGCACACGTTCACGTGTCAGATCGAATTTGGCTCCGATCTCCTCAAGCGTCATTTCCTGACACCCGATTCCAAAGAACATCTTCAGAATCTCGCGTTCACGCTCATGCAACTGGTGCAACGCACGATCAACCTCCTTAGAGAGCGATTCCTGTGTGAGCGTCGAATCGGCCATAGGCGAATCCTCATTGGTCAGCACGTCAAGAAGCGAATTGTCCTCACCTTCCACAAACGGAGCGTCGACCGAAATATGACGGCCGGAAACTTTCAGAGTATCGGCAATCTTGTCAACGGGGACATCGAGGGTCTCGGCAAGTTCTTCCGCAGATGGACGACGTTCGTTGTCCTGCTCGAACTTAGAGAGAGCCTTCGAGATTTTGTTAAGCGATCCCACCTGATTCAGAGGCAGACGCACAATTCGCGACTGCTCAGCGAGAGCCTGCAGGATGGACTGACGGATCCACCACACGGCATAGGAGATGAATTTAAAGCCTCGCGTCTCGTCGAATTTCTGTGCTGCTTTTATCAAGCCGAGATTGCCTTCATTGATCAAGTCGGGCAAACTGAGACCCTGATTCTGGTACTGTTTTGCCACTGATACAACGAAGCGAAGATTTGCACGTGTCAGTTTATCGAGTGCTCTTTCATCGCCCTGACGAATGCGCTGTGCCAGTTCAACTTCCTCTTCAACAGAGATAAGTTCCTCACGACCAATCTCCTGAAGATATTTGTCGAGCGAAGCGCTTTCGCGGTTGGTAATTGATTTTGTTATTTTTAATTGTCTCATCTTGAATTGTGAGATTAGGGCATATTAAGCTTTAAGCGCGCAAAGTTACGCTTTTTCTGCGAGAATTGAAACAAAAAGCGATGCCAAAAAGTGACATCGCTTTGATTTTTTAACGTTTCACGTGCCATAATGACGGATTATTTATACCGCATCCAACGCACGAGTTCTTTGAACGACGGCTTCTTCCCGTACATGAATATGCCAACACGGTAGATCTTTCCGGCAAGCCACACCATCACGAAGAAAGAAGCGTAGAGCACAACCAGCGACGCTATGATCTGCCACCCGGGAATGTCATAAGGGATACGGGCCATCATGACCATAGGCGATGTGAACGGCACAATCGACATGACAACCGATAATGACGAGGTGGGATCCGCAGCCGCGGTCATTCCGAAGATGATTCCGATGATCACGGGGAATATCACTACCGACTGCAACTGACCGGCATCCTGAATATTGTCGACCGAAGAACCGATGGCGGCATAAATGGCGGCATAGAGCATGAAACCTCCGACAAGGAACAGCAGCAACAGGCCGAAAAGACGCAGGATGTAGCCTACATCACTGAGCATGGACACAGCCTGGAGCACACCGACATCCGTAGACATTGCCGACATATCGGCACTACCGGAATTCATGGCAGCAATTTCCGAGGTCATATCGGCAGGCAGCAAAGCCGGCAACAGGAACGCCGACATGGCCGCGATCAACGCTGTCCAGATCAGGATCTGGGTCACAGCCACAAGGCCGATGCCGCAGATCTTCCCAAGCATTATCTGCATAGGCTTCACGGAGGAAACGACAAGTTCAAGAACACGGTTGGTCTTTTCCTCGATGATGCTCGTCATGACCATCTGGCCATAGAGAAGCAGACACATGTAGAGCAACATCGTCAATACCATGCCAAGAGCATAAGACAGCATTGTGGAGGACTCCTTGTTGTCGCTGTCGGCATTATACTGCCGGCTGATCAGCGAGATATCACTATGGATGGAACTGATTATAGTGTCGAGGTTATCTATATTGTAGGCCTTCAGCCGTGTCTGCTCGATTATGGAATTGATCTGTGAGGTCAGAGCCGTCTCAAGGTTCATTGACGACGCGCCGTTAGTGAGCAACTCTACCGGGGCATTGCCTTCGATAGCTGCCGGGGGAATTATGACCACTGCATCGGCCGCCTCGGTTTCAAGCATCTGCTGCCACGATGAATCGGCCGGCACGATCTCATAAATCGATGTGGACTGCATCTGCGGTGCGATGACACCCGATTCGTCGATAACGACGAGCTTGCGCGAATCGCCCTCCGAGAACTCGGCGATAAGTATGGGGGTGAACATCAGCGCGAGCATCAGCAATGGCATCAGTATCGTTGTGATTATAAAACTTTTCTTGGTGACGCGTTCCATATATTCGCGTCCGATGATTATGCCAACTTTTGAGTTCATGATTCTTGGTTTGATGATCCGACAACTGAAATGAATATATCGTTCATGGAGGCCATGGCCGGGTTGAACGAGAGAATATCGACAAGCTCATTGGCCTTTGCGATCAACGGGCGCGTCTCAATCTCCGGTGCAAGCCCAAGATCAAGTTTCATTGCCCCCGAGGGCTGGAGATCAAGGGTGTAGGAAGATATCATAGGCTCCAGTTCCTTGACAAGCCTTGAGGCATCGCCATTGAAAGTCAGCGAATATTTGCCCCGGGTGAAATCGCGGCGTATCTGCTCCACATTGCCGGTCAGCACATTGCGGCCTTTGTTGATCAGGGTTATATTGTCGCAGATCTCCTCCACGGATGCCATATTGTGGGTAGAGAATATGACCGTGGCACCCTCAGACTTCAGACGCAGAATCTCGTCGCGCAACAGATTGGCGTTGATGGGATCGAATCCTGAGAAAGGCTCGTCGAAGATCAACAGCTTTGGCCGGTGCAACACCGTCACTATAAACTGCACTTTCTGAGCCATACCCTTTGACAACTCCTCAACCTTGCGGTTCCACCACTCGGATATACCAAAGCGTTCGAACCATTTTTTCAGCTCGCCGACAGCCTCAGTGCGCGACAAACCTTTCAGCCGGGCAAAAAAGATGGCCTGCTCCCCTACTTTCATTTTCTTGTAGAGACCGCGCTCTTCAGGAAGATAGCCGATGTGAGCCACATCGTCCTGTGTCAGCCGATGTCCGTCGAAAGTAACAGAGCCTGTATCGGGAGCCGTGATGTGGTTTATGATACGGATAAGGGTGGTTTTTCCTGCGCCATTAGGGCCGAGCAAGCCGTAGACCTGTCCCCGGGGGATCTGCAGGGAAACATTGTCGAGCGCACGATGTGAACCGAACGTCTTGCCGACATTTTCCACTTCAAGGATATTATTCATCGTAATTTCTGTTTTGGTTTATTCTGATTCATTAGAGTCGGGAAATGCGGAAAAGTTGCACCTGCGACTCATTTTTTTCGAAAACAGCGGTCGACGATAGCGGCTATCGCGCCGTCGCCGGTCACATTACAAGCCGTGCCGAAGCTATCCATGGCGATATAAAGGGCTATCATCAGCGCATTCTGTGCATCAGAGAATCCGAGGATCGACGAGAGCAGCCCGAGCGAGGCCATGATCGCGCCACCCGGAATACCGGGAGCGGCTATGATCGTCACCCCGAGCATCGCGATAAAATGGGCGAACATTCCGGCATCATAGGGCATACCCTGCATTATCATGATTGCAAGGGCACACGCCACAATCTTCAGCGTTGAGCCTGACATGTGGATCGTGGCACACAACGGGACGGTGAATCCGGCGACATCCTCACTCACCCCCATCCGGATAGCCTGACGCAAAGTCACGGGGATAGTCGCTGCCGACGACTGGGTGCCGAGCGCGGTGAAGTAGGCCGGCATCATGGTCCAGAGCATTTTCAGCGGATTCCGGCGCGAGAAAAACGACGCGATGACGTATTGCAGGAGCAGGATCAGGACATGCATCACAAAGATAATGACAATGATGCTGACAAACGTGCTGAGAATAGCACCTACTTGCCCGGCCACCGTCATGTTCAGGAAAATCCCGAAGATATAGACAGGCAGAAGCGGAATCACCACATTGTTGATCGCCATAGCTACAATTGACCGAAATTCTGAAATTCCACGTCGCAGAGCATCGCCTTTCACATAGGCCGCTCCAAGTCCGACCATGAAAGCCAGCACAAGTGCCGTCATCACGGGCATCAACGGAGGGATCGACATCGTGAAATAGGGATCCACGCCATTGTCGGCCGACAGCATCATCTGATCTGCTCCCGACGACACCATCGACGGGAAAAGCCATGCACCGGTGAAATATGACGAAAATCCGGCAAAAAGAGTGAACGCATAGGCCAATGCGGCAGTGAAAACGAGCATTTTCCCGGCCCTGTTTCCAAGATCGGCGATGGCAGGAGCCACAAAACCGAGAATGATGAGTGGTATCAGGAAGCCGAGAAACTGGCCGAAAACCTCATTGAATGTAGCACAAAGACGAGCAAACCATTCCGGCGAGACATATCCCACAGCCACACCTAAAGCGATAGCGACAATAATCCGTCCGAGCAATCCTATTTTAATTTTTCCGGTCATTACAGAGGGTCTTAAGCAATTATTTTCACAAAGATAGCAGTTTTTTTATCTCCGGATGTAACTTTTCGGGCTGTTATTGCGTCAAAAGGATATAACACCAACAAATATGACACGAAACAAACTAATCCCAGCCCTCGCGGCAATCATTCTCCTCGCCTCCACCTCCTGCCAGAAAGCAATCTCCTATCTTGCTTCCGACGAGTGTAACGCCAAAGGACCGATAGTCACAGAATCACGCACATTGGATCAGGTCAACGGGCTTGTCTCAACCCGAGGCCTCAATGTCATTTACATCCAGAGCGACAGCCTGTCGCTGACCGTAGAGGCACCTCAGGACATCATGGAGTTTATCACGACCAATAACAATGGCGGCACACTGACCGTCGGGTCGACCAAGAACCTCAACGGATGCGCGAGCAAAGTCACCGTAACCGTCAAAGCTCCGGGAATCAACGGATTCGATGCCTCGTCAGGGTCTTCATTATCAATTCCGGAGGCTTACAACCTTCCCGACGGATCGGTAAGAATCACGACTTCGAGTGGTGCAGCGTTCAATGCCGGACAATTCGATGCATCGCAGATATCTCTTTCATCGTCAAGCGGTTCCGCCATCAACATATCCGGCATCAATGCCCGGAAAGTGAACGGATCAAGTTCCAGCGGAGCAGCCATGAGCATTAAAGGCAAGACCGAGAATGTCGGTTTGAGCGCATCAAGCGGCGCTTCAATCTCTGCCGGTGGCCTCCAGTCACAGACAGGATCGGCATCAGCATCCAGCGGTGGCGCAGTCGACTGCAACATACTCAAATCGCCGAGAACCAGTGCCTCAAGCGGCGGTTCCATCAACAACCGATAAAAAAACAGCTTTCATAATAAACACAGATCAAGAGAGGCCGATGCGAGATGCATCGGCCTCTGTTTGCCATATAAAATGTCATGCAGGGGGAAAATTTAACATTCATTAAGCATAGAAACTCTCATTTTATTGCCTATCTTTGCAGAACACACAACAACCAATCACAAGTCACCATGAAAACATTCCTGCAGATCCTGATCCCGGCAATCGCAGTCCTGTATTCAGCGATTCAGGTCAATGCGGCCGCTGACCCAAACATTGTCATCGAACAATTGACCGACCGATATAAACTTGTTTCCGACAAAGAAGGCAAACTTGTCCGGATCGAGGAGTCGTGCGAGACAACATTCAGAGCAAAACGCACGGCAGGTAAAGCCATGGCACTCGCATTCTACAGCGAAGACATCAAGATCACCAAAGCCACCGGCGGCACCGTAGGCTATGACTACGTTGACCGCGACGGCATTTTCTTTGACGACTCAAAACTCTGCTATGTTGCAGTAGAGCTAAAGAAACCGGGAGCCACAGCAAAGGCCACGATCAACAGCACCATACTCAGACCCGAGTTTTTCAGCCGTATCCTGCTTTACGAAAGCTACGACATTGAAAACGCACAATATATTTTCGAGATCCCTACAAATCTCTCCGACCGCTACAAAATCGTGGAGCGCAACGTTCCATCCGGAATGCTGAAACGCACAGAAGAAACCAAAGGCGACAAACTGGTGATCACCTTCTCGGCCACCGGCCTCAAAACTCCGAAACGATTTTCCGACGAGCCATCCCGTTCCCGTTATTATCCACAGCTGCTAATATTGGGACAGTTTGCCAACCCGACTGAGGTCTACAGCTATCTGAGAACATATATTCAGGAAACCGATCCGCAGAATCAGTCTGTTGCAGACAAGACCAGAGAGATCACCGCCGGCTGCACCACCGATGCCGAACGAATAGCCGCCATCACACGATTTGTACACGACAACATACGCTATGTGGCGGTAGAGAACGGGGAGCTCGGACAGCGTCCCGACCTGCCATCGGAAGTGTTGCGCAAATCGTTCGGCGACTGCAAAGGGAGCGCGTCACTGATCAAAGCCATGCTCTGCGCCGCCGGCATAGACGGACGTCTTGTATGGATAGGTACCGACGATGTGGGAAACCGTTATTCCGAATACCCCGTGACATCGGCCGGCAACCACATGATAGCGGCAGCCGTCACCGGCGATTCAATCCTGTTTATCGACGGCACAGCGCGTCAAACGCCGCCATTCAAAGTCCCGTTCGGAATCCAAGGCTGCGAAGGATTGGTGGAAGACGGTCCGGACAAATGCATCGTGGCCACCGTCCCGACATCCTCACCGCTGGAAAACATGAACAAATCAGATCTCAGACTCACCATAGATCCGGACGGCACATTATGTGGCGAGGGCAGCCTGACCATCACCAACGGACTTGCCAACAGCGTCAAATCGCTTATCGAAGACACTGCGCCGGCACAAAGAGCCAACATCTATGCCCGGCTGTTTGAGATCTGCCTGGCCGGCAGCCATGCAGACCAGCCGGAAGTCAATGCCGCTGAATCGGAAATAATCCTCAACGGGAAACTCAGCCTCGGCGGTGCAGTGAAGAAAGTGGGAGATGAAACATACGTCGACATCAATCCATCGGCATATCTCACCAAACTGAAATTTGACACCAAGGAACGTGAATCGCCAGGCTACTACTCCTATCCGATGTCGGATGTCAGCACCCTGACATTCCAGATCCCCGACGGAATGGAAGCATGCTTCCTTCCGGAGCCTGTGGAGATTGAAAACGAATGGCTGAGCGGAAAAATCTCGACGACACTATCACCCGACGACAACACTATTGTCCGTAACTTCTCGATCATTGTGCGCCCCGGCATCATACCCTTAAATGATCTGAAACGCGTCAATGCCGATATAAACAGACTCTCAACGGCCTGCTCCTCAAAGATAGGCATCCGAAACAGCAACTAAAAAACTGTCCTAACAAAATCACTATTCATTATGAGACACTACCGGTTAAACATCCTGCGAACAGCCATTCTACTGATGGCTTCGGGCTTTTTGTTCCAAACAGCCCAAGCCGGGATAGACAAGAAATTTTTTGAAAAAGCAGCCGAGACGGTATGGGGAATGGATCTACCGCAGTTCAATCCCAATGCCGATCTCAGCGACTCCATTTTCCAAAACCAATCGGCCAACTTCATAGCCCGATACATAGGACTGACCGCCGACTATGACAACAGCATCAATCCATCAAAAGGGTCGCAGCCGTCAAATACAACCAAGGCTGTCATGATACGCCGTTCGATGGTTAAACTCAACGATGCCGCAGCAATCGACTACTTCTCCGACTTCACTTTCTATCCGCCGGAAAAGGTTGATTTTCACGGATATGTGGTTTCAAACGTCAAACCTGCATTCGGCGCACGAATCCATAAAGCCGACGGCAAAATTGTTGATATAGACATGAATGAGGCCGTGGAAGTGACAACCGGCAAGAAAAACAAGGTTGAGAAATACAAAATAGCCATACCCGGACTCGTTGTCGGAGATGTTCTTGAATACTTCCACTACACCGACTACTACTGCGAGGAATTCTCGATGCCGGATTTCACCGTCAATTTTCTCGCCAAGTATCCGACACACACTCTGACGCTTGACTGCCGTACCGCTCCCGAGCTGGCTCTTGAATACGGCGCATTCAACGGCGCGCCACGCATTCTGGAATTCCCACGTATAGACAACAAGAACCAACTCTTTATCGAGCTTCAGGATATAGAATCACTGGACGAAGAATTGCCATACTTTGAAGCCGCACGCCAGATGCCATACATGCACATTTTCGTCATAAACCACACATCCCGTCTGGAATTTCACCCCAATGCGCACAGAATGGGCGGCATACGCTACGCGTCAGCACCCTACGTGATGAGCGACGTAGCAGCATCGATCTATAATTCAAAAGTACCCGACAAGATAGTGTCCGAAGCCTGCTCCATGGTAAAAAACTGGAAGAAATCGCATCCCGATGCCACGGAAACAGAGGTAAACGATGCTGCCTGGTATGCAGCGATCGTGGCACTGCACAAGAGCCGCGAATCTATTTCGGACCGCCAACTATCGCTCATCTTCTACAAAGTTCTCGAAAAACTGGACCGCTTGACTGATGCACGAATCGGAGTCACCACCTCACGTGAAGAAGTGCCTATCGACGAAATCCCCAACTACAAATCGGCGGATTATTTCGTAAAAGCCGGCGACCGCTTCTACTTCTGTCGGTCGGGCTTCTCGCAGATTCCAGGTGAACTGCCCCGTGGATATGACTCAGAGAAATATATCCTCTACACAGCGCGTCCGACCAACGAGATGCTTCACACATCCGCACAGTTCGGCAACTTCCCCAAATCGAAAGCCACTGAGAACACCGACGTATCCGCAACGACGGTGACTATCAACCCTGATGATCCGCAGAAGCTTGATGTGACAACAATACGCTCATTGAGCGGAACAGAAAAAAATATAGTTGCAAATGTATTTACATACCGGCAGGGGCTCGACTCTCTGACCACCTTCCTTGGAGAGAAACCGATCAGCAGTAAAGATCTTCCCGACGAGACTGAAGATATAGAGGACAGTCGCGAATCAGCAGAAAAATACGTCCGCAGGATGTGGGCCACAGACGATGCCGAGCTATCCGACTACACAATACTAAAATCCGGTATCGTGCCCACCTCCCCCATTCTCAGCGTCCGCTTCGATGGAGTTGTTGACGGTGCCGTGACAGAAGCCGGCAACAATATGCTGATCAACGTGGGCCGCTTCATCGGCAAGCAATCGCAATTAAAGGGCAACGAGCGTACACGCGATGTGAGCATAGTCCGCCCATCGGCCAAACGCATAGACACTACAATCACGTTTGAGATCCCGGAAGGATATGAGCTTGTGGAAAGCAGTCTCGATGACCTGCGCCGCAGCATGAACACACGCGACGGCAGTTTCAACACAGAAGTCAGCGCCGACGGATCAACAGTGACAATCCGTGTGGTTGAACGCTATCCCCGTTCCATCTCTCCGGCCTCCGCATGGCCCGATCTTGTAGCCATCCAGGATATGGCTCATGAGTTCAATTCCGCAACCTTGGCCATCCGCCGCAAATAATAGGAACAACCGCTAATCGAGTAGGAGGTGAACACTAATCGTAGGTGTTTATCTCCTACTTTCGTGTTTACCGACTTCTCACACCAAGCTTACATTGGATATGTTTCTTGTCACGAAAAAACTGCAACAGCCTGTTGCAGCGTTGCTTTGGAGACACATCAACTATCTCATTACCAATTTTGGGGATTATGAAAATGCCATTCTATATTATTTTGATTTGTTCGGGTCTGTAAACCTAAAGAGTGTTATCGCACTCTATAAGGTACCATAACACTCTTTATGGGGAAAATTGTGGAAATTACATTTCGAAATAATACTTTCTGCTGTCCCAATTGAAGTAATATTTGCAAGGACCACACTTTATGGCATAGGCTTCATGAACTTTCTCATTCCACTTAAACCGAACTACATATTGTCCGCCAGTAACATAAACTTGAACGTTAATATAAGCACCATTTTCGGCGACCGCTTTACCCTCATATGCGCAAGGAATGCCTGGTACGCAGATTTCAGGATCTTCTTGTGCTGCATACGTTTTTGTAACAAAAGTAGCAGTTCCTCCTACAAGGAGTGCCAGAATTAGAAAAATTTTTTTCATACACATTGTGTGATTGGTTGGTCTTACAGTCCTATCGACCATTAGTGATAAAGAAACGTGGACTGATTTACCACATCTCCTATTGACGGTCGTAGGAAACCTTGCGAGTGAGATAAGAAAATAGCAGCCCACGCTATAGCGTGAGAACCGCTTTGTCTATCTCTTACTCGCTTTTGAAAATTTCCTACGTTTTCAATAGTAAGATAAGCAAAACGCTTCTTCGATTAGTTTATTATGTTGTGCCATTCCACTGAATGACGATGCAAATTTAACAATAATATCCGAGAGTACAAAATGTTATAAAACATACTATTAAACCTGCATAGTGATACTGATATATCAGAGATATTCCCCTACCATCTTTGATGGCCTTTACGAGCATTTGTATCAATTTTCTGTAATTGACCATATCAAAGAACTTCTCAAGGTCAAGGTCTATGCATTCATTATTTTAGCCGTCATTTACACCCGTTAGATTATTGCACATGTCGGGCAAATACGCAAGAAAGCCGGCCGATGCAAATT
>OFFG01000013.1_pt1 | contig 172446 bp, 158 predicted proteins | sample 1521331 | NCBI WGS metagenome assembly OFFG01 (sample SAMEA3504129, study PRJEB24116) | mouse gut metagenome | biome: mouse gut; feature: mouse-associated habitat; material: faeces | place: Denmark | collected 2011 | reverse complement strand
CGTATAAATCATATTTTCGGGGCCGGGTTGTTTTCTTTGCTCCTTCCAAATCCTCGCGGATCAGGTTATATTCTTCCCGGCTGATTTCACTTGGATATTGACGCATTTCCCCCAACTCCCGCTTGTTTTTCTCTATTATCTGCCTCCCGCCTCCTTTTGTCAAAAGATTTTAAACAGGCTCTAAGACGCCAGAGCTTCAAATTACAGTTGCACAGAATTATCAGCGCCTTGGCTATGGAACAGAGTTTCTGCAATCCCTTCTTCCATGGTTGTTTCAGAGCTTTGACATACGCTTTTTCGTATATAGGCTCCGAAAAGATAATATTCCAAGCGAAAAAATCGCGTATCGCCTTGATGGGATTTTACAAGAGCCTCATAGCGCCTTGGAGAGGCTAACCCTAAAAACCTATCATATTTACCCGAATTGACAGAGTCTCTGTTTTCTACAAACAAGGGGGGTAGGACTGATGAACTTCAGTCCTACCCCTCTTGACAATAGGAATTTTTATCCCCTGCCTTGGTCAGGTAGGGGCACAAGCATCTTTGATAGTTCCTCCCGCAGCCATTTCATTTGCGCATCGTTGAAAGGCGCACCTTCAGGTTTCTGCCCCGCAGGACCACCCTTGCTTTCATCAACATTTCCCGCTTCTTGGCCAGCCAGGTTGTCAGGTACATCCTCATAAAACACATCTCGAAACGTATTTACTTCATCGGTAAAAAAAGTTTCGAGTTCATGCCATGCCTGGGCTACATGCTTCAGTAGGGATTCTCCTTCCTTGGCCTTTGTCTGGAGCGCCTCTGTCACACTCCCCGAGGATAATTTGGAAATGATGTCAGAAATCGCTTGATATTGGCCGCTCATCCCTAAAACAATTCCATACAAATCGCCCATTGTATATGCATACTCCAAGCTGGGGCGTTTACACTGAGTGAGTTGCTTATGAATCACTTGGAATTCACTGTACAGCTGCTTCATCCCAGATAAAAGCTCATTGAGTGTTGCAATATTCAGCTTGTCAAATGCGTCGCACAGATTTTTCTCTATAGCACTTTCTTCAATATAAGATGCAGTACTCTCCGGAACAACACGGCCGCTATACTCAATCACTAAAACGTGCATAGGCACCCTCCTCTATCGTAACAGTTTCTGTATGTTGGTATATCTTCTTTGCCTATTCTTATTATATGCCTTGAGGTCGCAAACTATAAAAGGAGCACTTTAGTCTACGTAGATAATCACAAATGTAATTCAATATTAAAATATAAAGACATAATTTGGAATCACTACACAAACAGCAGAGCAACTACCTTGAGAAGATAGTTGCTCTGCCATTATTTTAGTAAGGAGATTATATCCATTCTTCCTCGTATCCTTACTCTAAGCTTTTGTAGTAATCTCGAATATACTGTGCCATCAGGGCACGGCGCTTTTCAAGAAAAATCGGATAGTCCCAGATATCCATTCTAATAAACTCCTCTGGAACACAGTTTTCTGCGAGATTCTTCTTCAAATCTTCCTCAGACATTATCCCTCCATAAGCTAGGCCTCCACCGTCGACCTGCTCCACCATCTTCTCCATATATTTGCAGGGAGCTGTATCGCTAATCCGAATGTTGATTTCAGATTGGATATATACATAGTTCGCAATTTGATTGTAATCTTTTCGGTTATTGACGCCATTCTTTTGCAGATATTTCTTGGGGAAGATGTGGTGGATATCTCCACGTTGCTCTATCAGAGATTGAATTGTAATCTGTTCCGACAGAAAGCCTCTGGCCCCACGCTTGACCTGCGCCATCAAGAACACAAGGAAATATGGGCTGCTCGCCACCGAAGTATCCAATTTGGTTACCAGAGTATAGTTCCAGAATGCGTCAGACAGTTCACCCGCTTCAATATTCTTAATGAAGTCAATGGGGTCCTGCTCTGTGAAGCGTTTGATATCATAATCAATTGCAGTCTCCGGCGAGCTGGAGTATCGGCCTGTCAGCATCGAGAGAACTATCCATTTGCGCACTAGCTTCTCAATGAGCGCAGCATCTATCTTCTGGTCTTTCAGTGTTAAGTAGAGGATATACCCGAAATTTAGGACATTTTGAGAGCGGACCAAAGAGGCGTGAACGATGCCAGTAGATTTTACAATCATGATGTAGCGTTTGAAGTTTGTCTCATTGACAAAAGCCTCTACGCCTTGGCGGAGCAGCTTAAAGGATTCCTCCGCAATACTTTCTAAATTTTCTCTTGTTTCAAAATCACGACCGGAGAGGAGACTAACAAGGTCAGCAATTTTCCCTCGTTTAAACTTATGGGTAAAGGATACTCGCAAAACATCAGTGTAGCTTGGAACATAGATATCCTCTGTCTCCTTAACTACCCACTTTATTTTTTGCAATGCATCCGAACTGGCAAAGTCCTTATCGTTGTTCGTAATCATTTCATAGTCAGCGGGCCGGCGCATAAAGTGGCAAAAATAATCAATCATCTTCCGGGTCTCATTACCACCAAATCTGTCATCTGAGGAAATCTTGGACATTGCAAAGTCAGCTTGGGATAACACAACCCCTTGGGAGTTGATTCGGATAAAGATATCCGTTACATCATCAATTGTGAGGACCTGAGACAATTCTATGACGCCAAGGTTGATGTTATAGATGGACTTTAACTTAGCCAAGGTCTCATCTAATTTTTCCTCCATATCAACCAAGCCGTTTCGCTCGCCGTACTGCTTAATAAACTTATACTGAGAAAAATCAGAGAAGACAGCAGATACATCGGAAATCCATTTGGAATCCTTCTCTATCGCCGGATTACAGACTTCAAACCCCTCAGTTTGAGGGTTAAATGCTATCTTAATTCGCTTTTTCTCATAATTTGCATCAATAACCATTTGACCAGCAATGGCGGCCTGCAATGCAGTGACCCGCTGTTGGCCATCTATCAAAATCTTTTTGCCTGTGGAAACAGTGCCATCTTTTAGGCGGATATCAGGGTTCTTCCACACAATTATGTACCCAACAGGGAATCCCTTATATAAGGAGTCCAGCAGGTCACGAACTTTAGGAGAATCCCACACAAAAGGCCTCTGGATTTCTGGAATTGCAATCTCTCCGGATTTAATCCAACTGATAATGCTCTCAACCGATGTACTATAAACATTGAATTGTGCCATAGTATTCCTCCTTAATATCAGCTGACAACAAATCAGCTTATTTAGAGTCCTAGTTTAAACTATATATTTACTCAACTCCGAGGGCCTTAAAAACAGCATCTTCCGCACTCTGATAGGGAATCAGCTGAAATGCACTCATTAACTCGGGTGGTACTGTTGCAAAATCAACGAAGGAGGTACTGGGGAGCAAGACTTTTTTAGCTCCGCTATCGAGACAAATCTGAAGGGCATTTGCCAACTCATCTACTTTCATCATGGTCCCACTAATACTGATTTCTCCCAATACAACCAGAGAACCTTGCGTCGGTTTTCCTAATGCGATGGAACATAGCGCAATCAACGTCGGGAGTGCCAACCTTCCTGTCATCCCAATGCCCTGCAAATCCTGATAATTGATAATGTAATCCTTTGTTGTTGTACTAATAGACCCGCTGATACGGTTACTATTCGCCTTCAAAAAATTGAAAGCGGTATTTGTCGCTTCTCTTGCATCGCGGTCCGAGCCAATTCCAGTACGCTCAAACTTACCATTTCCAGGCAGCATTTGACTTTCCAGGCAAAACACGCCAATCATTCCAGATTTGCCGCGTGATACAGTATAGATATGCCCAGGATTGCACATTCCCTCCGGTATCAATTTACCTCCACCTTGCTCTGGGACGGAGACATAGTGTTCCGACATATCTTCCAGGTCAATATAGGAGAAGTTCACATCATAGAACTCCATCCCACCCAGCTTCTTCAACTGTTCCTTGACACGTCGGCGCATTTCCAGGGAAATTCTCAGAACCTCTTCCAATTGCTCCTTTGAAAACTCTCCATCTGGATACAGCAGCTTCAGATAGCCGTCAATCATCTTCCGAACTGCAATCGTGTCTCGCTGATTCAAATTTCGCCCAAGCCTAAAATATCGGTCCAGCGTGTCCCCATACTGCTCTTTGCGCAGCTCTCGGATAAACTCTGCCATGTAGTCAGTAATAAAACCGTAATCGTTCGTAAAATGTTCAGGCCGGAACTTTGGGATTTCCCAGCCGGGTAAATAGCAGTGCATTCGGTCCAAAAAAGCTGTATCTGTACCCATCTCGAGGGGGAAGGGGTCAAATAGGCTGGAGGTCTTTAAGAGAACATCCACACTCTGATTGATATTGCCCACGAAAACCATAGAAGCAGATGCAGCCTTTTCCTCTTTCCCGCGTGCAAAGGACCCTGATGCCATATAGTCCTTCATAATTTGGACGCCATCCTTATCTTTGAAGCGGATGCCAGCGACCTCATCAAAGGCGACACAATCCCATAGGCCAACCAACCCAACTGTTTTACGCCCCATATTATAAAAGAGGTTGGCCACTGTAGTTTGCCCGCCAGAAATCAGGATGCTATTCGGCGAAATTTCTTTGTACAGATGCGATTTTCCTGTGCTACGTGGGCCAAGCTCACACAGATTAAAGTTATTCTCCACCAATGGAATCATTCGTGTCAGCAAAAGCCACTTCTCACGCTCATTCAAAACATCTGGCTCCATACCGACGGACCGCAATAGCACATCCAGCCATTCCTCTTCGCTGAATGCCTTCCGGCCCTTCTTCAGCTCTTCCATTTCAATGTGCGGCATCTGGATTGGTGTCAACTTTCGGATTTGGATTGGTGTCCCGTTGTTCTTCTCCTCTTCAATAAATTCATAGTCCAACTGCACGATACACCAAATACCACCACAGAGAAGGCGGTCATATTTCTCTGGATATTCATCTGCCAGGGGAATATGACTCACACCCAAGTTAGAAAACTCTGCAACATAGGTGTCCCGTTTCATATCCAGCCGGGCGGTAATCATATCGATGACGGTATGGCTTCCATGGCTGCGCAATTTGGAGAGAATCTTCTGCGCCTCGTCCGGCCGAACAAAATTATCCGCTAAAATGCGTTTGACATTTTGGACCCCTTTTTCGATGACTTCTTCATCATCGGAGCTACAGTACTGACCAAGCAGAAATTCCAGGACATATACAGGGACATTGGCCCCTTCTTTGATTTTCTTTGTCAGGTCCTTGCGAACAATCTTCCCATCAAAATTCGCACGAAGCTTGTCCTTTATGATTTCGCGGGTATTTCCACCCATTTCGAGTGCCTCCATACCGCTACCTCCTCATACCGCAATTAGCCGAAGAAATTAAATTCATCCACTGCAAAGGCGATATCAATCTGAAATTCCTCACGCACCGGCATCTGCAGCCCAGATTCATCTGCAATGACCAAATAATAGCTCTCCTGACTGCTATATTTCTGTGAACGCAGATTAAAGCTGCATCGAAACGTCCTGTCCTGCCCGTTCTCGCTGGTCTTATCCGCTATAATCTTGCAAGTATCGCTTATCTGCTTTCCATTAGAATCAGTAAAGTATATTAGATAAGTTGCCTGCTCACGATTATCTCCAACAGGCTCCTTCTGATAAAAACTCAGAGAGAATATCATGTTGCTGATTTTCTTGCTGGCAGAGAGAAGGTTCAGCGTAACAGGTTTGGTATCAATTTTGTCTCGATTCCTCTGATAGGCCTTGGTCGCCGTCCGGAGATGCTGATACTCAACAATCGGGACAACCATCTCCTGCAGACTGATGCCACCATGCACAAAGTTCAAGCCGCCGCCCTTTTTCTTAATCCGGACATTTCCTCTCGGCGCGAATGCATTAAAATCACTCTGGCCATCCAGGAATTTTACAGGCAGCAGGTACTCCGGATTAGCGCCCTTCCGAGTAATTAGGTAGCGGCGGTCAATTTCCACGTCCTGCTCACTGGGCGTCGTTTTATCCACCTTATCATCTTCCGATAAGGGGCTATAAGTATACAGAAATCCGTGGTCTGCTGTAATAATAATATTAGTACCGCCAAACTCATTTACAATGATACGAACCAGATTTTTTATATCAGAAATTGCCTCATCACAAGCGGGGAACACCGCACTGTCAGAAGTATGACTAGCTATATCCACCTTGTCATGATAGATATAGACAACTTCCATACCTTTGACAAGTGCTTGCCGTTCTGCCCGCTTCAATCCGATGATATTATCATATTTTAACGCCACGCTGGCCTTATTGGCCAGCTTTAAAATTTTATCCCGGTTTCCAGCATCTGTGGTTTGTCCATCTACTAAAACACTGAGCAAACCACTGCTCTTTTCTGCGGCGACAAGTTCACGGTGGGGGAGGAGGGCTGCCATTCCAAACTTGGTCACTGTTGGGAATATTGCTTGACAACTGTTTAGCTCCACTTTGCTCTGCGTCTCTCTACGAAGCTGTGCTGCCAAAGAAGCTGCTACCTCATAACGAAACGCGTCTGAAATAATTACATAGGTACGATTCGTTCCAGGCTTCACCTTGCTGCGGTAGAAGTCCATCTGCTGTGGCACTTCAAGGATTCGGCCGAACTGTTCCAAATTCTCGGCACTGGCGCCCGACCAATTCTCTCCCAGCAGTCCAACAAACCAGTGGGAATACAATCCCTCTACTTTTTCCGTTACATGCTTGAATAGGTCATCCAGCAGCGGATTGGACACCTTCAGACATTTTTGAAAACATAAATGGAATTGACGATAGAAGGTATCCATCCGATAATAATCGGTCGTATATTCCTTCCATATCTTTGCTGGCTCCACAGTATGAAATCCATCTGCGTGTTCCAGAAAAAAGGCCTGCATATTGGCCACCTGTAAAATACCCTCATAATAGCAGGAGACATCCTCATACCATGCCATTGTCCGTCGTTTCTCAACAGTCGCCTTGATGACATCTACCTTAATAATATGGTCCCTAATTTCTGTCATCAGAGCGGTCAGAATACACTCATCAATGCAGGGGAAACATTCTGTGCCGACTAACGCCTCCACTGGCAGCTTACTGAAGCGTTGGTACAGTCGCGCTCCATCCTCCACATACCTGGCCACCTCATACAGCTGGCGGCTATCTTCTCCATGTATCCAATCAGAAACGAGTTCATAGCAATACGCCTGATGGGGTATCGAGATGTAGGCATCCAGGCCGGCCAGGTCATCCAGATGCAGGGTCCCGGTTGCGGCTGTCAACAACATGTGCATCGCTAATCGACCTAGATTGGAGTCATCGCCTTCGTTATAGCCGGTAGCTTGACTGACCATCGCCCAAAAAGCTGTATCAGCTCCATAAGTCACAAAGCTCTGATAGATATCATTTGTTTCAATATCCAATCCTGCTCGAATAACAGTATGGACAATGCTGTTGGCCTGAATATCATTATTACCGCAGAGCGCTGCCATTACAGCTAAATGCATCTGGGCCGCTGTGGTAATATTAGATTTAATTGATGCAACTTTAGACCTGCGCTCTTTGGCGTCAAAGAATGCCTGGTAGTTCTTGACCTGCTTTCGAATGATGGGTGTCGATGTCAGTCCCATTTCATCTATCCAAATGGATACCAAGTCCGCCCGGAACTCCTCACTGTAGAGCTGAACATTGATAAGCCAGTTGTCATCGTCTTTCTGGAAGGATAGGGGAGAGTAGACCAGAAAATTCGAGCTGAGGTCATCTGCACAGAGCAGTTTCTTTACTGCAAAGGTATTGCTGCCCGTCAGTCTCACTATCTTTGCGTTATCCAATTGAAGGCCATCCAGCTTTTCTTCAAACTCCCGGTCCTCGTCATACCAGAAGATGATGCGGCGCTTATAGAATTCTTTCAGCGGCTCTAAAAAACGTCGGTTTAATTCTCTTGAAATGTTGTCTACATCCATAGTTATGTACCACCTGACGTAACGGGTTTAATCGGATAGATACCATAGATTGGGTTATCGTTCCACTCCTGTATATTAACAACCGCCACTTCATCAATTAGAGGCTCCAAGACACCCATATCTGTCTGAAGCCGAAATGGGAGCTGTTTTTTCATTCGGTTCCTCAAAAGCTTTCTTGAAGTAGAGTCACCCTTCGGATATTCCACAACAAAAATATACTTTGTTGTCTTCATCTTATTACGCAAGCGAAGATAATGCAGCGTGTCGTAATATTTTCTAATAAGCGTATCAAATTTCTTCTCATTAAAAGGATTGTATTCATCCTCTACTTTAACATGTGCTAAGGCTTCTGGCACATTGGCATTCTTATACTCTACTAAAAAGATATGGTCCTCCGTCTCTATCAAGAAATCTGTATCACAGAGACGCGACAATTTGCTCTGGTGATAAAGCTTGTGAACCTCATCAGTCGCCCACACCGCTTCGGTGCAATCAATGCCATATTTTCCTTTTTCTTCTATCAGAATGTTTGGCATACGCTACCTCTCTATTCCATATCGTAAATTTCATCCAGAAGCTGATTAAATGCAACTATGATGGTATTATTCTTTAAGTCTCCAAATTTTTCTCCAGATTCATATTGAACGACGCCTTCCCGAGCACGAGAAAGGGAGTGGAACAATACGCTATCGTTCTGTTGCTTCTTTACTTCAAAGTAACTAGCCAGCATATAGTCATGAGTTGAGACAAAAATTTGGATACCTCGGCGTTGTAACGCAAACAATATTTCAACAATATGTGGAATATAGGAGGGGTTGATATTGGCTTCCGGCTCATCCCATAACAGGACAGACCCCTTCTTTAACGCTCCATTCTTTACCAACTGCCAAAGGAGCGCCATCTTTCGGATGCCTTCTGCCACCAAGTTAAATTCCTGTCTGAATTTCCCTTTTTTAAGGTAGAATTCATCTTTCTTGCTATCATAAATAACAGTTCCATCCGTCATGGATTCAATATCTTTCAATATAAAATCAGAATTGTCAGTATACTCATCTTTGGAGACATCGACTTTAGCCGCATCGATGATGTCGAGATAAGTCTCATCAAAACGAACGTTATTCTTCCCCACCGCCGCACTCAAGTTATAGCTATTGGAAAGAATCTCTTTCGCTGGGATAAAAATACTGCTCGTACCCATCCCAGAAAACGCATCTTCCCAGGTAGCACCGCCTGTTACTTCTGCATCCCATTTCTTTGTTTTACTGTTAAACACAGTTTTTAACACCTTATCCTGACCAATACCCTGTTCAGCAGCTACAATCCTAATTGATGCACTTTCCCCAACTACACCCCGAGTAACAAGCCGTGAAATCTTATAATCATCAGGAAGCATCGTCATTACCAGCTTATGGGGAAACGATACTTTGGGGTCAGCACTCTGGCAAGCGGAGTAAAGGCTTTTCATTACATGCGTTTTACCAGCACCATTTTCGCCAATAAGCACATTGATACCATGGGTAAAACTAATTGTCTGCTTCTCAAATACCGTAAAATTTTCGTAGGTAACCTTTTTAATAAACATATTTTCAACCTCTTCCTATATTGGAGAAAGTTTCTAACCATGGGTATCCTAAACTCAGATGCCCCCTTTTATTATATCCGAAATATCTATTTTTCTCTATCCTCTAAACATATTTATCAAAGATTTGAAGTTATTTCAGAGGTAGATGCCTTAACCCTCTTTTCCGCTTCCGCACCCTTTCGCTTCCGCTCTTATTGCCGCAAAAGTGTAAAAATACCACTTATTTGGACCGATTGAGAACAAAACCCAATCCAATACCGCAAACTCCGCCAACAATATGCATTAAGTTAGCAACATTATCCTGAATAAAGAAAATTGAGTACAACTCTTGGCCAAGGTACATCACCGCAACGAGTATAAGGGTAATGGGAATTGTCCCGGCCTTTGCCCCTGACAATGAAGACAGCATGATAAGCATAAACACTATGCCGCTGGCACCTAGCAACATACTGCCAGGGAAAAGGATAAACTGTAGCATGCCTGATATCACTGCAGTTGCCAGGATACCACTTATCAACGTCTTACTTCCGTACAGCTCTTCAAGCGGTGGCCCGACCACCAGGAGCAACAGCATGTTATTGAAAAAATGTGTTATACTGGCATGGCCAAAGACATGTCCAAAGAACCGAACATAGGTAAATGGGTCCGTCAAGGACGCTCTGTACGCAGAAAATAGTACCGTCGTTGTCGTCCCATTCGTGATGGTCCCAAGAATGAGGGCAGCCAATGAGATAAAGAAAAAGGTGAGCACAACAGGGGAATTAAATTGCAATTTCTTCATAGTTACACCCTATTACTTGATTTTTGCCAGCACATCCTGGAACTTGGCATAGTTGACCTTGACGCCATCATCCAAGTCAATACTTATCATCTGGTCGGCCAGATGGTGGATTTCCTCTTCGTAAACTCGGATTTCTTCGGCCTGCTCCTGAAGCTTTTTCAACTGCTTGGACAGCTTCACCCGTTCGCCAGTGGCGGCATTTTCCATCCGCTTTTCCAGGTCTGCAATCGCAGTGCGGTACCGGCTCTGCTGCTCATGGACATAGTCAGTGCGGATACGAGCAATCGTATCGGGCTGATACCTATGCATGTAAATGAGGCACTTAAAGCCGTTTTTCTTACCAGAATCAAACATCCAGTAAATGGGCCGCTTCTGGTAGAGCTTCAAGTGGTCTGAATAGAAGCCATTCATGAAGTAGTTGCGGATGACATCCTTGGGCTGACCCTTGCCACCCAGAGCATCGGCGATATACTTCAGATTCTCTTCCAGGGTCTCATCCCCGAAAACTACGCGGACAAACTCCACAAAACGGCCAACGATGTCATCTTTAAAATACTCGTCATCGCAAACGGGTATGACGTTATCCTTGTCGGCAGGGAAGAGGGAGTACCTCTCCGCATCCCATTCTCCGCCGGCATAGGCCAATCCGGGCCTCCCAAGGTCGTATCTGCCGAACATACAGCCCACAGCGTAGGAAATCAGCGACCGAATGTCCCGCCCCAGGTCCGCACGGCGCACCGTCACATCTTTTTCCTCTACTTCAGGCGTCAACTCGCTTTGCAATCCGTATATGTCAATAAAGATGCGGTTGAGCTCCTCTTCGTTGGCCTTGAGCCGCTGGAACCGGTCCTCGAAATCCTGCGCTACATATTGGTACACATACTCAATTGTTGTGGGGCCGTCATCGTTCCAGTGGAAGCGGCTAAGTGCTTTGCGGACAATGGGGTGCTGCTCAAAGTCCCAGGAGGTTTCAAAGGAGTCCCAGTCAGTGCGTGAAATAAAAATATTTTGCAATGTAATTTCAGTTACATGACTAGTCAGTTCTGTCACAACAACCGGCACTGTTTTTATATGTCCAACTTCATAATTTAGAGAGGGGGATACAAATTGAGCAAAAGCACCAGTCACTTTGCTATTTAAAAGCGCAAGTATATAGAATCTTAGTTCATCATCTACAAAAGCGCAGTAACCTCCTGAGCCAAATAATGCTCCTTTTTCTTGCCAACGCACGGAAAATCCACCAGATGTAAGTGCCGACCAAGTTAGACCTTCCTGGAAGTAAAACTGTGTATTCTGAATTGTTCGAGATGAACATTTATAAATTGACATAGCGTAATCTTTTATTTCTTTCCCATCGTTTTCATAGTTTATAACCCATTCTAAATTTCCGTACCACCTTCTAAAGCTACCGCCTTTACTCATCGGAAACCATTTTCTGTTTATTTGACACCGTTCTTGCAAACTTCCTTTATTAACATCAATTTCGAACCAAAGTTTAAGAAATCTATCATTATCCGATGTGGCAAGCCCATGTCTAGGTTGTGCCACATTATCCATGTTAGGATTTAAGTAGGCATTGAGAGCTTTTTCTGAGGCCCAATACGCCACTGGCGCCCCCGGGATTTTTGAGAAATTTTCCTGTTGAGAAATAAACTTCCCCCGACCTTCAAAAAATCGTTGTTCCCTTAGTTCAATTGTCTCAACTTCAACCTGTTTCTCAAATAAACGGTGGTAAGTTCCTTGATACCCTGAAATATGTCCTTTGCCAATAACAAATGTTGTCGTCCCAAAGTCAGAGCCAAATATTCCTCGACCGGGATGGACCATATTGATAAATGTATTATTAGCAATAAGGTTTTTTCTCAACTTTTCATAGCTAGAAAGGAACATCCACACAGGAATATTTATCATGGCCATATAGTCGCTGCACATTCCTATAGCCTGTTCCATACACACTGTACTCATATCTGATTTTGTAGCCGGATAATCCATTTTAACAAAATCAGACAGTTTGGGACTCATACCAGAAGCCCCCATATATGGTGGATTCGTTGCCACAACATTATATGTCTGTGACAAAAGGTGCGCTTGCCAGGCCAAGGCAGTAACAGTATCCTTTGCTCCCGTATACCACCCAATCATCATAACATTTTCAAGGGTAGCCTCCGCTGACAACTCCCAAGCATTCAAAAATCCAAGATAATCGCGTGGCTCAACCTTCAAAATAGACCCATATTCCTTGGCATCCCTAAACACCTCGAGCAAATACCGCAGCGTATCTCTGTGCTGTTCCTCTAACAAAAATTCGCCGAACTCTTCGTCATACCGGATTTCATTACTCTCTTGGATAGCATAAACGTGCGGCTGCACACCCCGCTTAAAGAACCTACCGTCATACTGCCGGCCCTTCATCATCACAGAGAAGTAGGCCAGCTGGGCGGCACGGTCATCGATATCCAGACCATATAGGTTTTTCTCGACAATGCGCCGGGCAGCATCTCTGGAACTCCAACCCTGTGCTAGGTAGATATCCATAAAAACATCAAAAGCATAGACTAAAATGTGGCCACTGCCCATACACGGGTCTATAAAAGTCGTGTCAATAAAGGGCTCCACTTCACCAGAGCCATATTTGTTGTGTTCCATAGCACGGAGCTCCGCTTCAACTTCCGGAGTTTGCTCTGCATCATCTATGTAGTACCTCCATTTTTCTTTGAACTGCTCAATCTTAGTCTTTTCTTCATCCGACCAAACGTCGTACTTCAAATTATTGATAACGACACGACCCAGAGAGTTCTCCACCATATATCGGACAATCCAATCCGGTGTAAACAGCTGCGTGGCTGCCGGGATATTCTCTTTTGTGATTTTAACATTCTTTTTCAGGGCGGCGAAAACGTCGTCCTTTTTTTCGCTGTTATAGTACTGGTACAGCCAGCCGATAATCTGTACCTGGTCCTTCCAATCCTCCTCTGGGATGAGCGCCACCATCTGCTCTACAACGCTACCGTCCCGCAGCAGGTTGTCAGGGAAGAGGAGCTCTGTGAAATCCTCGATTTTCTGGAACATCCCTGGCAAAATAGCGCTCAAAGCGTTGCATTGGGTAATGACCAGGTTCTTGAACAGTTCATCGTCCTGGTTGCCATTCTTCAGAGCGTAGACCTTCTCCATATCCAGGCCATCCAGCTCCAGATTTATGGCCTCGGAAAGAATCTGCGGCTTAAAAGCGTTACTGTCATCCGTAAATACCCGCACACGGCTGGGCAAATACCCATTGACCTCCATAAAACGCAGAGCGGAAAAGCGGTTAAACCATGTATAGGCGACCTCTTCCATCACCGTCTGGTAGCCTTTATGGTTAACTCTCATAATCAGGGCCTGACGCTGTTTCTTTTCTGTGGGAGTCAGCACCTGACCATGCACACTGTCCGCCCTCGGGTCACCGCAGTCGTTCTCAGTAATACCATAAATCGCTGCCCTCTGAGATATGCGAGAAATGAGCTCTCGGCGTGCCCACACTGCGTATTTTTTTATCGCATTCTTATCCATAGTCGATTACCCTCGCTTTCCTACGATATTGGCGCCTGACTCCATCTCTCTCGCAACGGATGCTCTAATTTGTATTAGTGAGACATCTAATTTCCCAGTTACACGCTTCCCATCTATAGAATAAGCAATTACTTTACAATAGGAAAAATCCAACTGCTTGCAATGCCATTCAAGGCTTTCGCTTTCCTGCTCCATAAGTGTGTACGTTATGCTTTGGTAGGGGAGAATACGACTATCCTCCCCAGAAGGCCTACAATCAACCAACAGTTTTCTTTTATGGCATAATTCGAAATAGTCCAGGATGAAAGGCGTTTGACCTACATTATATATCTCAATTCCATAATCTGAAGCACTGGTCTTTGTCCGAAGCTCTTTTTCTATCAGTTCATCTTGCGACGTATTACAGAGGCTAAAGCACAACCTAGGCCGAGCCTGTCGGGCGGAGCTAACCTGATTCAAAAACCAGCCAATAAACACACCCAACAAGGTAAACAATCCATTACAAATCAATTCAAACATCTAAGATTCTCCAGTACATACAGCACAAATTATTTCAGCTGAATACCATCGCAATTTCTCAGTAATATCTTTAGCTGCTCTCGAACCTTCTCTACATAGGCATCAATATCCGACTCACTCTCCAACCGCTTAGCAGGGAAAACGATTTGCCGGTTATACGGCTTTATAATTTTCTTTGGGGGAGGGGAGAGGGCAGGCTCATCTTTTACCACAGGCGGTGTCTCCTTTACTGGAGTCAGAAGCGCCTCAATACGCTCACACACCAAGTCCTTTCGTTGAAGCATTTGGGGCACCAAACTATCCAGCAAAGCCAAGCTCTTATACTCATTGATATCCTGCTTCTTCTGCTCATAATAGGCATCTGCCTTCTCTACCTCATTCTTGACCGAGTAACTATCACCAGCCGCCTGATGAATGGCCGCCCTGCATTGAATGAGAACTTCCATAACCTCATCTCGTTTAGCTGCCAAGAGCCGGTCGTGGCCATCATGGACTGTCTTCATCAGGGCCGTCAATCCTGGAATCTTTTTATAGTCGAATCCACCTTGGATGCCTGTAATCAGGCGGATTTTATTCAGAGCATCATTGGCCTCTTTTTCATGTGACATATAGTCCAACTCATTACGCAAGCTCTCTTCCAGTTGGGCTGCCACATCAAATATCTGGACCTGGTTTTTGAAGAAGTCCTCCACATCCTGAAGCTCCTCCTTACATTCAAACAGCTTGTCCTCGTCATTTAAGACCCGGTCAATCAGTGCAATATTATCTTTCTGCTGTAGTAAAAGCCCATTCAACAGCTGAATTGCCTGAGAAATCTTGCCACGGTCCGGATACTTGCGGCCAGATTCATATCGGGCATCCAGATTTTCATAGTGCTTCTTTTGCTCTGTAAACTTCTCAACGGTAAATGCAACCAACCGGTCCTCATCACTCGGGACATCCATTACATCAAAATATTCCCGAAGCAGCTCTCTTACCCGCTTCATCTTAACAGCTGTAACAACCTGACGCTTAGAAATGCTGGTCTTCCCAATTTCACTCCGTTTCCGCAACATATCCGGTAATTTAGGATTATTTGGTTGAATTGTCGCACCAGCGTACTTAATTGTAACCTTCTGCTGAGAAATCAGCATCGCTACTACGGCCGCAATATCTATTTCCCGCCAGCCGTAGGGAATTGCCTGATAGCGGCTCTGAACGTCTGCCATAGAGGTAGGTAACCTCATCCTATCCTGCACAATCAAATACTCTTCCATCTTAGCCGCAGCGTCCCGATTCGGTTCCGCCCCAGGAATCATTGTCTTCTCCCCGGAAAGAATAGCTAAGATATCTGCATCGCTCTCCGCATTCTCTGCAATCAGGTCAAGTTCACTATATACATGAGACACCAGATATTCCAAGGCCTGGTCAATCTTAGACTTAGCATCACCGCCCTTAATCTCTACATGCTCACCATCCACATAGTAGGTCCCCGCCACAATCGCCTTTTTCAGTTCCTCCATCGCCGTCAGCTCACATTTGCTCGCTTCCTCCTGCTGATTCCGAATAATATCCTGAACCGACTTGGGTAACTGAGCAACATTGCGCTGTTTCACATACTTTCGGATTTTCATGGCGCTTTCCAAGGATTCATAATATGGAAGCTCAGAAAGCACTACGATAGCCTGCCCCTTGGAATCCGCCATGAGGCGCAGCTCAGATTTTTCAACCGCATCCGTGGCCACCGTCAGAAATCTTAACCGCATACCACCAGTTGCGGCACCTACTTCCTTACCATCTACCATCTGGTCAAAGGGAAAGTCATACCTACTGTAGCGATATTTCTTCGTCGTGTAAACATCGCCAAAAATCATATGACCAATACGCTCAACAATGGCCGCAGTATCTACAGACGTATTTCTAATCTCCCTTTGAATATCCTGTTCCTCATCTGTCAGGAAATTATAGGTTTCACCCGTCCGCCCAATGTAATTCTGACTTAACAAACGATTCAGGGAGCCTCTGACCTTTTCCCTCAGTGCAATTTTCTCTAAACGAATATCATCCGCCATCAAAATAACAATATTATCAACATTTGCGGGGATATCATCCACATAACGAATCAAATACAGCAATTTCAGAATATCTACATCCTGATGCTCAATACCTGCCCCACTTTCAGCCGCTTTCTGGCACCGCTCAATCACACGACGGATGGAGCTATCCAGAAACGTATGTACTGTATCATAAAACCGGAAAAAGGGAACCAGGGCATACTCATCCTTCTCTTGTACCTTCTGCGTCGCCTCCTGGAATCCAGATAACATAGACCGTTCGCCACCAGACAGATGCTTCCCCGAATTGCCATGCTTACGAATCTCTGCAAAGACCTTCTGCATAATAATAAACTGATATGGAACAAAGGGGAAATTAACCGCAAATTCACCTGGCCCACTATAGCCCTTGATATCAAGAATCGAATCCGTAAAGCTGAATAGATTTCTCAGAACAGAATCATTCTCACCATATAGAACCTCCAGCTGGGAGGCCACCTCCGGCTTCTTTTTAAGGATACGTTTCTGGATAACTTCATCCACCGAAGAGGAGGAGAGGCTTAGCCTCGTCTTAAAACGGGCCTGAATACGAGAAAATTCATCCGCACGAACCTTAATGATTTCGTCGATGGCCTCCTGTCCCGTACACATAATCCAGACCTTACCCTTACATTCGCTTCCAATCTTCTCCGCCAAAGACTGTAAATTCAAAAGCATATCAGTGTCAGTACCAACATACTGGCCAACTTCATCCGCCAGAAACACCAAGCGAAAATTATCCGGCTTACCTTTAATATAGGAATTGATATCTTCGACCAAACGGGCAATGGAAAACTCAACAGCAGTCTTATCATGAAACCACCGCTGCGCATCATCCTCACTCATATCCAAAACTTCCATCAAAGTGGGAACAATAAACTTACCATTAAAAGCAAACGCCTTTCGCTGGTCCACCCAGGGTTTTCCCTTCTTCTCCTCAAATACCCGTCGAAACTCTTCCGTTTTGCCCAGCTGAGCAATATACTGCTCCAACATCGCAACTTTCAAGTTCTCACCATAAAAACCCAGATGTCCATAAAACATCTTGGCAAAAACTCGTAGCACAGCTGTCTTGTCCTTATTAATAGACCCTTCAATATCAATATTAAAGAGAATCGTCTCTGTCTCACCCTGTGTCACTCTATCAATCATCATAAAAGTACCAGGGTCATCCTCAAATTTCCGTCGAAACATCTCAACGGTAGAAACATCGCCAATGCGTCTGTTTGCCAAGATATACGATAGAATCTTTAAAAAGTGCGATTTACCACTACCAAAGAAGCCAGATATCCAAACACCGATATCATCCGTCGGATTATCAAAAGCTTCACTATAATAATTAAAAAAGCTAATAAAATGCTTCTTTAACTCCTTTGTAATAACATACTCACGCACTTCTTGCTCAATGACATCCGCTGTATCCTGGTCTACCTTAATAACTCCATTAATAGACCTATTAATATCCTCCGCAAACATATCCCGAATCATCACAACAAACGCCCCCTCAAATCACATTGAATGCCCGGTAATAATCGCTAGGCTGTAGCCGTCCAAACAACCGCAATTGATGCCCATCAAACTCACCAGGATACATCACCAAAATCGGAACATCAGAAAAATACGGCTGCAAAGCTTCCAGCAAAGTATGAACCCGCATAAAGGGAAACACATCTCCAACCCCAGTCAGCAGCAAAACATCCCCCATCTCGTGCGGACTATACTGAATCTTCTCTATAAATTCGCCCTCGCCCACCGCAGAGTGCAGCTGCTCCAATAAAAATATACTACCATCGGTATCTTCCATCTCAGGAACTGCATCCAAAATATCTAGGTCTGCACAAACATCTAAAAACACACGATAAAGATTACATTCAATCAATCGACAACCAATCGACTGGTCAGACATTAAACGACTCAAAAACTGCTGTACCACCAATTCCTCCGACGCCTCATAGCAAAAAATACGAATATTAACCTCATTACTCAACCCTTTGCCCCGCAGAAAATCAGACGTCTGAATTAACGCTTTCAAATTATCCAAACGCTCACTCAAATTACCCACCCAGTCCACCTCCTAAGAAAAGCAATTAAAAGCCGGCAATACCATAACATCACCATTACTACGTATTACATTCTCCAAAAGAGCGCTAAGTAAAACCGGATTCAAATGGTCCGCCTTTATACTATCAAGATAACAATTCTCAACCAAAACCCGAGCAAGCACCTGCTTCAACTTCGTTATTGTCGACTCGCTCCACGTTGCAACCCAATCATCCTGCTCTTGTAACCGCAAGAAAAAAACATTTAAATCACTCTTCCCAAAAGAAATATCCTGCAAACGATACTTCTCACCAACCACCGTTATCATAAAATCCCAAACTACCCGGTACTGCTTCATCATCGCATATAAACAAATCTGCTTCGACACCTCGGAGGGCTGAACAGCCAAAGCCCGCACAAGCGACTCATCTCCCAAAGCAGACAAACGCCGGAGACAACCATGCGCCATCTTGCGAACCGACCGCTCCGTCGGATACTGAAACAAATTCTCCGCCGCCACCCGGTCAACTACCTCTCCAGCCTCCAGTCCTTCACAAAGCAACTTAGCCGTAACTCGCATCTCATAAAACAAAAACTGTTCCCTGGTAAAAGCAGCACTATACGGACTCAATTCCCTCATCTGCATATCCGACTTCTGCTGCATACAACAACCTCCTCAAAATTACAAAACTCCAATATACAGAATACCACAACCCACTTAACTTTACCAGCCAAACCCCAAAAAACAAAAAATAAAACGTGGCGGCCAGGGGAGAGTGGCCCCCGGCGTGGCGGCCAGGGGAGAGTGGCCCCCAACATGACAACCAAGAAAAACAACCCTCTCCATACAAACCACCCTAAAACCTGCCCCTAAAAAACAATCATATATAGGGCTATTTTTCGGATTTTTGTCCGCTTCGCTTTTTTGAAACAATCCTCCGCACCGTTCTATCGCTACATCCAAGTTGTTTGGCGACTTCCTGCTCGGTTTTACCTTCATTGAGCATCTGAATCACTCTTCGTTCCTTCTCTTGCCTAGGTGATACTCCTGCTGCCCGCAATATCGCCGTCACCGTGTCCTCGCTGATTCCTAATTGCTGTGCAATGAATTTCCCGGTTTGGCCAGCTGCTGACATATCTATGATTTTTCTATTCCGGTCGTCTTTAGCCAACTTACGGGATTGCTGTCTGCTCGGGTGCGTCGATAACCTGGTCATCGGTTCAAATGGCCCGATAGGGGAGTAGAGCCCTATTTTCATCTGCTCTTCTGGGGTAATGCCTAAAAACTCAACCATCTTTTCATTCGAATACCGATATCCGTTCTTCTCTTTCGCCGAAACAATGACACGCTCCAGTTCCTTTTCTTCCATTGGCGTTTTAAAGCCCTTATTAAAAGCCAGCAGCTTGTCCCATGCACGTTCATGGCCAAGCGCAGGAAGCATCGCATTGTAAGCTATGAAGCAAAAATTGTTTCGTGTCTCTTCTCCAACCTGGTTGTCACGGAGAATTCTTAACTGAATGAGCTGTCTCATCCTAAAGAACCCAAAAGTGTGATAGTTTCGAAGTATGTAGATGTCCGATTCCAGGTATTGTCCAGAAAAGTCTGCCGAGACTGGAACCTCTCTCCCCGCGCCCCTATTTACTTTCCTGCTGTAGTCAATATCCTCTTTCTTGCAGGTTTTCATCATGCTTACCAGGTCTTGCAAAATGTAAGGCTCATCTTCTTTACAGAACTTCAGTTCTACTTTCGTGTCAACTGCAGTATTGATTGAGCCTGGCAGGCGAAAATAGCCCACAATGTTTTTTGATGAAGTCGAATCAACCTGAAAATCACGAAAGTCTTCATCGTGCTCCCCATATTCTGAAATCAAGTCCTTTAGCTCCCCAATGTAAAAGTCTTTAACTTCATCATAAAAGGGCCTGCATTTCATATGAACCGGTCTGATGGCCCACCAAAGCTGCGCTCCTCGTCCAGTCCATACAACGCTGGTAGGGGAGGGGACCCTATCCGCCCTATCATTTTCTAAATGAAACAATAGTCGTTCCAACATCTCTCTAGTCCAATAAGCATTTGCTTCCTCTACATGACAATCAATGTCAATGACTATGTTATGGAGGCTAAATAGGCCGTCTACTTTACGCTCCACGCCAGATACCATGTTGGCCATAATATAGTAGTCAAGCTTACTGCTCACATGCATATCCTTTAGAAAGTTCCTAACAGCATCACGTTCACCCATAAACAGTTTTTGAACGCCATAGCCATCGTTTCTCCTCCGCCCAACCTGCAGACGGCCGTGGAACGTGGAGGGGGAGAACTGGATATCAAACCAATGAATCACATCCTCAGAGAGGTTACGATGTAAATATTGAGGGCATATCATGCTAACAGCCATGCAGTTCTCCTCCTTTCCCATCTATTTATTGCAGTTTGCGGCGAAAAATAAGCAGTCGCCATATACGTTCTGTAATATGGGGCGTCCGTCTTGCAGCTTTTCTTGCAAAACGGGCTTTGTGCTTTGTTCTGTCGTGTCCGTCGCACACGGACACACTCGGGCGCAAAAATACCGTCCGTCAAAATGCCTAAGACGGTTTCCTTCTGGCTGCAAGTTCGTGAATATTTTCCTTCATTGTCATTAAAGCAGAATCTGCCAAAAAAGTAAAGGGACCGGAAACCGGCCCCTTTGAACACTCCCAAAACCTTTGTGGCGCAATGTATTTGCGAGTTTTGTCATACTTTATTTTTTTGATTTGTCACATTGGATTTTCTTTCTGTCAACTTAGATTGTTATCTCGTCATAAAAAGTTTTTCTGCGGTCAACAAAGGTTTTTTTCATATTTTCACTGTCAGATGTCAACTCCCATTGCGCTCCCAAAACGTCAACTTAGATTGCATCTCTGTTGAAGCAACCCCTGACTTCTGCCGGACGCTCCGACGTATTGTCTATTCTGGCCAGTGGTATAATTACCGCACTAAAACGTCAACTTAGATTTTTTTGAATGAGAACATCTTCGTATCGTGGGGAGAAGGATAAGAGAAAAGCCCCCGATTTTACGTCGGGAGCCTTTTCGTCATCCTGAAGGCAGCTCTTTACCATGCTCTTGAACTCGTCCAAAATCATAGTTGGGTGTAATTTTAATTTTCCCCCTACTGCGATTATCTGCTTGGTAGTCCTTAAGGAAGCCTTTCTCTTTCCAGTAATCTAATATTTTACAGATAAAACCTCGTGTCTTCTGCAATTGCTGTCTGGAGGCGCCCTCATCTCTTCCAACAGCAAAAATATCTTTCCAAAAAATCGTACAATCACTGATTTCTTTGCGATTCATAGCGTCAATCCGCCGTAATAAGAAGGATTGCATTAAGATAATGCCTTCTGTTTTAGAAACTGGAGTATCCAGCATCTCAATCGGAAAGGCACTGATTTTACCCACACTCGCTGCATATCTAAATAAGGCCGGAATTGTCAATATCCGAAAATAATCTGTCATACCTCGGTTTGTCTTTTGCTTAATCATTTCAAATGACAAAAGGTTTCCTGAGAATGTAGCCTCTCCCGGCAGCCTAAGTTGGCCAGCAATCTCATCATAGTTTCCGATTGTGATACTAAGCTTACTAAAAGCGCACTTTTCCATTGATTTCATAACACGCTCTCGCTGCGTCGGGCTCACATACTGGTTTTTTGGCCGGCCAGCGATAACTCTATAGATAGCTGCTGTATTCACAATCTCATTGCCCTCTAGCGCCAAGGTAGCAACCGCATCTACAACCTCATGGTCAAAGGGTGTCAACTCCGTCTTGCTCTTAATGTCGACTCCTTCATAAGAGAGCATAATACGAGCTTTGATTTGAATCGGAAGGTCGTCATGGTATTCTGAGCTTAGAAAGGTTTCACCAGTTCCGGAGACCTCTCGAGTCATAATATCGTCAACTATAATGCTGCGGGTCTTTTTTACTGTATCAGCTATCTCAAATAAAGAAAGCTGCGCATCCCCCTCAGTATACAGCTTGACCCGATTCTCTTTCTTATTCACAGCCAGCCTCCTGTTAACCGATAGATGTGGCTATTATACATGACTCAAATCAAAAGTGCAAGTCCAAGAATCGGCCCTCCAGTTACGCAGCAGGGGAGGGTGGGGCAAGCTTCACAGTGTTACACCTAATTCCGAAAGTTGTCCTTCTTAGCCTTCGGCATCCTTCACGCCTTAATATCTGTAATGTTAAATCGCTTTACAGATATTTTACCAATTCCGCTTGTTTTCGTCAACTCCCATTGCTTTGAGCTCTAGCCGTCTATGATAGATTCTTCGGAAAGTTAAATAGCTTTACAGCTATTGTTTTTTCAGGGTTTTTCTCTTTCTTTATTTCCGTTCTGTTCGCTCTGCCTTGCTTCAAAGTATCTTTTAGATTTATCACTAGAGAAACTCCGCCCTCTTATATGTAAGGGTTTTTTACTTGTCACGCCATCCATTGCTCAAATCAAAAAAATCCGAGTTGACAAATCCCCTCCCTATTTGAGTTAGCTAGAGTCCATATTTCTTGATTATGTACTCGAAGTAGCTCTTTAGTTCATACACCGCATTATCTGGAAGCTTTTTCTCCATCAACGCCTTTGGTATCACTAAGCCAGATACTTTGTGGATAGTCTTCCTAAAAACCACCTTCTCCTTCGCTATGTCCAGTCTCTTTATACTGTAACCCTGTATACGCCAGGCGTCTGAAATCACATGCTCCGCTATCAGGTCCGATGGCTCTACAGCATGGAATGGAAACTCCTTTGCCCACAGCTCTCCAGTCCCAACTGGCGCCTCATCAAACCAGAAAGCCTTGCATCGCGCCTCCCAACCCAGGTCGAATCCAATGATAGATTCAATTTCTTTGAATGATAAAGTGATTGAGACCTTTTCCTGTACTCGGAAAAACTCTTTTAGGTCTCCATAGGGGTCCTCCAGCCCCTTAGCCGGTTCTGTAATTCCTTCCAACTGGGCAAAAAAATCGAACTTCTCTATGTCCGGTTCATGGTCATAGAGAATATTAAAATTACAACATTTATGTACGTATGCCATATTATTGGCCTTATTACCTCGGCCTAGATTAATTTCCACTAATTCTATTTCTTGGTCTCTAAGCATTGGCTTCCCACAGTAGTAACAAAGCCCAGATTCTCTTTCCCATATACCTCTTCGCTTAACTCCACTTACCTTCTGTCTATCCCGCTTGGACTGCAGCCATGCATAATACTCCTCATCAAGATATGGGTGAAAGCCTGTGCGCACCGGTTTATGTGTAACTGGAAGGATAGCAGATATCCGGGTTACCTGAATCGCGGCGTTTTCTTTCAGGGCAAAAATATGTCTCCCCTGATAATCGGTAATCCAAAATGCGTCCCGAATATTTTCCCACTTCCGGCCAGGATACAGATTCCGCATCTTTCTAGCCAGCAATGCCTGTACTGCGTTGTCCACACTTCGAAATGCGTCATCAATGTCCGTGACCCGATGATAATTAGCCCACCCGTTCAGCATCCGATTCAGCTTACTAATTAGCGAACGTTGCGAACCAGAGAAATTCATGATAGTCTTCTCCAGCTTATTCTTAAATTTTTGGACCGCGCTATCTGACGGCTTCGCAACCAAGATACTTTCTTTTATCTGGTACTTTCTAGACAAAAACTCAAATCCCGAGGACATATTCGCTACAAATGTCTTGTCTTCATTCAGTTTCATTCCCCGTACAGCAATAAACTCCGAAATCAACGCAATGATGTACAGTGCCTGCAATTCCGTTTTGGCTGTAACAAGAATATCATCTGCGTATCGGACCATATTGCCCCCCTGATAATCTATCTCGCCATCTGGATAAAGGCGCTCATACAAGTAGTCCTGCAAGCCATCCAAAGCTATGTTTCCAAGGATAGGGGAGAGGGAAGCCCCCTGGGAAATACCTATCTCGGTAGGAAAGATATCTCCGCCGAATGCTACTCCCGCCTTTAAAAACTGCCGCAAAACCTTTTTATCCATATGGACATTTTCTAGCAACCAATCTTGACTGATACTGTCATAGCAGGCTCGCACATCCGCCTTTACTACCCAATATGGCGGCTCCTGGCCGTCAAAGATGCTGCATATGTACGCATGTACATCCAGCATAGAGCGCCCTCGCCGAAAGGCAAAGGATTTCCGGTCTGCAGTTGACTCTGCTACTGGGTCCAAGGAATAGGCATATAGGGCCTGCATCGCCTTATCATAAGCGACCGGAACATTGACTTTTCTCTCCTTTCCGTTGTCTTCTTTCAGCATAATCCCCAGATAGGGTGAAGCATGATATCCTCTTGGTGATAATGATAGCGCTGCACGCATCTTTTCCGCATCGGTTTCCCATTTCACCCCATCGACGCCCGCCCTGGCATCGACCTGGACCACATGACGTACTGCCAGGACTCTTGCAGACAGTGATTTCACTAATTTCTTTTGCAGCTTGTCCACATGGCCCCAGTGTTTCACATAAGCTACACGGGCCAGTGATTTTTGCTGTTCCAGCAGCTCATCCTCCATCTGCTCCCAGTCAATGCTTTGCCACATGGATGCCAGTTCTTCCTCTGATAGTTCCACCCGTTTTATCGAGGTCTTCAGTGTTAGTGAGATAGGGCAGTGGTCGGACCCTAATATGTCCACATGATGCCGGCAATCATTTACTAATGGCATTAGCCCATTTGATACCAGAAAATAATCCAGTCTCCAACCTCGATTTTCCAGCCGCTTATTCAATCTGTTTGACCACCACGTATAGGAGCCCTCTTTATCCGGATAGAGCTCTCTAAATGCGTCACTTAGGCCCGCTTCTAATAAATGTTCCAATCCTTCCCGTTCCTGACTTTGGAGCCCAGGTGGATTAGGGTCATTCCTTAGATTTTCCGGGTAGATATCAATATAATCTCGTGCTACATTGAAATCTCCACATATAATTAACGGCTTTCTCATAGCTTTTAGCCAATCATAAAATGCCTCATCCCACTCAGCTCGATAATCCTGTCTCTCCTGACCGCTTTGGGAGTTCGGCACATACACATTTATAATATAGTACTTTTCATACTCTATCTTTATGAGACGCCCCTCATCATCAAATTTCTTGATTCCCATCCCATATTCTACGGACAGGGGTTCCTCTTTTGCCAGTACCAATGTGCCGGAATAGCCTGGACGTTCCCCCAAATACCAGTATTGATGGTAGTCTGGTAAATTAAGCGAACACCATGCCCGTACTTCTTGGCAGCAAAAGACATCCGCTTTAGAGTTGGCCACTGCCTTTTGGAATCCTTTTCGCTTGCAAGCCATAATTCCATTCACGTTCCATGATACAATCTTCATGCGTCATTTCCCCCTTACGACTATGAGCAGACCTATTCTATCCCAATAAATCCGCCAAATCAAACAGGATACTGCACATTTCGACAAAAGACGCTTTCTTTTGAGCCTGTAATATGCTATACTAAAGGAAAGCTAAAGGCGAAGGTGGGGCACTATGTACACTTTTGAAGAACATGATTATGAAGCTGAACGTGTGTTGAACTCTCTGACCCAATACACGAAATCAGGAAATGCTACCTGGCGTATCACAGACTACAACCCTATTGGCTGCTTACCTGCAGATATCGTCGAAAATAAAAAGGATTCCCCCTCTCTAGTATGCCATACTATCAGCGCTATCGGAATCACTCCCGAAGGTTCTTGGAATGTCCATATCATGGAGTCTATCTACCTTTCGTCGGGGAAAGGGGACATCGATATCACTCTCTCTGATGACTTTACAGATTCCCTGCTTTCGCTTGATGGCAGTGACGAGTATGCCGATTGCACTGCTGACAACATCGCTACACACTTCAAGGATTCGCCTGTCCTCACGTTCGCCCAAGTCGTCCTTCCTGTCCTTATGGAGGCCGCAGCACCTATTTTTAACAGCTACACCTGGTATGACTTTGAAGGCTGTGTTATAATTCCTCCTTCAGATAGAAGGACTATGGTATTCCGTCTGACTAAGCGTTTGGCCAAGGGGCGCCGTATTGCAGATTTCCATAAGATGGTCTTTGATATGAACTTCAGAGAACAGTTAAAGAAAGAATTGCTGTAATACGCGATAGAATGGAGCTGAGTTGGCCCATGCGGAAACTATTGTTGGTTATTGATATGCAAAATGATTTTATTGACGGCCCCCTTGGCACTCCAGAAGCAGAAGCCATTGTAGACCGGGTAGCCCTGGCAATATTCAAATACCCGCCAGAGAATATTATTGCCACGCGAGATACCCATGGCCCAGACTATTTGGAGACGCAGGAGGGCAAGAATTTGCCAGTTCCTCATTGTATCAAGGGCACTCTGGGGTGGAATCTTCATCCTAAAATAACTTCCATGTTAAATGGTGCTACGATTATGGGCAAGTCCACTTTTGCATCAAAAAAATTAGCTGAGAAGGTCGCATCCATGGCCAAAACCGAGGAGCTGGACATCACAATTGTAGGTCTCTGTACTGATATCTGTGTCGTTTCCAATGCCCTTCTTCTCAAAGCCTATCTTCCTGAAACTCCTATCCATGTAATCGCCTCCTGCTGCGCCGGCGTTACCACAGAAAGCCATCAAGCTGCTCTCAAAACTATGCAAATGTGTCAAATCGATATCCAAGAGTAGGTATATCAAAGGAAAAACATATTAGCTCTATTCGACTGAGTAATAAGGGAACTTTCTATTCGCCTTCTTACTATGTCCTACAATTGTATTCCGCCTATCGCGGGGAGATGAAAATCAAGTCAACTCTGACCTCTCCCGCTTTTAATAATAGAATTGGTAATGTACCTGCAATGTCCAATGTCCCATATCTGGACGTATTGTCCACTAGGAGCCTTGACGGGAATAAGCTGTACATTTCCATAATAAACAGAAGTGAGAGCGACGACTATTTCATCCCAATCAGCATCAATGGGGTAGATGTAGCATCCAGTGGTGTCTGCCGGTCCATCTCAGCTGAACATTATTTAGACGCAAATTCTTGGGATGAACCTGATAAAATCGGGATTAAGACCAATACCATTCCCACTGGGACATCATTCGGATTTAATGCGCCGAAACTTTCCGTTACAGTTATTGAACTGAACATTTCTGGACTCGAACCAATTGATGGTCCTGTTCTATGTGGAATCGTTCAAGATACATATGGTACACCCGTGTCCGGAGCAACTGTGACCCTTTCTAACGGTTTAAGTGCAATTACAGACGACAACGGATATTATGAAGTAAGTGTACCTGCGGGAAGTTACTGGGTTGATGTGGCCAAGGATGGTTATAACTCACAGCGCATGGAAAATATCTATGTGTATGCTCTCGCTGGGACCATGGCGCAGCCTATCATTCTCCCCATATCAAATTAACCACCTTTTAGTTTCACTTTTAACAAGGAGGGAGACTTCGGATTATCCGAAGCCTCCCTTCTATAACTCCTCTTTCATTGTACAGCGGAGATGATGAGTGTCTTAAATCTTATAAATCTGTACATCCTCAGTTGGTATGACTCTCTTCACATGGACAGAGGGCACTCCAAATCCTATCTCAGCCTTTTTCCTGGCTTCTCCTAAACTATCTGCAAGTATGATAAGGCTCCGTCCATTCTTTGCCCCTATTTGATGTGCTACGAAAACGTGTCTTGCCACAGTCCGGTAGGCAGTATCCTTAGACATTGTATGTTCCATCTCTCAACTCCTTAGTTGAACCAATGTACTGCTGTTATCTTGCTTGTGCCGATAGGCGCTCCAATGTCTGGCTTTAACCTCGGCGCACGGGATGCTGTATTCCCTTCCCACTATAATGGACTCATGCAGCTGCTGCGCTGAGGCACTGATAATAAACCAACCAGTGGCTTCCGGCTTGTACTCCGACTGTCACCACACAGGCTCACCGTTCATTTTCTGAAGCTGGTCCAGAGTAAGCGGGGGATTCACTCTGCCCTCGTCCTATTCCACATCGAAGTCAGCCCATAGACAACAGTGTGCGCAGTTTGCAAATCCCCTGCCGGTGCAGAGTGGGTAAGGATTATCCTTTTCCTCTTGATAGCAAGGAGGTTTTTCTGCGTACTGCCGAAGGGCCGTCAGTGACCACCTGACTGCCTCAATGTCCTCCAGTGCCACCGTCGACCCGCACTCTTCCAAGTATTTCAGGTGTTCCTCTCTGTTCTTGATAGCTTCCTCAATCGTCATGCTGTACCTCCGAAAGCTTATGGTTATCATGGATATTGCCAACCACCTCAGCTGCGGTGTCCGGAACAAAAGACTTACTTCTGCAATAACTGTCATAGTACACTACATCATCTTCATCGGCACAGTATACCCCGATACATAGCCGATGCCCCGGTTCTTTTTCTGGATTATACTCCGCAAAGCAGAGCGCCGTTTTCTCGCCATTGGGGGAGAGCATGTTGATTCCAATACAGGGATACTCCGCATCTTGATGTACATTAGCCTGCAGCACAGTTCCATCTGGCAGTGTCAGCTCACAGCATTTACCCTTTTCAGGCAGCATACCCTCTTCAGTTGTTTTAAATTCAACCGGCTGGAAGCCCACAACCGCACAGAGATAGTACCGCCCTTCGAGCAAGATGATATCTCCTACAGACATGCTTCTTCCACAGTAGCCGGAGGGGTGCCTGATATTGAAGATACTGAAAGCCTCCTCTAAAATGTTGTAGATACGAGCCTGCGGATTACTTTTGTTTTCCGCTTTGGGTGGAAGGTCAATACTTCCCTTAAATACAGGGAGATAATACTCCGCCGGCACCACACCCTGATACGCCTGGTCCATATCGTGCATCTTCATAAATAGACCATGTTCCACCAACGAAGCATAGGGCGCCTGGAAAATTGTGATGCATGCCTTTTCATGGTTTTTCATACCCAATGTCTCTTCATTTGCCATACTTTTTCTCCTATTTCTCATTGCTGTCTTCTTCAGCTTCCTCTAAGCAGTCTTCTACATCGTTCTGTGTAAAATGATATTTCTCCACCAATTCTTCTTTGGTAAATCCTAAATTGACCAAAACCTCCAACACCTCAAGCGAATGACCTCCGGCATCATCAATCATATGGTCAATCAAGGCATTTATTAGGGTAGTTGCTCTTTGGGCTGGCATAGGTGTACCATCTGGCTGTGCTTCGGTTGGGTCATCCTTACTCTTTGCGGCTTCTATCTCCCGTTTCATGGCCCAATAAAGGTGCTGCAGTTTATCCGCACATTCCTCAATGCCAAAGTCCCCAGGGCAGTTGACGCCAAACTCACTACGTCCGTAAATAGGGCAGCTTCCACATCTACTCATTCAGTATCACTCCATATCATTCTATGTTTTGAAGCATCTCATCTGCTTTTTCTGCGACTAAATGATAGTATTTACTCTGCCATGCCTCCTCAACCTCCAACTGGCTTCCTGCTCCGGACGTCGGCCCCCACTGCATGCGCATCCACAGCATAAATTCATCAAGCGCCTTTATGTCTGCAACACAAACCTTATTCTCATGCAGCCACTTTAAGATATTATGAACCGGCCGGCCAGTCCCAGGCTCCTCGATAGGCAATCCTTGGTCACATAATCCTACATATTTCTGAAAACAGATAGATTTTACTGCATATACATACTGAAGAATGTCAGACCTTATCAAAGCAAGTGTAACTCTCCTTCTGTCTTCTCCAATAGCTGTTTGATACCGGACGGATAGCCTATTAGCTTCCGCATATTCAATGAGTGTCTTCAGGCTCAATAACTCAGCTGGGATTTCGTAGCCTTCTGCAAAAAACGAAAGCCGCCCCATTTTTCCCAGAATACGATAACATGTCTCCAAATTGCTCCAGCCTCTCAGGCCGGCAACCCTGCCATATCCATCATATTCTCCCTTGATAACAGGACTAATAGGCTTCCATATCTCATCTGGATAAGATGTCCGTTTGCTGTCTTTTTTCTGTATCAGCAAAATACCACCAACCGCCTCACCTTCCAGAATCGGCAAATGGCTCAACATACAGGTTTCATTCCATGTGCCCATGTTTTCCTCCTTTTCTCTCTGCAAATCTATTCACAATTACTTTTTACTCCATCTTCAAAAAAGCTGAGTTACCATCATAGACGACTAACCCCTATAATGGACACCATTACCATTATGGTCAAACATCCTAAAATCGCAGACACCATCCTTAAAATCTTGGTCCCTCTTGCATCAGGTAGGCCTGCATACCCTCACATGCATGTAGTTATGAAACAGCGGTCAGATATTTTCACTCATAGTCTCTGGTTACCCGTTGGAATTTCCAGTTCTTTTCAAGCTCATCCATAAAATCACCAAACTTCAATCCTGTATCTGTCACATCAAATTTCATGCGGGTAATATCGGTTCTCATCCGCACCGAAATAATCTCAGTATCGTTTGACGGACAGAGGGCGCATTCACCATACCAGTCTTTGTATAAACGGCAGAGTCTGACTTGTCGTTGCTTGATTCGAATACCATCATCATTTACATACTCAAAGCCAATCCAAACCTGGTTGGGTGTGACATTTTTGCAGCCTTGTATTGCGGTTTTTAAATTTGCGTTCATAATTAGTCTCCTTAAAAAGTTAGGTTGTGGTTATAGTCTTTGCTTCTATCTCTGGCGATAATTAATATTGGCCCGCTTGATTTTCCTCCTTTATGGTTTAATTTGCATTCATCTGTAAGTTTTCATTCAATGCTCCCATGTTTTCCTTCTCTTTACCATAGTCAATACTTTTTATTTTTCTGCCTATTGTAGGCTGCCTTTTTATATTCTATCGTCTTTAGAATTATTATTTAAGCTGTCTTACTTTACCCCTATCACAGATAATGAACCTCTCCGCCACGATAGGGGAGAGGTTCATTGTCCAATCCATTTGAGCTTGTATCCCTTTAATAGCACTTTCTTAGACCTAGCCCATACGATAAGGCATCATCTGTGAAACCACCTATTTCAGCTCAGCGTCCAGTGTTTCCCCAAGTAGACTTAGTAATACTTAACCTCGTTCTATGATATCATGGTACTCGGATTTTATAACTCCCATCTGCAGCTGAAACGATACTGTATACCCCATGGGGACCACTAGCCATCATCCCCTCCAGAGAGGCAATGCCCTCATCATCCAGGACGGTAAGGGAACCATCCTGAAAGTCGATGCGGCCCTTTATGCTGGTGCGTGTTCCATCGGGATTAATGATATCAATATCCACATCATCCGGAGCCAGAAGTTCATCTTGGTTCACAGAAAACCCGACCGCCTCAGCAACAGGGACATCCTCATCCATAACTGTATCGAGTTTACACCCATCGTGCTTAATCGGCAGATAATTAAAAACATCTCCATAATTGAAATCCTTGCAACACTCTTCCAAATTGGCCCGCACTCCATCTGGAGTCTGGAGCCACCTGGAGAGAAATCCTCTCAGGTTCCGCTTAATAAAGACTTCCATCGACTCACCCGCTAAAATCTGGGGGCGCTGGTCGCCTGGGATGGTCAGGTATAGGATATCCAACCATTCTTCACCTTCAGAAGGGCGCTGCCGCAGCAGAGCAATAGAACACTGCCACATAGTGCTAGGGTCGGTGATGCCTGTGGCAAGATACCATTTCCCATCAGCTTTTTTGGTCACCTGGGCCGTGCTCCCATTATACTTTGCAGTAAAACCTTCGGTGTTACCCAAAAGACCGGACGCCTTGGTTTCGGGAGTAAAAGTAAAGTGGAGTTCTTTCGTTTCAGGGTCACAAAGTGCTTTGCAGGCTAACTTACCCTCCGCATTCAGGATATCTACTGGTTGACAACTGTTGCAGATAATGGGCTCCAGTAGGTGCATAATGCCGTCAGGGATAACCTCGTCGGAATCCCGCCACCCCTTCTTGGGGCTGAGGTCATATAGGTCCCAAATATCAGTCTCAAAGCTGGGGTTGGCCCCATTTTGGGTAGTCAGAGTCACCAAGCAGCCATAAAGGTACTCACAGGCTGTGACACCATTGACAACTACCAGCTCGGAGGGACTATCTTTTTTTACCATAACAATAGTGTGTTCCATTATCTTTGTCTCCTATTTTCTTTTCTCAGTAAACTCGCAATACTGGGCAAAACAACGCTCAGCAGAAATATGCTCCGCTTACCCAGCAGACACCACGTCTCTGAATAGGCAACTTAGCACGGTTAATACCGGGGATATCAGTAGTAACAAGGCACCCATCCACAACATCATCCGTCAACAACGCAAATACCTTTTACTAAATCCGCAATGGAAAGGTCATGCGCCTGCAGTCGCTCCTTCTTGCGGGCCAGAAAATCACTCTTTTTTCCATAGTGACCTCACACCAGATAGCGGGACATGAAATTGTTGAAGCTATCATAGTCGGACCACTCAGTCGTTCCGTCTCCGTTCTCAGACACCACATTCCAGAGCTGAGCCAAGTCATCATCGTACTCGCTGGTATCAGCATCCAGGTTGTGATGGAGGCAATACGCCATCCACAGGGCCCGGAACTGGTCTCTAGCGAGTTCCTCGATGAGATAACTCTCATAAGCGAAGTCGGCCATATACTTGAATTCAAAATTTCTATCCATCGTCACTCTCCGCATAACCAATAACGGACCCAATAGCCTGATGGGTGGGTGTCTGTTGCTTTCAACATCTGTGTTTCTCCTTCCATTTAGGCCAGATTTCTCCCTGGCAATCCCCGAGGATGTCAAAAGAGGGTTAGCCATACACTTCTTCTTGCACCCATGCCTGTTGGAATTCTTCTTCATAAGTCGTGTCTGGCATCCAATTTAACCTTTTAACATCAGCATCCTCAACAGTAATTTGCTCAAATCTTCCTCCACCATCTACGATAGCGAACATCTTACCTTCCAGATGATATCCCGCAGGTACCAGGAGAGATGCAATCAAAGCTATCCATTCAGGGACATCTTCAGAACTTTCTTCTGTCCACCCCAAGTAAGAGCAGGTACCATCAGGTGCTGCCACCAGTTTTAGCTCACAGTAAAGGCTTGGACACTTACTTGGTCTCATATTGCAAGCAAAACGGTCTGTTAATCCCTCCACGCCACTGTAGTCTAAATAACAATCAATATCATGTGTTATGGTAGGTAGAAAGAATGCGCCATCAGGTCCAAAATCTCCGTCTGCCATCAATGTAACTGCTTTCCGGTCTTCTAATTGAGGATACAAAGTTTCCAACATGGGAATGTCACGTTTCATATGTCTTATTTCGAGGTACAAGGCTAGTCTCTCTGCTAATCCAGCCTCTACCATAGGTGTAATCTGGACTGCTCCAATATATTCAATAGTTCGACCCATAGTTTTCTCCTGTTCAGAATTTTTACATTACATATGGCAGTCAATAGAAAGTAACAACATATCCTCCGGTTGTTTTGCGATAAAGTCGCTAACTCTTCTGGCCCAAGCCTGTCGGACCTTTTCATCCTTCTCATAGCCTTCCATATCTGTATCAAATATCGATTTCATACCTTCTGCATCTAAAATGGCCGCTGTATTAATTGGATACTGACACTCCGGCCCCAAGCCAATTCGAAGCAGATAACTTTCCTCCGTTTCTCCTTCGCGATATACAATATCATTCCAGGAGACAATAGTATCATTAAGGATGCGATAATCAAGCCTGTAGTCCTTGGGGACTATACCTGTTTGCATCCACTTTCCATATCGCTGGAATTGCTCCTTTTGCTCCTTCCGATAAAATTCTAACATCGCATCCCATGCGATATCACCCTTTCTTGCTCCTGCCACCCATTGAAATTTATCAAGAGCTCCTTTTTCAGATACATCAGCGCTTAAGCTGCTTGACTCACCGTGAGCTGTCAAATACAGGTCATACTTGGTCAGGAAACGGAATGGCCAGCGACCTCCTATCTCGTACCAATCCATCATGCCATTTGGATTAATATAGTATCCATATCGACCAGTCTCCTCATCATAATCCGCCTGCCACCAACGTTTCATGAACTCCTCAAAGGTCGGATAAATTTCCTTGAAAGTACGATTTGGCATTACTTGAATCTTCTTTGCCTTTTGGGTCCTCTTGCGATGATGAAGTTTTCCAAACCGGCTTCTATACACTTGGCCATTAAATACTTCATATCTCCTGCTGAATTCATAATCATCTCGCTCAAGAATCCGCCCATCTGTCATCTTGACAAAATCCAGACGGCCGTTTTCATACTTCTCTAATCCATCATTTGTCTCATCTTGGAATATCAGATATTGCGGGTCCTCTGTATTCACACAGTATGGAGCAAGCATATCATCAGCCAATTTTTCAACATAAATCTCAAAGTCGCTTTTTCCTGAAAAGTTTTTTACATAAGCGTTTAGCCACTGCATAAGAGTTTCATCAATTGTATTCTCAGAAATGAATTTATCCATTTGGAAGTCTGTTGGCTCCAGCACATGGGGTGGTGGTATTATATCCTTCTTCTGGGGCATCTCTATTGCCATAAGGACTGTATAATGCATACTTTATTTTTTCCTCCCTTTGTTACCTGCCTTAGGGAATATTAGTCTTTCACATAGAGGTCAGCAACGATATATTCACTCGGATTTTTCATTATGTCCGCCTGTACCTTGTCTGTCAAAATTACCTGAAAATAAGGGAACCCTATTTCGTTGTTTAGATATACTCCATGGCCGGCATAAATCCACCAATTATTGTCCAATTCCCGCGCAGCTTTCTGCATATCGTAGGTCTCTGGCGTATCCATAGGCAGATTTTTCGGCGCCATGCCAGGGCAGCCCAGCGCCGTAAATGAGCGTACAACTTGGTTTTTGATATCCTCGTTCCAGCTGTGTGCAATCAAACGGACCTTGTCAGGGGCATCACGCCCAAAAACAAAATTTTCTTCCAAAAAAGACTCACTGAAATATGCCTCATTATCAGCTTGGTTTTGGAGCCCATCTTGAAGCGCCTCAAAAATCAGCTGGATTGCTTCTCCCTTGGACATATCAGTTTCCACTTCAATTCCAAGGTCCTTCAGTCGTGTGATAATTTTCACTTTTCTTCCTCCGTTTTTTCCTTCTGCCCCTATATGCAAATGGTTGTCGGGTCAATAATTTCATACTCAAAACCGGATGCATCTAACACATCACGTACCAGGCCTTCAAAATTCCAGGCTGGAACTGATTCGATATAGGAGGATATAGAATCTGAGATTAGGACAACAGCGTCGTTCCTTTGCTCTAGAGCATCTGGAAGCGCAACAAGCGCAAACACATCATGTCCACTCTCCTCCTCATCATCGATAGGTGCAAAGTTAAATCTGAAAAATTCCTTCATTTCTCCTCCTTAAAAGCTTTTCTCCCCATCCTTCTCAGCGAAGCAAGCATAACGGCCTTCGTCCGGGTCAAACCGCCAATGCTTATATTCTTGGCACTTTTGAGTCTTGGTACAGATATACACCACTTCAAAACCTTCATTCTGATAAACGTGTTCTATCCGCCTATTGCGGAATGGAATGGCTTTTACTTTTCCCTCCGGGCAACGCTTCTTAGAATCAATTCACTTCCCTCTCTCAGTATTTTTTCACCTCAAAGAAAGGCTGCTCCCTTATATTCCGTTCTTCTAATCACTATCATTAATATAGAGAGTCATTTGTTCATCCTTCCATCCTTGCACCAACATCCTCCCATACCCTGCAATAGCAGAGTCGCAACAGATTCTGTCCTATATTCCTTGAAAACACAGCCTATCTATGCTAAAATGAATAGTAATAAGAAGAAATGACGAGCCTAAAGAAAGCAGGTGATAGCTTTGACCGTATCAGAACAAATAGAGCAGCGCCACCAAGAGGATTTACAGCGCCTGAGAGGGTTTCGGTTGTTGGATGACGATTTTCTAACCAAATGTTTCGAGGGCAGCACCGAATGCATCCAATTGGTGTTGCAGATTGTCCTTGAAATCCCAGATTTGGAAATCGTAGACGTTCGAACTCAAGTATTTGTTGAAAATCTGCTTAAGCGCTCTGTCCGACTGGATATCCTGGCAACTGACAGCGCTGGCAAGAAGATTAATGTAGAAATCCAGCGCACAGATAGGGGAGCCGGCCGAAAACGTGCCAGATATAACAGCAGCATGATGGATGCCAATCTCTTACAAAAAGGTGAGGATTTTGATGCCCTACCAGAGACATATGTGGTATTCATCACAGAGCATGATGTGATTGGGGAGGGGCAACCGCTATATCAAATCGAACGCTACATTACTGGTTCCGGTAAAAAGTTTGACGATGGCTCACATATACTGTATGTCAACGGCGAATATCGAGCTGAAACACCTCTGGGAAAACTGATGCACGACTTTTCCTGCACCAACCCGGCGGATATGTATTACAACGTATTAGCGGAACGAGTAAAATTTTTCAAAGAGAGTAGGGAGGGAATTTCAATCATGTGTAAAGTTATGGAAGATATGAGAAACGCATCTTTACAGGAGGGCATCCAGATAGGTAGACAGGAAGGTTTACAAGAAGGTTTACAGGAAGGTAGGCAGGAAGGTCTACAAGAAGGAAAACGAGAAACCATGCTGGTCACCGCTAGAAAAATGTTGGACCTTGGAAAATATGCTTTGGATGAAATTGCTCAAATTGCCGGCTTATCTCTTGATGAGGTAAAAAAACTACAAGCAAACCAAAACATATAGCATATATTGGGATTTGTGGAGGCTTCCTACGATGTGCAAAGTCTTGGAAGATATGAGAAACGACTCTGAAAACACTTTTACCGAAAGTGGCATTTGACAAAAATCCAGGGACTACTTCAACAGTAGTCCCTGGATTTCTTTGTGTATACTTTTCAATCATTAGACCAAAAAACTTTAGGGTAGGGGAGAGGAGGCTAAGAATCTTTTTCTTATCATTTGTTTTTCCCAATTTTGTTGGCTTTAGCCGCTATTCTCAAATCTGTACTCTCCACATGGGTATATATCTGAGTTGTGTCAAGCCGGGAATGCCCCAATACTTCTTGCACCACACGAACATCTATTCCATTTTTCATCATCTCAGTGGCCGCTGTATGGCGTAATTTATGTGGAGAATATCGTTCGACGTCCAGACCGGCCTTGAGCAGACATTTGTCAACCATAGTTTGCACCATTCTTACACCAAGCCTGGTCTTTCTCTGTGATAAAAACAGGGCCTGTTCATGTCCTGGCATAGGTTCAATCCCTTTTCTGACCACCATGTAATCCTCTACGGCCTCACGCGTACTATCCGGCATATAGAGGATGCGCTCTTTATTTCCTTTGCCCAAAACTCTGATGGAGTCATCCTGGATACTGCCTAAATTGAGCGAAACAAGCTCTGAAACGCGGAGGCCACAGCCCATCAGAACAAGGAGGATTGCATAGTTCCGTTCCGCAAACGGCCCCTCCACTGCACTAAGCAACCTATTTGCCTCAGTCTCCGAAAGATATTTGGGGAGCGATTTCCGAAGTCGTGGGGGAGTGACACCGTCTGCCGGATTCTTTTCCAGCAGCTCCATGGTAACGACCAGGTACTTGAAAAAGCTGTGGATAGATGCCAGTTTCCTGGCCCGCGACGACGCCTCCAAACCACCATTTCGCTCCTCACTGAGCCATGAAAGATAGTCGTAGATGTCTGAACGCCTTATCTTTTGGGCAAATTCAAGATTGCAATTTTTGATAGATATCTCATCAAATTCCAACGCCTCGTCCGTTTCAAGCCAAATAAGGTATCGAAAGAACGTTCTTAAATCCAAAAAATATTCCTGAACTGTTTTGGCAGAATGATTTTGGATATTCTTATGATACATCAAAAAGTCATAGAGGAGCTGCGAGCTCTCCTTGCGATAATTTATGGCCACCTGCAGCACCTCCCACCAGATTAATCTCCACTATTACCACCAAGCAGCTCCAGAAATGCCGCTATCGCAGGATTCCTATCGTTTTGTAATCCTTCAATTTCAAGCAGAATATGAAAAGACTGTTCCGATATTTGACCTGCCGTAAATGCGTCAACAATATCCGCAACGTTGCCCATATCCACATATTCATAGCCAAGCATTTGGAACACTTCTCGCTCCCGATTGGCTAAACCCTGCATCACAGTCTTTGTTCCTGTTTCTTCTAATTCATAATAAAGTTCTTCTGCCTCAAAATCCAATTCCAACACTGAAATATCGGCCGGAAGACTGAAGTAAGCACATACCTTATTTTTTAGCTCCGAATAATCTATCCATTCAGTTCCATTTTGCTCTTCCATATGGAGCTCTATCTTGCCCTCAGAAAAAAGTAGCTTTACCCGCTTCATAGCATCTATACCCCCTAACATCCACTATATTGCCCCGCTTTCACCTAGAAGCGTACATTGCCGCCCACCAATGTAAATATTTCATTTTACACGACCATTATAGCAAAATATTGCCTTATCCGCAAGAAGAAGTAACCTGTAACTTATCAAAATCCCCATCCTGTTAAATACCGTTTTGTTGAATAGTTGATGTCGGGTAGGGGAGGGGACGAAATATAAAAACGCAAACAGCAATCCACCCTTCGGCATTGAAGCTGAAGGGCAGACTGCCATTTAAATCGCTACAAAAAACTATGTGTTGATTACTAAATTATTTGTCCGCAAGCAATAGCACTCCACAGGTCGTAAACCATTGCATACATAGCATCAGTTGCAAGACCTAGCAATATCGCGACTTCTGCAGTAAAAGAAGCTATCTGACCAAAGTAGAGCCCGCCCTGTAGCAAAATCCTCGTTCTCCTAAATAGGGACAACTAATCCGAGATAATTTTCGTACCGTCGGTCTCATTGTCATCAAAATCATAGAGCGAGTGGCCGTCCATAATATACGGTAGATACTTACTCTGGAAGCTTTCCCATGCCGCATTAACATCAACCTCTGAGTATCGACCAGTAGGATGTTCTCTTTCTCGTTCTTCAATCACCTCCAAAATATATAAGATTTCATCAATATCAGTTCCTTCGCCAACAGGTAATTCAGCATCCAGCCGTAGAAGTTCCTCCAAAGATTCTGTACTCATTGAATCGTATTTCGAATAGTTCTTCTTATTATCGAAGTTTGCCATTTTCGATTCCTCCCTTCTAATATATATATGTCGGAAATGCCCTTAATGGGGACATTTTTTTAAAAGATTTTTTCAGCCCATTTTCAAAAGGACATTTATCCGTAATTGCTTTTATAGCATTAGAGAAAAAATCTTTAATAGCATCCTCAGTAGGGGGGAGGGCAAATCAGCTATTTTCTTTTTCCCACCGAATTTTTACAAGGCACCTGTTTGTCAGAAAGTCCTAGCATTTTATCTGCTAATATATTCAACTAAGGTGTTGGCATGTCCAGTATGCTGTCACTAGATAGATATTGATACGGCTTTGAGCTAAGGATTTCAGATGGGTCTTTCGCTATAGGTCTCCTTTTTGCTAGGTAGGTATTGTCAATAACCCACTTAATAAAACAGCAGTATGCCAGTCCGATAGGGCAGGGGGTGGTTATGTGTAAAGGTAAATCACTTTCCGCTATATTCTATCTATATATCCTTATTTTTCAATATATGTAATGTAAAATACCTTTACGTATATCGGGCCGTTACACCTATCAAAGGAGCGTACGATTTGATGCACAAATGCCTTTGCTGTTTTATCAGAAGCTGTGCCATTTGTCCGAAACTATTTCCAAGGAAAATTTGAGTAGTCAACAGAAGCTACATCGCGGAATCCCAACCATTTAGAAAATCCTCATGGCAAAGAACGAGCGGTCAACAAAATAAATATGACTGCTTTCCAACAACGGAATAGTTGTTCGAGTAACCGTACTAATTGAAAAGCAGCACACCGTACATTTAGTGGATGCACGGTGTGCTGCTTTTTGTATAGGTAGCCGCCATATATCGGACGCTTAGCTGGCTTAGAAGTCACAGAACTTTATCCAAACACCATATCGCTCAATTTCCTCACGGTAGGCCAGCAGCTGATAGATATTCCGACTGATAGTCGATGGCGAAACAGTCAGAACACCGGAGATACGCTTTTTCTCCGCCATCTCCAGAACTCCAGACAATCCAGGGCGAATCAGGTCATCGCCACATCCATAGTCACACAGCTCGTCAACTACAAAGTAATGGCTGCGTCTTGCAAATTCCCGTAAGGCAACCATCATGTCCTCAGTCTCAGCTTTGCCAGCATCAGGTGTTTCATCAACCAGATTATATAGTACAACTTTGGGACTGATATCAAGAGCGGCCGTTTCAATGCCATATGTTTTTAAAACCGGGCTTATGGGGTGCGTATACCTTAGACAAGGCCTAAGGAACCAAGGGGCGGCAATATCTGGATTTTTAGGGCGCCCACATTGCGCAAAATCCGCATTTTGCGCAATCTTATCAACCGCCCCCATTTCGCTTTTCTTCATGAATAGACCTCCTCTTCTATCGGTATTGTATCGACATCGATTACCTCGGCTTCTTTAAACCGCTGTCCTGCAGCGCCCATTGGCATAAGCGCCAGTGCCGCCACAGGCTGCAGGTTAGACTGGAGTTCCAGCAGCGAGGGCATGGAATCCAAAAGGTCGCCCTGTATAACTTTTTTTGTTGGTCTCTTCACCGAAACCTCGGCCATGCTCAAATCAAACAGTAGCAGATTGCCATCTAGGTAACGAATCCCGGTCACAAGCATAGTAGATTTATCTTTCCAGCCCATTTTCCTTCGAATGCTTTCCACCAAATCCTTGTCGTAGATTTTGATAGCTGAAACTCTGGTTTTCTTTTTTCCGCTCTTTGTCAGCGCATTTGGGTCATAAAACTTGTAGATGTACTTGGGGTCCAGGCCGTTTTCCGGCTGGATAACCAGCTGCCGGCCGTCCGGCGAAGCCAGAATATTGATTTCTTCCGGGTACCCCAGTTCAATAACAGTTACACCGCTAAACTGAATCCACCTGGGGCCCACCCGCAATTCTGCAAAGCTTATCTGCCTGGACTCTTTGTTAATGATAGGCTTAAAGTTATAAAACTCACCCATAGGATATTTCATCTGTTGTCTCCTCCTTTTCTGCTCCCGGCGTAATGACTGGCATAAAGCCTTTCAGGCGGCCTTCAGTTATTTCTTCCCCATAAAGCTTTCTTGGCGGGGCCGTCCCCAATCTCCATTGTACACGCAACCATTGATGCTTTGAGACTATCCCCTCATGGTGGTTTCGATACACGTACCTTGGAATTTGCCCTCTGTTTTTCACTGCTCTATGGCTGAATAGGTCCACAGTCAACGTCTTCTGCATCACCACATCGCCATTATATCGCTCATTTGTTAAAATATACTTCACCGCACTATAGTTCCAATGTGGATTTCCGGTAGGGCTGGGTATCTTCTTTTCTTCCAGATAATTAAGTACATCACCAATTCCCCCACCATCAGCAATTATCTGATACATCTTCTTGACAACTTCGGCATCTTGATTTGGGGTCAGCTCCTCCCCCTCCCTATCAAAGCCATACAGGTCAACCATCCTAGGTATATTTTTGGCAAACCGGTTTCGGATTGCCCATTTTATACTGGTTGATTTGACGTCCGACTCCCCTTGGGCAACTGCGGCCAGCATAGAGAGAACCATCTCACTGTTATCGCTCAGCGTATGGATTCCTTCTGTTTCAAAGAATACACCCACTGGTGGGTCCAAATTTTTTAGCATCCGGCAGATTGATACACAGTCTACTACATTCCTGGCAAACCTGGATACCGCTTTAGTAACAATCAGTGTCACTTTTCCGGCCTTGCAATCCTCAATAAGCCTCAAAAAATCTTCTCTCCGCTTCATTGACGTTGCGCTTATCCCTTCATCCGCATATATATCAACCAATTCCCAATTCTGATGGCCGGCTACATATTCACGGTACTGTGCCTGCTGGATTTCAAAGCTTTCAGCCTGTGACTCTTGAGGCGTGCTTACCCTGCAATAAGCTCCCACCTTCTCCTTTTTATTTTCTCTTTTAAGTGACAACTCCGGATTCGCAGGGATAACCTCGGCTTTTTCTCCACTATAGGCATCTCTAATTTTTTGTCGTCTCTGTTCCCGCCGTGCCTTTTTTTCCTCATTCATGCCGAATCACCCCAGTTCACTCAAATGTCAGTTGCTGAGCAGTTCCCTACTATCCTTAATTTTACTCACAATCATATTTGCAATAATCATCAGACAGAGGGTCCGTCAGGCTTTCCTGCACCGCTTTCCAAAACTCGTAGTCGTCATCTATTGGTGACACATAATTATCACAATCGTCATAGACATAACCATCACGTTGAAATCTTTTCTCACACATAGTAATGACCTCATCTGGTTTTTATTTTTCACTCTTTTCTATCTTACTATCATAATACGTTATTGTCAATTATTTTATAACGCATTTCGTTGTTTTCTTGTTTGGATTCTCATTTTCTCATATTCGATTAAATTCAGTCTTATTTGAAAAGAGTCTGGCCCATAGAATTTGTGTGTTCAATGCAATTCTTATTGAGTCTCATTGAATCTCATGCGGTTCGCCGTCGAAATTAAAGCAAATATAGACCGCTCTTCACCCTTCCTCTCATTATCAAAAAACTTGAGTAAATGCTTCTTTTATGGTATTGTTATTTGGGAGGGCTTAAAATGGGAACTGATTTTAATAAATCTATTGGAGCGAGAATTGCCGAAGCCCGCAGGGCAAAGAAAATGAGCCAAGCCGAGACAGCGCAAAAGCTAGGGATAAGTACACAGAAGCTATCTAACTGGGAGCGTGGATATAGCCCAGTCCCAGCCGCTGCCCTCTTCCATATTTCCCATGTCTTGGCCTGCCCTATCCCCTATTTCTTTTGTGATGCTGGCACTCCCCTTCCCCCTCTCAACGAATCTGAGTCGCGGCTTCTTTCCCTCTATCGCTCTAATAAGGAGTTTCATTCTGTTGTTGACAAAATTATCGATGCCTACAATATTGATATTTGAATGTGTGGGGAGGAACTTAATACAACGGTTGAGTTCCTCCCCATTGCCATTCAGGCAGATATAAACTTAATTCCTGGTTCGCTCTTTGGTGCAGCTGATAAACTATAACTTCATTCCAATGGCCGCAAGAAGGAAATCACCCCTATATACCGAGTGGTACATGGGGGTGACTTCTATTTGCCCGTTGTATTTTTTTATGTCGCCATGTAAATACGCGCCTCATACGCACGCAGAATCGGTTGATGAATCATATCATCTTGGTAATTCGCAATTAGCGGGGTCCAGCCCACAAAAGTGAGTTGGGACGCAAGGTTTCTAACACCTGCATGGAAATTTGCAACCACCAAAAGGCGAACTCCCTCATATTCGCGCATATAGGCGAATATATCCTCGTCATCGGGCAGAAGTAATTTGAAATCACCTTCGATAAATACAGGGTACTTCTTCCGCAAGCTGATTAGCGTTCGATAGTAGTTGAATACAGACTGCTCATCATCAATCTGAGTTGACGCATTGATGAATGCGTGATTGGGATTGACCTTCAGCCATGGCGTACCAGAAGTAAAGCCAGCATTTCGGGTTCCATCCCACTGCATAGGCGTCCGTGCATTATCCCGCCCTTTTGCGTGGATAGAGGCCATAATATCCTCATGCTCACATCCTGCTTTCAGCCTCTCGTGGTAGAGGTTGAGCGTTTCAATGTCTTTGCATTCAGAAATATCCAAGCAGGCATTTGTCATGCCAAGTTCCTCACCCTGGTAGATATAAGGTGTTCCTTGCATCCCGTAAAGTATGGTTGCCAACATCTTGGCGGACAATTCCCTAAATTCATCTGAATCATTTCCCCATCTGGAAACAATTCGCGGTAGGTCATGGTTGTTCCAGAATAGACTGTTCCATCCCTTATTGTATAACTCTATTTGCCATTTAGATAAAATTTGCTTCAGCGCACAGAAAGGAAGCGGCCGTAAATCCCACTTCTCCCCGCTTGGGTCCTGGTCTAAGCATATATGTTCAAACTGAAATACCATGGATAGTTCCGACCCATCCGGGTTGCTAAACTTTTTTGCAAGCTCCGGCGTTGCGCCCCAGGCTTCCCCCACAGTGACCAAATCGGTTCCTTTTAGGCAATTCCTGGTCATTTCTTTTAAATAGTGGTGCAGCATGGGACCGTTATTCGTGATTCCCTCATCTGGTACCTTTGCAATCTGGTCGATAACATCCAACCTGAAGCCGCCAATCCCCATGTCTATCCAATAACGAATCATCGAGTAGATTTCCTCGCGAACACATGGGTTATCCCAGTTTAGGTCAGGTTGTTTCACAGCAAATTGATGGAAGTAGTACTGCCCCAATTCCGGCACCCACTCCCAGGCGGAACCACCGAAGCACGCCTTCATTTCATTTGGTGGCCTGCTCTCCTCGCCATCTCTCCAAACGTAGTAGTCATGGTATTTGCTGACCTTACTCTTTTTCGCCTCTACGAACCATGTGTGTTCGTCCGAAGTATGATTCAGCACCAAGTCGAGAATAATTTTGATATTTCGATGAGATGCCTCCTCAATCAAGCACTTCATATCTTGGACAGTGCCAAACAAAGGGTCGATATCTTTATAATCAGAAATGTCATACCCATTGTCCGCCTGTGGCGACTTACATACCGGCGACAACCATATCGCATCAATCCCAAGGCGTTTCAGATAGTCAAGACGGGAAACGATACCTGGGATGTCCCCTACCCCATCTCCGTTACTATCTTGAAAGCTGCGCGGATAGATTTGGTATATTACTGCACTCCGCCACCAACTAGGAGAAGATGTATCCATATTTAGCTTCTCTCCTTTTCTTAATAGTGTGATGGGCCGGGCATGAACAGACAATTCCCGGCCCATCATTCTTAATGTGCAGGTGTCACGGTAAGGTAGTCCAGGTTCAGATAACCGTTTTCGGACCCACCAACATAGAGAACAAGCCTATTGATTCCCTTGCGCAGATGAATGGTCGTAGACGTCTCAGCCCACTCATCCCAGCTGTTGGTCACAGGGAATACCACATCCTCATATCCATACCCGTTAATATACAGCTGTCGAACCGGGTTCTGGTGAACAGTGGCCGAATAGACAAAGTTCAAGGCGTAGTCACCTTCCGCAGGGATGTAAAAGTCCATCGTCACAGAATCTCCCATTTCACCATAGGAGTCAACGAATCCTCGTCCCGAATAGCCGATGTGGTTGTCCGCAAAATTAACTCCACAGAGGATGGCGTCCTCAGCCTCAATGCGCTCTGGAGAAGTTTCATCTCCATAGTGAATGTAAACCATATCCCAGTACTCCAAGACAGGAACATCTATCGTGATATACGTTCCGTTGCCATCCGAGCCTATCTGGTAATTAACAGGGGTACTCATGCAGTCAGTGTCGGGTGAGGCCAAATATACGCCCTGAACACTCTTGTACTGTGGCAGGTAGTACTTCAGTGTGAGGTTGTACTTTGTTTCAGGTGTGCCCGTCACATCACGCCAATCCTCATTATCCTCCCCAGTGAGATTAATAAGGTGGATAATACCGTACTCATTTCCTTTGTTTTTGATTGTATACCAGATGGAACCGGGTCTGGCATCTCCAGAGATATGCTCTCCCTGGATGTCGAAGCACTGCATTCCGGAGTCGGACGGCAAAACGTCAGCATCATAGAGGAGATTTTCATATGCGGTGATGAACTGGTAATGGTTTCTCATCGCATCTTTCAAACCATCACGCATAGATTTAGCAGCCTTGGGATAATAGGGTGCCCCAAGAAGCGATACATCGTTGAATCGACTACCACCATTGCTGGTTGTCGACATCCCGCTGCCAAGCTCAATATGCATCGCCCCACTGGCGGCGATGGACGCATTCGTCAGCCGGACAGAATCTTCATCGTATGTTCCGAGCGTGACGCTGTTCAGGCGAATGTCCCCACCGATATCGTCCTCATCCTGCTGGATGGTAAGGGTATGCGTCCCCGCTGTCAGATACAGATTCTTGGGCATAGTGAAGGATGCCTCATAGGAATAGTGGTACCAGCTTGGCTCAGTGGGAATGATTCCGTCCCGGGTGCTGTCGAAGTAGGCGGTCATATATTTGACCCCATCAACGTAGATGCTCTTCGAGGCCTGGGTATCAGTGCCATTGGCCGCATAGAAGACAAGGGAATAGTTCCCATCCTCTGGAACGGTAATGGTCAGTTCTGCTCTATCCCCCACCTCATCGAAGCCAGTGATGAAATCTTTCCAAGGGTCGCTTCCAGTATGAACGCCCGTCAGCTGTGCATCCATATAGGAGTAAGTGCTGCCATTGATATCATATTGGTTCATGTAGGCTGCAAGTACCATTGTCTTCCCGCCATCGTTCATTCTCTGCCATGTGACGAAGTCTTGAATCTTCTTATAGGTGTCACTGTTTCCCCACAGTTCGCTGAAAGCGAAATTTGTGTTAGCCTCAGAGATGATGGAGGAAGAGGAAAAGTAGTCATTGGAGCCGCCATTAACCGCATTCATGGTAACAATATTCTTCTTGGGGTTGTTGGCTGTCAGCATATCCTTAACTGCATTTGTAAATGGGGCAAAAGAAGCTCCTAAATCCATTCGGTTTCCAGCATAGTCATAGTAGGCAATATTGCTGCCCCAGAAATCGCCCATCTGGTCAATCTGGATGCCGTCAAAGCCTAGCTCATTGACGGCGTCACAGAACTGATTCCCCATAAAATTCTGCCACTGCCGGTTGAGCGGGTTAAATGTAAAGAGAATGGGGGCCGGCTTCCCCTCCAGAGGAAAAATGAACTGGTCGATACCGCTTATAGTGGCGTTATCATTGGAGTCGTACGCAATATTGCGGCCAGTCGGGTCTGCGTACAAGCCCCACTCTTTATCGACCCCATACGCCTCATAACCCTCACGTGCCATGTACGACATTTGATAGGCCATTGCTTTCTGATTATATTTGTGCCCGGCATCGATACGCTGCTGGATGGTAGAGCGGGATAGCGTATGCCCGAACATATCGGTGAATTCATCGCCCGTATCCGGAAGAATTTTCTCATGGCGATACATCCAATCATAGTACTGGACAAGATTGATGTGATAGACCTGCGCCAGTTCACGCATCATCTCATCGCTCTCTGCCGCTGTTTCACCTGGCAAGAAGTCGACGGTGTAACCATATCTAGGATACCTAGCTGAATCACTGGACACATCAATAGCGGTCACTGCAGTGTTCCCATCAACTTTAATTTGCACCAGATAGCCCCTGAAATCAACGGTGGGGGTGGACCACACAGTAGATATCGTCTTTGATTCGTAGGCATCCATATAAAATGATACGCTATTCTCCCAGACAATGTCCTGAAGGTGCGAAATGGTAATGTGCGCTGTTTTCGTGGTGGCCTCTCCCCCATTGTACACGTCAAACATAATTTCAGCAAGACTGCCGGGAGTGTAGGCAGCCTGCTCAACATACGCCTTCTGGATGATTGCCGTCGATGACCCAACTGCATTGACAGTCATCGGAAGGCAGCCAATGCACATAAGAAGTGCAAGGGCAGCTGATAGTATCCGATGTTTGGTAGCTTTTCTCATAAAAGTGATACCTCCTCAAAATTGAATCCAAACAATACTCCAGACAGATAGTTCTGGAAGTATAAAACTGACAAATCTGCCCTGCGGTTTACTGATATATGAAAAATCCAACTTTACAGCATTGCTAAGGTCGCTATCAGGTGTTGCCGAATATATCCCTTGCACTTCAAAGTCGACCTGGACAATGAATTTGACGTTAGTTTGATGAGTTGGCTGCGGTTTTCCGCTGTTCCAATAGTCATCCTGGCAACCACAAAGGTTTACTAAGAAAATACACTTTCGCTCATCATTTTCCCTGATGGTCGCCCAGATTTTCCCGGCTTCTCCAGATGCGCTGATATGGTGGCTGGCGCAGGCATACTCATAGTTATCCCACCCCATGTGGCTCATTGATACATTCTTTAGTGTAGGGTCATAGAACAATTCCAGGTAGCGAATCATGAAGTCATAATAACGTCGCATTTTTGCCGCACTCTGGTCACTTAGAATACTGTAATCGCTGTAGTATCCCTGTGTTAGAACAGCGTTCCGCTCTCCAAGAAGGAGATGATACGCACCTTGCGAAACAATAGCTGCAGTCAGAATGAGTGCTGCTACGGATGCCTCAGCATAGTTAGCCTTCTCTTGAAATGGTTTTAGGTATGCCGCAAGAATAATTGACTTTTGACTCCCACCATAGTATCGCGCCTCGCGGATGATTTGAGCGATATGTTCATATCTGTCAAATGGGTTCCAAACCTCAATATAAACAGCATCTTGCAAGCTGGCGGCTGTAGCATACACTGGCCAATTCCCCACATTATTGAAAATGAGATATGGGTCGGGCGAGACCTCCAGAAGTGCGTCACGGGTTTCGTTGATTAGCGAAGGAAATTCCATGTCCAAGTGAACCAGTTCAGGGGAATCAGCTATATGTGAATAGGCTGTTTTGGGAAACCCGTATGTATCCATGTGGATTCCGGCAAACCCCATTTTTTCAATCGCATTCCTGTACTGTTGGTACAGATGCTGTCGCCATAAAGAGCCTGTGGCAATATTCATGATATAGAACACATCAATAAATACGAAGGGCTTTTGTTCTGAGTTATAAAATGCCCATTCCTGGTGACTATCAAAAAAATCCTTACTTGCTGCATATATGGCGCCATATGCTATAGAGTGCATCCCATATAGCTGTCCTTCAGCAATCTTAGCACGAACAACGTCTCCACTGATATGTTTCCCCATCATATCGATATACTCTGTTTCCTGGGCAACAAGAGAATCGTGACGAAAAGACCAGTCATAAAATTGAACCATATTTATGTGGTATTTTCGAAGTGATTTGATTGCGCCGTTATCCAAGTCCTTGGGACTAAAATCGCTCAAAAAGCCATATCGCAATGACCTCTTTGGATTGTCTACGACGTCGAAAGAAGTAGTTAAATGAGATTCTACACCACCACAGCTTATACTTGCGTGGATGCCATAGCCGGCAAATGTCTCCTGAAATATACCGACGGAAACGTCGGCAGCGTCATGCACATCCTGAAGGGTTATCGTTTGGAGTTCATTTTGTAAGTGGAATACCTTCAAGACAACCAAACTAGCTGTGGTTCCACCCAATTCCAGACGGATTACCACCTCCTCACCTAATAGGTACTGTGCTTTAACTGGATATAAGTCCATTTTTCACCTACCCCTTTATCGCGCCATCCGTCAAGCCCTTCATCAGGCTCTTCTGGAATACCAGGAACACTATTACAACGGGAACGATTGCGATAACTGCGGTCGCAGCCATCAAATTCCATTTCGCGCCTGCAAACTGTTGGAAGTAAAGGGAGAGCGCCTGCGGGACATTATGTTTGGTACTGTTTTGGAGGAAGAAAACCGCCTGGGAGTAGTTATTCCAGATACCAAATCCATTTAATACAACTACAGCAGAGATAGAGGGCTTCAAAAGGGGGAAAATCACGCGCCAAAATGCCTGAAAATAAGTACAGCCATCAATTACAGCCGCCTCCTCTAACTCCTTTGGAACAACTCTTATGAAGCCAGAGAAGATGAAAACCGACTGTGGCAATGCAAGAGTGGCACATACGCAAGCCATCCCCCAAAGCGTGTTAATAGCGTCAATCCGAATCATCAGGGTATATAAAGGAACCGTGTTGATTATGCCTGGAATCATCATACAGCACATCATGATTGTGAATACACTTCGGTTAAATTTGGTAGTAAAGCGAGCAATTGCATAACCGGCCATTGCACCCAAGAGAACAATCAAAACCAATGCAATTATAGTGATGATTCCTGAGTTAATCATCGCACGACCAATGTGCGATTTTTCCCATCCCTCCGCGTAGTTCCCAAAATAGAATTCAGGGATAAGCATATTGCCCTCATACATATTTCGTTGAGGGGTATTGAGGGAAATGATGACAAGGATGATAAATGGACTAAGGCAGAGGAGACAAATGAGTGCGACCAAAATATATCGCATTCCTGATGTCAATTTCTTCATATATTCCCCTCCCCTACTCTTTGTTCCGAGTCAGCCACATCGAGACAGCTACTGGGATAAGAACAATCACAAACATGATGATTGCCACTGCAGTAGAGTAACCTGTCTTGCTTCCGTAACACATTCTCATGATATAGATGCTCAAAGTCTCTGTCTGGTATCCTGGTCCCCCGCCGGTCAACGACATAACGATATCAAACACGGAAAGCGAGCCGATGATGTTGGTTATCACATTGATGCGGATTGACGGAATAAGCAACGGGAGAGTTATGTATCTAAAACACTGGATATTTGATGCCCCATCAATTTTAGCCGCATCATAGAGGTCCTTGGAGATGTTTTGCAGACCTGCAAGGTATATTATCATTGTCATACCGGCATATTGCCAAACATTGACAAGGATAAGGACAATCATGCAGCTCGTATAACTACCCATCCAATTCCCAAACCACTCAGGATGCCCCAACTGGTTAAAAATATTAAACAGCACCCCTCGCCCTGGTTGCAGAAGCAAATACCAGATATACCCCATAATAAGTGGACTGATAATTGCCGGCATATAAATACATGCTGTTGCGACAGACTTCCCCTTCATTTTACTATTCATGAGCAATGCGTAGAGCAGACCAACAATATTAAGCAACGGTGCGCTCCCTAAAGCAAACAGAATAGTTGTTTTGATATCCGATAATGCACGCGCATCATGGAAGAAGTCAATAAAGTTTTTGAGACCTACAAATTCCGCTGTTCCATAGCCATTCCAATCTGTCAAACTCATCCCTAACCCCTTGGTGAGCGGATACAGGAAGAAAAAAGCGTACAGAATAAAGGCAGGAACCGCCATAAAGTAATGAAGGCCTATTTTCCTTGTTCTCATTTTATGCCTCCTCAAAGAAAAGAGCGTGCCAAAATTAGCGCAGGCAATTTTGGCACGCTCCTTTAGCTAGACCCATAAACCCCAAAGGCCTATATAATCCGAAGACAATTTACATGCCATCATTCCAGGCTTTGGTATAGGCCTCTGCAAACGCTTGAGGAGAATACTGTCCGGCAAGCAAGCTCTGCAACATGCGTCCGGCATCATCACCGGAAAATCCAGCCGGTTTCTCATTCGTATAGCCTATATTATACGCATTTTCAAGCGCAGCAGAGACTTCCTTAACGATAGCGGTGGGGGCCCAATTAGCCTCGACATCCTTAAATGCACTAGGCGCCTTGGCCACTTCGCTGTACTTTTGCTGATTCTCAGGCAGGAACAGGTAATTCAAAAACTCGATACATTCGTCCTTGTGTTCTGTTGTCGCAGAGATAGAGTATCCAGAGTCCTCGGCGCTCAGCACAACGGGCTGAGAATTAGGCATATAGGCCGGATAGGGCGCAAAGCCAATCTTGTCTTCCATATCTGGGTTTGCCTCCAGGACGCTGGACAATGCCCACATCCCGTTGCTGAACATAGCAGCCTTTCCATTTGCAAAGTCCTGTACGCAGTTATCGTTTGTTGCGGTGATGACGTCCGCATTGATAAGGCCCTTCTGCTGCAACTCTTCCATCTTCTCCGCAAACACAGCCATAGGACCGTCTGCCTCACCGAAACGAAGTGCGTCCTGGTCATTTGCAAGCATTGCTTTCTTTGCTTCCATAGCGCCCATGGAAGACTTAACATACCCATGGGGAATAAACTCAATAAGATGACCCAGATGCCACGCCTCACTGCCGAAAATAAACCAAGGAGTAACGTCTGGCTTTGCTGTTTTAATTGATTCCAGCATAGTCACAAACTCATCCCATTTAGTGGGAAACTCGGTGATACCAAGTTCTGCGAACATCTCCTTGTTGTAGAAGAAGCCGGCCATTGTCATGTTGGTGCAGACACGGTACGCCTTTTCTTGCCCGACATCTGTGCAAGCCACCTTCATTTCTGGTGACATCCGGCTCCAGAATTCTTCGATGTCAGTCAGGTCCATGTATTTGCCCTCATCGACGAAACCCTGTTCATACGTCGTCATAATATCGGGTGCTTCGTCAGAGGCAAACTTGATTTTGATGACGTTGCTCGCATCTTTCTGATATTCCTGCTCGACCACGATGCGGTCCTGAGAGGCGTTAAAGTCGTCGATAATCTCGTTCATAACATCGACAGTTTCGATTTTACCGGTGAAAAGCGTGATGTGGACAGGTTCTTTAGAGCCGGATGCCGGCGTAGAACCCTGCTGGGACACCCCACCGGATTGATTTGAGGAGCAGCCTGCGAACACACCGCAGGTGAGTGCGATAAAAAGCCCAATCGCAATTGCTCTGTTTTTCTTCATTATTCTCCGTCCTTTCTACATATCGTGTTGAGGTCTAGGTTGAATGCGCTTTCACCTTGACTATATTTTATCACGTCCATCTTTGTATTAAATACCCAAAACTTTTGATTATGGGGTCAATTTTTTAGGTGAATCAGAATAAGGGTTGTGTATTCGAGCGGAAACGCCTATAATAAAGGCACGATAGTTGTGGAGGGAACTTGCCATGAAACATTTCCCGATTTCGTCCTTCAAAGCGAAACTGGTTGCCGCTGTCTGTATCGTTAACATATTGGTTGTCCTTGTAATTTCAGGCTTCATAAGCAACTGGTTTTACAACCAAATAGTGTCACAAACAACGGAGCAGACACAGCTTATAATCGAACAAGTCGGAACCAATGTAGACACATATATGAATGAGTTGTACAGGCTTACTCTTGCACCCTACTACAACGATAATGTAATGGGAGAGTTAGAGCATTCGCCAGCTGACTCTCAGAGCCAACTGGCTTCGAAAAGAGTTGTCGAGGATTTCCTCTCCTCTGTAATGACCCTTCCTCGTAGCGAGGTGCTGCGTGTCTATGTAATGAGCGAAGGAGGGTTGTATTCCTACACGAGAACGCCATATGAAATGACAGATTATAGGGACTACCAAAATACAGAGTGGTACTTGGAGGCGCTCTCAACAACAAGGCCTATTCTTATCCCACCGCAGCTGGAAAAAGTATTTGGCGAAAAGCGAACTCCTGTATTTTCTGTCGTCCGCCAGATTAGAAGCAAGAATGATAACAGCATAACCTGTGGCGTTATAAAAGTGGATGCAGACTACACAGGAATCAAAAAAATATGTGAAAAAGTCGATTTGAAGTCCAGTGGTACTCTCTTAATAACAAATGAGCAAAACCAAATTCTATATCAATCGGCACAGCTGCCGGCTGAACTGACAGTTTCTCAATTAAATACCAGCGATTCAAAAATTACCGTTGCTTCAAATCAGAAATACATGGTTAATAGATATAATCTGTCTACCTACGGAATTCAGATTGTTGCACTCCATTCATACGCTGAGCTTATGCGCCCACTGTGGGAAAATTTTATCAAGACTACGATTCTTGCTCTATCGTGTATTATCATTGCCGGTGTATTTATCACATTTATCATCCGAAAATTCCTTGAACCCTTGTTCCAAATTATGGGTTTGATGAAGGAAGTCGAAGATGGGAATTTAGAGGTGTTTGCTTCTGTTAATACAAAGGACGAGATGAGCAGCCTAGCGGATTCCTTTAATCACATGGTTAGGAATTTGGACACAACAATGAAACACAATGAACAGCTTGTCCGCAAGATTTATCAAGCACAATACCTTGCGAAGGAAGCACAGTATAATTCTCTTTGCAGTCAGATAAAACCCCATTTTCTATACAATACGCTGAATACTATCAGTCTTTTAATAAAATGCGATGAAGGGTCCGCTGCTGTTAAGGCGATTGAGGATTTGTCCCATTACCTAGGCGGCATTATGAATGTAGATAGAGAAATAGCGTTAAAGCAGGAATTGCAAATTTGTGAGTCATATCTTGGTATAGTATATCTGCGGTATCAGGATAGACTTACCTATTCGATAGAAGTTTCCCCCACTCTTCTTGCAGAAACCATCCCCTCTCTTACTCTGCAGTCGCTGGTAGAAAACTCGGTTAAACATGCGTGTGAATCAAAACGAGGGCTTGTTTCGATTGCGCTATTTACGAGAGAATTTAGTGATAGATTTGAACTTATCGTCAAGGACAATGGGAAAGGAATTAGCAAAGATAAGTTGCAGGAGATACAAAACTCGTTTGCTGACTCCGAAAACGATGATACAGATTTTTCGGACTCTCCCCTACTTGGAAATATTGGCTTGGTAAATATTTATCGGCGGTTGCAGTTGAAGTTTGGAGCCTCAGCTCAATTTCTAATAAAAAGTTCTGAAAGCAAAGGCACTGAGGTTATCATAAATCTTCCAAAGAGCAGTTGCTAGAAATGGAGCAGATTATGTATCATGTTCTAATTGTTGATGATGAGCCTCTTATGCGCACATATCTCGCCAAGAGCATCCCTCAGTTTGATGAGCAGTTTGATGTGTGCGGTACGGCCGCTGATGGCCAGGAAGCCATCGAATATCTAAAAGCGCACATTGGAAAAGTGGATGTCATTATTACAGACATTAAGATGCCAGAGGTAGATGGGCTTACACTGGCAGGCTATGTAAGCGCACGGTTTCCCGAAATAGTACTTATCATCATATCAGGCTTCAGTGACTTCGAATATGCCAGGAAAGCGATTCAGTACAATGTTACAGACTACTTGCTAAAACCATTGCAAGATAAAAGTCTCATAGAGCTGCTTCATAATGTCGCCATGCGGCTGACAAGCATGGGACGAAAATCGTCATTTTACCCTACTTCCAAATTATCTGGGGGACATATCCTTAGATGCGAACTGGTTCGGGCCATCTTGGATGGTGATAGCACTCAAGTCTATAGGGCGTATGAAGAGCTGGGGAATCAAAAGATAGCAGCGATGGGCCCTGCCGGATGTATTGTAAAATGCCACACTTTATACGCGGGCCATTTACAAAATGATGGAATACGGACGGTGTCTTCCTGCTTTGAACTGAATATGTTTATAAGCGACATATGTGCCTCTTTTGATTACGTCACTTTGTGTAGCAAAAGTGGAGATACCTACATCATGATAGATGGAAACTCCCCTGCTGACCTTGAACGGAAAGCCTCTTCCCTTTATCGAGTACTCAAGGAGCAAGCTAAGGGGCCAAGACAGTTTGATTTTCATTGCGGCCAGGCTGTTTCAGACATAATGCTACTCCCACAATCCATGAAAAGTTTAGATGAACTGCAATTCCTGTCATTCTTATCAAAGGACAATATGCTTCTTCCGTCTGTACGTAGGAATTCAGAGGTTATAAAGGGCGTTAAAGGCGCTGTTATACAAATTCTCCAAGATATATCGAGTGGGCGCCCAGAGGAACTTAAAGTACATGTAAATGCTTTTTGTAAAAGCTACATCTGTCAGGATAAAGCTTGTTATTGGAGGGCGGGAGAATATCTTATTTTGCAAGCGGAAATGGCAGGGTATGCTGAAGCATCGGAAATCCAAAGGGCATATCAAACTCTGTCCAACATATACACAAATCAGGCGGCTGAGTTGCGTACATCTGAATCATATATAACGTATATAAAAATTCTCAATCAGACTCTGCTGCAACTTATACCTGGCGAGAGCCATTCAGCGGTGCAAGAAATGCCAGTAATTCGACGTGCAAAGGAATTTATTTTAGAGCACTACCGTGAGAACATTTCTTTACAGGATGTAGCAGAATTCTGTGGTGTTTCCGTAAGTTACTTGAGCAATTTATTCCATAAACAACTCGGCATTTCTTATTCAAAGTATCTTTTAAAACTGCGAATGGATGAGGCGTCTAAGCTATTAAGCATCTATCCAGATATGAAAATTTATGATGTGGCTGAACGTACAGGATTCATAACAGCAAAGCATTTCATTGCTGTTTTCAAAAAGAATTTTGGGGTGTCACCTTCCAGTTTTCAAAAATCTATCAAGTGATGGCATTAAGTCTGTTGGCAAAAAACATCCCGACACTATGTGTTCAATCGTATTGGTGACTGTGTCAAATCTTCATACATAATAAATATCCTGTGGTGGAGTTAGAAGGTATTGGTATTTTTTTCTTCTTCAATGGATATACTTAAAATATCTATTTTAGGAGGTGTTTCTTGTGCCCCGAGGAAGAAAAAATCTCAGTCTAGACGAACAGTTGCAAGAAATTGACAATCAACTCTCTACACTGCAGAGCAGACGTGAGGAGCTTGTTGCCAAAAAGCACGAGGAGGACATGCAGGTCCTCGCAAGGTTCATGGCTGAGAATAATATGTCAGCTGCTCAAGTTATCTCTCTTATCTCCCCTTCTATTGTATAATAAATACCGCTCAGGCTTGCCATTGGCACATACCTGAGCGGTATTTTTATTTGTTCTAAGGGAGAGTTAGGATACTATACCCCCTATGCTTCGAACAAAACAACTTGTATATTAGCAAATAGGTTGGTGTTGATTCAATTTCTCGTGTTTCAATTAGGCCACATTTCGTGCAGGTACGTATTTCCTCCGATGGAGTTATTCCCCCTAATCTATTCGATACAGCCCACTTGTTAAAATTGTGGGAAACCATTTCTATATCTTCTGATTCTATAATTTTGTTACATACAACACAACGCTTTACTCTTTCCCCCATATCGGTACAAGTAGGTTCAGTGAGTATTTCCCACTCCCCTCCTTCTGTATGTGTCAAACAGTCAATTGCGCGTGTGTTTACAATATCCCCGCATACTAAACAATACTGCACTTCTTCTCCATAAGCTGCACATGTAGGTGTTAGAGTCTCAATCCATTTATCAGTCGCTTTATGCCCATTTGCTGGGATTGGTTCGGATGCACAGACTTCTCCACAGTCTATGCAATATTGTATCTTTTCTCCGGCCTTAGTGCAGGTTGCCTCGGTCTTAACAGTCCAGTCCCCATTTGCATGTTTATGACTACTTAGAAAATCATCAACAATGTATAGCCAACCATAAGAATACTCCCCCTCATTTGTTGTTTCAAATTTCAACGTCCTAACATCGCTTACGTCAATATTTGAAAAATCTATTTTCCCTGTTTGTTTGGTTATTCCTGAATAAAATAGTGATGGCTGTTCAATATCATTAAAAAAAACTTTAATACTCATAGAAGCTCCGCTTCCAGTCTGTGGAGATGTGACTATGGAATAACTTAATGTAGAATATTCTTTATTTAAATTATATAGCACCTGTACTTTACTTCAAGCTGACACATTTACGATAGATTCGAGAAAAATATGACGTTCCGATAATATTTTCTACAATAGAAATACCCGCCAATTTATCAAATCCTCAAAGTGCTTATACCGCTGCTATTGATGCACACGGAACCAAATAGTGCGCAAAAGAGCGGATAACTATCAAAATATTACGTAAACTGAAAAAATAAATGGTCAGTAAAATACCGCTCTCCCCATTTTACAAAGGAGATTAGAACTGTATTTTACTATATTGACTTCTCATTCATTCTTCCTCGGCACCCTCTTCTGCGACAAGTTCCACTCCACCATTCGCACCTGGTTCCAGCAATACCCGGTCAAAGTCGCTCTGATAAAGCTGGTCTTGCTTCACGCGATACTTTTCAAACTCACTTAGGGCATGTTGTTCCGCAATTTTTGCGGAAATCGTTCCCGCATGGGTCAAAATTTCCTTGCGAGACAGTCGCAGCATATCCTCAAATTGCCTCGCCCAATCTTCCATGGTCATCGGGACCTGCTCTTCTGCCCTCAGCTCAGCCAGGTCTAAATAGGCATTGACAATCCGGGCCATAGCAGAAAGCTCCTGTTCAGTCAGATAGTTTTTGGCCACAACCACGTCGAACTTTTGAATCTTCCCTCTGGGGGCATCCTTCCATGTGGTCAATCCCATGTGTTCTTTCTCGCTATCTGCACGATGATAGATGACCTCTGCGGCGGTTTCCCCATGGATGGCCCAATGCAGCTGATTCTGTACCCGAGCAAAAAACAATTTTGTTGTCTGGGCCTTCGCATCATAGTCAATACTAGTTGCATAGATGTCAGTGATTTTTTGATAGAATCTGCGTTCGGATATCCGTATTTCTCGGATACGCTCCAACTGCTCTTCAAAGTAATCTTTTGTCAGTATTGTACCGAAATTCTTCAGACGCTCATCATCCATTGCAAAGCCTTTAATGGTATATGACTCAATAATTCCATTGGCCCATTTGCGGAATTGCACCGCTCTGGGGGAATCTACCTTGTTCCCCACTGCGATGATGGCGCTTAAGTTATAATGGTTGGTATCGTAGGTCTTCCCATCTGAGGCAGTTATTCGAAATTTTCGAATAACTGCCTCTTCATCTACCTCACCATCCGCAAAGATTTTCTTCAGGTGATAATTGATGGTATTGGCTCCTACATTGTATAGGACCCCCATCATCTTCTGTGTCAGCCAGACATTCTCTTCAAAATAAACTGCATTTACATCACTCTCGCCTGTAGATGTAATGAATGTGAGATACTCTGCAGCAGAAGACCGCACAATGTCAACCTTATTTTTCCTCTTCATATTTTCTGACTCCTAGACAAAATCTATGCTATGTTATCGTATAGTCAAGAGGGTACTTCATCTCAGTTGCTCCCAAATATCATCCCAGGACTCGGGTACCAGCTTCTTGGGTGGCTCAATGTGAAACCGCAATTTTATCTCAGGTGCAATTGTTTGGCTTTTCGCAACATCAGGTGCACAGTAGTAGTGGATTTCCTGAATTGAATCGTTCTTCGCAATCGCATCATTAATATGCTGGTCATTTTCACCACTATATCCGAAAACATCTATGCGCTCCGCGTCAACTTTTCTGAGTTCTGACAAGTATTCTTTAAAAATTGTAGTGGAAAACTCTATTTCGCTCGCAAACGGAAATTCAAATCCGCCGCCGGCAGCCATTTCCGTCTCTTTCTCCTTACCTCCAATGCCCCAAATCAAACATGCTTCTTCTGGGCATACCCGAACATCACAGCGCTTACACCTGTCTTTCTCCGTGTAGAAGAACCCTCCATGTAAATGCCTTATCGTATTGGTCTGAAGGACCTCATCTAAGATGCAATCAAAATTGGTAGTAAAAATCATATCATAGACAGATAACCATTCCTTTAAACGGTCCGATGTCACACTGTCCAAAGCACTCTTTCCGCATTTGCCATCATTATAATAAATTTTATTTGCAACCCCTCTTATTTCTGCTTTATCACTCTCTAAAAAATCTCCTCTTTCACAAAAGAGCGAGACTACCTTCAGTAAGTTTTCTAGGTTGGATATTTCGTCCTTTTGTGTCTCAAAAATAAGCCCATATGTTTGAAAAATGTCCTCTGTTAACCTATGCATATTATGGAATCCCAACTCATTAAGCGTCTCTTCTATGTGCAAAAGAAGACTTTCATTATATAGCCTATCTAGAATTGGTCCGTTAATCCCAGACTCACCACAACATCTATCGCCACAGTATCCATATGCTTGTATCCTATACTGCACTGTATCCACTTTCAGTCGAAAAGGCTCAAATAGTCTATTGGCCTTTTCCATAAGAGCAGGGATTTCCCTTTTCACCTTTTCCATCATTGATTGGTCTTTATAATCAGAGATGAGATTAGCTGTTAATCCATTCCCCACAAGCAGTATTTTCCCCATAATATATATGCCTTTCCTTCACTTTCTTCGAGCCTTATTTTCATTTCAAGTGGCCCGGCATCTCACCCAACTGATAATACTGGTCCCCTTTGATATGCTTGTGATGCTTTCGCCAAATCTCTCTCTTCTCTAACTCAAGTCTCACCTTATGTCCCTTATTCTTCTGCATAATCTGAGTTGCTTTTCCCCCAATATCAGCTACTATACCAATATTCCGAACTAGACAGGTACACACTCCAAAGGTATTTCCGCCAACAACATCTTTCATCTGGCTGTTGCCAACATGCGCCATCTGACTGCTGGTGACCCCGTAGTGGTCCTGGATAGCCTGAAATCCCATGATTCCAGGTTTCCCCGCCTTGGCAATGTAATCGATTCCTAATTCCTCACCAAAGCGCCCACCTACCTCATCATTGGCATTTGTCAGTAGAAGAACAATAAAACCCATCTGCTTCAACTTTTCTATGTGCTTCTGCGCTGTCTCTACCACATTTCTGGTCTCCCAGGCTGTAATCGTGTCATCAATGTCGAAAGAAATCAGCTTGATGCTGGCCTCTCTCCACCTCTCATAATCAATCTCATAAATGCTGGGCTGGTAAACTTTGGGGACAAAAATTCTCCGCAGGCTTTCGTCTGACATGAGCTTTAATGGATTCATATGTTCCTCCTATATTCTATTTAAGCTTCTTCGACACTATCATGTCTGTGTTCCAGGCAAAACGGGCTTAAACTATCGGTATCACAACTATAACACGCCATAACCTCCAACGCAAGCCTTCATTCTCCACCTAATTCGTTTTCCAGCCTACACATAAACCTTCATCCCAGTAATTTTTGACCTCATTACTTCTCTTACACGAAAATATTTGGTATAATTTAGGCAACTCAATCAAAAGTGTTAAAATGTAATTGCTACCAAATGAAAGGTGTATATAATATGAGAAAAGAATATACTTTGAAAAATGCCACCTTTCTCTCTTTTCTGAACAAGAGCTTAAAAAAATATCTGAAGGAATCGATAATACATGATTCAAGTATTTTAACCCCACAGCAAAAAGCCAGGCCCCACCCATGGGCCCGGCCTTTTATGTCACTTGTGGGAAATGCTATTGCGCCCTATGTAGTGGTAACTATCCTCACTATCATTCTACCACTATAGCTTCCGTTTCTAAGACACAAATTTTTATAAAATTATACCCGAATTGAGTTAAACGTATTATTCCTCTTTCTATTCTAATATCTTTATATTGACCTCCCAAGACCATATTCCCACGGATACTGCGTGCAAAAACCTGATTGCCAGGATTTATATCTTTAGATAATGCCTGATACATCTTATTCCCCTGGAAATAGTCATATTCACTTTGGTCTTTAACCTGTGCTCGGAAATCTGTCTCTACAAGTCCTAGCCGAATTAAATTAGTAACTGCTGCTGAAACTTCTTCTTCACTGGCAGCCACACCCGGCTTCATTACATTGCTTTGGACCAAAAGCTGCTCCATTCCTTTTGTCAAATAGTAATTTACGATTGGAAAAATTTGCTCAGGAAACCCATACACTCCCCTATCCGAACCATCGTCTACATAGGGGATTTTTCTTCCATTTACCGTCGCAGATATTTCTAATCCCACTTTCCTTTTCGGCCTAAAGTTAGCTAAAATACTAGCCTCTAAAGGTGAAATTTGAGTGAGAATACTTACAAACGAGGGATGGATATCAGTCATCATATTCCGGTCACATGCATGAGCGACCAGATTCGCAAACATCTCGCGCAGCTCTTCCTCACCGAGATGATACTTGCTAGCTTCAAGTGCCGGACCAATAATATTGAGCGGGGGCTCCTGAAGTCGGTGCTCAGGTATTTTTTTGAACTTTTCAAATACACGTCCTTCAAAGTCTTTTAGCCATGCGTCATGATAGATTTTAGCCATTTGCAGAGGTGTAAATATCAACTCCATCAGTGCTGCCAGATGTTTGCCTGTTTCTTTTGCCGGAGGTGTCAACACCTCACCTGTTACTTGCGCCAATGTTTTCTCTAATCCACTGTTCGGCATGTACTTTCAACTCCTTCAATCCAATATAACCACAACTTACCCCAGCTAACTACAAGGTTGAATACATAATATCCCAACTATAGGATAAGAACAATAACTTCGCTTGCACTTCCATCAAATTTGTCCTTAGTAATAAGAAGTATAATCTCTCTTTCAAGGTCATATTTGCCCCTCTATGGCGTCACATAAGATTCAATCATCTTAACTAAAATAGTTTCATTGGCAAGCGAAAACTCTATAAATAGGTTCTGTTTATCATCAATAATGCCAATCACATCGACAGTATCTTCGGATATATAATTCTCCATCGCATACAGGATTGTCTCTTCCACCGCTCTTTGTGATATGCCATCCTCCAGTTTAGGAATCGTCTCCGCCGAATAGACGAAGGTATATGGGCTGTCATTTATTCGCCAATTTGTTTCATCTGCACCAGGTGCAACCGGTATTGAAGTGAGCAAAAAGATGGCAAATAGGCAAATCAAGGCGTTGCGAATGCATTCGTAGGATGAGTAGATATTGTTATTCCGAATCAGATTCTGATTTTTATTTTGTCCGACTCTCTTATCATATGCCTTCTTTAGACTCTCCCCACCATCGGCTATGCAGCTTAAATCGACAGTATAGAACACATTTTCTGCAACTAAAACCCTGATAGATAATATCCCAGCGATGATGAGGTATGCAATAGAAAGCAGTAAAAGTACAAATGATGTCCATTGCAGTTCAGGTATCGGATACTTTTTGATAACTGTATCTAATAATCCCGAAGCACCCATAATCAGTGTGACCGCAATTGTTATACCTGCTACATTTGTTTTGGCTTTATCTTCCAGTTTATCTTTTGTCCAAATTGCATTATCGTATTCTTTCTTTAACTGTTCCGTAGTTACCCTATCCGCATTTTCGATGTAAGGCAAAATTCCTTCTTCATTTTTCAGTTTCTCGCGCAGCTTTTTATTGACTCGCCAATTGTCATACAAGGGGAAGACTGCATCCCGAAGGGTAATCATCATTTTACCTATAGCAGTCAATGGATTTCCCATGCTAACCCTCCTCTACCAGTGCATCCACAATGGCGCTATCAATCGGCAAATGAGCAGCTGAAGTCAACCACCCCCACTCCCCTGTTGGGTTTACTTCAATAAAATAGTATGTGTCATCTACAATCGCTAAGTCGATGCCACCAAACTCTAGCCTCAGCAAGCGCATAAGGGCCAAAAGCTGTTCAGTAACCTTGTCCGGAATAATCACCGGCGTATATCTAAGTCTCTCTTTTTCCAAACGTCTCCAGTCACCTTCAATACCTGCCCCTTCTGTTGTAATACTTACCGGAAATACCCGCTCTCCAACAATCGTCACACGTAAATCCACTTTGTTTTGCAGGCATTCCTGAAGCACTATCGGAGCCGACTTGAGTTCATAGTCAAGCAGCTCCTGGCCCATCACCATAGTGGAATATGTAAATAGCTCATCTCCATCTTCATAAAAGAGCGCTGTATCTAGGGACTTGACAATATAGGAACTGGTAAGGGATAAATCCTTAGGTACTGAGTTACCTACATATGTCTTTGGCACATTTAGTCCCAGCCGCTTCGCACATTTAAGTTGATACAATTTATTCTCTGCACGGTAAGTAGCTACCGGATGATTCATCCACTTAGCCCCATCAAAAATGATGAGATTACGAATAAATGAGCTCCACTGGCTCCTATACAGCTGTCTTTCCAAAGAATACGCCTTATCTGTCCGCAAAAACACTGGCGCTCTAAAGTAAATAGACTTTAGGGTTCCTGGCTCAATTTGATATATGTCCCCGTCCATCTCTACCTGTAAAATATCTTGGCTCAAATCATAGCCTATTTTATACTCACCAAAGCGGTCTCGATTCACTCGTAAATAACGTTTACCACGCTGTTCGAGCCTATAACATATCAAATCTGTAGAGTAGTCGATTGTGCTGGAGACTATCAGCTGTTCTACACTATTCACCTTTTTGGTCCTCACCAGTCTCTCTATCCCACTTCTTGCTACACGGACGTTGCGGGTCGCTACTCAGCATCATAACTTCCCTAGACCCGCTTCTCACCCAATAACCGCAATCCTCCTGAAAAGTACATCCACTGGGTGTCAAACTTCCCGTCGGTTCAGGATAACGTCGCGCTGATTCTAGTAAAATGTGTCCTTTCATCCTCGTAATGCTCCCTTCTCTAAACAGGTTCAAAACCTAATCTTATTATACGACAGTTATCCCCTATATTCAAGGTTAAGCTACCCATTTTTGCGCCCAATAATTATCTTTACAAAACACCCAATTTAACTAAAATAAAGCGATATTAAAAGCAGGAAGGAAAATTTCCTGCTTTTACGCATTTCAGGATACTTACAGGCTCATAGGTTGAATACATAGTTTGTATCACCTTGGTAGATTGCAGGGTTTTCACATACTTCATCCCTCATCCGCCTACCCCCGGCGAGTATCAACTAGGAGGGCCAGATACTATATCACTAGTAGTACATGTTGGCACCACGAAAATTTCTTGCTGTTCTAAAAAATTGATTCCCTGGCTGTTTTCTGGTATAATTAGTTGTAAGGTGGTGTTTCCATGGAATCGCTTTCTGAGCATTTTAAGAATATGGATGAGGTAAGAGCCAGCGTAGAAAGCATGAAAAGCAGCCTTTCATCAGAGGACTATGAACTTATGCTGTATTTGTTTGGGCTACTAGAAAATCGAGGTCTTTCTGACCTCATACTACTCCATGACCAGGAAATAAAAATAGACCGGTCCATCGCACCCATGATTGTTGACCTTAATGCACACAACATCGCCACATTGGCTTCATGTTCAGGCCTTCAAAGCGAGCATCCTGAAGGCCGATTTCGACCAGAGAGCGGATACTTGGCAATTGCCTTTGATGCTGGCTTACTGGAGTATTTACGGAATAATTTAAGGGACCCACTCATCAAAATATCCAAGAGTGAATGCTACCTAAAGCCCTCGATTTCTATTGTTATTCAAAGTAAAGAGGACATCGTTCTGAAAGAAAAATGGAAGTTGGTTTGGACTGCTCTAAAGAGGTGGCCTCATGATTGAAGTATTGACAAGCAATCACTTTGACAAGCTGCTTGACCTCTTTGACGGAACTAAAAAAGAGATAAAAATAATCAGCCCATTTCTGACCATGTCAATGGCTGAAAAGCTATGTGACACCGTCACAGAGAACAATATATCGTGCATCTTCATAACACGATTCTACTTGGAGGATGTTATAGCAAAGGCAAATAGTATTGATGCTTTAGAATTATTAATTCAAAGTGGTATCACCGTCTATGCAGTAAAAAAACTTCACACAAAACTCTACCTTTTTGATGATGACACCGCCATTTTAGGTTCCGCAAATTTTACAAATGGAGGCTTCAAGAGCAATATCGAATTGTCTCTTCTTCTCTCAGAAGAGGACCAGGTTATTAAAGAATTGCACACCTATTTTGATGAAATGGTGGCTAAAATCAAGACTGCCGGAAACGGCTTGATTACTCCAGCCATTATTGCAGACGCCAGGAAGCAATATTCACAGCTTCTCAGCGATAAAAAGCGCTCCATGAAAACCATCAGTGCGCAAATGTACGGAGCCGCTTTAGATAAGTGGAGCGAATTAACAAAGACGGTTGACATTCTGGAGGAGCTCAAAAAGTGTGAAGGGGAACAGGACCTTGTGTGTATCCTCTTCAAGGCAACAGAACAAGTCACTCAAATTAGGTATCCCTACAATATTTGGTTGAAATTCGATGGGGAAGCAGACAACAGACTAGCTGCAAATACCCCCTTCTCCGTAACATCCATTCAAGAGCAAGGGAAAGTGCTATATCTCTCTAATTATCCTTTTAGAGTCCGGTCTGTCAAAGAAAACGACGAAATTTATTTTGCCGCCCTGTCCACTGATAAGAGGGGGAAAAATCAACCAATCATCGTCGGCCGGGGGCATTTAGCCGCCTTTTCCGATAACAACTTTGTTACTGAGTCTATGACTCAACAATATCCCTGGATGGAGCGGTATCCGTGGTACTGTGTTATTAAGGATTGCGAAATCATTAAGTCCCCCATAAAAGAAGGGATACCAATAGATGTTGTATGGGATGCTATGGGGTCAGACACTTATATAGCCTCCTTTGGTCGAAATGAGTCTTTACAGGCTGTATCCATAAAGCATCATCAAAAGGCCCATATACGGCTATCCGGAAATGCAAAGCAGTTTATTGATAAAAAATTGGATGCCCTAAAGGGACAATATGGAGTCACCACCTATCAATCCTCATAAAAAACAACTGGCAGGTATCTACCTGCCAGTTGTTTTTCTTTTTTAGTGAGGAATCTTATTTAGAAACAAAAGGGCCATCCTCAAAATAAGCTCCTCAGCAACTCCAAGCAGAATAAGAAAACACACTTTTCTTCATTCTGCCAGGGTTTGGTCCAACACCACGTATTCCTGACCATGCCAAGTAATAACGCTAACCAAATACCCTAAACGCTCCATCGAAGCATCTCCAATTATCTCCTGGACTAACTTTATGGCATCTTGCCCTCGATGGTCTATTTTTTGTACACTGCAAATCGATTCACATGTTGCTACACACTCAGGCAGTATACATTCCCCTCGTTCATTGTACATTGAGTAGTCGATAAAGGGCTCATTCGGAAGTTTCAGGCAGTCAGAAAACCCAGTTTCTTCAACGGATACTTTAACGAAATAATCATCCAAATACAGTGCAGTGGCTAGAAACCCTTGGTCATAACCATATGCCGTTTGATAAGAAGGAATGTTTAGAAAGCAAATTTCATCATCAAAGGAAAGGGCATATATTTCGTTCACACCAGCACCAGTTCCTCCCAAGTCGCAAGTCACAATAACAATAGGTTTCCCATTGATATCACTTAATAAGAAAAGCCTACTTTCGTAAGATGCTTTATCCCATAAATGAGTATATTTTTGCCCCTCAATTTCAAATTCAATTAGTGGATAGTGTACACCATTATTGTTATAACAAGGCTCATTTCGCTCATTAAAAGTTGGGAACCATTCTGCAAGCAAGCGAACAGTATCGAGTTGTCCGTCATCATTGAAATCAAAGGACTCTTCTGCGAATATCAATGGGAAACCATGACTATGTGCCTCATCAACAAATTCATCAGCATCACTTTTTTCTTGTTCATTTTGAGTTGATATTTCTGATAAAGCTGATTTACTCTCAACAGTGGGAGGATAACTGTTCAAAACACATCCTGATAGAATTAGAAATTGAAACACTAAGAGGACAAACAATAATATTTTTTCGCCCATTTTTAAGAAATTTTTAGCCAGCATTGGAAATTACTCCCTAATGATGAATCTTTATGGAAGTTCGCCGAAGTGACCACTATATAATATGTGGTTCCTTTTGTTAAACTTCTTGTGATAGAAGAATATTTATCGGTTCCCACGTTGTCGTTTGAAGTGATTAAGTTAAAATTACTGTCCCTCAATTCCAAATATGTGTCCGCGCTTATTGTTCCCGGTTTGCTCGTTTCAATAGTGTATGTTTTTGTGGCTGTTGGAGTAAATTTAAAAACTTTTTCCGCCACTCCAGCAATCAAATATTTATTCTTTCCTTGCTCGGGTCCAGTACCAATAATATGATTTGCTGCATTACACTTTACTGATAGCATAGCAGTCATAGTGCTTGCACTGGTACAATTAATTCGGATTCGATATTCAGTGCCTTTTGTTAATGATACGGTAAACGAAGCACTACTGCTTGTTTTGACCAAGTCGCCAACGATGACATCATTACTTTTGGCATCTCTGGTAACTTTATGCACAGCAATCGTTTGGCTGTACGATGTATTCCCAGCTTTACCAATTTGAATTGTATAATTTCCAGTAACTGGCGCATATGTAAGAAAATCTACTGTTTTGGCAGAAGAAAAGCGAATAGTTTCACCGGGGTTAATCCCCTCATACGATGTCGGATAAGCGGTCATAAGGTCACAAGATGCATAATAATATTTTAGTATATCGATATAAGATTTTCCGCTTTTAGCCATAAGGGCTGCACCAGTCTGGCACATACCACGATTATGAGCAACTTCAGCACCCACGGCAGGAGAATGGTCAGTGCAAGTCTTCACTTCGTAAATACTTTCATCAGTCGGATTAGGATAATTTGTCACTTTTCCCTGGCACTTTCCATGAAATTCGGTTGTCGAACGATAGTTGTTATTATCATAAGATAAAACTTTATTATTAACAGCCTCCACTGCCTGAATTGCATTGGAGTTTGTATAATATGGAACAAATTTTTGACAATGCTTTTCTGCGCACAGAGAATATCCACTACTATTATGAGTCATCCCACGTCTCACTTTTGAGTCAGCGTAGCCCCTACTGGCAACAGCCTGGGCTTTATATGCTTCAAGTTTTTGCGCAGTAGTGTTGAGATTCGAAACCACCATTTCATTTGGAACTACACAGTATAAATAGTTATTAATACTCTTTCCAAAAGAGTAAATGTTACCTTTATAGTTTACTGTATAACTTTTTAGTGTGTATGGAGTAGCGTATAATTCAATGCCGGATTCGTCATCGTCAGCTATCACTTCGCCCATAGGTGAAGTGTCCGATAAAACTGATTCATAATCAAATTCTAAGCCTTCATCTTCCCTCAACGGTAAATAATAAAACTCTGCTCCGGAAGAGGCAAAGGCTGGCATATTATAAAAGCAAGAGGCTTCATAGCCACTGGCGCTTACCTCAATATCATATCGCCCCTCTGGAACTCCGGTAATTTCAAATGCTCCATTACTGTCTGTTGTCAGCTCCAAGACAAGATGAGGTATTTTGACTGTCGCAAATGGGACCGCCTCATTATCCTTTTCATCATAAACTTGTCCTACAATAGTTGCTTTTTCCCCAGTCTCCTCCCCCGGAACCATATAAGTATCTTGTGCCGAGTACTCCACCTTTTTTTGTGCAAAATTAGAAAAATTTTCTTGAGCATCCGCAAGTGAAACAGGCAAAGAAAATTCATGCTCATCATATTCTTCTTGGGCCATACGTGAAGTATTTGCCATAACAGGCAAAGAAAACTGGAAAAGGACCACGGTAGCCAATAAAAAACTTATTGCTTTTCTCAATTTCATTTCCTTTCAACCTTTCAGTGTATTTTTCGCAGCATTAGGTGTTTGTTTCATCGACAAGTATTCGTAACTGTGACAGACGGCTTTTCCACTCCGTTAATTGAATACGATAGGACCAGCTTGTAGGTCTTCCCTCTCTGAACCTTATATTCACCAGAGACGGAAAGAGAGCCTTTCCCTGAATCACTCCAAGAATCCAGATAGGTTGTCCCTTGGTAGAGCGTTATTGTCGCATCTACTGTATCCGTGGAGGTGCCGCCCTTGCAGCTTCCATAACACTGGGCAGTCGTTCCATCAAAAGTCAGAATGGGTGTCGCCCTTATCCCCCGCATCTCCACCGCTTGCGCACTTATCGTGAACAGTAACAGAATCAGCAGAGTGGTTATCGCAAAATTGCGCCTCTTCATGAGAATCACCTCCTTCCGCATCTTTTGGGGCTTTTATCCGTCCCAATAAGTAAATGCAGAAGGAAATGATATCCTCACATCAAATTTAAAAGATTTTTTAGAGCTTATTTGGTCTCTCCTCCTGGAAGGTACTCTCTATAATATCCAAAACATCTTTTTCTACTTTAGTTCGGGTAAGTAAAGGTCAAACTCGAAAAGATGTTAATTTTATTTAACTTTATTTCTGTTACCAATCCGCACCTCGTTACCTATCTTTTGTTACTTTAGATACAAAACGGGAGAAACTATCAAGCTTCTCCCGTTTACTGTTATTCAACTCACAGTACTCCAACCTCCTTTATTCCAATAAATGATATTCTCAATATTGTTCCACTTATCACCATTATTATTGAATTGTAACTTAATTCCTTGTAAGGAGCCCCCCTCTAGGTCAACAATTTCGGTCCCCTCAATTACTACATCATCCCTTGGAATATTTGCATCGATTTTAGGTGCAAAATCATTTTCTCCAGCACAGTCAAACTTTTCAATAATACAGGGATATGGGTCTAGCGAATCGTTTCCATAAACATCGTATACATATAATCTGGAGGCTCCATAATTGCTTCGAGGGACACCAATCTGAATTATGACAGCATCTTTTTTGTCAGAAAAGATGTGGCCGAAATATAAATCGTAATACCCATCACAGGGAATCACTTCGGCCAGCATTTCTCCTGTCCCGAGCTTGATTCGAAATACAATAACTGCTGTATCACTATCACACCACCGATATAAACTTATATAAAGCTTGTCATCGCAAATACCCGTGCCGTCTAAATTCAGGGAGTCGTAATATTCTATACTTTCTTGTGACGCCTGTACCCAATTCATTCCATCAAAATCATTATTCTGAATTGAGCTCATTGCATTTGGTGATTCTTCAAGAATAGTAGTGTCTCGATTTGAACACCCAACACATACAGATGTCACAACTAGCAAAAAAGGAATTGCTTTTGATATATAGCTCATTTCGCAACCTCAAGATTTAATTGGCGGCTTTTACCCACGTACAAATAACGTTAGTCACTCCTGCAGTTTTAGAAAATGTAATTACATCAACAGATGGAGACACGTTACCAGTTTTCAACCAACCCGTATATTGACGCCAAGCACATTGATTCATTTGGTCCGTTGCAGAACAACGTGCATCAAGGATGGTTTCACCTTGAACCAGATATCCGTCTACTTGAGGCCAATATTTCTCATAAATTACTTTAGCAATATCAACGGCATTTTTCCAGCGTGGGCCCGCAACTGTGGAAAGTGTAGCGCCAACTCCACGTTTCGGCTTCATCGCTGCCTCACTATTACATGTGCTGTATTGATTAGGAAAGGCAACAATTCTCGCCCACATAGATGCATTCGGATATTTTGTCGCAGGAAGACAATACCCTGTCCCTCCCTCCTCTGCATTCTGATATCGATTGCGCAATACCCAACCTATCCCTTTGATGTCGTTCCTTATTTCCGTATCTGTCCCTTTAGTTCCACTTTCAGCGTAAATTATACGTGCTAAAAGATTAATATCATCTTTATAGATGCCTTTCAGTATATTATCTGTATTCATGCCCGTAATGGGCTTTCCATATACTGTATAATACTCTGACTGTCGTGATACGTTCAGCCGTTGAATTGTCCACTGCCCAGCTATTCCATCCCCTTTTCCCATCCCCCACTCTTCTTGAAACCCACAAACAGCATCATAGGTTGAGGTCTGAAAACGACCTGCAGGGTCACTTATATCATATCCAATTTTTTTAAGGTAACCTTGCATCTCTGAAACACCCTGAGAAAATTGTGTGTCGCCATCCTTACTAAAGGACCCTGTGCCATTTAGAACTTGAGTAAATGTATAGCTGGAATTTGGCATAATTATTCCTCTCTTTCTTTCTAATCAAATTTAGTTCAGATAACTTGTGCAATAATAAGCCCAGCTTTTTTCATTTTGCTTCAACGGAAGAGTGTAGACGTAAAACGAGGCAATTTGCTTCAATAATTCTCAATATGCTTGCTCATAGCTACCACAAAATTACGTCTCTTCAGGAGAATCATCTCCTTTAACATCTTTTGGACTTTTAGTCATTCCCGTTTGCTCATCGACAGGTATTCGTAACTGTGACAGACGGCTTTTCCACTCCGTTAACCGAGTACGATAGGACCAGCTTGTAGGTCTTCCCTCTCTGAACCTTATATTCACCAGAGACGGAAAGAGAGCCTTTCCCTGAATCACTCCAAGAATCCAGATAGGTTGTCCCTTGGTAGAGCGTTATTGTCGCATCTACTGTATCCGTGGAGGTGCCGCCCTTGCAGTTTCCATAACACTGAGCAGTCGTTCCATCAAAAGTCAGAATGGGTGTCGCCCTTATCCCCCGCATCTCTACCGCTTGCGCACTTATCGTGAACAGTAGCAGAATCAGCAGAGTGGTTATCACAAAATTGCGCCTCTTCACGAGAATCACCTCCTTTCACATCTCTTAGGGGCTTTTCCTTGTCCCACTAAGTAAATGTAGAAGGAGGTGATATTCTCACAATGATTTTAAAAAAATTTTTAGCTCCCGAATCTCTCTTTGGAAACGCTCTCTGCGAGATACAAAATATCCGTTTTCTCTAAAGGAGCATCCAGAACAAATTGAAGACTGCTCCCTCCGTCAACCCAGGTAACTGTATTATCTACTACATCTAAGTCGTTAGACAAATGCAACTCACCAACCATTCCATTTATTGTTATAGGAAGTATTTCTAGTTGTTCTGTTATAAAGTCAGTAGCTGAACCCTGTTGCATGTAAATGTAGCTCAAAGATATCTGATGCCCATCATTAACATTTTGATAAACAATATGAGTATAATTGGGGGTCTCTTCCCTCTTAATCTCGTGATACCCTTCCGGCAATTCCGTTATCTCATACCGAGACATAGTACCTGAAATGCTTTCCCCAGTATACCTATAGGTTACGTGTGTCTCATACCATTCCGTAATCCAACGCACAAAGGCGGCCCGTGCTGTAGGGCTGGTGACCATAACCGCACCAAAGCCTATCGAAATGACAAGTAAAATCATGGCCACTTTCTGTACAACAGCTTTCCAGATGGGTCTACTCTTTTTCCGTGACCATTTCAGTGGGTCTTCCAGCATAGAACTCATCTGCCTCTGATGCCGGGCAGATGGGGTAAATTGTATCGTATCATTCTTTGTAGCTTCATCTAAATCAAGCCGGATGGAATCAATCAGAACTCGTTTCATCAGCGCATCCAGTTCCTGGTCTGTCATGTATGTAATCCCTCCCCCTCTACAAGTTTTCTTAATAACGAGCGCCCTCGGCTAGCTCTTGAACTCACCGCTGTTTCCGAGATGCCCAGCCGGCTGGCTATCTCTTTATCAGTATACCCTATCAATATCTTCATTTCCAGTACAGCACGATATGTTTCTGGCAGTTGTCTAAACAGTTCTACCAACGCAATATACTCTGAAGTATCACTAATGCTCTTCTCAAACCCATCCCAATCTTCTAGTGGTACAATATTCCGATTTTTACGCAAAATCATGAGTGCTTCATTCTTCACTATGGAAATGAGCCAGAAGGGCAATTCCTCACAAGGAATAGTGGAAATTTTTTCAAAATGGTGAATTACTTGGAGGAATGCATTTTGAACAGCGTCCTCAGCATCGTGCTGCTTCTCTAATATGCGTAATGCGACACGTTCCATTCTTTTATGATATTGCTCATATATTAAAACAAACCTCTGACGCTCTTCATCACTTTCCAGCATGGTGAGGAAAAAAGCCAGCATATTATCACCCCACTAGTTCTTTATTGTTTATGTGTCGTAACCCTATTGACGCCCTCTCTCCTATGCACAGCGCCATACAGTGGTGTCAGGGCCAGCGCTCAGCATAGTACTGCTCATTTTTCGAGTTTTTGGTATCATACCATGCTATTTTAACAATGTCTAGACTTCTACTCCCTTCTCAATATTTGTTCTTGCCCAACAACCACTAAAGAAATTGTGATAATTCCACACTTGACATAATCCCCTAGTGCATAAGGTCAATTGATTGTTTATTAAGGATTGAAGAAAGAAGTTCCTTATGATAAAATCAGTAGCAGACGAACTACAAGCCATTTAATTTTACGGAAGATAAATCGTAACTTAAATGCTTATTCCCTCTTTTATGTGTTGTGAGCCAAGAACAGGTATTTTATAAGCTGTTCCTATTTTGCATAATACTTCCTAACCCACCCTGGGACAAAATGTACATAGGAGGTAACAAACATAATGGAACACCCAATGAACCAAATTTGCCAGCGCTGCCATAAGCCCACAGCCACAACTATCATGTCAATGTTCAATATGGATATGATTTGCCCTCAGTGCAAAGAGGATGAGCGCAAGCACCCAATGTATAAGCTGGCAGCCCAAAAAGAACGCGAGGCGGTACTTCAAGGGGTCCGGAACTTTCCTGGTATCGGATGGCCACTCCCAAAAGAAATTGAATGACTATGTGCAGCTTCCATTGTAGGCTGAAAAATGTAACAAAGGAGAGCCCCCATGACACATGATGACATTTTTCTTAATATCAACGATTACAATTTTGATTCACTTTTGTGTCAAGCCGCAATCAAAACTGAAGTGGACGTAAATAACTATCAGGCAGAGGGCTATTATACTGTATACTGGACATCAGAAGCTTTTCTCGAAAAATTTGGAGTCGACCCAGAAAAAGTATTCTACACAAAATCCTTGGGTGTGAGCTCTCTTTATTTCAACCGCGATACCTTAGCAGCTGTGCCACTAAATTTAGAGTTCATGGAATTAGAGAGAGACGGCACCCAAAAATTCATCTCCAGTATGCACAGCGCAATCCAAAATAGGGAGCAGGCAGTTGCTTCCGGCAACTATACAATGTCCATTGATACTCTCGCCCCTTCTATGCGAATGGACTACTTCCGTATGTTGATAGAGAAAAGAGGAACTGATTTCCCTACCTTATATTCTCTTTTCTTCTCCACTTACAAATACTCAGATTATGGATTCAAAAATTTTGATTCCAAGCTTCTTTCTGACATCCTCAAGGCAAAAACTCCCAAAGATTATGAAAAAACATCAAAGCAGATAGAGAGCCTTCCTGATGTTATAAATGTATTTAGGGGCGGAAATTCAGCCAGCACACCCTACAGTGAATCGTTCTCTTGGTCACTTGATATCAATGTCGCCAACTTTTTTGCAGCACGAAGGGGGAGCGGCGATGGGTATATTGCAGTAGGAACGGCCAAAAAGTCTGACATCATTGAGGCTTTTCTCGAGGATGACAGCGAACAGGAAGTCCTTGTAGACCCCAAAAATGTAAACGTAACGTCTGTTATCGAAGTAAAGGGCCTTGACCACCTCACCCACCTCCTCCCTATCGTCACATCAATGTACCAGAAATATAGGGAAGAGATGTATACACTCGACTTTGCCCAGCATTCCAGTATCCATGGGCGGGCACACGAAGCACGCGTTCTGCTGCTTTGCCTGCTTATCGCTGAACTTCTTGAGCTCCCCGCTTCTGACCGTAAGGTCCTCGCTACGGCGGCAATCTATCATGATACACAGCGCACAAATGACGATGTGGACCCAACGCATGGCAAGGCAAGCAAAGAGTACTATATCTCAAACGTACTTCGGCCAAGCCCGCTGGTGGCCTTTCTCTGTGAATACCACTGTCTTCCGGATGAAGATGCCTATCAGGAAATCACAAGGAACAGAGCGTTGAGCAAAAACCGGAAACGGGCCAAGCTTCTGTACGATATCTTTAAAGATGCAGATGCCCTTGACCGAGTCCGTTTTGAAATTCGTGATTTAAATTTGAACATGCTTCGGCTTCCAGTTTCAAAAACCTTGACTTTGGTTGCCCGCATCACTTTGGAACAACTCAAAGTTGATAATGACTGAGGGAAATTATGAACCGGTGTGATATATGTATAGAACCAGATTGTACTAAGGCAATGTGTCATTGTGATACTTGCAGCAGCTTTAAGCAGTGCCCAAAATTTCTCCATCCTACTATTCGCATCACAACTAAATGCACTCAACAGTGCGCTCATTGTTGTTTTAGCTGCTCCCCCACCAGCGAAAAAATGATGACAGTTGAAACAGCAGAGATTATTGCGAAATTCTTGAAGGCTAATGGCATTTTAAGTCTAAACGTTATGGGTGGTGAATTCTTTTGTAATCCAGACTGGTACCCTATTATAGGCCATCTCTTGAGCACAGGGAGCGTTCTTCGCCTAGTGTCCAATGCGGATTGGTATGATGATGATGTAGTCAAAGATAAGCTCGCTAAGCTTAGTGCGGAAAGCAAAGGGCGTCTATACCTTTCACTGTCATGTGACAGGTGGCACACCAATGCGGGGGTAAAATCTGCAGCAAAATACCTGAAGGCGCACAATATTCCATACACTGTAGAGGACAAGGAGCAAGCATCCGAAGCGGGCATCGTCCCCATCGGTCGAAGCGAATCTAGCTGTGGTATATACAGTATGCTCGCCTGCTACTGCCACAACCCACAGAATCAGTACAGTTTTATGATTGATGAAGGTGGGGTAATATATAAATGTCCTTTTGGCATCCTGGACTATGCCAACGTAATAGACTATGTAGACGGTGGATTTAACGCAAAATTCAAAGATTTTAACAGGAAGTTCTATAGTATTTTCATCCCTTCCTGCAGCAGCTGCATCAGAATGGCTGAAATACGAAAAGCACACAGTTAATTCCTCCTCTTGGGGTCTCATTAAATCCTCTTTAGATTCACATTCATTTGTGATATACTAGGTCCTAACCAAGAGATAAAAACTGCGCCTTCAAAAAGATTGCTTGCTGCAGTAGATTATAAAAAAGGCAAACTTCCCTCAGATTTGCTAGAGGCTATCACTATCAAAACTATCCGTCAAAGGTGTCCCCATTTTTCTGAATGGTTAGATAGACTGCAAGCCTTAGTAGGTGCGTAGTATAATCTATATCTATTAACGGCAAGGAGGAATTGCGAGACAACATAACGACCTTTATACAGGTGCGGAGAGGGATTCGATGACAATCCGGAAAGACGGATAAACCATCTGTACTGAAAGGTTGAAGCACTATGAAGAAAATCAAAAGTCTATTTGTTCGTGAATTTAGCGCTGGACACCTCCCACAAATCACTTCAACGGTAGAAAGCGGTTGTGAATGGGTAATTAGCGGGGAAGGCATCGCAACCAGAAAAAGAGATGGAACATGCACTAAAATAGAAAATGGTGTGATTTTCCGCCGCTACGATTGTAAAAAGGGAAAAACTCCTCCTGCTGGCTTTATCCCCGCTGATAATCCCGACCCAATTACAGGCCATTGGCCTGGCTGGGTCCAGATTGACAAATTTCACCCCACAGGGGATGAAAAATTTTTTGTAGAGGCCTACATCAATACATTTGGTTCTTTAGAGGTCATTCCTCCGGACGGTACCTATGAACTCTGTGGTCCTAAAATTAATTCCAACCCAGAAAAACTTGACAAACACGTTTTCTTTAAACATGGGAACGAAATTCTGCACGTTACTCGAGATTTAGATGGTATACGAAAGTTTTTCGAGGAAAACTATATTGAGGGCATTGTCTTCCATCGGAACGATGGAAAGATGTGCAAAATTAAAAGAGTCGATTTTGGGCTAGAATGGAATGGTAAAACTTCGAAACGGTAAAATAGATAGCGGTAATGGCTATGGAGTGGCCATTGTGTAAAATAAAAAGCGCCTATTCTGATTCTGAATGAATTGGCAAAAAATCGGGGCAGGAACTTCACGGTTCCTGCCCTTATATTGCATTTTAACGCAAGCTAAACCAAAATATGCATAACAATAGAACATTTTTTATCTTTTAACCTTTGAGAGCGACCGTATCCTCATAGCAATATCATCTGTAAGCAGTCCCTGCTGCTCCAGTGCCTGTAATTGGTGCCACAACTCATTCGGTATAGAGAGCAGTGTGTCATCGTCCAAGGACATAAGCATTTCAAAGAAGTCATTTGCTGAGTCATCGCCACCATCTATACCCTGGCTACCACAATAGTGCAACAAATCCTCTTCTAAGGCATCCAACAAGCTATTTTCCCGCTGCCGCACCACTTTGATTTTTAGTGCTCCGGCAATATTTTTCAACAGTGCGTATGTTCTATCATCAACTACGCAGATACGTTTGGGTATCCCCTCTTCCAGCATCCGATTCCCGACTGCCCTTACCAAAGCATCTGCTCCATCCTCATAGTTCGTCACGACATCGGTTGGTAACACTAATCCTGTCTCGCAGTTGGCTACAAGCAACATATATGGAAAAACCGGTGCGGAGCCGTCTTCAGGCGCAACTGGTTCTGGAGTCATTACAACATCACATGCCCAAGACGAACTCCTTTTTGTCTTCTTTAGGCGCATCATCAAAAGCTCATCCCGCAACACCGGCATTGGATAAGACACCGGCTGTTTGGGCGGCAACGGGTGTAAACTCCACTTAAACCCGTCCCCTACCGGGGCTAAGAGAGGCACGGAACGGTCATATGCTGGTCCTTCTGAAAAGTGATACTTTGCTGCATACTTACGGACTGCATCTAGTTCCTTGGATGATAGTTCCTCCTTACTTTCAAAAGAGCATTGCAGGCATACCTGCGACAGCATAAACTCCTGGGTCTTCAGGACATTCATTTCCATATGATTTGCTTCCTGGAACAGCCTATAGCTATCCAAACCCTCGCTACCAATATAAAGGGCAAGCGCAAGGTGTTCTCCCAGGGCCCCCATCACACTGCAGTAGCCTATCTCTCCATTAGACATTGATACTGCAAAAAGCTCATTGTCATACAAAGTCTTCCATAGTTTCGTTTTTCGGACCGCAAAAGCAAGACTATATAGGCGTTCTGAATACATGTTCTCATCTCTTTCGCCACATTTATTTGTTCTGTGAGCATTTCACCGCATCTATGGCCAGTACAATCATCAGGCAATATAGGGCATCTTCTGGACGGTCAATATCCATGCTATAAGTATCTGTCCAGTTCCAAAGCTCCTTTGATAATCTCATTACGATTCTTTCTCCGTCTCGAACGGTATAATCCCATTCCCAAAAATCTCCCTCAACGGTCCAGCCATTGCAATCAATCTGGAACTTTGGGCGAAAGAGCGTAAACTCCTTCTGGATTTCACCTACCAGTCGCTCCCCTACATACAGTTCAAACTTTGGAAGCCATGTTAGGACCCGCTCCTGTACACGTCCAACGGTGTTGCCATACACATCATAGATTTGAAGTCGGTGCCCCCAGCTCAGTTCGCCTTTGACAACATATACGGTGTTGCCTTCTTCATTATAAATATCATAGCTGTCAAACCATGAAAAGAATCTCTGTTTAAACCGCAATCGCATATCAATCTTCCTTCTGTCGCTTTATGCATATCTTACTCTTCAATGAAAACTACAATGTCAGCGAAGTTCATTATACCTGTTAGAGTGACTCTAGGCAAGATTTTCCTAAAGAAAGTCTAGAATATTAATTACCGGAATACGCTTCTTAGCCGCGTAATTCAACCCGCTCCGCCGGACCGATTCCACATCGCAAAATACAATATCCGATACATCAATCATCGCTTTACGCTCTTCAAGCCCCTGCACCACATATTTCTTCGATTTTTGCTCATAGAAAAAAGCACTATCATTGCATAGTGGTACTTCATCCCTATCAGCTATCGCTTTCATCCGTTTTATTTCAATTTTTGGAGTGATTGTTCTTTTTAGTTTACGTAATATTGCTGATATCTGCTCATTACTTTTGTAGGGCTTCTCCGGAAGAGCAAAGCAACTAATCTGGCAGGAAAATATTAGATAGTGAAATGATTCATGTATTATCTGTTCATATTTCTTCGGCAGCTCTTGCATAGAAAACCCTAAAACAGCACAGGTTCTATCGATTTGTTCTGCTTTATGAACCCTTCGAGCAACATTATGTTGGGCTGCCACCTCATAAGTACGCACCGTCGTTAAACTAACACCTAAATCACTTGCAACCGATAGTTTCCTCTCGCCTGCCAGTTTCCCCTCCAAAGCTCTCCGCTCCCATTTGGGAAGTGTTGGAATGCACTCTCTCGCTGATATCATCGCTTCACTAGAACAAAAATTCAAACAGCGCTGGCCTAATTTTCTGAGTGCATACTCAATACTCTTTTGCCTCTCTTTTGAGCCCATTAAAAGCTTATCTATGTAGCAAAACACATAGTTAGACCTGTCAACCATCCATTCCCCCACACTTCTTGCAGTTCCAAGCTCATCCTCGGTGAGTTCAACATAGCTCGTATATCTCACTGCCGGAACAGCATATTTTGAATCACCTTTTTTCGCCAATCGAACGACTTCAATATCCTTTTTGGGGTATGCCGCCCGCAACTTTCGGATTTCCCATTCGCATAGTTCCATAAACTCACCATGGCAAGAAAAATATGCTATAAGTTTATCCTCTGCTCGTATTAGCTTATTGAGTTCTTTATAGACCCGTGGTCCTACTCCCGATTCTATCAGCTTAGACCCCTCCAAAAAAGAAATCACCATCGTAAAGCCCTCCTTCTTATAGATACATTTTTCAGTATATCAAGATTCAGGACTTTCCTCAATAATATGGATACAGCCATATTATTGTAGGAGGGGCAACATGGTCAGCTATGCACCGCTATGGGAAACGATGAAAAAGCAGGATGTCACAACTTATACCCTTATCTATCAATACGGAATCAACCCACGAACTATAAACAATTTAAAGCACAACAAAGGAATCACCGTATTTACATTAGGGCGCCTTTGTGAAATCCTGCACTGCACACCAAATGACATTATAGAATTTCTTCCATGACCGACCTTTTAGGCCGGCCATTCTTATGGAAGCAAAAGTAGCCTTTCCTTAGAGAGCGCCGGGTTATAGTGAATGAATGTATGGTTCACCTCCCCCCTCTCCATTATCTCCTCCTCGGCAGCCTCCTCACAAACCTCACACAACTTGTATATCCAATCTCTTTCTCCCCATCCGGACTGTTCCACCAGGTTGTGCCACACCGTGTATTGGGAGAAGTAGGTACACAGATGCGCCTCCAAAACTTCCTTTGATGTAATATAATCCAGTATGCCTTTATACTCTGTAGTATTTAACATCTCATAAAGAGCAGGAGCACAGGCATCACTTTTAAAGTATAGGTACCTCGCTTCTTCTGCTAACGACATCTTTTCAAGGTCAAACATTATTCCAAATTTTTGTGCACAATCTGAAAGACATATGCTCCATACTGGATATGAAAGAGCCAATATCCAAATACAACGGTCGGTTTCTAAAAAGAATACACCTTCAGCCACTTTTTTGTAGCGTATTGTCATTCCCCAGGGCGTATTTCCAGGTGGTATCACTCCCCCAAAGTATTCTGGATACCTATCCATACAAAATGCTGCATAGCTATATAAGCTGTCATTGGTTTCTAACTGAAGGTTATGTTGAATCTTATACCGCAGAACTTCATATTCTACCAATTCATAGCCGCTACCATCACTCTCACATTCAAATACAAGTATATCATCATATTTTTTCCCGTATCCAGCTACTTCTTTCGAGATAATCTCAGGGACTGCCTTTTGCATGACCACATATATTTCCCTGTACGGCATGCCTTCCTTAACCTCTATGACAATATAGAAAACTCCTGGACACTCCTCCTCTATTTTCTTTACTTCTCCCCAGTATTTCTTATTGAATTGGAGTGGAAGTCCATGCTCTCCATTTTGATATTCTCCCTTATATCCCATAATACGACACTCCTCGCACATTTTCAATGTTTGACATTGATATTGTATATTTTATTTCGCCATTTTGGGGGAAGTACGTTGATTAATGTCGAAAAAAAATCCGTGTCAAGTACTCACGTACTGCCCTCTCTGATTATGTTGTTTAAAATTTAGCCTTGAAATCGCATCTGCTTATCCTCATTAATATTGCATTTTATACCTTTAATTGGCCCATTTACTGTACTTTCCCGCATAAATAAAGACAGGCCGCTCATTTGAGCGGTCTGTCCCTTTATAAGCTATCAGTCGTTTTTTACCCAAGCGTCCATCAGCCCACTCTACCCCATCGTACGAATAAAGTATGTGGTAATCTCCTGCAAAGATTTAATCTGTTGGGGATATAAATCAACAATCTCTTCATTCATATAGGTCAGCTTAACAAGAGCAGGAGCAAGAAGGTACTCTGGCGTCACACTCATCACTTCACACAGACGCAACACCGCTGGTACACTTGGGTCGTATTGTCCGGATTCATAGCCCTGCAACGTGGCTCTTGCTATCAGACATTTCCCTGCCACAGTTGCCGCATCATAGCCTGTCCCTACTCGTAATAGGTGAAGTCTTGTAGCAAAATCCGCTCCGGACAGTTTCGATGGCACATCAAGCGCAGATTTCACAAATATAGTCTGCAATCCTTTAAGCTTCTGCTGTTGTATGGGCTCCAACGCCCTGGTATCAACAGTTAACTTTTCAATCGTATCCAACTCTGTCTTCCAAGGGTACAACCCAGCAAACAGACGTTTGGGAGACACATGAAATGTATTGCAAATTTCAAGGAATCGTTTAAAATTAGGGCATCTCTTCCCCGCCTCGTAGCTCTGTAGTGTACTAGCGGCCCCTCCATATCGGCCAGCAAAAATATGACGAGGCAATTCAAGAGATTCTCGGTATTCCCTCAAATTCTTGCCAAATATCTCATTGAATCGCACATCTATCATCATTACACCGCCAAAATTCAGCTCACCCTATGGTAACTGAAATCTCACGGTGTAATGTTCCCGTATTCAATGATATTTATTGTGTTTGTATTACTTCAATATTCAGACTGGCTAAAACAGTCAATAAATACTCATTTTATATAAGAATTCTTGAAAATAAATGAAGGCTTCTTTTATTATCATTTCCGATTTTATAGTTTTCTCCTCATCAGATAAAGTCAAATTATTGCTAATTTAGACTTAAAAGTCCATAGAATACTCATACAGTCGCCCTATCTTTACCCGAAAAAAGCAGAGGTCCCAAATCCTTTTTTCAAAGACATCAGCCAGGCGAAATATTTCGCCTGGCTGATTATTTCAACTATGCCGCCTACACCAATCTATCCGCACCTGTATATCAGCAACCCATTATTTCCCTGTCCGTCCTTCTGACATAAGCCAGAAGACTCATCACTTAGAATGAAAATTATCAAATGAGGACACAACTTTCACTGCTTTCCCACTAAATGCAACACCATACTTAAGAATGGTTTGAATTCCATGGTCCCGAAGCTCTATATCATACTGTCTATCCTCAATCTGTTTCAGTGCTTTCTGCGCCAATTCCGGTAATTTCGAACACTCCTTCTCGGCCTTCAATTCAATTATGATACCAGGCAGATGTTCGACTCTGGGCTGTAGGCAAATATCATAGCGGCCATCCCCAGATTCCCGGTTGGATTTGACTAGGTACTGTTCCATTGCTGCACAGAGTCCCAACATAAGTCCATGATAAAAATTCTCACCCACTATATCAAAATTGCTTGCCGATTGGAGCAGAAGCCTTCTCAAATTCTCTTGAATCGCTGTGGTATCGTTTGTATATATCGCCAGTTGAATCGCAGTATAGACTGACTGAGGGATAATTGTTTCCAGCTTTCTCAAAATCTCATTGCGGTACACCCCCGCAATTTCTTTATTTGGGATAGCTAACGCATAAAAGTCATTGCTTCCAATCAGTATCCGTTCCCCTACCGGCTTCAAGTACCCTGCCATAAGCAAGAAGCTGTAAATACTGGTTGGGTTGCTATCAATCTCCGGATAAATAACGCTGCTATCAATTCCAGTTTTAATTACATCTCCTAGCAGCAACTTTCTTAAATTCTCGCCGGTCTCAATATCAGAAAAGGACAAAACCTCATTAATTACGTCGTTACTTCCTGTTGACTGCCAATATGCCTTGGGCTTACACTCGTTCCCGAAATAATTAATGACAGACCATGGGTTAAAAATCTCAGACTGGCCAAACTGATAGCCATCGTACCAGTCACATATCTCCTCATACTTGTTTTCAACTCGATAATAGGCGGCCATTTCTCGAACTTCATCCGGCGTAAATCCAAAATACTCACTGTATCGGTTATCCAAAACAGAGTTAATTTTCAAATTATTTAGTCCACTGAAAATGCTCTCTTTCGCCACCCTCAAAATACCTGTCATAAACCCAAAGGACAGGTGCGGATTATCCTTCAGACCTCCGGAGAACAAATTCCGCATAAATCCTACGACCTTCTCGTAAAATCCGCAGACATGTCCCTGTTGGATAGGTGTGTCATATTCATCGATTATTATAATAGGCGCTACCCCAGAGTTATCGTCCAGCATTTGAGACAGAGTTTGCAGTGCCCGTGTCAATTCCACCTCTGTCGACTGCCCCATCGTTATTTTTCTATAATATTCCCTATCAGCATAGTTGCATTGCTCACTGTCCTTCAGTTCCCTATGCCGTAGATACTCCTGTGCGAAAACCGCACCTATCCCCTGGAGTGTTTGCTCCCAAGTCGAAAACTTCACATCTTTGAATGTCACAAAAATGAGTGGATATTTGCCTTGATAGGTACGATACCGCTTCCCACAGGACCAAATCTTCTTATTTTTAAAGTACCCTGATGTGTCTTTGTCCGTCTTTTCAAAAAAAACTCGCAGCATATCCATATTCAATGTTTTCCCAAACCGGCGTGGCCGGGTAAACAGGGATACCTTTGCACGCTCATCCAGGAAGTCCCGAATCAGCAGCGTCTTATCTACATAATAGTATTCGCTGGAAGCTGTGCAGTAATCTGAAATACCAATCGGGAGCGGAAGCTTACTTGCACTGCGACTCTGCTGGCCTGTCCCATAGCGCCTGTCCGCCGGTTTTTCTGCTCCAGCGGGTATCATCCAGCTGCGACCGGATTTTTGTACCCCTATGATGCGCCCCTCACTACAGAGCTTGGACACTTGCCGCTCTGATATATTCCAAAGCTTTGCCGCATCTTTTGTTGTCATCATATGCTCCACACCAGCACCTCCTAACTGCTTATCATCCATTATACCCACAAAGAAGAACTATGTCAATTTGATTCGGAACAATATAACCGCATTATTCTTTTATTGTTCTCCTATAGTTCCTCAACACTGCCTTAAAACGATTTGTACAGCGTCTATCCTAATATCAAGAGATTTGACCTTGCCCCTTGGCTGTCAGAATGATACAATCAATTTGATACAGAGCACACGAGGGATTTATACCCCTATCCATCAAAAAGGGAGTACGAATATGTCTGGGAAAACAAAATGGGCAAAACTTGCGGCTCTCAGGCGCCGGGAGGACTGCTACTTTATTGGGGATAAGAGCAAAACGCGCTATCATAGCAAATATTGCCCACTTATTGACCAAATTGTGAAAAACGATTTGGTCGCATGCGGCTATAATCCTGAATTTCTAGGATTTCGTCCCTGCCCTCATTGCTCCCCCTCCCCGCTCCCCTCTCCTCCGAAAGCCCCAAAGCGACTACCTATTGGAGAACTGCTGGTCGAAAAGGCAGCCAAATATGGTATGAATGCCAAATTGTCTGGTCCCAATATCTATCTCACAACAGTGGCGGATGAGTGGTTTTTCAACTTTACCGCAGTGCCTATCAAGCTACACCACAAAAACCTTGAAGAACGTACAGATAGAAATGGACGCCCACAACTCAATCACTATCATATTCAACCAAACACCTTCACCTCACCTCTGGAGGCACTCACATACATCTACCGGCACACCGAGGCCGCAACCAATCGGGCTTTGTCCTCAACTCCCATCCAACTCACTCTGTCACGCACACCAGACGGACTCCCCCAGCTTCTCTGTGATGGTGTATCTCTTCACCCCGGCAGCCATGTGGAGGCGCTCTTCCCGGATGGATGGCATCCTATTACCCTTGGCCTAAGGGATATGGAAGACGAACTGCTATGCTGGTATATCACTACGCCCGCATACTCGCAGTACTCCCCTATTGGCCTTTTTGTCCGGATTTAATGGCTTAACTAAATAACTTTGCTTTCCATGAGAACATTTGTAAAGGGGATTTCACCTAAAGATGAACCCCCTGATGAGTTGAAAGTTAGATATTGTTCAAACGCTCAGTACGATTTACAATTACCGCTACAATATGTTCAAGAAATTGAAGATATCTGCGTTCATTCATGCTATCTAAAAATATGGAGGTATCATCGGTTGCAAACTCGCTATCAATAATTCCGTTTAAGTAGGAATTGGGATATAGCTGCTGCAGTGCTAAAAACCATTTTTCATGCCTTTTAAAATAAATATCGGGAATATCAAAACAATATGCCCTTGTACCTCTATCAATATTTCCGCCAGGCCATATAGGTATAACATTTCCCACAGAATCAATATGTTGTATAAATTGGGAGTCTATAATGACCTCATTCAATTTCTTAAATTGAGCAAAGCGCTCTTTCAAATAGTCGGTTGATAAAAATTGGTTTGTTTTGTCCTTTATCGTATATTTTGTCCGTTTACATTTGTCTGGGTAGAAAACAAAGAGTCCAATTTGATAAATACCAATAAATGAATATAGCACGTCCGTTCTTTCCCATTGCGAAACTATTTTGTGATATTGGTGCTGTTTTTCAACTGAATTACCCTTCCCAGTTTTCCAATCGAAAAAATTTTCTATACTGTTTTTCATCCCATTTTCTCTCCATAAATCTAGCAGATTCTAGCTTGTCACAAGCAAGTATAATACAAAATCAGCTAACATTCAATCCACATCAGTGGGCACTGATAGCTGTGGCAATGCCCCGCATACCTACAGGCAGGAGGATTAAAATGCAGTACAGGCAAATAAAAGACTGTCGAAAAATCTCTGCACTTGGATATGGCTGTCTACGCTTTTCCAAGCAAGATAAGAAAATCGACATTGGCAAAGCGGAACAAGAAATTATGCTGGCCATCCAAAACGGTGTCAACTACTTCGATACCGCTTACATATATCCTGGCAGTGAAGAGGCATTAGGTGAAATCCTAGAGCGAAATCACTGCCGGAACCAAGTCTATGTTGCAACAAAACTCCCCTACTATCTGCTAAAATCCCTATCTGCTGTTGAGAAGACCTTTCAGGAGCAACTGTCCCGGCTTCGCACCGACTACATCGACTTTTACCTGATGCATATGCTGTTCGACATCAATGCCTGGAATCGGCTGAAGTCTATGGGGATTGAGGATTGGATATCAAAAAAGAAGGCATCCGGAGAAATACGCTATATTGGATTCTCGTTCCACGGCGACACTGCCACTTTCAAAGAACTGCTCGACGCCTACGATTGGGATTTTTGCCAAATCCAATATAACTACTTGGATGAACATACCCAGGCAGGGCGGGCTGGCTTGGAATACGCCGCTTCTAAAGGCATTCCAGTCATCATTATGGAACCTCTGCGTGGCGGCAGATTGGTCAGTTTACTCCCTGAATCGGCCAAAAAATCAATTATGGCATACCCCATCAAACGCACTGCGGCAGAGTGGGCCTTTCGCTGGCTGTGGGACCAACCTGAAGTGACCTGTGTACTCTCTGGTATGAATTCTGAGGAAATGGTCCTTGAGAACTGCCAAGTCGCATCGAACGCAATGGCAAACAGTCTCACAGCTGAGGATAAAAACCTGATTGCCCGCTTGCGGTCTGTCATTCAAGCATCACTTAAAGTCGGTTGTACCGGCTGCGGCTACTGTCTCCCTTGCCCTAGAGGCGTAGACATTCCAAACACGTTCCGCTGCTACAATGAGATAGACATATCTGGGAAGTTCCGCGCTCGAAAAGAGTATATTCAAATCACTTCCCTACGGCAAACGCCTTCTGATTTCAGTCGCTGTGTCAAATGTGGGAAATGTGAGCAGCACTGTCCACAGCAAATCAGCATTCGAACTGAATTAAAAAAGGCCGGTGAAAAACTACAGCCACTCTATTTGAGGGTTATTCTTAAATTTGTGCGTACATTGACAAAATAATATTCTTGTATATCAAAAACGGACAGAAGAATCCTCCTGCCCGCTTCAAAATACCCATCGCTGTATTATTTACTTATTCCTCAGTTTATCTTACCAAAATAATACGATTGTGGAGTTTTCTGACCTCACCTTGTGGTCCACTACCCACCAAAACCCTGCTCCTACAAGTTTTTGATAAACTATCTCTAAATCTCTAAATGCCGCTAAAAACTTCCTCTACTTCCTTTTTTGGTAGCCTTTTAATTACAGGTTGCTTTTCACTTTCTATTCCCACTCATTCCAAAAAGTCCGTCATCCCCCACATAAACAATCACTCCAGCAGTTGTTTCCACCCACTGGTGCTTTTCTCCCGGCCACGGCTCCTCATCCACTATATTTTTTATCTTGAACCCGAGTTCTCGCAGAAATTGAGCAATTTCCGTTACCGAGCCGCAGTGGGGAGCCAGCCACTCCAAACAGGCAGCCTGCTGGCTATGCTTTGCCCGGTATTCTAATTCACATTTCAGAAGAAACTTCTGAAGTTTCGCTTCATCCACACTCATTCCTCCCCTCCTCTTTTGCCTGGCATCCTGTTATGCCCTACAATCTAAAAATCAAAAAGCGCATCAAAAATTTTAGCGGTCTCTTCTGACATACGCCTGGTCGCAGTGAGGCTCATGGATAGCACATTCCCATTTTTATCCAGCCTCAAAGCCTTCTCCTTGCTTTTAGGGTAGCCAAAGCGTAAGTTGGGAATAACTTCTTCGGGCAAAGGTCTGGGGTCAATGGAACTGCCTTCTTCTCCCCAAACTGCCCACTGAGAGCAACAGTTGAAAGGTTCCTGATGAAGCTGATGGGGTTTCTCCACCTGCTCCGACAGAGGGATAACGCAGGTCCCTTCCGGTACATCCGCAAGACTATTGTAGTGCTTACAGTCCCAACTCCAATAGTATGTATTCTCTCCCCCACCGCTTTCCAATACGACACCTTGGGGAATCAAGGCACCGTGCTGACGACCCAGCTCTCGCATACAGTAGTCGAAAGCACATTCCCGGTGAGTTACCGGCAACCGGGCCATGGCATACAGTCTCTTCTTCATTAGGGTAACCGGAAATACCACATCTCCGACCTTGATAGAAACAATGGTGGGCATCCGGGAGTGAATGCTGCCTAGTACCACCTTAATAGGGCCTCTGTCTCCAGCTTTCTTCAGTTCCTCCACACGGTCCTGTGGCCAGTAAACCATATAATGCGCCATTTTTCTCTCCTTTGGGCTCTCCTATACCCATTTATTTCTTAAAAATTGAAGTTATCCGAACTAAGACCAGCACTCTCTGAGGTCTCTCGTTGTTTGCCCTCATTTATAAATAGTATGTCAGTATAAGACAACCTGGCCAGTTCCAGCCCGTTAACCTGGTCAACAATCAAGTCTTCTTCTGGTTTGGTATCTTTCATGTGCTGGAGAGCCATTAACTCTATTTCTTGTCCAAATGTTCCTAAATTACTATCACAACTTCAGTCAAGCAAAGAACCGATGATTCCGCCACCCACACCGACGTCTCCTGATAGAATCCAGTCAATCTTTGAATCATCATCTTTGACGGTATAGCTATATCAGTCTCAGCCAAAAAGTTTTCTTCCCAGCCAAATGAAAATACATGCTCCAACAACGGAGACAACGAGATTAGCAACCCAGCCAAACGCATAAAAGCCCAGCAGCCCAAAAACGAAGCTGCCTACAAAAGAGCCTATGATTCCAACTACTATATTGCGAAGTAAGCTGCTTTCAGTATTCATAATCTTACCGGCAATCCACCCGACTATAGCTCCAGTAATAAGCGACCCAATCAATTTTAGCATATTGCATTTCTCCTTACGTAATAGTGAATTTATACCAAGCAACTATATCATAACATAGGCTTCTGGCAAAATCAAATAAAGGTCGTATCCCCCTCCCCCCCGACATACGCCCCATAAATTAATTCCTGCCGAACAGCTTCCCTGTTCTCAATAATTATTATTGCATTCATAATACTTTCGGCCATAACGGGATAAATATGCTTTATTTTAATAGATATTACAGCAATTTGCAGAAATAAATACTACTTTCTACTAATATCGCCTCTGATATTTAGCGCTTCCCGCTATTTTGCCTAGCTATGCTCTAAAAAGAGTGTGACATCGTGATGAAAAAATGGGTGCTAATACAAGCTACAGAAATATAGGTATTGCTATTATAGCCATTCATGGTATAATCTGAGCCATTCTGTATATCGTGCTAAATATAATAAGGTCACAAATTATAGGGAAGTATTCTCAAGCGCTTTTAAATATTCCCATCTCGACCCATATACCGGAGAAAAGTCAGAGCTTCCACTATCCAATAAACCCACAGTTTTTCTAATTTATGACCTATACGGAGTTCTTGGTTATCCTGTACAGTATAATGATTATTGGATTATGAATTATGGATTTCCTGTATAATTTTGGAGGGTTTTATGTTACAAATCGAAAATCTTGATTTTGGATACAATCGGCGAAAAAAAATCTTATCAAATATCAATGTCACCTTGCGTCCCGGATTTACATTTTTACTTGGCGAAAATGGTAGCGGGAAAACAACTTTTCTAAAATTAGTTGCAGGCATTCTTCCCTCAAAAAAATCAATTACTTTTAATGGGATTCAAAGTGAATCTATGTCATTCAAAAACGAATTGGCATACCTTCCTCAAGCCTTTGAAGTGTATCCATCTCTAAAAGTAAATGAAATTTTGAGCTTTGTTGCTGGACTTCGCGGACTTGATAGACATTCGACTAAAGAAGCTGTTGAGCAGGCTGTTGCAAGTACAAATATAGAAAACGTCCTCAATTCAAAATTTAAGTCTTGTTCAGGAGGTATTCAGAGACGTGTAGGTGTTGCATGTGTTTTAATTGGAACACCGAATTTAATTTTATTGGATGAGCCGACTGTTGGAATCGACCCAAAAGAACGAATTCAATTATACCACATCTTGAAAAACTGTTTTTCTGATAGAACAGTAATTGTTTCGACACACATACTAGATGATATTGACATGCTTGCTGACCATGTTCTGATGTTACACAATGGCCAGATTTCTTATCATGGTTCTTATGAAGACTTTTGCGGAATTTTAGATGGGAAAGTTTACACAACAGATTGCCCTTATTCAGACATTATAGGGCATCATGATATTATAATCCTATCTAAATCTAATCGCGGGGGTGCCCCAGAAGCATATAGGGTATATTCCCCCACAGTGCTTCCTTCTCCTCAATTCAATCCGGTTCAACCAACCAATGAAGATATCTGGATATACCATCAGAATGGAGGCGGTGACAAATAGTGGGTAGATGGGCGTTTAAAGTTGATTTAGCTTCAGGTGGTAAGATTGCTTTATTTAATATCGTTTATTTAACCTTCCTCCTCCTAATAGCCCCTCCCTATTCCATAACAATTCAGTTCAATCCAAATATTTTTCTTTCAAATCATTTATATATATATTTTCAATATATAGAGACGATAATATGTGTTTTTGGTGCAGTGTGGGTTTATGAAGAAACATTTAAGCATAAAACTTATGAGTTTATCCTATCCTTTCCAATCCACAAGGCCAAAATTATATTAGTCCGTTTTTTCCAATTTACTGTTTGCTTTTATGGCCCTCTCTGTCCTAGTCTCATCATTGCATCCTATAAATTGAACAATAATATAGTCGCATATTGCGTTCAGAAAGGGATGCCAGCTTCAACGATTCCCAGCATATCCGCAATGACGCTTATTTTTCAGAGCCTTGTTGTCATCAATTTCTTTGTAGTATTATCCCTATTCCTATTATGGATTTTTCACGATAAAACAATCCCATTAGTTCTAATATTAGCATATTGCGCTTTGGAATATGGGCCTATGAGTAGAATACTAGGGAATTACTGTTTATTTAGAGGGGCTTTTAATTTACCAGATTATTATCACCTATTCACCCCAAACGTGAGAGTACTGTTGCCAGTATCAATAATCATGTTCACAATTGTGTATTATGCTTTTGGCAATCTAAAATGTAATAAATTTTTTGCATTTTCAGGAAAGTTTTTTACACTCAATAAATGACTTTGCCCTCAAGACATACTTCTTATACATTAATTGTCAAGGGGTAACATCATTATCTTCAGCTTTTGTCCTAACGTATTAAGCTACCAATACACCAAATTTGGAAGCTGCAATGTCATTACACATATTTAACTAATTCAATCACACAAAGGCGGGGGTAGAAGCTCAGTGATGCTCCTATCCCCACATTTATTTCTTCATATTTTGACTTTTTTTAACTTTCAGCCATAATTCACACACTCTCTCATGCTCATTGCTTTTCACTACAACAATACTAGAGGACCATTTCCTTTTCTACTACATCATTTACAACACCTACAGTAGCTAGAATAAGGTTAGTAATACGATATTCAGTCTTTAGCGTCAAACTTGATGGCGAAAAATTAACCAATGTCGCTTTCCTCAATAGTCAATAAAACTGCTGAGATATGCCCAGCATAAATCTCAGCAGTTCTTAATACACAGTCTCCAGGTGAAAATAATACTGATTTCAGGCTATCAGTCCCCCATCCAAAATCACCTTGCAGTTACGGCGCTGGAACTTTGATATGATAAAGTCTAGTATGTCAGCATGATACCGCTTACAAGAATCATCCACAATGTCGAAAAGCATCCTGCCATCTAAGGTAAATCTCACATTTCCTGCATTTATCTTATCTGCATTATCCGGGTCTCCATATATCTCCAGTAAATGATTCCCGTATCTGAGATATTTCTTTTTATGGAAAACATATTCATCTTTAAAATCACACTGTATTAACCCCAAATTCTCCAAGCCAAGTAGCTCATGAGTATGAATCTTCAAATCCGCATACAACTTTTCATTTGTTGACATGAATATAAGCGGGTGAATATCATCGGTTTTGCCTTTATACTCATACATACAAAATTTTGCGAGAGAGCAAAATAATTCCGCTTGTGATGTGCTCATTATGGAAAGTGTATGGAGCAATGACCTCTGAAATTTACCAGGACTGTTTACTTCACCTGCAAGGATTTTTCCCCAAATGTTTTGAAGCCCTTCATCAGAAAACAGCCTGACCTTGTCAAAAAAGAATGCAAACCAGTCCTCCTCCGCTTCCTGTGGCTTAGCGCCCTCTTCCACAAACTGCCTCGCTTTACGAACAACTTCCGTGCAATTTTTAAACTCCTTCATTGTCTTCTTATAGCTACTTAAAAAGGCCATCTTAGTGAATTCATCGATATCCTCACGGGCAACATAGTCCTCAATAATTTTTTTATGTCCTTCAATGACAGCCGCATCAATCCCTCGTGGCTCCAAAAATTTTCCTATAATTTCCTGAAAATTTTTAAGCGCCTCACTTGAGTCTTTTACAATCTCCGCTCCAGTTTTGACATCATTCATATCCATTATCCGCACCTCTTTTCAGCATTTCCAAATAATTTTTCATGGCAATAAACTATGAATCTCGGCATAACACTTCCACCTATGCTGCCCAGCGGGTTATGTCTTTTCCACTGTCCTATCTTACACTTTTCCTGTCCCGCTTAAGACAACCTACCATAGTGATATTTCCCTTTCATTTTCCGTGGCCGAAATTGTTCTTCTCCGCCCCCTTCTGGGGCGGTTTTATGTATTACCTATACAACACTCACTTTTTGGCAAAGGGCAATACTGTCTTCTTTTCTTCCTGCAGTTTGGACCGAAACACCAACCTAACTTCCTAAGTAAGCCCAAATGTTTGACTTTACGTCAAACATTACATTTACAATGCCCTGAAAAGCTAATCCCAAGGCATCCTACTGTCCTAAACAGCCCAATCACTTAAGTGCCTTGCCATCCTCAAACGCATTCCCTACCTTCCCCCCTACCACCAGATAATCATGGTTTGCCGCATCAAAAATGATTGGTTTCAGCTTCTGCGGGTCGATTGTCCCATCTTCTCTCAAGATACGCTCATCTGCACAGACATTTATAATCTCGCCTAAGAGCAGCTCCGACTCCTCATCGAAACTGATGAACTTACACTCCAACGCCATAGGCAGCTCCTCAATCAACGGAGCGTCTACAAACTCGCTCTTTACCGAATGCAGGCCGGCCTTTTCCAGCTTGTCAGGTACATCGTTACCCGAGACAATGCCTACATAGTCGCACTCCACCACATGGTCAGCGTCCGCCATACTGACGGTAAACGCTTTGCGGCTCAAGATGTTCTTCACCGTCTTATGGCTGGCGCTCAAATACATTGCAATCTGGTTGCTGTCGCTGATTCCTCCCCACGCTGCATTCATGGCATCCGGAGTCCCGTCCTCCCCGTAGGTCGCAATTATCAGGACGGGCTGAGGGTACAGAAAAGGTTTCGCTCCAAAATTCTTACGCATAGTCAATGTCCTCCATTCAAATCTCTATTTTAGTCTTTCAGCAGCTCAACTGGGAAATAGGCGCAGTTTTCAAACTCCGCTGCACAAAAACCCCTAATTTTCGCAACAGCGGCTCCCGCAAAGCACCAGTATCCGCAGTAGGTGCCCTTTGACCTCTTATCGGAATCGTACCAAGCCTCCTCACGGTTGCTGGAATACCACTTCTTTTCGATATAATTTCTCAGCGCCTCCGCATCCAATTCACCCCACAGGCACCGGAAAAACTCCTGAAAGATTTTCGGGAAAGCCAACTTCGCCGCATCAGGCATTTCCACCTCATGGCCTTTACCATAGGCCTTCAGGGCATCCAGGAAAGAATCATCCGGATAGGGTGCTGATATCTCCACGCCCGGTTTTTCCAGAAGGATGGCCATAGAGAACACATTCAAAGCTTCGTTATAGGTCAGACTGTCCTGGGCTCGCACATATTCGCAGTACTGTGCGAACCATTTTTCCAGCGTGTCTCTCCCGCTCCCAATCGAGTATTGCGCCACCAGCATATCCCAAGAGAGCTTTTCCAGGTAGATACAGCACTGCTGACATTTTCCCCGCTCCGCTCCTGACTGGGTCAGCTGCTCCAAGGTCTGCTGAAATTTACTGATACGCTTTTCCTGCTTCGCAATGTAATCTTCAAAATACGCCTGGTCTCTCCTTGTATCACGTACCATTGATTGTTACACCCCTTTCACAATTTCTCCAGCTTCGTCTACCTGCTGATAAATGACCTCAGCCGTTAAGTCCCCGCCCTTTGCAACCTTGCCAACGTAACATCCCACATCGCCATTCAGCTGCGCCATACGAATTTCATCTGCAACGTCTTTGCCTACAGCGTCATCAAGTCTTGCATCAATCCATTTCTGGCTCATTTGACGGCCATCGCCTATTTCGTCTTTTAACTTTGCTTTATCATACTTTGCATCAACAATCAAATAGGGTGGGTCTCCATCCGGGTTATAATAGACCCCGTCAATGCCCTTATGGGTAGGGTCTTTTAAGTCAGTTACCGCATCGGTAGAGATTCTCTCATATCCCTTTTCTCTCAGGTCCTGGTCCACCTTCATCTCACCATAGTTGCCCTTCTCCTGGTTGGTCTCAAGCACTATCTCTCCGCTTTCTACCGACTCGATAGCTTGGTTCTGCTTTTGTGAAATCTCCTCTGGCGATAATTTGGGCTTGGCATCCTCCAAGGCATCTTGACCGTTCTCTTCAATCGCCCTCCCAGTTCCATCCACTTTGAACGTCTGGCCATACGCATCGCTTTGATACTCTACCCCATCTAAGACATACTCCGTGCCTGGCCGGACCTCACCATTAACTTTGAAAATGTTGCCGAAATCATCCGTCTCATAAGCAACCCCTTCCATCTCAAACTGGGCATTGGGGTAAAACATCTCCCCTATCCTCTCTGGCAGGTACTCCGTCGCTGCCTCCTCCCCAAACCTTTTTGGCAGCTCATATGCAGCTTCTTTGGTTGCCTCTTCGACAGCTTCGACCGCTTTGTCCACCGCTTCCTTTGCCATCTCTTTCGCTGTCTCTAAAAAGGCCGCTCCAAAACTCACGGTCTATCACCCCTTACCCATTTTAATTCCTGAAGTGCCTGTTCTGACGTCTGTTCCCTTACAATCTGAGCAATCGCCTGTGTAATCGTCTGCTGGATGGTCTCCAACAGGACCTCATCCTCAATGCCCCAGCCGGCCCTGATTTTTGACATGACTCTATCCCGTCTTTTAGCGCCTGTCTCGGGCAGCTGACCAATCTTCTGACCGTCAAATACATTGTAAGCAATATATTGCCGTTCCAACGGAAGCAGCGATTTCCCTTCCAAAACATTTTGGAGCAACATTCCCGTTCGAGGCATGTCCCGCAATCTGTGAATCCAGTCTTTCACTACGTCAACATCTTCTTGACACATCTCATAGCTGTCCGCTATGCCAAAGACCTTTTTAAAGTAATGCAGGAAAACCTCAGAGTTGTCCTTCCGAACATACTCCGCCGGCTGGAAGTCCCCATACTTTTCAAATTTACAGAGTACCGCCTCAACCCAGTCGTTCTGGTAGACGGCCGCAACGCCTCTGGGCAGCCTGGCCAGTTCTGTGATTTGGTCATCATTCAGGGCAAGCGAACGACCCACAAGTTGCCTGTCTGCTTCGTCCGGCAGACGAAGAACGATTTTCGTGTTGGTATTCCGGATAACCGCCTCATCCAATAGGGCGGGAGCCTGGTCCGCAACAATGAAGCCCTCACCATAGGTACGCATCTCAGCGATAGAGTTTGTCAGCATCTCGACCGCTTTCCCCTGTAGATTTGCCCCTTCCTGGCTCTGGACCATAGATGTTTTTCGCAGCAGATTGTGTGCTTCTTCCAGAACGGTAACATGGAGCAGATGCTCATTCATGGCATCCAGACTCATCCGATACTCCTGAAGCTTCATGACAATGAACCCCATCATCAGCGACTTCGTCTCGCTGGAACCAATTCTGCTCAAATCGATAATGACATTCTCTTTAAAAAGCGCCTCATTGCCCTGCTCCCGGCTGGAGCAAAGTATTTGACCGTTGATTCCGTTTGTCAGAGACTGAACGCGGGTAATAAGGGCACCGGAGTAATCGCTCTTAGTGTCCTCTGAATAGAGAGAGGATTTCATAACCTGGGGAAGAACCTCCATCAAGTCAATGAATGTAGGAAAGGCCATCGGCTCACATTTGGATGTGCGGAGGTCCCAACCTACCTTCTCATAGCTCTTCTCAACGGCATCCTTCAATACCGCAGGCATAGCGGCATACATGGGCCAGCAGGCGTTGAAAATCTCAATCAGCCGGTCGATATGCTCCAAAACATGGATGCCTTCCGGAAAAGAGAAGGGATTGATACAGAGCAGCTCCGCCTTGTCCTCATTTGTTCCGTAAACGTGGCAGACTTTCCCGAATACCTTTTTATACTCTCCTTTTGACGGCTCGACCACCAGGAAATTGACTCCCTGTTCCCGAAACTTTGAAATCAGTTGATATACCACATTGGACTTGCCGGCGCCCGTCGAACCGGTGATGAATGTGTGCGATGTCAGGCTGTCGGTATCAAGACATACTGGACTCTCCTCCTTGCGGCGCATATGGTAGATTTGCCCGATGTAGATGTCTTGGCGGCAGTTTAAATCAGCCTCCTCATATTTCCGCACCTCCCTCCCAAATGCGGTGCTCTCCAATACCGGCAGCCCACTGATTGATTTTCGGGGGAAATTCAGGGACTTGGCCAACTCCTTCCCGGAGAGATTGGCCGCCGGTGTGACCAGAGGCGGATACATCAGCCTCTTATCATCCTCATAACAGTTGAGTCCAAATAGAGGATGCTGCAGCCTCTGAATATACTCCAGCATCGTCTGAGCCGATGCCCTCTCTTCGCTCTCCCCTAAGCCATCCCACAGGGTAAGGGCCGCCTTTGTCATATAGGACTCCTCGCCTTGGGTCAGCGCCATGTACATATGCGCTACATTGTTGGCCATGACCGGGTCCTCTGAAATCACATATGCAGCAAACTCCCACATGCCCAGTGAGGAGCTCTCTTCCAGACGTTTTATCTGGGTTTCAAGTATCTCCAATGTATGTTGGACACCATAGTTCGTATAGAACTGTGTGATTCCCTCATTACTGCCCAACTGGGCAGTCACAGATGCGGAGCGAGAGAATGAGACCCCAAAATTCACCCCTATATTCGCTCCCATTGTGGTCGTCTCCGACGCTGTATCCTGTATAGGGCTGTAGCAGCCGGCAAGGTTGGCCACCATACCAACCACCTTTTTTCCCACCTTTTTCCCAACCCCATCTTTTTCATCTTCCTTGTACAGTCTCTGCCGGTTCTGGCCTTCTGACATAGCTGCCGAAGCCTGAGCACCAGCGCTGACACCCAAGTTAACGCCCAAATTTGCGGAGGAGCCGACAGAGTCGGACTGGGTAAAGGTATAGTTTGTCTGCCAGGACGCATAGGGAGAAAGGGCGGAATACAACTCAAAAAGCCGGCTTTTATAGGATAGCTGATTTTGAACTGGCTTAGCCAACAATACGATGGTATACTCCTCAGTCTTATCCTGGGGCACCATTCCGTCCAGCAGCTTCTCCATACTCTGGCTGATAAATCCCTCTGACTTCTCAGAGGCCAGGTTGGAAACCACCGCCACAGAACTTACACTGCCTCCATCCTGCACATCAGCTGCCGAGAGAAGGCTGCCTGGTATCCCCCGCCCAAAATGGTCCTTTCTGCCTTGATTCTTCCTGATTTCTACGCCAGGAAAATTCCCTCGGAGGGCGCTTATCAGCCGGTCATGGTAGGCTGTGGCCTTAGCCGGGTCCCCCTGCTCCTCATCGATATTGACCACCCCCAAGGTGACAACACACTTTTCCTTGGTCCTGTTGTATATCAGGGCAATATTGCAGTCCTCCTCATTTAGAACCTGATATACATTCACCAACTTGTCCAGGCTCTTCTCCTCAGTGTCTGTAACCCACTTTGTGATATCAAAATACCTGATACGGTTCAGCACATCAAAGCAGCTGACATCCATATGTACCGGTGTATAAAAGCCTTTCAGTTGCTCCAGGTAGGCCTGATACACCTCAATGCCAACAGCGCCGAGGTTTCTGACGATACAATCCTTGACTTCCTCGCTGCTCATGTCCGGCTTCTGGGCCAAATAAGCCAGCCTTTTTTCCTCCACTGCGGCCAGTTGTTTAGGAGTCAGTGCCGCCGCACTGGTCACCTTTTCAGACGCCATATTGGTCAGCTTCTGTTTGACATTTGCAATGATTCCCATATTCCATCACCTCTGTTCACTTTCTTGCTGTCAGTTTCTCTCCCTCAAAATGCGATTTATGGTACAAATCAAATTGTCAACAACAATCTGCACATCCTTCAACTGTTCCTCTGTAAATTTCTGCCACACTTCTTCTATCGCGTCAATATAAATATATCCATAATATGCGACCATGACCGCGACACGGTCAGACTTTTTAAGGTCATCAATGGCGACCTCAAATCCATCCTGTTTGCTTGCCTTCAGCTTACCCATTACCTTCTTATAGTACTTCTTCGCAAATGGCGTTATCAGGCCGTCAAAGGTGTTTTCCCAATCTATCCGGCACTCCTTTGTAATTCGTTCCAGACCTTCCTTGGAGATTTCCGTGTTATATATCTTTCCAATTTTCTTGAACATATCAAGCACACGGTCATTCGCAGCTATGATATTCGCCACTGGTACTCTATCCCAAAAACCGTTCTTGGCCTTCTTTACACACTCATAGATGACATCTTCACCCTGATTCCGCTTTTGGGTCTTGCTGACACGCTGAGCTGCCGCAAATCCGCTCTTTATAAAGTCTGGCAATTTCAGCATCGTCGCATCTACCAAATCCTCCAAACCAAAGGCAGGCAGTGTGAAAGCACGCATTTTATACTCCATGGCACACACCTGAACGATTTCAATCCCTTTCATCCCCATTTCACCGTTAATTCTTTTTATTATTTCAGCAAAGTCGTCAATTTCTGCTTGTTCTTCTACACACTGCGTAAGAACAATAATAAAGGGGACCCCCAGCGAGTAAAGTTCTCTGATGAACTCCGACTCTGCCGCTTGATACTTATGGGTTGTTGAATTGATACAATACCAAATGGCATGAATCCGGTCAAACATATCCTTTGACATTGTCTTCTCCGAAATCGTGCTTTTTATCGCCAGAATTGATTGTTTCGTTTTTTCCGCGTCCAATTCCAAACCGACTGTATCCCATATATGTACTGGCATCCCCTCCTGCCCATACTCTGCCATATGTGAAGTTACAGCCCTGCCCTTTCCTGTTTCCGCAAGCTCGCTGCCAAAAATTGCGTTCAGTAAGGTGCTCTTACCAGCACCTGTTATACCAGCAACAATGATATTGGCCGTCGGTAGCTCCTCCCGTTCCAAATTTTTGAGCCGCTCAGCCAGTTCCTCTTCATCGAGCTTCATCTTTTCTGCGTTCGTATACTCAGCCATCAAAATTACCTCCTGTTCTCTTTTTTATTTCCTTTTGAAGACGCTGAATCATCAACGCGTTATTCCCCATCTCTGTGGCAGATGAGTCCTGGACAACACGCAGAAGCGCATTTAGATAGTTATTGCCCACAGTTTTTATATACGTCTCCGCCACAGCTACGCTTAATACCGGTACTGCCATCAAGGGGGTTGCAACGACACTTACAATTGTTCGAGTATAAATATCCTCTGCAATTTCTTTTGAGCTCTTTATCCCAGCAATTTTATTTAGCTCACTTATCATCTTAATACACTGCCTATGTACAAAGGGGATGCAGCCTACGGGTATGCGTCCTATCTTTTTTGCTCTCCTTTTATAGGTGTGAATACATATTTCCCCCGACTCTTGCAGATTCTCAATCTTATTTTGGTGCATCTGAATCAATCTATCTAATTTGGCCTCTAGAACGCGGACCTTATTTTTGTCATAGTCAAGAACTGACCTACTTAACAGCTCCTCAACCCCGAATGCAGGCAGCGTTCCTCCTCGGGTCTTATAGGCCTGCGCCAAAATTCTTATTATCGGAAGCTCTGGAACATCTGTCTCTATTTGCTCTTCCAATTCGCCTTTTTCCTCAGACATACACTGCGTTACAACCATGACGAACGGGATTTCATATTCAATAGAGAGCTTTCGAATCAGCTCCACCTCGTAGGGCTCAAATCTGCTGCTCCAATGATTCACACAAAACCAAACCAGTGTTATGTCCCGCTCTTTCTCCTGGTTTTGTGCCTGCTGGATAAGCCCTCTAATATCTTCCAACGTCCTTTCCGTAATCGCCTGGTCAATTTCAAGCCCCACAGTATCATGAAGACATACCGTTCTCGCAACCATGCTAAAGAGACCAGTCTCCATATCCCTCACCATGGGTATCATCATTTCCCTGGAATAGACTTTGCTTTCTCTAGTAGCCACTTTCACAGGGGCAACATTTTCGCCCATAACCGTATTCACCAACGTGCTCTTTCCCGCTCCAGTCTTACCCATCAGTATCAAATTAAGCTTGTCCATCCTTTACAGTCCCTCAAAAATGTACTTTGATACTTTCTCCAAGCCGAAGGCAGATATTACGCCACCCCGCGTCTTTTTGTCTTTGGCTAAAATCGGTATGACTTTGATTCCATCAAACCGCTCAGTCAAAATCCCCGCATATCGCTCTGTTTCTATATCAAAGCCCTGCGTCAGAAGGATAAGCGGCCGCACAGAGCGATAGGTATCCCGCATATGAACAATGACTTTTTCCTCAAGGGGCTCAATTTTAGGTGACGATACACAGTATATAAATACGGAAATGTTCTCTAGTGCCAGCCTATCCAACATCTCCTGGGTCCCGCCTATGTTTTCCTTCCCGATTTCAATGCCCTCCAGGACATACCACTCGATTGCGCCCAATTTATCCTGATAGACTATGTAACCGGGTCGTTCATCCTGATAGAGTTGTATGCCGTTCAGCCGGCTCAGCTCCTCAACGAAAGCCTTCTTTCCAGACCCGCTCTTACCCGCCACTGCAATCTTCAGCTTGCTTTCCCGGCAAACCATATTTTCTTCTGGGAAGTGCTTGTCCAGGATAGAGCAGAGGACCTGGAAATCCTCATTTGACCCCTCGAACAGGACATCGACACCCCTTTCCCCATAATTATACATCTCATTAATTGCTTCGAGAATTGCCTGTCCTTTTTCCGCAATGGCTGCATATCGAAATTCTCTCCTCGACAATAAAGAGGCGCTAGAGACCGGCATCCATTCGCCCTTTTCATTTTGGAAATAGTATGATATAGTGCCAGCCTCCTGATTAGAAATAATTTTAACTCTATTTCGGCCCATACAATTCTCCCCCTATGTCAACTCGGATTTCAACGCCACCGGTAGTGTCAAGCAACAACTCCAAGTACATGTCCTGCCATCTACTCGATTTTACAGTTGTAATTATATCATAACTTAGTGGAAGCATGGGGGCTTTTCTGCTTTTTCTTTCTATTTTGAGGGAAAAGTCGTGCTAAATTCAAAATCACTGCAACACATCCATTTTTGTGATAGATACGTACTGTCTTTTAGGAATTTTTCATACAAAAAACGGCAGTGGTGACACTGCCGTTCAATGCTTTTAAAGGTCATTCTAGTCTTACGACCTATCTATCAGTTCAAGAAGGGTATCCACGGAAACATTCAAAAGCTCTGAGCCGATATCAAGTATGAGCCCTTTCACTTTCTCATCCCTAGAATATGATTTGTAAAATTGCTGGACCACATTTATCACATCTTCTTCGTTGGGGGTTGAATCCTGACCTCCAACTTCAATAAGCTGAATAGCCGATTCATCACAGCCTTCCTGCTCCATCGCCTGCCTAGTGGCATCCAATTCTGTTTCTGCAGTAAGAATACCAATGAAAACTTCGGCATCCTCTAAGTCCTGCCAATACTCGTCGTCCCAAGGCTCGCCCGGAACTGTATCTTGATTGACCTTGCAAATCTGGGCATCACGGACAGCGCAATTATGGTAAATAGCTACATATTTTTTCATGTATGATTCCTTTCGTTTTCCTACCCTATTCGTCTGTCTCTTGGTACAAACTGATGTCAAATTTATCAGTATAGCTTTCGTCCATCTCTTCCGCCCAAATGAGCAGCTGAACATTGTGTTTCACTGGATTGGGTCTAATCAAAACTAAGTCCTGGATGAAAGCGCCATCCTCTTTCCCCACTAGGCTGGCTGTGATATCTGGCAAATTGCAGCCCGAAATATAATCTTCTGTTGTAATTTGAAGGTTTGCAAAACCTACATCCAACTCTGCTAATACTTTCATAATTTTCTCCACATATAATTTACTCTCAATGGACAATAATACACATCGGAATAGAGGCGATAGCTATTTTCTGCTCAGCACCAGTTTCGCTTTTAGCGGACAACCGAGTCGGCATTAGGTAACACATCGACATTGCTTACTCCCCTACTATAAATCATGATAGTCTGACTTCACCAATCGTAGGAAAGCTCCTACCGCTTCTTCAATGGAATCGTAATATTCCTTACTCGTAAAAGGGACCAAGGCTTCTGTGCCGCAATTACACTCAAAGATAAACTTTCCTGCATTTTTCGGAATGCGTTTTGTAATCAACATCTCCCGCTTAAACTCTTTAAGGTACACTATCTGCCCGCTTGGATATTCTGCTATATGTGTCTTTTCAAATACGCCACATACTTCTGCTGGAATTGCCCGAAGTGCAATTCCATATTTGACCATAATTTCCCCCAACTCTGTAACGTCCATTCACAACTTCCCTCCTCCACGTATGCGCCTAAATTATTGTCCTTACTTTTTACCTGCCTACTGTCTCCAGTAAAGTCCTTCTCAGTACTACATCTTGTTTCTGTAGCCTACTCCACTGCAGAAGTATCTCTGTCCAACAATTTTTTCCAAGCACCGCTAACAGTAGTTACAATATCGCAACGCGATTGAACCACAATGTCATCACTATCATATTTCTTACCTAAGCGATAAAAAGCGACATTAGGATTCTCATTTCGGGTTTGCTCATCGAGGAAATTGAGCCAGAGCTCTCCGCCCCCTTTTTTCTCATACTCAATCTTCAGCCGCTGAATTGCACTATTCTGGTAGTTAGCCGCTTCACGGGCTCGATTATGTGCCAGCAAAGCCGACAGCTCTGTCGAAAACAGGCGCTCATACTTATTGGTTACTAGATTCCTAACATAGCCTCCATAAATGGTCACTTTCTTCATTTCAGTCACGTCTTTACGCAAAAAAATAAGAAGTTCTCCGTCCTCTAAGGATATGACTTTTTCTACAGTCACTTGGAGATATTCCGCAACCATTCTGGCCACCACCTCACCCGTTACGTCCAGGGAACAAGTTGAGGAATTAAACTCACTTGCCGTTTTTCCCAAAAATTCGAGCAAAATCGAGGTGTCTCCCTCAGCTAATCCATCAATGCAATAGGGTTTCACCGGATTTTTCTGAAGGTTGTACCGCAGGCTTGCATCTCTGAATCCCAATCCTTTCAGCATGGCCGACTGCTCACTTAAGCTCATACACAATACGCTACGCATTATTTTCCTCCTTAGATTGCATGGGGGGCTCCGTTTCCAGAACGCCCCATATTTTTATAGCTCCTCAAAACAATCACACTTTTCCAGGCCCAGACCGGTCACGTCTTGCCCGTATAACTCGCAGTCTCCACAGCAGCAGTAGTAATGCTTCAGCAGAGGATTTTCCGGGTCAATCAAAATCTTGTCATTGGGAAGCGGAAAGCTGAACTTGTCCCCACAAAATTGGCAGTCACAGCAGATAGGATAGCAGTTGGGGTCTCGGATAATGTTTTCGTCCATAGTTTAGTCCTCCTCAGTCTTTACTGCTTATTGTTTACTATAGGCTCACCGTCTTTGGCAAGCCAACTTTAAGCATCTCATTTGCCTTTCTCAAAGACTCACTCATTTGTATAAGCACGGCCGCACTGTCGGCCTGCTCAGATATCGCATCCGAGTAGGCCCTTACAAACTGGTCGAGTCGCCTAAGCTCTTCACGCGCTACAAGGATAGGCGGGTTATCATATCGCTGCATTTTTTCTTTTGACATAATTCCTCCTTTTTTCGTGTCCAAACGACACTCGGCCAATTTAAAACCACACCATGAAAAATCCGCCTAAAGCTTCAATGCGCTTTGTAATTCTTGTGATGGCTTTCCCACTTTTCGGCAACTGCTCATTCCGATTCCATGCCCGAATCATCGCCTCCAACTTTGGGTCGGCCTTCGGAACACAGAAACTGCAGCTAAAGTTGTATATCCTTTCACCGTCATATTCTTTGTAAACGCTTTCTCTGCCGGCTATTATTTCAAGCCGTTTCTCGCCATTAAATGTGATATCACCCAGACGCATATCCTCGTAGCAAATCTTAAATGCTGCAATTCTCTCCCGATTTAGGTCGTTGTAGACCTCATCCGCCTCTCGCAGCGCATTCCATCCACCGGTGCGCAGAATGTGCTCTCTTTGTCTCTTGCCAATCAATGCCACTTGGATAGCTCCCTTTAAAATTTCACACCACCTGTCGGAGCGAAGGTCTATCTTCCCAACGTTTACAAAATCATAACTGAGCACGCCATCGGCATCGCTATTCTCAAATTGCCAGAAATAGCTTGGCGCAATATCTCTGGGAATAATTTTGTCACATTTCGGAGGTCTAAGTTTTTCAGCCATATCAGCAAAGGATTCTGACTCCTTCTCATTCATCAGAAAGCTGTACGCTGCATCTTCAAGTGTATATACCATGACTGTATTCTTATCGCCCCCTACCCCATGATAATGCGGTCTGTAACAGACAACACCAAGTTCACCGGCGATTTCATCAAGTGCAAGCTGCTGCTGCTCATAAGCCAGACCCTTTGATAGCGGGTATTCCACCTTCTCTTTTATTTTTTCCGGTTCGTTTAGTGGTGTCATAATAGCGACAATTTCCTCAATGGTATTCGGCAGTCTGGCTTGCAGATTATTAAACCCATTTACTGCGCCAATGGTATTGGGCTGATGTCTCTGTTTTTTCTCTCCAGTATCATAGTAGAGTTTCAGCCCATTATCTTCAAAGCAGGGGACTACCGTTAAAGAATAATTGGGGGAACTAATTACAACCTCTGCTCTAAGTCCATATGGCCCGCCTATCTCAAACCCCTCACCCACATAGCTCTCAAGGTCCACCGCAAGCGCTGCAACAGCACTGTCAAGCCAGCTCACCGCTGAACCTTTTGCTCTATGAGCGGCCTTCAGATAGATTTCCTCATATTTGTTCACATCATTTTCCTCCTATGCTAATTTCAGAACTCTTTAACCTCTTTTGCTCTATATTCCTCCCTACCTGATTTTTCATATAGTATGTAAACGCACCTCGGTGATTAGAAAAGCGATAAAAACCGACACAGGTTTGTTACCTGATTCAGATAGTACCAGTACAACCGCAGGTTACACGCAAATTTTCCGTAAGTTAGACACAAGTATAATCATCTCAAAAATATCTAGCCTTTGGAAGCAAGTGGAGCAGATTAACTATTTAATCAATCTTGGGGTTGATTCCAAGTCAATGTCGCATGCCAAACTGCCGAAATGCTGCAATTAATCCACGTAATATTAGCTATTCCAAACTATTTCCAATTATTTTTAAGCTAATCTAAAATAGTTTATAGGCAATGCCAGATAATCCAATGCTGATTGTTTGATGTTTCTAAATACGAACGCACTGCGTTCGCATTCAACCAAAGAGCGCTATTTAAATCCTTCTACTTTTGTCTCAAATGAACGGGCAACACACTGGTTATATGAACGAAGGCACCGCTTACAAGCATTCAAATTTCCCATTAGTGCAGTGGGCATTTACATCTCACGGTGCGGCTCCATGTTTAATATTGGGCTACAATAGACTACTATTTGCTGAGCAACAAGGTGATTACAATTGCAGGTAATAACTCAACAATAGCCTGATAATAACTTCTCAATAACCGATGTAATAACCTGTTTCTTTTTGCTTTTACTGTCGATTATTCGTTATATAAATGCTGTCTCTTAACATTGCATAAAAAGAAGCCGCCCGATTTAGGACGACTTTAGGTTGATATTATCGTTTCTCTTGCCCCAATACTGATTTCAACCAGGGTAATCACGTTTACATCTTTTTCTCGATACCAAATCGCCTTATGAGCTCCTCCCGCAACATCGTCCTGCGTCTTACTGGCATATCATTTTCAATTCCTCGCATAATTGCTCGATGGCTTCCTGTCAAAAAGAATGTGCTTTGGGCCCTCGTATACATCGTATAAAGCAGTTGTCGGTTAAGCATGATATGGTCTCTATCCATAATTGGGCACAAGACTATGGGCCATTGAGAGCCCTGCGCCCGATGAATTGTGATAGCATAGGCATGCATAAGCTCTTTTATTTTATTACCCTCATAAATTAAATATCCACTCTCGTAGCGCACAGCGATTCTCTGGATAACCTTTTGCGCATCCCTTGTACGATATATTTTCACAATCACACCTGTCTCTCCATTTACAATCCCTTGCCGGCCTGTTAACCTGAAGCCTTCCACTGGGTCCTCCCTATACCACTCCATTTTATAATCATTTTTGATATGTATCACTCTATCATTGACCTGAAAATAGAGCCGCTCTGTATGTAATTTTCCCGCAGTATCCTGATATTTAAGTTCATCGGACGCTGGATATCTGTCTTCTCCGTCACTGGCTTCTGGGCTGTAGGGGTTGATTGCTTTTTGAATCAGCAAATTCATAACATAGGTCCCTGTCTCTCCTCTTTTTTGGGGGCAAATTACTTGAATTTCATCTTGATGAAACCTTCTAAGGCCCGCTCTTTTGACCACTCTCAAGATTTGTTCCCTAGCCTGGATAGCACTCTCCATGACAAGTACATAAGCGTTTCCCTTGTCTCCATTCTGATTGACCCGCTCTGTTTTTATTGGTATCCCCTTTAATATTTTGTTGGCATTTATCAAAATTCCAGAGGAATCTTCCTGTCGCTTTACTACATTTAAGTTGATACAAGGTACACATCCAGACTCAATAATATCTCTTAAACAGCTCCCCGCGCCAATGCTAGGCAGCTGGTTTCTATCTCCGACAAAAATCAACCTGGCATGAGAGGGAATCAGGCGTAACATGGTGGATAGCAACTCTTCATCCACCATAGAAGTCTCATCGATAACATATAAATCCGCCTCATCGACCAACCCGTCCGCGCCGCCTACATATCCAACAAATCGATGTATTGTAGATGCTGCCAACCCAGTTGCGCATTGAGCTACCTTTGCCGCCTTACCTGTCGGGGCCAAGATTTTTGAAGTAAAGTCTTTCATTCTATCCTGATATAGTAATTGGAACACCTCAATAATAATGCCCAATACGAATGTTTTACCAGAACCAGCCGGTCCGGACAATACAGAAACTCCTCGGTTAGAGCTACAAATCACCTCTACGGCCTCCATCTGCTTTTCTTCCAAAATAAGTTGTTTTCTTATTCCCTTACTCCTCTTATCTACTACATCAAGAATGGCTTCTTTTACCGCATTCACATCAAAAGCTTCCCTTTCTCCGAGAAAAATTCGTTCTATATCTTCTGCTATCTTTTTCTCGTATACCGCATATCTTGACAAACGGTATCGCCTGTTTCCATCAATATCATCGCACACCACGCTACCCGATGTCAGCAAAATATCTGCGGCTTGTTTGAGTTGGATATCACTGTTTTGATATAGCAAATAAGAAAAGGATGTCCTCCTCTTTTCATCATTCCATGTCTCCACTTTCCCTCTTAAGTCCACAGCATCAATTATAACCTTGTTGTCTCCAATCACATACTTCAAGGTTTTCCTATTAAGGATTTTTGCCTGCTTTAAAACCGCTTGTGCCTGCTGATAGTTTAAAGGATATCCCGCATACTGCCTAATCAATTTCAAAAAAACCTGCTCATCAGCATAAGTATGCCCTTCCCGTTCTGTTATTCTCCTCAGTCCAAATAAAGCGGCTTCGCACAATCGCTCGATACTGTCAAATAGAATCCCATTTCTGAGTGCAACTTGGTCGCAATCCCGAAATGACATACTCTCCGCATAGTTCATCAGCAGATATGGATTTTGTTTTAACTTTTCTGTTATCCCAGACCCATATTCATCTAACAACGCTTTTATCTTTTCCAATTTCAACCCATAACTTACAAGGAGCTGCATCGCTTCTTCCATTCGTTCTGGCAACCGCAACTGTTGCTGCCAAAGCAACACTTTACTCTGTGAAAAGCCCAGCACACTGGCTTTCGGCATTACCTCCCTAGGGGATTCTCTGATTAATTTTAATACCTCAGGGCCGCACATATCATATAATTGGTTCGATACCATATCGAGACCATGTAAGCTCCTCAGCACGTTGATAATACCTTCCCGGTCCGACGGGTACGCAGTTCTGTAGTTTAAAATCTCAACTTGTTTCTCCCCCTCTTTGGATGAAATCTTCCCCTCAATCTCATAGTAACCGCCCAAATTTATTTCTGTTGGGAATATGCCCTTAATAATAAAAACACTTGTCCCTTCTTCTGCTCTAAATATCGAAAATCCATTCTCGCTGTAATACAGTTTATCCAAAATTCGAACAGAACTCTCAAATGATTCTCCTACTTTATATCCGTAAAGTATTCCATTTCCTTTCGTTTTGGGTGTATAATTAAAGTTGTTTATATCCCTACCTCTACCCATTTTTAAATTCTTCCCTCTTTCTCGTTTAGTTTTAAACTGTGTTATACAACCTATAAGTTTTCATCAAGTCTGTGGATTTTACTTTGCGAATTAATTATATGTATTTCTTATTTCTGAAAATTGGTGACATTTATATTAGGCTGAAGCGTTGCATATGATATAAATAAAGACATATATCGTAGTCCTTAAGGAGACCGCTATGAGTAATTTTAAATCGCATACCTACATTATGAAGCGCAAGAGTTATACCATCGTTGATTGCTTTCAGACAATAGCAGTATACTTACTTGCAATTCTCTTCTTCACATCTCACTGGGGAACTTCCATTGTTCCCTCTGCATCCATGTCCCCAACTTTGACAAAAGGTACCTTGCTCATTATTTCACGTCAGCCAGAAACCGTAAACTACGACGATATTATTACCTTTCTATATGACGACGAAGCCCCAAAGTTACGTGGACTTCTCGGCGATATAGCTATCCGTGCAAATGGTCAGGAGGTCTATGTTAAACGAGTCATCGGGCTCCCTGGCGATACCATAGAAGTCAAAGATGGAAATTTAATTCGTAATGGCGAGGTAATCCATTCAGATTACACAGCGGACCCTAAAATTACACTCTATGAAATGTCTTCAGTGACCATACCCGTAGACCACTATTTCGTCATGGGTGATAACAGAAACAACTCTATCGACTCTCATGTGTTTGGTCCTATTTCAAAGGCACAAATATATGGAAAAGTCATTTGGCTATTTAAATTTCCGGTTGATATTTGGGCTTAAAGCAATTATAATATACCTGTAAGGACGGAGTTACTCATACCAAAAGAAAAAGTTTTTGTGCGCAGGAAAGTGCTTAGAAAAGGAACAATATTTAAAGATTACCTTCACATTGGCTCCTGGAATGAGATTACTCTGTATCAAGAGTTATCCCCTTGCGGAAGGTTCAAAGTTGAAAAATGATAACTTGGCTATAAAAAGGGATGGCCTAAACCATTGTTTGGATTAGGTCATCCCTCACGCTTCTGTCTCACAAGCCCTCAATCACACAATTTCCTTACAAATTTTACTTCCATGCTTGGCAAGATAGCAAAAATAGGCCACTAAATCCTGTGTAGTATATCCAGCACAAAAACGGGCTGAGTTCTGGTATAGCAACGTCTTAATCCGTTCTTTTTCCCGCATATTAAGGATGTACGAATCTCTATCTACCTTTAAAAATATACTTTTGCCCTGATAAATTATGCGCATCATAAGAAGAATTTCATCGGACATATCGTCCTTTGAAAGCAGAACATCTTGTCCCCGCATTAGAAACTTATCCGCCGGAGTATCAAGCGTTCCATAACTGGAAAATATGGTGATTTTTATTTCTTTTTTAAGCTTATACCAATTTTCCTTCGTACAATGATATATTCTTTTTTCCATTTTTTCTCACCCAATTTTTTTGTACCTATATAAGGTCGTTCCACTGTAATCTGCTATAATTATATGCTTACGCTTTTCCAATATAAACTGTTATATCTCAGTCCTTTATATGATGACTGATACCATTTCATATTTTCTAGATTCCGAATGGACTTGTCCACTAAATTTTTGGTGTTCAAATAAAGGAGTGTCTGTTATTACACATACAGTTTTATATCTGTCCTACATGCTTGGTATCTCAGAGATTATTTTAGAGAATCGCTTTGGCACTGGCTACGACTCTGCCACGCTATCAACTCTAGGTCAAGCTTCACTGATTCGCTCCTGCTGCCGGGCACGGCAAATTGTCCTTTTCCATTTTACAAACGGGAAAAAAATTTTTGAACTACCCGATGCACTTCGCTCCTATTGCCGAGGAGCTCTTTTTGAAGAATTGCAGCAACAATATAAGCAATGTTACTATTCATGGGATTTTGTCAATCTTATGACAGACAGAATTTTAGAGGCACTACCAGAGACCATGTCTGTTATGGGAATTCCACACGGCGATATTCTGACTGACATCCTTTTCGACTGGCCACGGCAAAATAAAACGTCACTGTTGGCCCTTAGCCACCAATATCACAATAAAAAGTTTTCCTTTCCATACGAATGCTTCTTCCCCAAGCCAAGCACATTTGAGAATGCTCTCCCGCACATTTTGGACAACGATGAGTCTCTTTATAATGCACCACCAATAAAAATGGCCATATCTACCGAAAACACTAACCTCGACTCTACGGAAGCTCTCAAATCCTTTTCTCCGCTCTCGCCCCCTCCAGAAAAGTGGATGCTACCAAATGTATTCTACATTGACCGCCCCTTCTCCCCAACGTATATACCGGTATACGGCGAGTGTCAAATCAACTACATTGATTCTGATAATATCCCAGGTTTTGTCATTGCTCAGATATGCACCTGTGCCTCAGCATCACGAATCGTTAAACTATTCTATGATGACCGCTCACACAAAAATATCAGCATATTTCAGGACCTACCATACGTGGAACTATTCAATGTCGAACGTTTAAAATCTGAAAAGAGTCTGGTAGACGCACAAATCATCGTCGAGATAATGAGGGATGCCTACTGCAACGCATCAACTCATTCCGTTCTTTATTCCAGTGATTCAGATTTTTACACCCTTTCTCAGCCTCTATCACAAGCGGGAATCCCTTTTTCAGTCGTTGGCTTAGAGGAAAACTTTTCTGAAACATATATTGAGCAATTAAGTAAATGGGCTAAATGCTACGTATTATCGGATAGTGCCATCGTTCCTCAGGTAGACACCGTACTCATCAAACAGATTCTTACCCAACAGATTACTAGGCTCCCTCTAGCCTCCCTTTCAGTCTCGGGCTTGAGCCAAACAATCTTAAATGCGATTGCGGACGCTCCATTCCAGGCCCTTATGTCCCAAGATATAAGTAGTACGATAAGAAATCTTTTGAAAAATGCAAGAATTGAAGTAGCTGGAGATTTCTTGTACTTTAAATTTGAAAATTAAGCATAAGGCACCAGAGTGGCAAGCTGACGCTTGCATTCTGGTGCCTTACTTCAATATTTATTTGTTACATACTAAAAATGTATTTGCTTTATAGCTTCCTTCCGTAGCTACTGTCGCTTCCCCATCGAGACTGTCTAAATACTGTGTGCCAGCCTTCGTTTTAGAAATGAAAATATTGAACCTGGTCTGTGTGAAATCTTCTAATTTATCCCCTCTATAATCAGTACTTAATACTAGCATTGTTCCAAGTTCATCCGCCTTCCTACGAGCCAAATCAATCAACAACTTCTCTGCCTTATATTTTCCCTCCGGATTGATTCCCCCAAAGTATGGACGCTCCAGAAACAGGACTAGCGACTCCTCACTGCAATGGTCTTCTTCTCGGGAACCAGCTACATCCTCCAGGTCAACAAAAGTGAAAGCACTGTTGCTTTTACTTGGCTTCTCGGTCAATCGGCCTTTTGTCAGCCTCAGAAACGCTCTAGCAACTATGTGTCCATCTAAGGTCACATAGAGAACTTTTTTATTCGAGTCGAAGGCGGACAGCAAGCATACTCTGTACATTCCATCAATATAGGACATACAAGTCCTCTGTGGCTGCACACCTAACATCATCGTGGAAAAGAAATCATCGTACTCTCTGACTTCCATATTGCCTTTCCCGATTGCCAAATTCTGCTTCCACCTATTTACCACCAGCCTGTTCAGTGGCATATCCAGTTCTTTCTGCAAGTCTCCTTCAAAATATTTTAGCTCGCCGAGTTTTCCCATCAACTCTGCTTTAATTACCCGTTGGTAGGCCTTCTGATACTTTTCTTCTAAGCAATTCAGATAACACCTAGCAATGTGGGCTCCATCGTTGCAAAGAAAAGCAATAATATTTTCTCTGTACTGTAGCTGGAACTCAGTACTCAGCTGCATTTCCCGGACAAGTATCTCCCAATCTGTGTCTATCTTTGTTATATTATTTTTTAATTCCTCCAGTGAATCAAATTCCTTCAATGCCTTTAGATTTCTCAAAACAAGAGACACATCTACTCTGCACTGGATACTCGCAAGTAACAGCTTTATCTCTTCATAATGAAGCAGCATCTGAATAGCATCTTCTGCCGTCAGCCCCCGAGTATGTTTAAAATCATCCCGCATCCAATCATACAATGGCTTTATATTCAACCTGAGCGCTAATTCCGGTAAACTTTCTTTTTTGACCTTGTCCAGCAATTTGCGCTTTTGCAGCTGTCTCAAAACTCTCAAACGATAGTCTTGGCTATCTGATGTTAGCATGTGGTAAAGTGCAATATACAAGGAGGAACTGCTGTAGAGCGCCTTCAACTCCGGAAAGGTATAAGTACGCCCCTCCTGCAATTCACACACACAAAGGTTCCTAGCTTTCATCCATATGCAATCACTCAAGTCCTTGACTGTCAATTCGTTCAAGTTAAAATGACTTGTATATAGTTCTTGCTGAAAGAGAATCGAATCCTGCGGCAGGCTACTGAACAGCTCAGCATTACTATCTACCAAATTAATAAAATGCTTCTTCTTATGCGACATGGCATAAGCCAGAACAGCTCCTTTATCATCAGAAACGCTGGACAAGTCAATGATTTTAAACCGGTTTTTATAAAGTATATTGAGATAGCTGCTATAGCTTGCAAAGATGTAGTCGAGCTTCTGGTCATCTAGCTCTGATAGACATTCATCCACCTGTTTTAGCTCGTTCATAGAACACATTCCATGTCTCCAAAAGCGAAGAAATATACGCATTCTTTGGGCGCCAAGGCGGTAAGCCAAGGCTTCTAAGTGTGTGTATCGCTCCTGAACATCATCCATAAAGATTTTGTACTCTTCTAAACCCAGGTCCTCTACAATCTCTCTTTCGTGCATAAGCTTCATAATAGAGGTCAGTGCTGGGCACTTTTCTATCAGCGCCCAAGCTTTTCCAAACTCATGGGTAGCAAACAGATTTCGTGTGGCGACGAACGGCTCAACCAGTAGATTTTTCTGGCCTGCATCCAGTCTTGTTGGTAGTTCGATGCAGACACGCAAACTCTTAATTACATTTTCCCACTTCATCCCTGAGAATTCCTGACCAGAAAAATTATCTAAAAGCACCCATTTCCTATCGGCATAAAGCTTTTCTACACTTAACGCCGCAAACATTTTATCCTCCGGGTAAGACGTTATATCCCGACTATTTTCCCAGCAGCAAGGCAATAGTGCCGCTAATTCATACATCAATATATCAGGAGAAATTACTTTCCCCGTGGCAATATATTCCCCTTCTGAGGTCTGCTGCTCCACTTTGATGGAAGTCATATCTAACAGTTTCGCATAATAAGTCGCAAAATTGCCATTCTGAATTAATTCTATCTGAATGTTGTTTTCTTTGATGCAGTCTTCCGGAAGTACCGCTGAGTCTATTCTTGTGCATCCGTCCATGATATCCGAAAAACTAAACTGTTGAGCCAAATCCAAAGAAAGTTTATGCCCCATCAGTTGGATAAGGAGTCTGGTCCTAGCCAGCATGGTTTCTTCTAAGTCAAATGTCGTCACTATCTCCTTCGACATGTTTTCCGACCTCCTCAATTTGCAAAATATATTGTTGTATCTCCGAAAAAGTTATCGCATTTTCCCCCATCAATTCTGTACAGATTTTGATAAACAAACAAGTCTCTGCGCTATTCAATTTTGAATGCTTCTTTTTCAAAATTTGGGGCAGTTTTTCTGCCACAATACGAAGCGCAACCGAACGTGGCCCCCATGCATAGCGGCCTATAAACTTTAAAACTGACTCTACACTTCCATTTACTATCTTGTCATAATCATTTCTTATATTCTGCTCCTGTATTGCGTTAGCTTCTTTCGCCGCTCTCTCTTCCGCTGCTTTAGTTGCTTCCTTCTCAGCTGTTAGCTCAGCCTCTGTCCAATATTTTTGTTTCAAATCGGCAATGTCATTTTTTGATATATGGGGATACCCGGCAATCAAGTCAAACATTTTCCTTCCTATTTCAGAGGAAAATAGGTCTGCCATCCTGGTATCCTTGAGAACAGCACAGATAAATGGGAGATACAGTTCAGTCTTATATTTAAAAAGATACTCCTGCATCCACAGCAACACCATTTTCAGGTCATCCGGACGTTTCTCCAAATAGCTCCGCTCAAATTCTAATTCGATATAGGTTTTATCCTTATAATATTGTCTGCTCATTAGCCCGCTGGCAAAATCATTCGAATGTGGTAAAATTTCAAAATAGGCTTTATAATCCTCAACTCCGTATTGGGAGAAGAAACGTTTGCAAAATTGAAACGCCTCCTCTGTTCTAATTCCATAAATGTATAAGCTAATATGAGCCATCATTTTTGGCTTGGCTATAGCACCTGCTTTGTCCAAACTATTCTGGAAAGTGGACCACAAATCTATAATCCCGAATTTAACCAATAGATGAAATTGACGTCTTCCATCGCTCTCGTAATATGATTGCACATAGTCTTTTCCAGTAAGCCTATTATAGCGGTCAATACAATTTTGAATGCGAGCTTTATCATCAGCTGATATTAAATTCTCTTCAAAGAGATAGCGATACTTTCCTGCCTCCAAATCTGTTACAAGTGTATCCCACTTGTTATCCTCAATATCAAATCCCGAAAAAACCCGGTTGCTAATATGCGTATGTTTTGTGAACCAAGCAAAAGTTTTAGCATTTTTGATACGAGAATCTTTTAAGATATCTATTAGTTTTTTCTCTCCATAGCACCGAACAGAAAACTGTTCATAACCTAAAAAAATACTGTCTAATCGCTCATAAACCTTCGTATCAAGTGCTTTCTCATAGTCAAACACTTGCTGAAATAACTCAACTACAATTTTTTCTGTTGCAATGGAATTTGGATGCAGAACTTTATCAGCTGTCTGGCTCAATACAGCCAATGTATTAGCATACGCTATTTCCAATGGACTATATCCATTCTTTGAGAGGAATTCATAATGCTTATTATCCTTCTTGATATACGCTGTTGGAAGAGCACAAAGCGCTCGTAGAATTCCACATTCCTTACTGCGCATAGATTTGATAATCGGCTGCAATCGGGTAATCAACCAGTTAAAACATTGCATATTTCCAAGTGTAGATATGCTCCGTTCTGAGCCAAAAAGACGAAGAATTGAGGATTTATAATTTGATAAGGCATCCTTAAAATCTGGGAACAAGCTTACCACAAAAATAATATCCTCTGTGCTCTTAAACTGCATCTTCAGCAGAATCTTCTCTAAACCCTCTCTGTCATCCACATCCACAGCCAGCAAATACATTGCCCCTGTCAGGTAAACATCCAAATTTACATATTGCCGTATGGATTGAATAAAAACATCACGTTGATTTCCCACAAACATATCGTCCGTAGCAATTTCTTTTGTATAGCCTAAAGCAAGCGCAATTGCTCTCCTGTCCTGAATCGGCATTCCAAACCGCTGTTCATATCGCTCCAGTAATTCCCCTAAATATAAAAATCTGTATTTCTCTTGAAATGCCCCGTTCTTCTTTTCACTCATCAAAAAAGGGCATTGAGCATACAGCTTTTTCTGCAGTTGGTATGGCGTTGCCGCCGTCTCCACAACAAACTCTACAATATCGTTCAAAAGAGTAAGGTTAATTTTGCCTGAAAAAGCATTCATTTCATTTACATCCGACATATTTTACCTCCTTAATTCCAATGTATTCTTCTCATGCAAACACTTTAGTGCAATATAAAACCCGGACAACAAACAGCTCACGCTCTTTGTCATCCAGGTATTTAATGAACGGATTTGCAGAATATCAACTTGAATTATCGAGATGTACTGTGTGCTACTTTTATCATATTGAACTTTCTATGGCTGCCTGCCATTACCGGAAGCAGTGAATACCACTAGCATTAACGCAGTTCTTAGAATGGCAGCTCTAACTCCTCTTCATCATCCAAATCGTGCATCACTGAAAAGCCATCGTCGTCTTCCTCCTGGGAGACCTGCGGCGCAGGTGCAGGGTTTTCCTTTTTTGTACGTCGTTTGGGCTGTTCAGGCGCAGCTTCAGCAGCCGTTTCAGTCTCCGGTTTTGACGCTTCCGATTGAGTTGCCGGACGTTCCTTTTTCGTCTCGTCCTCTGCACCTTCATCCTTCGGCTTTCTAAAGAGCGTTACCGCATTTGCGCTCAGGCGATAAAACATCCCGTCGCCATTTGCGCTCGGGCACATTGTACCACGTCCCGTCAGCATAATTGGCATACCAGGCTGAAGCATCGTCTTCAGTTTGATGGCCCTATTTCCCCAAATCGTTGTGAAAAGCCTCTTCTGGTTGTAGATTTCCTCATTGCTGTACGTTCCGTTCGCTAATGCGAATGTCTGGTCCACGGGCACCGTAGTATCGACAGCAACTTGGAGATACCTTTCACCCGTCTGTCCGCACTGGATTTCGCCCACCTTCTTGACGTATCCGCATACGCCGCAGAGCATATGGTTTTCCTTCTTATTCCAGAAGGCCAATACCCCAGAGGCGCTTGTGGGCATATTCTTGCCTTCATCGATTACCACAAAGTGATTCGCCGTGATTAGAACGGACTCACCCTCGTTACCATCTCGCTTTTTGAATACAGAGTGAGAAATCTTGCCGCTCAGCATGAGTAATGTTCCCTTATCAACCGCCTTGGAAATGCGCTCAGCAGTGACTCCAAACGCTGTGACACTCATAAACACGTTATCTTCCCGGTCACTGTATGCGTTTTCATCACCTTCCGCCTTTCCAAGGATGCGCCATGCATTGTCATTGATAGCGAACCCAAAATGGCAGTATGCCTTTTTCCCCTCCTTTGCCTCAGTGTAAATAGGTTTTTGCGTCGCACGCCCCTCAATATGGAATGCATAGGAGCCATACTTCGAGTCGCCTACAATCGCAACTTGGTACGGCTTTGTTTCATTTGTGCTATTTCCCATAAGATTACCTCCAACATTTATTTCGATTCGTCCTTAATTGGCTTTGCTGTGTTATATGCAGATGCCTTTGTGGATATCAATTTTTGCATTCGCTTTCGTTGTTTTGCTTTCTCCTGCGCAACAAATTGTTCCAAATTCTTAGCATACGAATTACCCCGTCTCATTCGCAGGTCTTTTCGATGCCCGGCCAAAATCATATCGTCTATCCCTTTGCCGAACGATTTCGGCCACACAACGAAATACGTATCAAAGCCTTTCGCCGCAATCGCTCTAAACAGTTCTATTGCCGCTTCCGCAACGCCAGCTTTTTCTCCCATATCAGCGTCAAAATAGATGTGAACCATTTGAAGTCCCAGTCGCTTGACAAGAAAGAGAAACTGTGTGAGCACCATTGACCAACAGTTAACTCCATTGATTGAAAGTACAACATATCCCATTTTTGCAAGCTGAATTGCCTTAAATTTCCCCTCTGTAACCGCTGCTGCCTTAAAATCACTCATATCAGGAGGATACAGAATATCAATGACCTGTTGCGCTGAGGCACCATCAAAGGAATTAGGTTTTTCCAAATCATTGAGCGCTGCCCAGCTTGATGAAAAAAGTTTGTACTTCGCTCCACCACCGCCGTCATCTGGCCGCAGCTGAAGCCCGCTTATATTTCCATTTTCATCCCGCAACACGATACCAATACCCTTTGCGCTGAGAAAATATGGCCTCATTGACTCAAGATTGAAGTAGAATCCCGGAACATACTGAATGGCACGCGTCATAGAGGTCGTAATTCCCTCTTTTTTCAGTTCTGCTGCAAACCTTTTCCAAAAGAGCAGACTATTGGGATTAGGCCATTCAAAAAAATCCTTTTCCCATCCTTTTATTTCTCTAGCCTGAGCGAGATATTTTTCGTGTGCATTTGATACAGCTCCAGCCGCAGCTACAAAGGCCGTGTAAACCTTAGTCAAATGAGCCTCATCTCGCTTAGGATTGTGTCTAATCTTTTTTATGATTGGGTGCGGTTTGAAAACTGCCTTGCACTTATTTCCCCTTCGTAAAGCAGCTGCTGTCTGGCTGTCTATCAACTTATGCTCTTCTGCAATTTGTATCGCAGCCTCTCTTTTGGGAATCTGTAGTAGCAAGGATACAAACTCTGTGCCATCACCCCCCTTACCACAGCAGTAACAGTCCCAGCGGTTTTTGCTCGGTCTGATAACAAAACTTCCCATACTTTTGTCGTTATGAAAGGGACACAAAATTTCGTAATGCCCTGCCCTTTTATGTAGCGCCACATACCTCGACAGCACACTGTCTATTGGCAGTGATTTGACTTCTCTATATACATCCTTGATTTCCAAGTTGCACCTCCTTCCTTAACCCAGGCAAATCATTCTCCGCTCTACCTGAGCCTAGTCGTAAACGTTAGCGTCCTGTTTTTATTTCCGCCCTAGCAAGTTTCCTTAATATATGCAAGCGTCTGTCCCTTTATCATCTCAAATAAAAAAGCGCCTCGCGGCGCTTTTTTCAATATGGAAGTTCGGTTGGGAAATCATCGCCCTCAATGCTATCTTGGTGATTAGTTGACTCATTGCGTTTGGCGTACTCCTGTATTTCCTCCTCTATGCGCTTTCTGGCTGTCGTTATGGCCGGTTCTACGACTGGCATAAACTTTGTAATCCCCCAAATCTGCGTCACCAGCGTTAATGCATGGGCTAGTTCCTTTAATTTATCAGCTTCCAGCGGCACTCTTATGGCCACATCCGGCTTCCCATTGGGTGTTATCAATCCATTCTCTTGCTCAAGCCCTGGTCCGGATATCGCCTCAGCGACATAGGGCTTAACACTGCCTGGTGACAGTCTAAACTGTCTGCTAATCGCTTGGTTGTTTAGGGTGTTTTTAGCCGCTGTACCTCCCAATAAGGCAAACACTGGCTCAGGGTACTTTTCTCCTCCCTCCACCGCTTTCTTCTTTGATTTCCTCGCTAATCCCGCAATGCGGCCAGAAAGGATATCTCCACTGAATGCTGCCGCCTGGAATATTTCCATATATATTTTGACTTTTCCTTGCTCTCGTTGCCCAACTGGCTGATTCTTATCATAGCTTACAAAGTTTAAAGAAACTTTATCTATCGGCAATGCGTCACATAATACTTCTAAAAAGCAGCTCCTTGCATCCACACGATATACTTGCGTGGGAAATTTTGTCCTAGCCATATTTTTCCTCCAATTAAAACTTGTTCGTCTTTCACCGAACTCTGCTGTATACTATAATCATACGGTTTTCGGTTTCAAAATATAATGTTTTTCGGCTGTTTTTCGAGTTTTCCCCCGGATTCTGTCATGAAGTTCTCCTAACGTTATCATATTCAACTCACGAAACTTGCAACTAATTTAGAACATAATTGCAACTAGATTGCAACCAAATTGTGGTCTAATTTTATGGTCACTCATATATCAAATCTTGTACCTTCACGAGCCATAAATATGAAGTGCAGGGTCTTTACAGTTTACGGGACTTTTACATCATGAGCTTATCTTCTACTTTACAAAGGCTTTATGTTTTGATACTATGTTTTAAGACAGATACAAGGAGGTTAAAAATGCGAAATTGGACAATCGAGGCAAATGACTCTTGGGATAACGTTGGCCAGAGTGAGGCCGGTGAGGCCATCCGCCAATACCTTTCCGCCCACCCAGAGGCTAAAGAATCCGATGTGGAGCGTATTGCCCGTAGCTATCACTGCTCTGTATATTGGACACTGCAGCCAAATACCGTTAGCCAACAACTGGAGGATATGGGCCTTGCCCAAATTCAATTGCCCGACCTCTCCGACGAGGACCTTCACCCAAGGCTACTGGTAGCTGGCGAGGGCGTCCATGCTGGCCAATCATTTGAAGCCCTTTTCCCAGACGGATGGCACGTTGTGACGCTGGAAATACGAAACAAAATTATTGGCCCCAGTTGCTGGTACATTAGTACTCCCGGCTACGAGAATATCTGCCCTATAGGACTGTTTGTTAAATGGTAAGGACCTATCAGGAGGCCCTCTGTCGCAATAATTTGCAGCAGAGGGCTTTCTGCTACCTTACTTAACACCTAGCATAATTTATCGCATACACTATCACAAAGCGTATCTAAGAATGACACACAAATAAGTTGCTTGATATAGGAAAATAAATTTTTCTCATCTCTGATAAATATGCGAATTACTGCATATAAAGAAAATAGTCCAACATCAGGATAAAAGATGTTTGGTTTCTATATAAAGTTCGGACCCATCCCGGCCGAATGAGGGTGTAAAAAAACAGGGTTGAAATAGGACGTACGGGGACTTACGTCTTCAAAGGCTTTTTTCCGGACTGGCCACCCGTTTAAAATAGAGTAATACGAAATAAAATCCAGCCTGTCTCCCCGGACAGGCTGGTTTTATTGTTATCTATTCTCCTCTTGAGTCTTCCAGTAGCAGTATATACAGCCATGTTGGCATGGAAGGCGATGATTGAGCAATTCTGTTTTTCCCGCATAACACATGCAACCCTTTCGATAACCTTGGGCGCTGCCATCGTAACCTATATCGCTTTCCAGTCCCAGCAACTTTAAATCATACTCAGAGATACAACCGCAAGACACTGCCTGCTTCAGTCCTGGCTCCGCGCATGACTCGAATCTGAGATTGGGGACCTGCTGAATGAGTCCCTCATTGGCCCAAAATTCTCTTATCTCCATTAACATTTCATCGACATCACGCAATAATCCCCTATCAGGGGCAAATCTCCCTTCCCCATACGGCAGTGGCAAGCCTTTCTCTCTAAAGCGCTCTCTGACATAAGGGTACATATCAATCACACTAATCCTAAAGCGTGAAAACCCCTCCTGTAAAAACACCTCTATTACACTCTGTGCTCGTTCAAGTCCTTTCTCTGTAGGAATAATGGGGTCTACTCGAATCACTATTTTTTCTTTTGGAAATCCATCTTCAGCTAGTGCAACAACCGACTTGAAAAATCGCTTCACATCTGGCACACGGGGTTCTACAACGCTGCCTCCATATCCAGTACAAGTAGCATGAATGACAAGCTTATTTCTATATTTTAAGACCGCATCGTGAAATTCTGGTGTAATGCTCTTGGATATCACGATGGCACCATGAACTCTAGCTAGATTAGTCACCCAGGTCAAATCCAATCCAGCGTCCCCAGCCTCCGTTGCCCCTATTTTATATCGTGGTGTAATAGGCATTAATTTTTCCCCCTTCCTCTTCACATCAATGTTCAACCGGGCATTCAAACACAAATACCGACACCAGTACAACCAGGTCAGCCGGCTGTACAGCTTCTCGCAAGTCGGCGTCTATCATCTCTCGTGTCGAAGATGCCCTAGCCATTCCCTCCCCTTTCCGGTAATACCCGCCCAATACTATGTCCCAACATACCACTGGTCGTCCTTCGTCTCGACAATCACATTACTGTCAACGTTTTCTTTCCATGCAATTTTCACCGCCAACCTCAATTTTACCATTGTATGCAAAGGCAAATTTGATTATTTTCCGCTTATATTTTCCTTTTCACTGCATATAAAAAGTAAAAAGTTAGGCTGAAAAGTATTTAGGAAACAATAATTGCGGAGGGAAATATATGAAAGAAGTAAATCTATGGAGCCCTTGCGTTGTACGCGTAAAAGGGGAGCGCAAATATGTACAACACTATGACAACAAAAGCATTGAGTTTTCCACTGTAAAGGGGGAAGCTCTAATTTTTGAAAACTCCCACTCCATCGAAGATTTTGCAAAAAAAGCGGTGCTCCATGGCATCCACTATGTCTTAGAGGTCCCTGCCAAAAAAATTCCTAATGATACTCATAACTACATTCTACAAATTATCAGTGGGAATTGCAATGGCAATTATTTTGTTCGCTATCGAGGGAAGTACTGCTACTCCTCCCAATTTGAAAGCGCCGGAAAGAGGATGACAAAATCGGAGGCTTTATATGCAATGCAACTCATTCTGCTGCGATATGGATACAACTCAAAAATTCAACAGGTCGCCACATAGATTCTCAGCACTCATGATTCTAGCCAATACAAGGAGCAGGAATGTACTATGGACCCAAATACAATCAAATCAATCGAGCAGTTACTACATTCAATCCGAAAGCAACTTATGAGGCTCTATAATGATGACTTACAAGGCCAATGCGTCTTAGCCTCTGAAACTATCGCTATATCTCTCAAATTTATGGGTTTTGGCAACGTTCGAACTATAGCCGGGTGGTGTATTTATGATGACCCAAGTTCATGTTCAGACGCTGGATATGACCCTCACACTTGGGTGGAATTCTGTCATGCTGACAAAATCTATTACTTGGATGTGACCGCCGACCAATTCAACTACTGGATGTTTCCTGAACACCGGTTCCCAAGTGTCATATTCAAAGAGGGCCTCCCTTATGGCATGTCCCGCGAAAAACCTCTTAATTAAAAATCAGCTGCCGCCCCATATCTAACGGAGCGGCAGCTATTTTTTCTACAGTTTATCCAACTAGCCAAACTGGATACTCGCTATGACAGAGTCCAAAACGGCTTTACTTTCTTCATCCAGAGTATCTTGCGCAAATATGATACTCACAAGGCCATCCTCCGCCCCACCTTGTAGCCTAATCGCAGCCTGCATTGCTGGCAGGTCATCTGTTTCCGAAATACTCGCTCTGGTCTCGCAGAACTTTTTTTCTCCTTCTACCTGAACAATAGTATCCCGAAATTCTATCGTAGGGGCTGTGCTTCTAACCACATTCCCTTGCTCATCAAACTCAATATGATAATAAGCAGTTAGAAGGCTCGCTGCAAAAGATTCAAATGCTTGGCCGGCATCGCTTTCCGATAATTCTTTTACCGCATCCTCTGTCAACCCAGTAACATCCACACTGATAATATCAAGGCGGGGAATGGAACCAATATCTTCCCCCTTCTTCGTCAGTGAAATCAAGAAGGTGTCTCCCTCCTCGCTTACTTCTTGTTCTTCTAAATGCATGACATCTTCCGGATATGTCAAAGAAAAGTGTTGACTGACATATTCTCCTGAATTTTGAGCCTGTCGAACCGATTTCAAATCATCACATGCAGCACTGCTAATATCTTCTGAAGTAGGCCCTGTTATAGACGTTACTGACTCTCCACCCGATGGTTTATTGTCAAACAAGCCACAGGCTGACATGCTCATGCACAAAGTCGCAAAAACTGCTGCTACAAAGAGCCTCTTTATCCCTTTTTGCTGGATTACCATTACTACCTCCTTAATATATAGGTCATTTTGCCGTTCCAACTGATACGCATTTGGTTGTTTCTTATGTTAGAACACTAACTGTTGGGTGCTCAGCCCTATCCCCTTCCAGAAAAACGCTCCTAGAAGGATAAAAGGGGCAGAATCTCCAGGTCCTGTGGACGCTATTAACACGCCCCTTTGAGGGTGCGGCAACTGCATCACCCTCCCTTTCTTTCTGAGAGGCAGTAATCAAGGCTACTTGGGAAGTCATCTCATCGATATTTGATACTGTTACCGGAACTCTGCAAAACTTACAGCCATAAGATAGCGTAACAACGTTTTGTTCCACTTTCAGCTCTGATGTTGGGTACAAAAAATCTGAGATTCTTCTTTCATGGCCATCACTATAATGAGCCTTCAAGGTATATCCATCCGGTAGAAATGTGTCGCCCGCTCTGTAGCTTACCTGCCCACTTTTATCAAGGGAAACATTGGTCAGTTTTATTGGCAAATACCGGACTTTAACCTCTAATTCCAAGTTCCCTTCCCTCAGAAGTCCAGTCTGTAGCCCTTCTTTAAATGGTTTCAGACCTTTTATCTCCGTGTAGGCGTATCGTCTAATATTTATCGTCCCATCCTCATCTTCAAGACGGACTGGATAATTTTTGATTTCAGGTAATTCACCCTTACAAATAACAAAGATACCAGGGCCCTCATTTTCCCATTGCATTGATGTATACATTCTATCTCACCCCCTCCTAGCTCTGTTATATGCCATAGATACGAGCATATTAAGGCAAGCAGAACTCCCTCTGGCCCAATGTATCCTGTCACACGAACAAGCAACCCTGATGGAAAACCATCAGGGTTGCTTTCAAAAGTTATACTCTTTTCGGCTCAAACATAATATTCCTCATAGACACAAATTTCAACTAAATCGCCCTTCACTGTGATGGCATAGTTTCTATATTGGGAAAAAACATCGCCCCAAAAACTCTTGCTGATGTCATCTTCTGTATCAGCATGAACGATTGCTGGCACCGTGTATTTAAAAAATCCCCGCATATCGTCCGACTCGCCTTCCAGACTTCCACCATTGGATTCAACATAATTTTTTGCCTTCTCCAAAAACTGTTCAAATACAAGTTTCTTTTCCCGATGAAAGGTTCCCGTTGGCGTGGTAATATCGCCAACCGCTTCCACATATTTTTGAAGAACATCATCAGAAATCTGAGGCGGTCCGATTTGAGGCTCTTCCGCAGATTCAAACTCCCCCACACTAATTTTAAACTTCATGTTTTTCCCTCCTGAGTATCTGCCACAATCATACCTCATCATCGAAAATTTAAAGAGGCAGCGCAGCATCTATAATTCAATTATCTGATTTGATTTATCTAGTTTATCACAAATAATTCGGATTTCAAGTATAAATATTGAGAACCGACCACCTTCGACAAATATTTCTAATATTTCCCATCAAATCCCCCTATAGCTACTTCACAACACCGCTTAATCGCATCTCTATCCCAGGGAGTCAGCGCACCGATTGGCTCCTTTAGCTTATTTTTATCTAACACCCTGATTTGCTCTGCACATGCTGTTTGTTGCCGATGAAATGCATAAAAACGATGATGTGTCGGTAATCGCAGCTTTCTTCTTGATGTTATAGGGACAACAATTGTAGTCCGACTTGATTCCAAACTTTTCTGGTTCTGAACAATTAAAACCGGACGCACTCCCCATTGCTCCGAGCCTACTGTCTCACCCAAGTCTGCCCAATATATTTCACCCTCTGCAGAATCTGTCAATCTATTGATTCGTCTAGTAATCTCTCTGACATCTTTATCTTCGGCCATCCCTGAATAACTTAGCAATCGTGATTTATCAATTACTCGAATCTCTTCTACATGTGCACAATACATCGTTCCCAGCGTATTGAACTCATACTGCGTTTCATGTATTGCTTGTCCCATCTCTTCAAGCGGAACTACAATTGTCGTTTGACTAAAATAGTTTCCTATATCATTTTGGACTATCAGGACTGACATATTATCTTCTTCGGGACCACATCTACAGCTAAGGTCTGCCTTGTATATCTGCCCCCGATGTATATCCTTTATTTCCATTTTACCTCCTGTCATACATAGAACACCTTTCCAGATGATTGTTCTATCATATGCACTACAGAAAATCTAATCAAACATCAGCCCAACTTTTAGATAAGTGTCTCTTTATTCTCTGATATGTATGAGCCCAATTTATAACAATTGCATCCAAAGAGTACAATCCCTAATATCATAGGTATAAATGTTATTCCTTCACTGGGCCCAATCTTCATTCCACTCACCAAACTGATTAGAAGCGATATAGTAGATGTAGCGGCAAGAAGCAGCGAGATGATTATTTGAGAGGCTATTCCTGTAATCGTATTATTTACTTCGTAAAACACACTATTACTCTGGTCTTTGTTTAAACTTTGTATTATTTGTGGCTGATTTATAAGCCTCAGCAGTTCCTGAGAACTTATAGCACATGAATTGTCTGTAATGCTCCACCTGTCCCCATCATCTGAATCGGAATGTTCTAACAACACTTCCTTCTTTAGCTTCCAAACTGTACCTTTTATATCACCTTTAATCGTGAACTCCTCAGCTTCAACAACTCCTAAGACAAGTTCGACCCGACTAAAGGCGACATCTCTATTCTTCACCCTTAGCACTTCCTTTCATTTTCTCTTGGAAATCACACTTAATCCCATCATCATCGACCAATATAATACTTCTCTGCATTATATGACACTTACTGAGGAAAAATAAAAAGAAGTTCGCTATTTTTTGTAAAATTTGGGTCTTTTCTTTCCCCCAATACGCTCCCTTCATTCAGCATACAACAGTGCAAGACTTAACCGAAGGAGGAAGGGATTGCAACTCTATCCCTAATAAAAATGAAAAATAGTATAAAAATTTTTTTCAGCTTGACTATTCTTATAATGATTACGATTCCTGCGCACGCTTCAACCGCACCTCATAAGGAATATGTTGATTGTCCACCTAGTCATCCACACTACAATTCCATAATGCGTCTGTCAGAGTCCAGAACTATTTCAGGCACTTCCTCAGAAACAGTATCACCGGATTCTCCAATCTCTGGATACGAGTATATAACTGTCCTGATGCGCCTTTTCTTTCCTGAATTCTCTTATGTGCCATCTACCCCTTGGTATACCCCATATATTGACGCTGCAATTGATGCCGGAGTACTCTCTGAAGCAATTGCAGCCACTTCAAATTTGGAAGGGCCATGTACCTGGGCCTTTATATACTCCAGCTCATTGGAGGCCTCAAAGAATTATCCCTATCCAGCATACCTATTTGCTGCTGACAGCCCCCCTAACTCAGACCACATTCACGACTCTGTCTATACTTTACTGGATATGGGCCTGATTTCTTCAGCGGAAATACCAGCCCAAAAGCCAACACGCGGTTCTGTATTCCATTTCCTTTATCAACTAAGCATTTGTGACTATGATGGACCCGACCTGTCAGAGAAATTAGGCCTGACTGATAAGAATTTTGTCGTAGAGGACCTTGCGCACAATTGGGAAAAGCGTAATGCATTTCTCAAATCGCTCCCCTATCTCCCAGAAAAATATAGGGAGTATTTTCTCTCTTCCAGATGGGTGGTCAAGGTAGCTGACATACAAGTATCACACCCAGATTTCCCCACTGCCATTGGGCTGACTTGTTTCCGCGAGAACACCATCTACATTGACTCCACCTCTCTGACTACTCCGCTACACGAATTCGGCCATTTCCTGTCTTTGCGTCTTGGCACAAAAAAGTATCTTGATTCTATATATCAGAATCAAGAAGAGGTCGAATCGCTGAGTTCTTTTTGTGGCAGCTACTGCAAGACAAATGCAAAAGAAAACTTCGCAGTCGCATTTGCTTATGCCCTTCTCCATTCAGGTGAAGGTGAACAGGGCGAAATGGCAGCTAAAACGCCACGGATTTACAAGGCCATTATGGAAGGAATGGTCAACGCAGAAGGCTTATACGATGAAACTGTCTTTTCCTCTTTATACTGCAAATAATAGAGATTACACTCAAAATGAATCTAAATATCAGGAAGGGGACTGCGAGTCAGCAGTCCTCCATAATTTTCTCTTCTTAATTCTGAATTTGATTTTCCTCTTCAATCATGGTAAAATTTGAATTGTTAGGGGGAATACAATGAAATATTGGGCTTTAGATACATTTAAGCTAATCGTTTCCGATATTAAGATATGTACATGGCTCTGGCATCTATATCTTAAGTATTTTCTGCGTCAGCGAAGATGTGAAGGCAAGGAATTATTTTCCTCATCCTTCAAAGATTATAAAGAATACTCTCAGATTTGCTATGAATTCATCCACAAAGAGCCGGCCCTGGTCAATCCCAAGGCCGGCTCTGCTTTTTTAGGTCTGAGCCTGGATTTTCTCCTTCTCATAGGCAAGCAAGACCGTATCTGTCAGGGTTTTTCTTACCTCTGCGGATATGGGGTGATAAGTTTCGACCCAGCGAGGCTCCGCCCCCTCTTCCCTGGCCACCTGACGGAACCTGGGCATAGCCAGAATGGTATCGTCCTCCCGCTCCACCACACGAATGCTCTTCAGAACAAACCCATCATCCAGGGTAACAGAGGCAATCGCCTTCACCCGGCCGGTAGAGCCCTGCAGCATGTAGATATTGACGTCTGTGATATTCAGCGCAGCATCCTGGATGCCCAAACCGACACGCTGTTTCTCCAGTGCGGGGTCTGCCAGGACCTTCTCATAGTGCTCACACACCGCCTGCGTCATCATATCCCGTACCTTAGAGTCAATGGGATGGAAGGTTTCGTGAAAGCTACCATTGTTTCGACGGACCGCCGGCATCATCAGATACATATTTCCATCCTCGCGCTTTGCCAACCGAACACCGCCCAAAACGATAGCGTTATCCAGTGTAACAGAGGCAACAGCCACGTATTTGGGAGTTCCATTGTCCAGAAGCTTCATACGGATATTTGTTACTTTCATAGCGTTTCCTTTCTTGCCTTAACGGCTGTAAAAATTTTTGGATAGCCGCCCTGGAGCAGTAATTTTCTGCTCCAGGACAGCGGATTATTGTACTGCTACAGGACTTGCATTCCGCATTAGTATCCTGTTTGAGGAAGTCTGTTTGGAAGTGTAGCGTTCCCTTTTACTGTCACTGTCCACAGGCTGGTATCGCTTACCCACTGGCCAGAGTTTCCGGACACATGTGCACCCGTGAAGTCAGTTCCGTTAGCTCCTACATTTCCATTGGTACTAACTGCCACAGTGTTGTACTGACCTCCGACCTCAATCCGGGATATCAGCTTATAGCCGTTCGGCACTGTGTTGAGCACATATAGCATATAAGCGCCCTGTGTCACCAATGAAAATTCAGCGGGAACTGTCCCAAATTCATATCGAATGTCCGTCACATACTCGCCAAGCTGCAACCCAAGTGCCTGTGTACTCAGGTCAAATTCGTACTTGCTCGTGCTCAGCAGCTTGTCGGACAGCAGCCGGTAGTCCTGCATATTTGTCTTATAGGAGATGCTATACCACACAGCATAGTTCCATGTCCCAGTTGAGATAGTACTGATTCTGGCTGCGTCGGTTGGTACTTTAATATGGAAGTAAAAGTTATCAAGTCTAACATCTGCCTTGCTCCCCAATTTTGTCACATCGAAGCGCATGGAGCTTCCCGCTCTAATGCTTTGATTACTCTTCTGAGCAACTTCAACACTTACGGTAACACTTGCATTCTGATACTCCACCCGTACAACATCATTGTTAATCTTCAAACGTACTTCAGTTTCTTTTTCGTTGATGCCATAATAGGGCGCAGCCCCCACCTGTTTCACGATGTACCGGCCAATCGGCAGTCCACCGGATGCAGCGATACCGGAAGCATCCGAAATCATCTGGCACATCACCTGATAGGTGTCGGCGTTTATGACCTCAAAAGTAGCTCCTTGCAAAGGCGCTCCAGCCGCTAGGTCTCGACTCTTGTTATAATCCATCGAGGTCACCACAACCTGAATCTGTCCAGCGTCTTTGTACAGTTTCCAGACAATCTCAGTCGTTTCTCCATTGAGTACGCTGATAGATTTGGGAATCTTATCCACCTGATATCCCGCTGGCACAGAAATCATCTCCAGTGTGTAGTTGCCATTCAGAATGTCCTCAGCAAGGGTAATGTAGCCCTCATTGTTCGTGCTGTATTCCTTCACACAGGTTCCGCCGTTTTTAAGCAGAACCCGTACTCCATATATCCCCTTCTGGGACGTTCCATCGATGATTTTCACTCGGATGCTGGACAGCTGCTTCACGATGAATTCTGTCACAGTAACCTCGTTTGCCTTTACTTCAATGGTACGTGTAGCGTTATCTGCGATAATAAAGCCCTGAGGGACAGAGATAGGGGTAACAATATAGTGGCCCGGTGTTAACGACACATATATGAGACCAGCTTTATCACTGGTATAGGTCCCAACCTTTGCACCGTTCAGCTGCGTAATCTCATATACCGCTCCCTGAACTGTTGCATTGGTTTGAAGGCAAGTTGTGCGAATTTGCAGTCCAAAGGTCTTTGTATGCTCGAAGATTAACTTTGTCGATTGATTGCTGGTTATCTTCACATTTTGCGTTGCAGACACAATATTGAACCCTGCCGGCGCCTCTTTTTCTGTCACAATATAGTGTCCAGCATTTAAATTGGAGATAACTACAAGGCCATTGCTGTCCGTGATATAGTTACCCACAAAGGTACTGTCAATGGTGGTTACAGTTATCTTCATTCCCGCAATGGCTTTCCCATTTTGGTCCAAGCTGATAATTGTCAGAGAGCCACTTGCAACACACTCAAAGGTATATGTCACTGCTTCTCCATCGACCACCTCAACAGTCGTCTCACTTGCTATCGCAGTGTATCCCTCCGTTGCAGAAATCAGTTTTACAACATAGAAGCCTGACTGCAGTTTATCTGTCATAATGGTTCCGGTTGTATCAGTCGTATAGCTGTTTACCAGACTCCCATTCTGCCTCCAAACCTCAATCATAACCCCCGCCAGCGGCTTTCTATTGTCTTTATCCACTACTTTAATTGTGATGCCAGCCAAGGGGGTATCAGTAAAGGTCACATGGGCCTCCCCCGCCTCCTTCACATGGACCAGCTTAGGACCTTCATCGATGGCGTATCCTGTCGGCGCAACCAGCTCCTCCACTGTATACATACCAGGCTTTAACCCGGAAACTAAGGCCAGACCATCCTTATCTGTGACATATTCACCCACAACGTAATTGTCCTCGTTGCGGGTCACTTGGAACCTTGCCCCTTCAAGTGTCTCTTTGGTCAACCGGTCAATTTTCTCGATAACCAAGCCGGCAGTAATATTGAAAAAATGAACTGTCTGCTGTGTACCAGCCGGAATTTGAATGTTAATTTCCGTCTCGGTCAGGTAATATCCATCTGGTCCGTAAGTTTGGGTAATGATGTACTTACCAGGTTTCAAATTTCCAACCACGATAGACCCTGTGATATCGGTAACACCTTCATAAATAATTGTATTATCATAACACCATGTCACAGTAAAGTGACCATCTGCCAGATACTTACCTGTAATCTTATCCTGAAGTGTGATAATCAGGCTTGCATTCTCTGCGTCAAGGAATTCCAGATAATTGTTCTTGTTATACTCAACTACAACCGTCTGAGGGGCAGATGAGACCTGATATCCTTCTGGTGCCTGCATTTCTGTTACGATATACACACCCGCTTTTAGTCCAGTCGCAATGGCATCTCCGTTGGCATCACATTCAAACATACCAATCAAGCTGTGGTCCGCAGTCTCAACCTTAAATACCGCTCCGGGAATTGGTTTCTTGGTGACTGAATCGATTTTCCGTATAGTCAGTGTGGCAAGGGCCTGGTCCTCAACAATTAATGTATTGCTCTGCCCTGCCTTCACGCAGTATCGGAATTCCGTCTCATTCAGGGCATATCCGTCGGGCGCAACAACCTCCTTGACCATGTAGTAACCCGGTTCCAACGGTTCAGTTGTCACCATACCCGTCGGGTCAGTGGTATAGGTCCCAATATAGGTACAGTCGCCATGTCCTTTGTCATAGCGCACCTCAAATGAGGCGCCTGACAGCAAAGCTCGCGTATCCTTGTCTACTTTGGTGATTTGGAGTGCTGTACCTGGGGCATTTGTTACTCGGAGGATAGCCGATTTCCCCTTTTCCAAAGTGACCTTATGCACAGTTTTATCCAGGACATAGCCATTCGGGCTTCTAATCTCTGTAATGGTGTAATCGCCCGGCTCCAACCTTGTCGAATAGCCCCAACCTGTCGAATCTGTCTCAATGTATCCAAGGACTTTATCTGCATGGTCCTTAATTTCAAACTGGGCAGCGGCCAGCGGCGCACCGGTGATGGAATCCGTTTTATAGACTTGGATAGTTGTCTCCTTACGATTGGTAACTGTTAAGGTTGTAACACCCTCTTCCTCCACCTGGAACATCTGCCGCTCATCTTCCAAAACGTATCCGTCCGGGGCTTTGGTCTCCACCAGATAATAGTAGCCAGGTTCAATCTCTCGAGTGGTAATTGTGCCAGAACCATCTGTGGTATATTCGCCAATCAGCTTTCCGTTCAGGTTTAGGATTTCGAAAACTGCATTCGCCAGAGGCTTACGGTCATCAGCATCCAGCTTCCGGATGATGACTCCCTTTTTGGCCTGGTTCTCTACAGTAATTGTTGCAGGCTCATTGCGCGTAATTTTGACTGTATACACCTTTTCGTTTAGCAGGTATCCTTCTGGCGCAGCTGTTTCTTTTACTTTATAATAGCCCTCATCCAAGCCGACAACCGTAGCAACGCCAGACGAATCGGTATCAACAGTCTTTACAAGTGTTCCGTCCATGGTTCGGACCTCAAATTCCGCACCACCAAGGGGCTGCTGAGTCTCTTTATCCACCTTCCGGATGGTCATAGACGCCTTTTGACTGTTGGGCCAAGTGAGCGTTGTCACCTCAAACGCTTTGATTTCAACTCGCTTGTACTCACTGTCTACAATGTACCCGTCCGGCGCATCAGTTTCCTGAATGAAGTAGTAGCCCGGTTCCAAATTCTTGATGCGGATATAACCATCCGCACCGGTGGTATAGGTATCAAGCAGTTTGTAGTCTAAGGTGAACAGCTTAAATTCCGCTCCAGACAATACTCGATTTGTCTCAGCATCTACCTTCAGGATGGTCAGGCCGCCCGGCTGCTCATTGAAAAGTGTCAATGTCTTAACTTCACCGTCATGGATAAAAACAGTGTGTACACTATCATCCAAAATATAGCCAGTGGGAGCCTTGATTTCCTGAACGAAATAAGTCCCCTCCCCCATCTTATCGTTTGTTATCATGGCAATGCCGTTTTCGTCTGTAACAACTCTATCGGTGATGATTTCACCATTGGAGTAAGAGACCTTAAATTCTGCGCCTGCGAGAGGCAGCCCGGTTTGCGCATCTCTCTTCATGATGTATAGCTTAGTAGTTGGGGAGTTATCGAAAATCAGAGTATAAACTCGACCAGCATCGTCTTCCTTGACCTCAAAGGTCTGAGGATATGGGTCAATCAGGTGGCCGGCCGGCGCTTTGATTTCCTTCACTACATAGCTTCCAGGCTTTAGGTTAGGTAAATTCGCATAACCGTTAATCCCAGTCACTACATTCGCAACATGGGAACCGCCAGCAGAACGGATTTCAAAGGTGGCTCCTGGCAGAGGCTTTCCAGTAATAGCATCTCTCTTTAAGATGTTCAGCATATGAGTTTGCTTATTCTCAAAGGTCACTGTATAAGCATCATGCTGATTACCAACATGAATCTCTTTCGGCTCCGTATCTAAAATATAACCGTCTACTGTACTAACCTCAGTAATTCGATACCAGCCCTCTGTCGCATTCTCAATTACAACTACACCGTTGGTATCGGTATGATACTCTTTAGAATCAACAACAGCACCATTCCCCAGCCGTTCTACCTTGAAGCAGACTCCAGGTATAGGCTGTTTCGTGACTGCATCAATTTTTCGCAACAGCAATCCACTTTTGGGCTCATTTTTGAACTCAAACTCGATTAGAGGGTCACTATCCGAAGTCACAACAACTAGCTTACGCTCTGTATTGATATCATAGCCTGCTGGCGCTCCGGACTCCCATAACTCATACGTTCCATTGGGCACATCTTCAAAGACTACCATTCCAGTTTCATCTGTTGTCAGGATGCGGTCTGTAATATTTCCGCCCGTCTTCGGGTCATCTGCCTTTACGCAGTGCAATGTAAATTTTGCACCCGCCAACAGCCAGTTCGTCTGTGCATCCCTCTTAGTAACTTTAATGGACCGATAATGAGTATCCTTGAATTCAAACTCAAGTAGGGACTGCCCCTTTGCCAAAACCTTGGTGATGGTATAGTCTCCACTTTCCTGTTGCTTATCTTTATTGTATTTATCTGTGGGGGACAGTTCCCGCACTGTAACAGTCCACTCATCCATGTTGAGCTCACCGAGGAACTGACGGTAGTCTTCGTAGGTAACACGGACCTCACCATTCTTATCTGTAGACTTTGTGAGGCTAAATTTCGCACCTGCATTGACAGTTACTTCGAAAGTAGTTCCTTCCAGTCTCTTTTGAGATTCTCGGTCCTTCTTAACAACAAGAATTTCAGGGTACTTTGTATCGGTAAAAACCAAGGGGGCTACCTTTTGTCCCCGTTTCACTTCCACTGTGTGCCAGCCGCTGTCGTCCAGCAAATACCCATCTGGCGGAACAGTCTCCCTGACGCTGACAGTCCAGCTCTCCTGATTGGTGTTAAGGAATTTCCCATAAAGAGATGGATTAATGACGATTGTTCCCGAACCATCTGTCGGTCCAAACTCACCAATACTGGTGTTGTCAATCTTGACCTCGAATACGGCTCCCGCCAAGGGACTTTCAGTGTTTCGTGACACCTTTTTAATAATGATTTCAGTGTCTGTATAGTTAATAAAGCTCAGAACATGATTTGTCACACTGATATCTTCCGCATTGACGTAAACGCTTTGGTGCGTAATATAGGGTGCCAAATAACCAGGAGGCGGATTTGTTTCAAAAAATGTGTAGTATCCAGACTCAATTCCATTCCCGTCCGTTCCTTCAAATACAGCCGTCCCATCTGGACCTGTGGTCAAGTGAGTCAGCTTGTTGCCATTTAGATAGACGTCAAACTCGGCGCCCCCTAGAGGTTCAGCATCCTGGCTGCGCTTTTCTATTATAATTTTGTGTTTCTGATAATTCTGGAACACAATCGGCCCGTTGCTGCTTGCAATATCCGTGTCCGAATCCGGGTCATGGATAATCCTCAAAATCAGGTGCTTGGATTCATCCGTCTTTTCATAACCCGGCGGTGGAATTATCTCAGTCACTGTATACTGACCAGGTGGCATGTACTTCTCTCTATGAGGGTCTGTCCATTGCAGTTCCAAGGTGCCTGTTTCATCGCAATCAATGTCGCAATTGATAACCTCGCCATTCTCTGCCTGACCTTCAAAGTGAAATGTCGCTGGCCCCACCCCGTCACCGGTATTCGCATCCTTTTTCTGTACAATTCCTTCCGGCTCCTGTGGCATCCCATTTTTAATCGGTGCTCCGCCTTTTACAAGTGCTGCATTCTGCTCATTGTAGTTTGTGATTCCGTTTACCTGCACAGAAAACACATCATTCTTTATCTTACAACCGGCAGGGGCGGCGGTTTCCTTCACGTAAAATGTTCTAGTGCTTGAACCTTTCCAAGCCACCTGAACCGCACCATAACCATCGCTGCCAGTTACAATTTTGGCTTCCCTAGACTGTTCATCCATTGCTACAACTGTGCACTGATTGTCTTCATATACGGTAAACTCTGCTCCAGCCAGACCTGTTTCCGTGAGGTCTGTTTTCAGAAGCTTTATCCATCCCTTTTGAGGGTCTTCCGTCTCAGTTGGGTCTTTTTCTCGAATCAACAGGGGCTGAACAGTCGTTGCGCTCGCGTTATAGCAGTGGTAAGTCCCACGTGGGTACTTTCCGTTTAGCCATTCTTGATACATCCCCTTGATGAATTCCAACGACTCATCCGAAGTTGAGACAAACGCTTTGTCATATTCTCCCAGCATAGCGTTCCTCTCGTCGCCCAACCGCCGCAGCTGTTCGTCGCTTGGGGGGCTAGTCAGCCGGCCATCTAACCAAAGCCAGCAGGCTGCCTGGGGGATACAATTGTTAATTTGCCGTGTCCAAACAGACCAATAGCCCCCATACCCTTCCGCAAGTGCATATTCCCGCATCTTAATTTCATCGGCCTCTTTGGTTGTATTGAGCTCTGGGTGCATTTCATCCATTTTTTCCGAGATATCATTGTAGTAATGCCACCAGTCCAGCGCAAAAGCGCTGGGCATTTCATCGGAGGTCTTCGTCCATTCATATGACCAGGTCACTCCCGCTTTAGGCGGCCCCTTGGCATGGTCCATGCAAAATCCGGTGTAACTGTTTCCATTACTATCTTTGACTGTAAAATTCTCAACCCAGCCCTTTTTCTTCCAGTTCGGGGAGTCATACGATACGCCAAACTTTTTTCCACCAAAGCTCAACGTCGCGGGGACCCCCGCAGGAGGGCTTGCTGCCAAAGCGGAAAACATAGTGGCAGGAACCAGCCCTATCGCCATGACCACTGCCAAAAGCAACGACAGGCCCCTTTTCTTTAGGCTCATTAAGTGCTTCTCCTTCCCGATAGCGCATTTACTATCTCCTAATTTTAAAGCTATAAAAGCCTTACTCCTGGCTTATGCCATCTCACAGGCCCCTCCTCTCGACCTGCAGTATCATATGCAAAGGCTTCTGTCTATATAAGAGGACACACACTTCGCATATTGACATGCCTTAGCGGTATTTGGAAATAGTCATCCAAGTGCTGTGCTATGATGAGCGCTTACAGATTATTGGGAGAATCAAAACAAAAGCAGCCAAGGCATATCGCCTCGGCTGCTTATTAAGTCTTTCCGCTTTCTTACTTCATCATTCTGGAGTAATTAGTCGCTGCCGCCAAATCTATTACAGTTGTATCCTCCCCTCCAAGCTTTATGACCCAAAACCTTCCATTCCTGGCTGCACACATCGTCGATATCCCATCACTCAGCAATGCCCTTCTATGCCCCGGGGAACTCATCCAGGCATCAAATACTTCTTTACTTGTAATGTGGCCTTTTGCTATTACTTCAGACGGGAACCATCGATAATCGTTTGGTCTGTCATGAGAAAACAAAATTGTAAGTTCTTTTGCTCTAAGAAGTGTATATTCCTCTTCTGCATCTGAACTTGTCCAATTTAGGCCGTTCAACCCTTCCTCTGTCCTAGCTGCATTAACAAGGTCAAGTAATGGATAAATCAGTACCGAGTCCCCGATATCTACATCGGCAGATGTATAGTAACCATTTTTATTCGGTGTATCTGCGGTTCCGGCCGTCTTATAGCCATCTCTCTTCATTACCGATGCTTTTACATTGGCTGCAAGTGTATGGCCCTCGCCATCCCGTCCAACAGGTGTGTATTCTTGGGATATATCACCCCCATTGACTTCACCACCAATAAGGTCAATCCCCTTTCTGCGTTCATATAGCCTGCACAAAACTACCGCAGCTTCAGCCCGCGTCATGGAGTCATCCCCAGCAAACCGCCCATTCTCGTTCCCTGACAAGAGCCCATATGCGTAGCAACTGGTAACGGCCTCTTGGTAGTGCACTGGCATACTTTCATAATCGGAAATCCTAACTCTTGCGGCAACTATATCTGCCGCTTCGGGCATTACATTCTCCTTCCAAAGCATATTGTATAGCACAATCGCCATATCATAACGGGAAATAGCAGCATTCGCAATTGAAGCCGGAAATGCTCCATTCCCCATATAATAGGCACCAGCCTTTGTGTCGTCATCAAACAATCCAATCCCGACCGCCGTTTTCAGGCTGGCATCCCACCAGTGCTCAATACTCATATGTTTTTGAACAAGTTCCCGCTCCGTAGGGTACCATGCAGACACAATCATTGTCGCAAATTCTGCATTACTTACTGGCTTTCCTGGCTGATACTTGCCGCCTCCTGTTCCTGTAATCCAGCCTTGTTTGGCTGCTGCCTCAATGTATTTTTGGGCCCAATGCCCTTCAGGCACATCTCCAAAGGATATTGTATCAGCCCAACTCAGGTATACACCTACAGCCATGATGACCAAAAGTATCAAGGTGAACCCTCTATTTATCTTTCTCTTCATTTTAAACCTCCAGTCTATATATAACTTACAACCTTGTAGCACCCTTCTAGCCCAAAATCTGTGTTGACATTCCTCTGCTATATACTAGATATTTGTTTTATTTTTTCCCCATCCACTATAAGTAGTACGCACTGCTACATAAAAATATAAATTATAGAAACACTTCCCGTGAAATATTGACGGGGAACCAATAGCAGGCTCCAACTCCTCCTTGTATCATCCCTGATAATTAGGTATACTATTATGAAAGAATGACACTGATGTTTTTAAAGAGGCATAACCATTTTATGATTATTTGATGGAGGAATATATGGATACTAAATTTGATATGAGCAATCACCCGATAGAGGCCGCCTTCGCCGCATTCCGTATGGAGCCGTCTAAAAATAATCTCCTCAAAGTCTTAACTTCCATCCAAGGGTATGCGATTCAAGACGGGCAATTTCTAATTCCTGTTGAACTCCCCCAGGCTGCATTCAATATGATTGACCCCAAGACAGTTAAAACTGGCGATGTGCTTACGCTCCAAGAGGATTTACTCTTCAAGCCGCTGCAATTACAGATGAAGGATGGACAAACTGCATTTGTTGCTTTCACGAGCCGCCAAGAGATGGAAAAGGGGCAATCCAGCTCTATCATTTCCTACCCCAGCATATCATTCTTCGCTTCTGTCCTTAATGAAAAAAGCGTCGTTGGCGCAGTCATCAATCCTTGGAGCGATTCTTTCTTCCTCCCAAAAGATATGATACAAGCTATCCTGGCCGAATGCAAAGTGAAAACACCGCAAAGTCATATCTATATCGAAAAAGGGGATATCACAAAACTGGACATTGAATGTATCGTTAATGCCGCAAATAAAAGCCTTCTGGGCGGCGGCGGTGTAGACGGTGCTATTCACCGCGCTGCTGGCCCAGATTTATTGAAAGAATGCCGCACTCTCCATGGATGTGAAACCGGAGAGGCTAAAATCACTAAGGGTTATCGACTTAAAGCAAGATATATTATTCACACAGTTGGCCCTATATACTCCGGAGCGGCCAGCGATGCGGAGCTCCTGGCCAACTGCTATCATAACTCTATGGAACTGGCAAAAAAGCACAATATCCATAGTATTGCTTTTCCTGCCATCTCCACAGGAGTTTATGGATATCCCCTTGAGGAGGCCATTCCTATCGCCATAAAAACGGTCGCTTCCTGGCTTAGTAAGAATCAAAACTACAATATTGCCGTTGTCATGTCCTGCTTTGACCAAAACACTTATGACCTATATCAAGGTTTCGTCAAGAGTGTCCAGTCAATAGATACATAAATCATACTAAATATTTTCTACCTAATAGCCCTACCACTCTTCTGCTCAAGATAGATGCAGATTTGATATCCTAACCTCGATTCAGTAGAAATTTTAGCCCTTGTGTTGCTGTACATAATTTCTTTTTGCCCAGGCTTCCAATTCAACAGCGTGTTTAGGCCATAACCCCCGTCCGACTATCTCCATCGCTTTCCCTCCTTATGCACATCCCTCTATCTTACTGTCTCCATTTCCTACCTATAAACTATTATATCATCTACTTTTTATGCATACAACTATAATAACAGGCCAATTCAATCATATGTTAAAGTGCGCTGGAGGTAAACGATGAAAATGGACCCCACCCCTATGGAAGACTTCTCAATGTGGGCAGCCTTCAAATCAGGTGGTCAAAAGGCTAATATCCCTCTCCTCAAGGAATTGGTACTACAGTGGATTTCCATGGCTACTCAAAAAGATGCTGGTCAACGAGGCATGAAAAGTATTAACTGGAACAATATGGAGCGTGTCAAAATGGGAATCCTATGTGAAGCTGTCGCACTTGTCCTTTCTGGTAAGCTCGATGAGCTTTGTCAATCAAACGATACAAATTCTGACCAGTAGGTAATTTATAAGAACACCAGACAGGCATAGCCTGTCTGGTGTTCTTCATATTTATGTTTCTTTTCCTAAATAATTGCAAAAACGTCACCTGGCTTTACTGTTTTCAGCATATCTTCACTATGGGGATAACGTTTATATATTTGTTCCACTGTCGCATGATATTTCACTTTATCCAAGGGGCGTTGATTTTCCAAAGTCCGACAAATAGTATGAATCCTTGTACTTACCAGGTTTCCCAAACCCATTACTCTCATGCCCTTCAAGCAGCCTGTATTAGAGTCCACCATCAGCAAAACCAATGGGACTCCTCTCCCTTTGGGAAAATTGATACTATAATTCATAGGCTCTTTTGATATTCTCGGCTCATATGGCGCATCTGACCAAGGAATACGCCCAACACTAAATAGGAAAAACAAACACTCATCAATTGTTGTAATAGCCATTCGAAAGTTTCCTGTAGTAAGCTCATTTATCTCAGTTTCAGTTATCCCAGGATAGGCGATAGCCAGTTCCCAAAAGGGCTCTCTATAGTGTATTTGTACCATATCTATGCCCGTTTTCAGCTCTAGGATAATTTTCCCAACTTCATAAGAGTCCATATTTACCTCCTCAATTGCCTATTTTTTGCTACGCTTTTCTTTTTGTATTTCTTTCATCTATTCTCACTCATTATAATCCCAGTTGCTCTTCCATATAATTTAAGTAAGTCCACAATTGGAGGTATAAAGAATATGGCGGAAACGATTGAGCAACGTAAAGCACGCCTTTGTCGGACCATCGCCCATTATGAAGACATGATTGTTCGCATCAAGGAGAGCTACAGCCCGCACTCTACTGCTGTTTTATATGGCATTCCCCGTTTGAAAGAAAAATTGGATTATCTTTATCAGGAGTGCAATCATATAGGGCAGATAAGTGGGGAGACTTGATGTCTCCCCACTTCACCATCAGCAGGCAAATACTCTTCTGGAAATCAACTTTGCCTCTCTTCGTTTTATAATGTCATGCTAATTTTCTTCCCTTGCACAGAAGGTGTAGTGTTTTGTATCCAGGATTACGTCTCCGTATCCCTCACGCTCAAGACATACATCAGCAGGGTTATCTAAATTCCCATATGTAACAAAAACAACTTTGTACCCCTTATGCTGATATAACGTATCCAGAATATAATTTCTCCATACGCTTTTCCCATCCAATTTGTTTATTAGAGCGGTCTCAAAGCCTTTAGTCACTTTCCTTGCCGGCTTATGTATTCATCTTCTGTCTCACACCTGGCTTCAGGAATCTTCTCTTCATCAAACTCGATAAATCCATTTGCATAAAGTTTGATGAGTGCAGTGCTTCTGTAGACCCGAAGACTTCCATCAACATTTTTCCCTGAGGTGGCAAGGTCCATCACAGTTTTAAGGATAATATAGTCCCAGCCCATCTCAAACACATACAACAACCCGGATTTAATATCGACCACAGCAGTAGAATCTATTCCATCCTCCTCTACGGGTGCCACATCATCTCCTTCAAAGTAAACCAAATGATTGCTCATCTCTCCTTGGACAATGGGATTATTAGCGATTTCCGCAACTCTCTCATCGAAAAGAGCCCGACATAAAATAGACCTCTGTTTAAGCCTTCTATAAGCATGCTCACCCACTATCAGTGAGTAGCCACTCTTTAGGGCCTGCACCCTGACGGTGTTGTCACATCGTGCCATCATCGCCAGAAATGTGTGGAACTTTTCCGGAGATTCCTGGTCCATCTTTGCTAATATTTTACTTAGGTCGCCTTGAATTGATTCGCCAATTATATGGAATTTCTGCCACATATACATTTACCCCCACGATTCCTCTCGGAAGATTTTTGCCTTTCTCGTTTTCTGTCCTGAAAAAGACTTGAATCGTGGTATGCAATATAGAGATGCTTATCAGGCAATATCGGGGGGTAAATCATTGCACTTAGTTGCTCTTCACCAGTATACAAAATAGCACGTCAAAATTAAATAATTCCTCTGGATTCCACACCTTACTTTGACCTTGTAATATTGATACGTTTCCAGTATAATAGTCTCATATTGGGAGGATAGCTGTGAAGCAAATTACTTTCTATTTTAATGAGGATAAAGTTGATTTAAATTACCCTGTCCAACAAGGCACTGAATGCATCCCCCTGTCAGAGGTTAAACCGAAAATCCTGACATATTTACAACTGCCTCGTGCTATCACCGAACTGATACTTGATTACACAGCTGAAACAATCGTCTTCCGCTCCGCTCTTGACTTCTTTGTCTTTCAGCAGCCTGGCCTGTCCAAAAAGGAAGCAGAAATCAGCCAAATGCTCGGCTGGACATCAGTAGATGCGACAAATCTTCTTGAGCTAAGTAATGCCTTACTAAATGGTCTGATTACTAAAGATGAATTTGATGCTGCATCAATTCAGGAGTGTCAGACACAAGACCGAAATCCCTCCGTCACTAAATTTTTAGAAAGTCTATAAGTTATATGATAATGTACGGTTGGGCAGGCCTATCAGGCCGTCTTTCCCCCTTTTGTCTGCCATATACAACCACATTGAACTACACAAGTGGAAAAGGTATGATTTGCGGCTATGTTGGATAATATCATCGTTATTTGCATGTCATGTAAAACTATAGCTCCATATACTTCCCCAGACCTAAATAATCCTTATGGAGTATTTCATTGGCACCAGCCATGCCCTAAATGCGGCGCTGAAAATTGGGCTGCCCATGACACCAACCGTGACCCTTCTACAGGCTATCTATTAGCCAGCCCATCCAAGAATCCCTAATCCCCCCCACCTAAACCCTGTAGTAGTTAGTATAACGCCACAGTCTAACCGACTGTGGCGTTATCATTACTTATGAACTTCTTTAAATCATCTGCTTCTTATAATCTCCCATCAAAAAGCCATCGAAGAGGATAGTCGCATTCGGGTCAGGCGTGAATCCCATCTTCATACACCAATTAGCCATTTCAGGGGTCTCTACACTCTGCACTAGAAGCTGCTCGACCTTGTTCTTCTTGCAATAGCCTTCTAGGACAGACAAAACCTTCGTCATGGTCCCCTGCCGGCGATGAATAAAACAGACTCGGGACACTGTAACTTTATAGTTGAATAGGAACAGAAGCCTCAACTCAGATTGTCTATCCTCATTCCGGTACCAAAGTTCTCTTATCCCCTCATAAACCGAAATTGAAACACCTTCTTGTTCTTCCAGCAACTTACGCAAAGTTTCCTTTTCTTCTGGTGACATTATGATGTTGGCAGTAGTATCCATCATCCAGAATCCTCCTAATATATAAAGTACGTTTCTTTGTTCTTCACTCAATGAATGCGAGCTCAGGCCTTCTGAGGGAACATCAAATGACCGCTTTATCCATTCTCTGTCTTAATTTTCTTCTAAGTATCTGCATGATTTTCTCCGTTTCTATCCAAATTGCGAAGCATCTGTGTCGGCGCTAACTGTAAGGAAAACGGATACTCACAATCTTCTTCCTCAGGCCAGCGACCTGCTACATCTGGAAGAACAATTCGCAAGACTGGTATCGCTGCAGAATCTGTAGTCAAATCCAGACGCACCTGATAACCTCCTGTCAGCAAGTCATCCAAGACATCCCCTTGCTTATATTGGACTCCAGCTCTCACACGGCAGCCCATCTCATTGAGCAAAGCTGCTGTTATGTGTATATCCATTCCCACAACTATCTGGAAGTCCATATGTCCATAGAGGTCATCTAGGCCATCGGTATGCACATCATAGACCCCTGGCCTCCATGGATATTTTTCTTCACCGCAACATTCACACTTCATTCCATTGACAACCGCATGAAGCATCCATGGATAAGGACCCTTGCGGTCTATGTGTTCGAAAGATTTCTCATTTTCATGTTTCAAAAGTTTTCCTCCTTTACTTACGCATCCATGCTTCTGGTTCAGGAATTTTTCCGCAAAATAGCCCTTCCTTCCTTAACTTCTTCAAAATAGCTATTTGCTTTTCATTGAGCGGATAATTTAGCACAAAATTCTGCCAAACCGGAATATACCCTCCACTTTGAGATATCAGCCATTCAAGGAAAGAACCATACATTTCCTTTGGACAGGCAGCATTCAGCTCTTCTCTGCTCCAATGATTGCGCTCCATCGCTCTTTTAATAAGGAATTCCTGGTGTGATGGCACCGCATAATGCACTACACCCTCAGTATCCAGCATGACTTCAAAATAATCAACAAATGTTCGTTTATGAAGCCCAATATCAAATGGACCATGCAGCACCTCTTGCTCCGTCATATTAGCCCCTGTATCTTTCTTATTTTTGTCTACATACTAATATCTCAATTTCAGAATTTTTAAAGATATCCTTTATCAATGTAGCAACGCTATTCCAATTTAAGCGGTCAAGGCCAGCTCCAATTGTTGGCATTGCAATTTTAACAATCCCCTTCTCTTCGCAAATCTCTTTCATCTTCGTTAAGGCAAGGCTCATTGTATTCATCGTAGGCTTATGATAATAGCGCTCCTTCGTAATAAGGTTGAATACTCTCCCCTCTAAAATACAGTCACCGCCTATTTTTGCATTTACATACTCATCAATATAATTGGGATACCCTTGTCGTAGTTTACGTTTCATATCAAATCTTCTATTAAACTCAACAACAATCCCTTTTCCCATGCCAAAATCGGCACTAATGCAGTGGACTAAATAGTATTCATCTGAAACCGAAAACAAATCTTGCTGTCTCTCGTTATACGTCATTACAACCGCCGCTCCTTATTACACATAAAATTCACGCATGTCATCCAAGCGAAGACAAGCCAGTCGCCGCAAATCCAAGGTGTGGCCACAGCCGCAGTCTATATCTATAAAACCTTTGCAATGTGCAATCCTTACATGACCATTATTATACTGTAGATTTGAAATATATTCAACCTCATCGTCCTCAAGGCTCCACACAGGAGTATGGCCTATTACCAATGTATAGCGCCCTTTCAATGGATTCGGAGTTTCTTTAGTCGGCCGTTTCCAGACACAGCGGTCTTCACCTTTAGCAGGGAACCCATGAACTAAGAAAAATTTTCGTTTCCCATGTTTCACCTCAAGCGCCACTGGACACCGCGATATATATTGAAGTACCTGTATTCGCTCCTCTTTTGTCATGTAAAAAAGGAGTTCCCGATATGTAGCTCCTCCTCCATTCTGCATCCAGATACTCATTGCCTGAGGAGTCCTGTTCTTTTGCATCGCCTGTCTACACATTAGCTCATGGTTACCCAACAGGAGTACAACATTTTCTCTTGGCATTATATCTTTTAATATCTCAATTCCACCAGGGCCTCGGTCGATAACATCTCCAATAATATAAAGCTGGTCATCCGAAGAAAACTGAATTTCTTTCAGCATCTGGAAATACCGCTCGCTCTCTCCATGGATATCCGACATACAGTATTTCATACTACTTTTCCTCCTTCTTTCTTTTCTTTATCCCTCAAATTTCCTCCTACTTTCATCGGTCATCCTTTGCTGCTTCTATCCTGATGTTATGCAAGTTGTTATTAATTAATCAACCTGATACATTCGGGACCAAATAAAGAATCCAGGGCGCTTCAATACCCTGGATTCTCATCATTTAACACCTAGCTACAAACGCTATCTCAGTCTCTCTTATTTGCTTCAAGACTACCCCTGCTTTAAGCGCCGCACTACATATTTCCATTTCACTCTTCAATGTTTGGTTCCCTAACCAGCTATATGGGATTATGTAGTACTCTCCCAAATTTTCGTGATAGTAGACTTTTGTTTTTATCTTAGGGAAAAAGGCCCTCTCGATTCCAACTATCTCTATTCCGGGAAATTGCTCCAATATCAATGCCTTCGCCTGTATGGCTTCTGCGCAAAGGATAGTATAAGAAGATATTTTTCCTTGGGCTAACACCATCACCGTATAGAAATTTCTCTCACCGAACAATTCCTGTGCTCCTTTCAATATCTGTTCATATCGTGAACTTATTTCTCTTCAGTACCATTATTCTTTCGGTATTGCGGCTCATTTGCACGATGTTTTAGCATCGTAATCATTTTTTCTGTATTAGTTTGTAGCTGAATCATGATACAGCATGCTTCATATGGTGGATAATGCAATTCCTGAACCAGCCGTTTGGGTGTATACCCATGCCGAGTCAAATACCCCCACCGTCCATCCTTGACGTATGAGTAGAATGCCGCCAAGACATCCGGGTCTTCTACCAGGACCTTATATTTTTGTTCTGCTGCCTGCAAGTTGATTCCATCGCGTTTCTTGAAATAGCCAATAAGATAATCCTGTTGAGCCTGTATTTCCTCTTGGGTCCCTTTTAATTTGGCGCCTGGTTTACTGGGGACAATAAGGTTCGATTGCTTTTTCTCCACATTCCTTAAAATCTCTTGCTTGCGTGCCTCGGACAATTCTGGCTGTGCTTCCGCTTCATTTTTGGCTTTAGGCTGATTTATAATTGGGGCTAAGCCTACAATATCATAGCTCCGCCCAATCACACACCCTGAAGGATTGCTAATTACCAGTCTTACCTTCCGATTGTCACTTTGCAGTGTCAGCCCGTAAACATAGGCGCAATTCAATTCATCTTGGCCACGATACATTTCTATCAACTCGAACGGTTCTTTTGTTGAAACTCTCGCTGGTTTAAGGGTATATTTATCAACCTCCGGATTCTGTTTCAACTCTTCCATCAGTTCTTTGCAATAACTCTTATAAATATAAAGATAGCCCCCCAAGCCAAAATAATCAAGAAGCTTTTTTAGTGCTTCTTTCGATATCTCCATTGAGACAATATCCGTACAAAATCTGTGTGTAAATCCAACCTGGAAATTAAGTGCCCTATCTATCTTTTCCTTGTTCAAACGATTGCTACTTATTAAGTCCAAGCATACCTGATGGATATTTTCACAGCGAAGTGCGGGGTCCAATTTTCGCCGTTCCGCTTTATCAAAGGTATCCAATATAATCTTAATCTGGTTAACCTTCTGCAAAACACCAGTCTTATCCTCTCCATCCATTGGCTTCCCATTGCCTACAGCCGTCTTCTCACTGATAAAGGCAGCAATTTTACACACAAAGGATATTGGGGACAGTGAGTATATCCGAACCTCTTCTATCGCTTTTTCTCCACAGTATTCATTTACTATATCGAACACTTTACATGTCGGAACTTTCATGACCATTGGATAACCATTAACAAGTATATTATTCCTGACGGCAAAACGTGTACCTTCGTCATTGGAGATAAATAAAATTACCTGCTCCTTTTCGTTGATATACGGGAAAAACCTTCCGCTGTTCTGCGCCTCTTCTGTTGTATTTTCAGACGCCAGCATAAAGAAATTTGGGTTCGATAATATTTCTGAGCACAGCCTTTCCTTGTCAGCCTCATTTTTATTAAGCTGTACATCCAGCATGTCCTTTGCAATTTCCGCTAAATCCCGTTCCATTTTTAAGCCACCCCTCAACTTAAAGTTACAGCTTTTATATGCAAATACCCCGAAACATTATCAGTAAATCAATCTTGCGTTCCTTCCATAATTGGCATTGCAGAAAGGACTCACTTACAACAATAAGAGGCATCCAGATACGAATGCCTCTTGTCCAAAATCAAAGTGTATTTCAGAGCGCAGCGACTTGCTCTTTGGTCTCATGAGCGGGCAGGACTTCGTTGTAGACAATGTGCTTTATTATGTGCACCTTAGAGGTTCTAAGCCGTTTAGTATTTGGGTAGTTCTCTCAACACAGGTATCATGACACTCCTCGATACTCTAACACCGCCCGCAAATTGGCCTGTATCCGTTGTGGTATCAGAATTTGTAGCGAGTAACCGTATACTTTTGAGCCACTGTCTGCACATATTCGCCAGTGGTGACTGCTGCTCGAAGTCCACACCCAACTGCTTCTTCAATGCCGTTTTCCATTATGTTACTTCCAAAAAAGCCCCAGCACGAATCTTCTTCATTCCAGTTAGGTTCTTCTCCGTCTTCCACGGGGGGCGCGGAATAGAGTGTAAAACCATAGACATCCCCAGTAAGCATCTGGTCATAGATTTTGACATCACATTCCATAATCTCGATAGCTCTCTGTTTCCAGGTTTCATTGGTTAATGGCCGGGCTTGATATGTGCAAGCAGATGATTCATTCTCATGCAGCTGTTCCGATGGTCCCCTTTCCCCGCTTGTCTCCTCAACATACTCAGTAGCGATTTCCTCCATAATCGTCTTCTTCAGTGCAACAATCCAACCAACCTGGCCTGAGTCCCATTGGTCGGCAAACTGTCCAGTACGGGCCCCACAGGACATCGTAATCCCACTGTGGTCATAGAGCCAAAGCGGCAGCCACACGGCATACGGTTCCAGTAGCCTCATACAATGCTCGGTTGTCAGCTCCTCCATCAGACATCTCGCTACGGTGTCTTTGCGTTCCGCCTCATATTCTCGAACCTCATCTGATTCGAAAGAAGTATAAACATCGACCAATTTGGCATCCTCCTCATTGGGCGCAATTCGGATACCGCTGAGCTCTCCTGCCTCAGCCGCAGTCAAGACCTCGCTCGGAGGTACATTTTCCTGGACCAATCGCAGCCAGAAATCGCACGGTTGTTGGTCTTGAATGGTATCCCCTAAAGAATAGCGGCGGTGCCAGCAGGCCATTATCGTCACATTATCCATATCTGTACGGGGATTTATTGAATTATCATCTGACTGGACATGTAAAGCATATAGAGTTCCATTGTGCTTCCATTTTACAACATCATTGTCAAACATATTTAAAGAAAGCTTTTCGTCCATCTTGTTCTCCTCTCAAAATTGTAATTTCACATTTGGTCATTGTTCATACCTCGTAGGACTTTAAGCGATTTCCTTTTCTCTTTCACCCGCAGGAAATACAGGCTATTATTCCCCTACGGCTACTCAAAAGTGAGATGTCCTTTTCCGTCTTTGAGCCATCCATCGAGTCAGTAAAAATTAGCTTCAATGTGCTGCCAGTCTCGTCCACTAATGCAGGGACATCTCCATCGGTAAACAGCACTGGGTGTCCAGGCACTTTGGCATAGGCGGCTACATATGCGCCAGCCCAATTAAATTTTCTCTCCTCGCACCCCAATTCAACACCGACAAACTCTTTCAACTCCTCATAGGAGAAGCCAGCTGGTGCAGTTCCTTCAATGGCGCTACCTACATATGGAAGTAGCACACTGCCATGGGAAGTTTGCCCATCATAGATTACATCAAGGTCGCCTGAAGTCAAGTTCAGCACAGAAAAGAGCCAATCATCAGCGTCCTTCCAGTCGCTAAACTCCTTCTCTCCAGAAGACAATCTGCGGGTTTGCACCTCATTTCTAAGTAACTCCAGGGTTTGGCGCATCAGCGACAACTGACGGCTTCGCCCGATTACTGCTGGCATATTAGGAGTCTTCACATCTTGCACATCCTTTCTGTCTATATGAGAGCATTAGCATTCGGTTTGGACTTGCTCACTTGGTCGCCGCCCGGTAGGGCAAAATCGCCAGCTGATGTCTCAACACGGTCAAGGCAGAAGAGATTTTGCTCTTTTGCCTCTTGCTCAGTCAATCGGTACAGCCGACGCACAAAAAGCACACCGCTGGCAAATTGATAGGCCGCACCAACCTCTGCATTCGCTTTACAAAGGACTGGGAGGTGGCTAGAGTCTCCATCCACTAGGAAATCAATACCCTCAGTGAAGAGAGTGCTTCCATACCCCGGAAGGAATGCTACTCGGCGGCCAACACGCTTTGGAAATGTGCCGTCATAGTCCATATATTTATCCTTGTACTCGTCTGGAATGCTGTCAAAAGCCTTTTTATCAATATGAATCATTTCCATTTTCGTTACTTCCTCTTTAAATTCATACTAGTTTAGAAATCAGTACCGGTTGGCATCTGGTATTATTTTGAGATGCGCCTCTGCTAGGACTTCAACACATCCTCTTTCCTTTAGAAAATCATTTTGAACTTTCCAAAATACTGCGTTTACAGGGCCAGGACGTGAGGTTTTGATGCTCAGAAATTTGCAAATAATTCTTCGTGGCATCTTCCACTATTTAGTATTCGCACAGGTCACTCCAAATCACTCCATATCTAACGCCACGAGAAATGTACTCCTCCGCATCCTCTACAGAACAAAATCCCAACGTATCCGCAACCCTATCGTTGAGCAGATTAAATACGTTAAAGAAACCAAGGACATCTTCAAATATTCCGAAAGGACCAATTTCCTTTATGAGCACACTCTGACTCATCATTTATTACCTCCTCCTTCATCTATCACAATTTCCAGGGTAATACCTTTTGTTGCATAGGCCGCCTCTATCCGGTGCTTCGCTTTTTCAGCCTTTGCAGTTGTCGCATAGTGCTTCGCATATTCTTTCATTAACGTAAAGTACAGCTTACCTCTTGTCCTTTTCAGTACATATTGTCCTTCATATGCACCTTTTTTAACACATAAAACAGCATTGAACGGATATTCCTTTATCGCTGCCAGCACCAATCTCGACTCTGCAATCCACCCGTATTTATGGTCTCCCTTAATGGCGAGAGCCTCCTCATATGAAAACACATGCGCTTTCCGGACATCAGTACTCCAAGAAGAGCTTTCTGTAGAGGGTAGCTCTACTAGATAGGAGTTTTTATAACGAAACAGCACTTTGCAATCATCACACAGGTCAATGGCAGAGGGATGTCTAAGGTCTTCCACCCCAAAATCTACAATCGGGAAAACCATATTTTTTCTGGACCGAATTGCAATCATTTCTGCTTTGGCCAACCCCAGCCAGCTGTCAAATTCTTCTGTCGATTTCACGTCCCTAAAAAGACTTTGGCGATGTCCGTCGCCCGCCCACACAGAGAGGCTACAGCGGACACTTGATATCTTGTTCTGATTTTCCAGTAAGATGTCTTCAATCGAAGCGGCATGTTTACACCCTAGCTTTATCCAATGCAAAAGCGCTTTATCATCGAGCCACCTTCCATTTTTCATCCAATGCTGTGATTCATGGCCAAGTGAGGGTTGGATTGCCGCTAAAAGCTCTTCTTGCGTTACTCCAAGCATGTTATAGAAAACACTCCAAGCCCGACTGCGTCTTGAATGACCAGCACCACTTTCCCATACATTACTCTCGCCCGCCAGCCAAACTGGTGTAATCCCAGAAGCCGAACGGATAAATTGACGATTATACTCAATCGTATATGACATGATTTTCCTCCTTGTTTCCTTTTTCCTCCCCATAGGTTTATTTGTTTTATGCAGCTACTGTACAGTTAATTGCATCCTAATAATACGTCGGTCCAGATTTAATAAAAGTTGCAAAGATTAACTCTTTCGAGAAATCCTTGCAACTTTTTAATTCATAGTTTTAAACTGCGCCTTGATAGTTTTCCGCTCAGTATCCTGTCTTCGGCAGTGTTCCCGGCAGCGGATAGAAATTCAGATTATTAACGGTCATCCCCGTGTGCTGGCTTGCGCCAGTATACCAAGAACCACTTATCTGGCCAGCGACTTCGGCTCGCACTGTATATTGGTAGCCTGTTGGAATTGTTGTTTTTACAGTGCAGTACAGTGTTGGAGCCATGGCCTCATGGAATCCAGCAGGCACACCAGCAAACACCACCCGAATATCAGTCACATATTCGTCGCTCCCAAGGCCCAGGGCAAGTCTGCTCAAGTCATAGGAATACTGAGACTTACTATTTAAGCCGGAAGCCAGTATCTGATAATCCCGTAGATTTGTTTTATATTGAATGCTATAGGCTGCGGAGAAATTCCAAGTACCAGTATAGAATGTCCCTGCAATCAAAGCTTCAGCGGGCACTTTGATGTGTAGGCTGAAATTGTTCATAGCGGTTGTGCTGGAGCTGCGGATATTAGTAAAATAATACTTGACCTGCATCCCCGCATATCCAACTGCTGAGCCATTTGTGTTAATAGTCATATTATAGTTAGCAGATTGGTTATAGACCTCAATCGTGATGTCTCTGTTACTGTTTGTCACATTGAGGGTGAGCCGCTGACCATTCAGCATAAAACCTGTCGGTGCAACCGACTGCTGGATGTAATAGGTACCTACTTCCAAAGCGCCCGTGTACGTGTTGCCACTTCCATCGCACTGAACGGTCCGAATAAGTTTCCCTGTTATATCCCGAATTTCATAGGTAGCGCCACTGATTTTTGTGTTTTTCCGAATGTTCATCATCAGGTTATCGTCAGCTGCATACGTTAAGATACGAATTTGCCCCTTAATTCCCGTCAATTTCCATGTCAGGACTGTCGTTCTCCCCACCTCGACTGTTATAGTCTTGGACACTGTATCTTTTTCATAACCAGAAGGAACTGTCAGGAGGGTAACTTTATATCGGCCGGCAGCCAGCACCTTGTCCAAATAGACATAGCCATTGTTATCAGTCACAAAACGGCCAATATAGTTGTTGTAGGCGTCCTGAATCTCCATTTCTACATTATAAATTCCCTTTTTACTCTCGGTGTCGATTACATGCACCCGAATACGGGATTCCTGCTCGTTCTGCACCTCCAAGGTGGTACCCACATTGGCTTTAATGGTTGTGTTCCAGACCTCTTCATTTTTCACATAGCCATCGATAACATAGGTCTGATAGACCACGTAGGTGCCTGGCTCAAGCGCTATGTTAATTCGTCCACCCAGACCTGTGGTATAGTTCCCAATCAGCTGACCGCTCAACGTTACAATTTTGAACTGATTCCCTCGAATGGGCTCGCCTGTTTGCTTACAGGTGTTGATAATTGTCAGGCCAGACACCTTGTCATTTACGAAATCCACTATGACAGGTTGATTATCCTTAATAGTGATTGTCTTTGGTGTGCTGTCGAGCAGATAGCCTTCTGGCGCTCGGGTTTCAAAAATGGTGTATTGACCAGGTTCCAGCGTGGGAACAACAATCTGCCCCGCACGATTTGTGGTATAGTCTCCAACAAAATCCCCATTACCCTTTGTGATTCTGAATTTCGCCCCAGCTAAAACCTTACCTGTCTCTGCATCTGTTTTATTAATGGTAAGATTTGAATTGGCTGTATGATAGAATATTAGTGTCGAGGACTCATTCGTTGTAATAACCACTTTCTGAATCGCTGTTTGGATTGTATAGCCAGCAGGCCCGGCCACCTCTTTGACCAAATATGTTCCAGGCTTCAATTTTCCCGCTTGCACAACGCCTGTTGTATCACTGGTAAATGTATTAATCAGCTTCTCATTCTCGGCGTAAATCTCGAACACACCACCTGCCAAAGGCTTATGTCCATTCAGTTCCAGACACTGGATAATCAGGCCGGAAACCTTCGAATTGGTAAACTTCAAATGAGTATCCGCACTGGAAACAACTTTAGCCCACTGATAAGTCCCCTCAAGAATATACCCTTCGGGTGCTTCAGACTGATGAACCATATAGATACCTACCGGAATTTCGCTCACAGATGCCTCACCGTTTCCATCGGTTATTAGTTCACAGACGTAGTCGCCATCAACCTGTTCGACCTTGAATCGAGCGCCTTCCAAAGGCTTTCGGGTCTCTTTGTCAATCAGCTCGATATGCAGGGAGGTCAAAGCCACATTTTCAAATACAACAACCATAGGTTCCTTGGTCGTAACTTCAACAGTTCGAATCGGCTGAACGATAGAATATCCATCAGGTTTTGCCACCTGCTTAATCGTATATTTCCCTGGTGCCAACTCACCGGTATTCAAAATACCTGTCGTGGTGGTCGTCCCATGGAATATCTGCTTCCCATCTTCCCCATAAATTTCAAATGTGCATCCGGCCAGAGGCGTATGGTCATGCTGTGAAACCGCTTCCACTACGATGCCTGTCCGTGCCGTATTAAAAAACTTCGCCTGATTAACTTTGTCTTGGTCAACGGCGATTGTTTGAGTTGTTGTATTTAGCAGATACCCAGAAGGAGCAATAATTTGCTTAACTAGATACCTACCCGGACTCAGAACCCCTGTTATGACCTCACCATTATCATCTGTGGTAAAGTTCCCAATCAACTCTCCCGTTGTTTCTACTGTAACCTGATAGACTGCACCAGGAATCGCTTTACCTGTCTTGGTATCCGCTGTCTGGATGTGGATAACCGACTTGGCTGTGTGAATGAATCGGACATACGAAGCAAGGTCAGTGTCAACATTCACCCGAGACTGAATTGGTGTATCCAACACAAATCCATTCGGAATAACAGATTCCTGTACAATATACACCCCAGGCTCCACCTTTTCCAGCACCGCAACGCCCGTGGAATCAGTCATGATATTTGCAACTTCTTTCCCGGTAATCGCACTGGAGACTTCAAAAGATACCCCGGAAATCGGATTGCCCTGAGAATCGTAAGCGTAAACTACAATAGCTGTTTTGGCCGCATTGGTAAAAATTGCATGGGATGCCTTATTATTCGCTACCTCAACCACCTGGGTAGTCGTATCAGGAACATAGCCATCCGGTGCAAACAGTTCCTGCACAAAATAGCGGCCAGGTGTGAAGGTATCTGTCACGGCAAAACCATCTGCTCCAGTTGTCACTGTCTCCAGAAGCCGGCCCTGCTCATTTCGTATTTGGAACGTCGCACCCGGAAGGGGACCACCCATCTTGGCGTCCATCTTCTGAATTAAAATGGCTGAGTGCTTAGACACAGTAAATTTTGCATGGCCCGCTCGCTCACGGGTCACCGTTACAGTAACACTAGGAGTATCAATTGTATACTCTTCAGGTGCGTAACTGAAATTGACTGTATACACACCGGGCTCCAAATCAGTAAACGTGTAGGTGCCATCCGCTCCAGTGGTCCCTGTTGCCACCCGGGCCCCGGATGCGTTTCTGACTTCAAAAAAGCAACCGGAAACTGGGGTATTTGTCTCCTTTACATGTGCTTCGACCAAAATAAAGGGCTTTGCATGATTTGTGAAGTTTACTACAGCAAGTTTCCCCTTCTCAACTCTCACAGTCTGGGTCGCCTGTACCATTACATATCCGGCTGGCACACCAATCTCTTCTACAACATAGTAGCCATCATCAAGATTGGGAACGAGGATACTGCCATCGCTGCCTGTGGTATATTCACCTATGATATCGCCGTTCATCTTTGTAATGCGGAACTTCGTATCAGGCAAACGCTGCCCTGTCGCTGCATCCGAAGATGTGATTTGCAGACTGGCCTTGCTTGTCGCGGTAAATAACACTTCGGCACTCCGCCCTTTTGTGATAGTTACAGACTGCATGTGCGTATCCATAACATAACCGGCAGGCGGCTCAGCGACGACTGTATAATTGCCATCTTCAATCCCTGTAAAGGAAGCCTTCCCTACCCCATCGGCTGTAATCGGGCCCTTAACAACTTGATTCTTCTGATTATAAAGTGTAAGCTTTACCCCAGGTAATGCGTCACCGGTAGTTGTGTCCGCACAATAAGCTGTAATCTGCGCCGGTTTCAGGTTCGTGATGGTTACAACTGCATTTTCGCCGTCAGATACTGTAATTTGAGCCGTTTTCAGGTCCTTATTATAGCCGCTTCCCACATCAGTCTGTGTAATAATGTATGTACCCGGCTCCAAATTCCCCTTAATGGCGGTTCCTGCCGAATTGGTCGTCAGCTGGTACCCAACCTCCGAAGAACTGCCTGCCTTTGTCAACTGAAATTTACCGCCGGGAATTGCCTCACCTGTCGCTCCATCAATGTTGAGGATAGTAATGGAATTTTTTGCTGCTCCTGCAAAAACAACCATATACGGCGAATTATCAGTGTTTGTAATCCGGATATTCTGAGTCTTCTGATAATCTGTGAATCCATCAGGCGCGTTCAGCTCCGTGATAGAATACTCGCCTGCCGTAATATGAGGGACAACAAAGTACCCAGACTCATCCGTTGTACCAGTCGCTACCACATGGTCATGATTGTCTTTTATCTCATACTGAGCCCCCTTGACTGCTTCGTTTGTGGCAGGGTCTACCCGGTAAACATAAAGAGCCCTTTCTGCGACATTTTTCATGTCGATGTGCTGCACACTGTCCACCGCAGGGTCAATGTAGCGGATGATTGGGTTACTATTCAAAATGTAACCTTGCGGCACAAAAACTTGAGTAATGCGATACCAACCAGCATAAGTGGTGTTGAATGTGGTTTCACCATCTCTACCGGATGTTGCCGTCCCCATATCCGCATAGTGTCCCGCTGTGATATTCTCCAATTTGTACGTAACATTACTCAAAGGCTGCCCTGTAACAGTATCTGTAGTTTTTACTGTAATCGTTCCTGCTCCAGCTGGCGCTGCCATAGCCGGAAGCAGACCAAGACACATGACAGCTACAAGAAGTAGTGACACTACTTGTTTCAGCTTCTTCATATTAAATCCTCCTCTTTCCGGGGATATCTTGCAATTATTATCCCCTATTCAGTCTTCTGGTCCCCATAGGCAAGCACATCAACCGCACGTGCAATAAACTCCTTGTTCGTAATATGAGAGTCTTTTGTTGCACTGCGAGTAATACTCCTGCTTATGGAGGACCGAATAGCCCGTTCAACTCGTGCTGTTGTCGCATGGTACTCTTCTGCTACAGCGGCATACACATCGTTTGCTTTAAAACAGCGAGGAGTCTTTTCTTTGCATAGTAACTTAATTGCCGAAACCAGATAGGAGTAGCCAAGGTCTTTATGAGCAATATGTTTTTCATCTAAGTAGCCGCATATCTTTTTTTCGTTAATCGCAAGAGACACGTCGATAAACCTCCTTTTTCAGTGATAAACCATGTTATGCAAGTGTCATGTCCCTTATCAGTAGAAGGATTGCCCATAAAAAAACAGACAAGGAGACCGGGTTGTCTCCTTGTCTTATGCTTTGAGTCACTCAGTTATCAGGTAATAACAGACACCTGCTAATCAGCCTTCCCATATTCCCAGTAACGCTTTTTCACTGCAAGATAATAACCGAAATGTGTCCAGATAATCTCTTGTGCATCTTGATATACCTGTGGGTAGTCCAAAAAATCATAGTCTGCGCTAAATTTCCCGGCTACTTGCTTCAACTTCTCGCCCATCTCCTGCTGAACCAGCTTCTCTACTGCCTCTAGATTTTTGCGTTCGGCCTCAGTCAATCCGTTCAACCAGCCTGGTTCAAAACTCATACAGGCCTCTGGCAGTTTCCGCATTTCATCCGCCTTATCAACAAATAGGTTGAGCCGGTCTAATATCAATATAATCTTGGCCACTCGATGTCTCACAGTTTCAAATTCCTGCAACATCTTTGAATAGTAAGCCTTTTGCCGTTGGCTCAGGTCTCCACTTAGAATTACCCTGCCATTTTCGCATCGCTCTTTGTAATATTCATATATCTGCATTATTTCTTCTTCATATAGCCTGTTAAGTATTATACTCCCCTCCTCTAAAATATCTCTTCGTTTCTTCAACTAATATAGTTTTACCATATACCAGCCAGCATACTACTTATCATCACCTCGCAAGGCGCTCCTTTTTATCCACGCATACTCACATCCTGACCAATTTCCAAGGTCACACTGGAGACAATTTGTCTGCGCACAGTGCTCTGTCATACAGGGGAAGCATTCATTCTCCTACCTCCTTAACATCTACACATTCAGCCCTAAAACATTCAGCGATATGGGGCTTAAATATCTATATCCTTCCACTTTTCCGTCGCCTTCACCACAAATTTCTTGGCAGGAATGAGCCCCAACGGTGCCAACCACATTAGAGAGGCCAGCAGACCAATCTCAAGTACAATCGAATATGGAATCCACTCAATAAACGCTGCTGTAATCTTCAAGATAACACTCCCTGCGACAACGATAATGAACAGGCCAAAGGCTTCTGCTAGTCTTTTCTTCATATTTTCCTCCTATGTTGTTTTTATTTCCTCATGTTTGGTTGAAATATAATATGCAGCTTAAGGTTTTCAATCAGGACGAATAAAGGGGTTAACTCTTTACCTCTTCAACAGCTACCAAAAGGTTAAGTTGTGAACTCACTTTACCAACAAACTATTGCTTTTCCCTCTCAATTCAGCTATAATAACTTACGGGAATTGTCATATTTTCGTGATATAATATATGCAGGCATGCAATCTATATCAACACTAAGACAGGAGGGGAAATTATGATTTTTTCTAAGTTAAATGCTCAAGATTCCTTCGCAGCCTATCCAAAGGCTATTTGTCAGGCTTTAGAATTTCTACAACAAACAGACTGGAGCACCTTAGAGATTGGTAAACATCCTATTCTGGGAGATAAAATGTTTGCCAATGTCATGGATATGACCACCCATCCTTTTGAAGGTTCCCATCCGGAGATACATGAAAAGTATATAGACCTTATGTATTGGCCTGAGGGTGGAGAAAAAATTGGTGTAGCCCCCTATCTGGGCACTGAGCCTATCATTGAGTCTCATCCGGAGAATGATATTGCTTTCCTTGGGGCGGTCAGCAATGAAAGCATTTTAACTGCTACTGCCGGTTGCTTTGGAATTTTCTTTCCTTGGGACGCTCATCGCCCGGGACTATTTTTAACAGACGAACCTGCTGTAAGCAGAAAGTGTGTAATCAAAATCAGTATGGACCTGCTCAAAGAAGGAACATAAATAATCAAGACGGGGCTGGAGTATTACTTCAGCCCCGTCTCTCGTTTTCTTCGGGTAAAACAGTTATGGCATTAAACTTGGCACCACTCCAGATAATAACTCCGCTAATTGAGCATGTCCCCTTTTCGTCAAATGCATACCATCAATAATATTAAGTTCGCATTGTTCCGCATTCAGATAATAGGCCGATACTAGCTTGGCGGTTTTTTCATAATATTTGGGTAGCTCTTTGGATTTTTCCAGACATCCCTTCCCCATAGTATGAATACATTCGGATAATTCCATCTCTGAACGTATAGGTGGTGGACAGATAATAAGAATGTTGGGGGTGTGGTCTCCCCAACAATCCACACTTTGCGCTTTACGAACCAAGCGCTCCATTCCAATCGCAATACAAGCGGCATTAACTCCCAATCTTTCCTTGGTATCATTGGTGCCCAGCATAATAATAAGTAGGTCGATTACTTCATGGCTCTTCAATAGAGAGTAGATTACAGACAATGCATCCATGCTCTCTTCTAATGGGTCAGAAAAGACTGTAGTACGACCCGATAGCCCTTCTTCCGTCACCAGATAATCGTTTCCAAGCGTTTTTTGTAACAGGCAGGTCCATCGCTCGTCCTCATTAAATCTGATACCACCATCCGCACAATCGAGGGGGTCAGCACAACGACCGTGGGTATTAGAATCACCTAAACAAAGGATGTGTCTTTTCACTACTTATCACCTCATCTATCAAGTCTCATCCCAATGCTAATTTCTTTATTCACATTTAATCTTAGCCAAGTAACAATTCATGTCTTCTACTCACATATACTTATCTCTTTCGCCATCAGCACTAGATTCGTTCCAATATTTCCGAAATCATACCATCCACCAAAATCATGCTCCGGGGCATGTGGAAAGGGCCCTTGAAGGTGCTGCCCTTGGTGGAGGGCTGGGTGGGTAAGCCGTCCCGGCGCAGATAGCCGTACCACTCCCCAAACTCGGGGTCAGCAAAGTGCTCCTTGCAGTAGTCCAGGGTCTTATAGAACCAGTCCAGATACTTCTCCTCCCCGGTGTCCCGGTAGAGCATCATAGAGGCGATAAGAATCTCGTTGTGGGGCCACCACAGCTTCATGTCGTGCTCGTAGGCCTCGGGGGGCTTGCCCAGGCAGTCGGTGAAGTAGAGCAGTCCGCCGTATTCGTCATCCCATCCGGCCTCGATGGCCCAGTCGAACATCTGGGCCGCCTTTTTCACCAGCTCCTTGTCCCCGGTGCGCTGGGCGTGCTCCAGCAGGAACCAAACGCCCTCGATGTCGTGGCCGGGGTTGACGGTGCGGCCCTCGGTGTAGTACAGCCGGGGGGTACCGTCCACGTCCACGTTCTCCAGGGTGCATTTCAGCTCGGGCTTGACGTGATACTTAAAGATGTCGTCCACGCATTTCTGCGCCCGCTCCTCATAAAGGGCCTTGCGCTCCGGGTCGGTGCGCAGCAGCACACCAGTGACGTTGAGGATAATCATAGGGGCGCCGAAGGCCCGGCCGGACCGGGTCTCAGGGATGGTCTTGGGGCCCATGCCCACCGGGTCGGGCTTTCCCTGGCTCAGGTCCCAGTACAGGTCGTAGCACTGCCGGGCCCGCTCCAATCGGGCCTTGTCCCCGGTGATGCCGTAGTACTCCGCGTTGGCGATGGCGCAGAAGGCCTCGGAGAAGTAGTACCGCCGCTGGCGCAGGGGCTTGCCGTCCTCCGTGACGGTGAAGTACATCCGGTCCCCCGCCACGTGGTTGAAGCAGTAGTTCTCCATAAAGTCCAGACAGCTCTTCGATGCGTCCAGCCACTCCTGCTTCACTCCGTAGTTGTGGCACAGGAAGGCAAAAATCCAGCCGCACCGGCCCTGCATCCAAACGCTCTTGTCGGTGGAGTAAATTTCGCCTTTCCGGTCCAGACAGGTGTACACCCCGCCGTGTTCCTTGTCCATGCCGTGGTCCAGCCAGAACTGAGCGGAGCGCTCCAGCTCGCTCTTCACCCAGGACTGGGCGTTTTGTAATTTTTGACGGTCCATAGTTGACCTCTTTTCTTGTTTTGATATTTATACCTCCCTTGCCAAAGGGTGGGGGACCGCTGGCAAAGCCCGGTGGTGGAGGGATTCCGTCAATCGGAAGGTGTCCGAAAAACGGAATCCCCCAGTCACCGCCTGCGGCGGCGCCAGCCCCCTTTGGCAAGTGGGCCTTTTTGTTTACACAATCTCCGGCAGGCTGGCGGCGGCCATGGACTGACCCACCCGACGGAACTTCTCGTCGGGCAGCTCGGGGGCCATCTTGCCGCTCACTTCGGGGTACTCCTCAGCCAGTACCTTCTTGGCGGTATCCAGAATCAGGTCTCCTCCTTTACCGCTCATGACACGGCCCAACAGCAGCACGTGGTGGCAGCCGTACAGTTCGTGGTAGTAAGCCAAGGTATGTCCCAGGTAGACGCCAATGGACTCATAGACCTGAGCGGCCCGGGGGTCATCCTCGGTCATCAGCTTCTGGACCACCTTCAACTTCTCAGCGGGGCTGAGGCTCTCATCCAGCTCAATGCCCGCCCGGGGGGCCAGCTTAATGACGCCGTCCTGAGAGAAATATTTCACTCCACAGCCGATGTCATTTGACCATTCGTCCCGCATGGCATCCGGCTGAGCATCTACAGGGACAAATGCCAGCTCATTGAGCCAACCGGTTATGCGGCCCTCCTCATCTACATATCCAACCGCTTCGCTGGTACCCATAGCGATGCCCAGCACGCTGTTATCGTTGAGACTCATAGCTCCTGCCAAGGCGGATACGTCGCCGTCGTTTATGACACAATAGGGCACGTCGCCGAAAGTGTCCCGGATGGCACGGATATAGATATCTTTCACCTTTTCATCGTAGATTTCCTTGGGGACCTTCAAAAACAGAGAGGCATTCATGGTCCGATTATTGATGAATACCCCAGCAGAAGATACTCCCACCGCGTCAACCTTGGGCATGTGTTCCGCAGCAGACTTCAGCGCAGCCACGATGCCATCATAGTGGTAGTCAGGGTCAGAGTTGGTCTTGGGGAACCAGACCACCTCTTCGGAGTAGACCGTCTCCCCGTCAATCACAGCGGACACCTTGCGGTCTGACCCCCCGGCGTCAAACCCGATGCGACAACCTTCCAGATGTCCGCCGATAGCCTTGGGGGCGTCCTTGGCATCGGGGATTTCATCCACCAGGACCACCTCAAAGGGGTGTTCGAAGACATTGGCCATGTAGTCCCAGTCAAATTCCTGCTGCCCCCCGGCACAGTAGACTGACTTCAAATACTCACATATGTTCTCGTCTCCACTGACATATACCTTGAAGCCCCCCTTCATCCACAGGATGGTCTTCAAAATCCGTTCGATGTAGTAGCAGTCGGCCGCCTTCATTTCTGGAGTGCCGTGGATAAATGTATGGTAGGAGGCCATTTGTCCGTCGGACCTCTCCACGGCAATTCCAACGGGCTTCTTTGCCCCTTCCAAGAAGGCACGGTTGAACCGCATCAGGGGCATAAAGTCCGGGTCCAGTGCCGGGACGTTTTTTAGTCCCACATCAATTCCAAATCTGTTCATAATAATTCTCCTAATGAAAGGACCGTTCGCAAATAATGAGCGGTCCTTCCAGCATAATTAACAGTATTCATCTATAGCCTTTTGAATCATCCCATCGGCGGCATCTACAATAGTAAGGTCTTCATCAATAAGGCCAGGAAGTGGTTTACGCACGCCTCCACAGTCAATTCCGTTTTTCTTTAGTATTGCTTTCATTACGGCGTAGAGATTACCATGCGCTTCACACATTTTATAAATGATTCTGCAAATTTCATATTGTATTTCTGTCGCCTTTGCCAGCTGTCCTTCATAGAAACACTTGTATACCTCAAGGAAAAGCTCAGGCATCACCGCATAAGTACCGCCAATACCGCCAGCAGCCCCCATCGCAAGACCAGAGACAAACTGTTCATCTGGGCCATTCATCACTACAAACTCTGCCCCTCCCTGGTCCTTCCACATCTGGATATCTTGGGTAGGCATGGACGAATTTTTTACTCCAATCACTTTGGGATTCTTCCTCATCTCCGCTAGTAGTGATGGTGTAAGTGCCACCCCTGCCAACTGTGGAATATTATAGATAATAAAGTCTGTATTCGGTGCAGCAGAGGAAATATCATTCCAATACTCCGCAATGCCATATGGAGGCAGGTGAAAATAGATAGGCGGAATCGCGGCAATCGCATCCACTCCAAGATTTTCCGCGTGCCTTGCCAATTCTTCGCTATCTTTCGTATTATTGCAGGCCACATGAGCAATTACAGTAACTTTCGATTTAGCCTCCGCCATTACATTTTCCAATATTATTTTACGCTCAGTCACACCCTGATAGATGCATTCTCCAGAAGAGCCGCCCACATAAAGGCCATTAACACCTTTTTTTATCAAATGTCTTGTCAATGCCCTGGTACGCTCCGGACAAACATCCCCACTGTCGTCATAACAAGCGTAAAAAGCGGGGAATATCCCCTGAAATTTTTCCATTTTCATAGATACTTGCTCCTTTTTCACATTTTAACACTATTTTCAAAGTTATATCGCTATGCAAACACACGTATCACAAATATCATCGCTTCAATTATCCATCTTATATTCATAAAGTATGGGGGCAGTCGACCGCCGACCGCCCCCATACCCGGCGCTAATTACCGCACAAGCTCACTCAATTCAAAAATCTCGTACCGCATGATATCCTTCAGATGGAGCTCGTCTCTCGACCAGGAATCATACTTCTCGTACAACAGTCCTATCTTGCCATCTGGCAGCTCAGTAAGACAAGAGTACGAATATCCATAACTCGTCAGGTCAACTTCATACTCATAAGCCCAATCGACATCATATTTCCCATAACCACTCTCAGACGTCTCATTAACCAAGCCAACAAGGAGCTTTCCTCCCCGCCTACCACTGGTAGATGTGGGCGTAGACAGGATGATAACCGACTTTCCATCAACTTTTTCAGAGTGTTTGATGACAGAAAGCTGAGTCCCGTACGATGCAACCGATATACCAGGAATATACTGGGTATCACTCCACGTGTTTCCACCATCAGTACTTGAGATGTACCCAATCTTCCCGGTATTGGTGCGCATATACGTCCTTAAATAGCCATCGCCCAATTCAACAATCTGCGCTTCGGCAAAATTGCCGCTTCCGCCCAGGCTGGTCTCAATAAATCCCCACGTCTCTCCACCGTCGTCGCTGTAGAGATATCCATACTCACCTGAAATGCTGTTATAAGCGGAAATAATCAGACGCCCAGCACACTCGCCGCTCTTGATTTGTGTCCCAACCCCTGGTCCAAAGAGTACCATTCTCTTATTAACGTCTCTAAAATTCCCAAGTATGTGCAAATCCGACCAAGTCAAACCCTCATCATCGCTATATTTCATGGTGAGGAAATTGGTGGGACGCACATGGAAGAGAGAGTCTTTGTAGAACACACACTGATTCACATCAACATCAGTCTTTTCTTCCAGCAAAGTCGTTCCGCTAAAACGAACCTGGTACTGCTTTTGCGTCAGATACACTCCATCTTTGAGAATCCGATAATCCCCATCCACAGAATATTCCGTCGGTACGTTATTTACATCGTCATAGATAATACCGTTCTCTCGGATACTATAGTTATAGGTATTACTGGCATCCCCATCTTTATAAAGCTCAATGTATTTCTTCCCATCAATCTCTTTAAATCCGGAGCCTCCGACACAGTTGTTAAACCCCTTGCCATAGGAGAAGGCATCAGCAAAAAGGAAGAGTCTTCCCGTACTGCTGTCCTCAAGGAGAACAGAGTCAATGAAAGAGGCACTGCCAGAAATCTGAACATTTTTTCCCACGGAATCTCTCGGCCAATCAACAGCCTGCGGCGCATAGTCGTCAAACAACAAGGGCAGCGTGGGCTTTGACCATGTAACACCACCATCTACACTTCTGGAGAACGCGATGTCGATATTACTTCTGGCGTCGTGCGTCCCGCCATACCGGCAATCTATGCTGCTGACTACAGTACCGCTACTAAGTGTGAGCAATGTGGGAATACGATAGTAGTTCGAACCCGTCCCATCTCCTGCATAGAAGATTTTCGTTCCGTAGGTAGTCGCTGCGGTCTCTTCAAGCAAAAGCTCGTCATCCAAGGGTCCATCGTACACCTTTACGCTGTGAATTGTACCTCCAAACGGATACTTCATCGCTCCGCTTCTGACGGTGCCTCCTAAAGTCACATTATCGACTCCAGTGATGTCACTAATAAATTTGTAATCGCTTGAGTCTAATGTAGCAACCAGCTCGCCATCGGCAAACAGTTTATACTGGCTGGCGTTGGCATCCGCTTTGAGGGCAATAGTATTTTTTGCGAGCTGACCATGGTACTTCCCTTCCAATGCAGCAGGTCTATTAAAGGTATACTTGAAGACCGTATCTGTATTGCGCAGCTCCATACCAAGCAATCCAGTGTTTGTAATATAAATATGAAGATGTCTATCCTGGTTTCCAGTCGTCTTATTCCCAACACTAAACAGGGACTGTACGCCCTCTGTAGAGGTAGATGTAAAAGACACAATAATGGTTCCTTCGTGTAATGCCTCAACAAGATTAGCCCCTACTTCTTCCGAAAGGTCGTATCCCTCGCCAGCCTTAATCGAAACATTTTCTTTTTCCAAAATCAAGGTTGGTTCTGAAGAAAAATAGGTCATTTCTTTCAATACATCGTCAGAAAGAGGCTCCCCATACACCTTCGCACAACCGATTGTCCCGCCAAAGGGATACTTATTCCCTTCCCGAACAGTTCCACCCAATGTAATGTGGTCAAGCCCAGAAATGTCGGCAAAGAACTTGAAGTCGCTTTTATTCATTGTTTGAACCAATGTTCCGTTTGCGAACAGTGAATATCTACCGGTCGCCGCATCTCCCTTAAACGCAATCCGATTTGTCCCTTTAGCATTCAAAACGGAATTAGCCGTCATCGTATACTTAAATACATCATCCGTGTTTCTCAGTTCCATGCCCAATGTCCCCTGCGGAGTCATGTACACATGGAAATGCCGGTCCGGGTTGTCGCTTGTTCCGTTCGACACGCTGAACAGTGATTGATATTGCCCTGTACTGGTCGACTGAAATTCCACATATATTGTGCCCTGCGTTAGAGCATATATCTCCTCGGCCTCGGGCTCGCCGCTCAAATCATAAAATGTCCCACTGGTAATTTCGACGTTTTCTTTTTCAACTAAAGGAGTAGCAAGAGTACCTTCTGCTCCAACCGCAAAGGTTGGCTGGAAGAGAGAGAACAGAAGCGCGAACATGGTCAACGATGCTAAAAGATTCTTAGATTTTCTTCTCATGGTTGTTCCTCCTTAATCCAAATATTTCTTTCCGACAGCTTGCATTCCGGCAATTCTACTGTTCTCACCTCCCCACTTATCACGCCTCTTTATGCGTGATTTCTGATACATCGACCTTGCGGTTCTCCCCTAGCGAAAGCGTAGCCGCATCCGCTGTAGCGATTACCGCTCGAGCCGCTTCGCCGGTAAGCAAAGGTCTGAATTCCTCCGGAATGGGGTCGCCATGCATGATACCGTTAAAGAACTTCATTTCGTTCTTCATGATACCGTGCAGCCACAGCGGAGGTTTCTTCCCTGGCTTACCATACTGGATAGCGCCATCCATTTCGGTGCTGTGGTAAATGTGTGTGCGCTCATCATCTTCTTCCTTTGTCTCATGGAGTAGGTAATGTTCTTCTTTCCCATCCATCGTTTTTACCGTCATACCAACATTACACATATCCAGCCGGATATAGCCTTCGGTTCCCTGAATCAGCACATAGTGCTCAGGATAGTGGAACGCAGAACCATACTCTACCACCGCATAGGTATTGTTTCCAAACTCCATGAGCATAAAGAGCATATCATCCTCATCGCCAAAATTATCCCCACGGTGCGCTACATTACCGCCGGTCATGGTAACTCGAGTAGCATGGCCCATCAGGAACTGGATACAGTCCACCTCATGAATATGGTGGTAAAGGTGTCCACCAGACTTTGCTCGAATTTTTTTCCAGCTAATGGAGGGCTGAGGCTCTTCCCAGCCGTTTCTGGCGGAGTGGACATAGAGCACCTTTCCAATTTTCCCCTCATTAATCAACTGCTTCGCATGACGGACTCCCCGGAAGAAATTCATTACATGCCCAGCCATAAACACAACACCATTTTCCTGGCAGGCTCGGACCATCTCATCACAGTCCTCATAGCGCAGGGCTATTGGTTTCTCACAAAACGCATGCTTCTTATGACGGGCAGCAGCAAGGACAGGCTCTTTGTGCAGATAGTTGGGGGCCGCCACCAAAACTGCGTCTACATCCTCACGGGCACAAAGTGCATCTAAATCTGTCTCGCAGTCGCAGCCCAATTCTTTGGCAATCGTCTCACCATTTTCCGGGTCAAGTACTGCAACAATACGTGCCCCTTCCTCTTCCTTCATAATGCGCCCTAACTCGGCACCAAAATACCCAGTTCCGACAATAGCATATCCAATTGTTTTCATTTTGTATAACCTCCCTATACTTTAATAATTTATTTAACCGCGCCAGAGGCCAGCCCTCCAGCAATTCTTTTTTGGATGAGCATAAAGAAAACAACAGACGGGATAACCACGACCGCCGAGGCCGCCATCATAACACCCCAGTCCAGTACCTCCTGCCCTTCTAATGATTTCAGCGCCATCGCCACAGTCATTTTCTCGCTGGAATTAGTCATAATCAACGCATACAGAAACTCGTTCCAGGCATTAATAAATGTATAAATTGCCACCGCCACGATTCCTGGCGCCACGATGGGAAGAACCACCTGCCCAAACACTTGGAATTTTCCTGCACCATCCACTTGGGCAGCTTCTTCTATCTCTATGGGGACTGTTTCAAAAAAGCCTACCAGAAGCCAGACCGCATAAGGGACAGAAAAAGACAGATAAACAATAATCAGCCCTAGTCTGTTATTGATTAAGCCAAGCTTCCCCATAATGATAGAATAAGGCACTGCCAACAGGATGGGGGGGAACATATAGGTAGTAATCAGTATACGCGTCAGAACCTTCCCGAATTTGGGGAAGAATCGCACAACCCCATATGCTCCCAAAGCTGAAATAGTTATGGCAATCAGCGTGGTGGCACCTGCGACCATAATGCTGTTCATAACGTTGTTTCCAAATCCCAGTTGCCCAAACACCGTCCGAAAGTTATCGAAGGTTATGCTTTTCGGCAAAAATGAGGTCGGGTCTCCCGCAAGCTCCCCCTTGCTCTTAATAGAGGAAAGTAATATCCACAGTAACGGGAAAATGGCGATAATGGAAAGAATCGTTAGATAGGCGTAACTCACAGCCCCTCCTAACCATCCACGCTTCAAAAGCTTTTTCCGATTCATGTCTTATCCTCCATTTCCCATTTATTCAGCAGCCGGAAGTACAAGGAGCACACCAACAGCAGGAAGATAAGCAACAACACCGTAACCGCCGAGGACCTTCCCAACATCTTGAGACCCCAGCCTGTATTATAGGCGTAGATGGGAACAGTCTGGGTCAATCCGGCCGGTCCGCCACCAGTAATCAGGTAAATCATATCAAAGCTGTTGAACACCCAAATCGTACGCAGCACAACCAACAGGCCAACCACCCTGCGTATATGAGGAACTGTGATATAGATGAAGGACTGCCATGCGGAGGAGCCGTCCAAAGTCGCGGCTTCATATTGGTCCTTTGGCACTGTTTGTAATGCGGAAAGAACGTTGACCATAATAAGTGGTGCGCCGAACCAAATATTGATAAACACCATTGTTAGGAAAACTAACCCTCCATCAGTTAAAAACTGTGGTGCCGCCCCACACAAGCCGATTTTAACCAGAAAATTGGGCAAAAACCCGGATACACCGTTCAAAATCCACTTCCAGGACAGAGCGATTACAATAGTAGGAAATGCCCAGGGGACAATGAGCAGTGTCCGGTATATTGATTTGCATTTTCGGACCCTTTCTAAGGCCAATGCCGCAGTAAATCCCACCAGAATCTGTCCAGCTAAAGATACAATTGTCCATTTGACGTTATTGAAAAATGAGCGCCAGAAATCCTGGTCAGTTAAAATGGCAATGTAGTTCTTAAACCATACAAATTCATAGTTTGCTTTAATCAAGTGTTTTGAGGTGAAACTGAAGTATATACTGGAAATGACGGGGTATAGGAGCAACAAGCCAACAACAAGTACGGCTGGCAGAATAAAAACCCAGTTAATAGCCTTTGCCCGCCTCTCCCTTTTTTCCATCTTGTTGTCCCTCCTTTCAAATAATATGGCAGGGACGGCCCTCCGTCCCTGCCGTCAGAACTTGCAAATTAGCTTACGGTTTCAAACAGGTCGTTCAATTTCTTTTCTGCTGCGGCTGCCGCCTGATTGACATCTGTACCATTCATAACAATATCTTGGAACATTTCCTCAATCACACGCTGAGAGGTCAGCAGACCCGCTTCGGCGCGAGGACCATACTCAAAGCCGATAGAGGTACTGCCATCCAGCATTTGATAGAGGACCTCGTTTGCATGGGCAAAATCCTGGACAATTGGATTGGACTGATACTTTTCATTATCAGTAACACCCTTCAATGCCGGCATCATGCCAACAGGAACAGAGAGCAGGAAGTCAACATAACGGTCCGGGTCATAGAAATACTCAATAAATGCCTCGCAGATTTCAGGATGCTTAGAATTTTTCCAGATTACCAAAGGCGTGTTGTTCGTTTCGCAACCCCGCTCCGGGTCACCCTTATTCACACGGGGAATGGGTGCACAATCAACATACTGCATTAGGTCCGGACTATTGGCCTCGACACCACTGATATGGAAACCGGTATTGAAGTCAAAACACACCTTGCCCTGATAGTACAGGGTCGCTTCATCCAGAGTATTATAGTTCATGGCATCCTTGGGAGAGACTTCGTTATACATCTTCACCCAATAGTTGATACCATCAATGGCGGTGGGACTAGTCAGGTTGGCCTTGCCATCTTCGGTGATAAGTGTTTCACCAGCGCTACGTACATACAGATGGAGCCAACGGGTAGCCAGCATATCATTGGTGCCCATCGGCATAGCAGCGCCATAAACCTCGCCATTTTCGCCATCCGTAATGGTCTTAGCCGCTTCATACATCTCTTCCCAAGTCTCAGGGACTTTCAGATTGTACTTTTCCAATAGGTCTTTACGGTACCACATGGCCTCAGTATTCGAATACAGCGGTACGCCATAGCAATGACCATCCTCAGCGGTCATCTCGGTCAGAGCCTTTTCATAGAAATTATCCCGCCCAATTTTGTCAATCAGGTTATCCATAGGAATGATGGCATCTGCGTCAATCATTTCTACCACCTGGATTGCCACCGCGCTGGACATATCGGGAACATTTCCGGACGCCAAGCCTGTGGTCCACTTGGTATAGAAATCTGCCCAAGAGAAAGTCTCAATATTAATTTTCACCTTGGGATTATCCTTCATAAATGCATCTGCCGCAGCTTGAATTCTCTAAATGAGCAAATCTAAAAAATAAACAAAGGCAAACCTCAGCGGAAGTGGTAAGATGTGGGATGACGAATCACCACAAGACCACAAACCCAAAGAGGAGTGCCTTATGGCAGACATTATAGCAGGCAGGAAAGCAATGAGCAAGTTTTTTTACCAGTACGGGTTTGGAGAAAAATTAAGCAGTGTACCGCAGAAGAGGCTAACGGAGATCATATGCGGCCTGGCTATGAAAGGAAACCAAAGCAGGACAACAGATTTTGCCGAACTAAAACAGGGTTTTCGGACCAGTTACGGACATTTTCTGTCCAAAGGCAAATGGGATGAGCAAAAGGTGTCCCAACAGCAGCAGACAGAAGCGCTGCGGAAAGCAGATGAATTGGCTCAGACGAAGGGTGCTCCCATCTACCTGAGTATAGATGATACGGTCATTGAGAAGAAGAAACCATCCTCGCGAGCCACGCGGCCCATGGAGGGAACCGGTTGGCACTATTCTCATCTGGAGGGTAAACAGGTATTCGGTTATCAGGTGTTTGGCGCCAATATCAGCACGGGTGATTTTTCCCTGTGCTATTGTCTGCGCCGCTGCTGTCCAGAAAACGGCTCCAAGATCGACATGGCGGTCCAACTTCTGGATACGCTGCCCGAGACAGATGCCCGTGTTATCCTCCAAATGGACAGCTGGTATACCTGCAAAGCCCTGTGGGACAAGGCGCTTGAGAAAAACATCACCCTCATTGGCGCTATGAAAACCAATCGCATCCTTTATCCTGACGGTCACCGCTGCAGCGCCCAGGATTA